>Ga0105044_10002005_pt1 | contig 27660 bp, 30 predicted proteins | sample MAT01_FD_78092 | JGI IMG/M metagenome (GOLD analysis project Ga0105044, IMG submission 78092) | Freshwater microbial communities from Lake Fryxell liftoff mats and glacier meltwater in Antarctica - MAT-01 | ecosystem: Environmental > Aquatic > Freshwater > Ice > Liftoff microbial mat | place... | reverse complement strand
CGGTCGATGTCGAGGATCTGCTCCACGGCTTCGTCACGGCGGTCCTCCAGGTACAGTTCGAGCATCCGCATCCATTGGGTTACCAAGGGCGGCAGATGCTCGCGCTGCCTCACTCGCTCAAGCGCTTCGCGGCGGCGGCCCCGCGCATCGAGGATCATGGCATCCATGAAGCCGACGGTGTCGGTGCTGGCAGCGAGCGCCGCCTCGTAGTTAGCCATCGCAAAGTGCGTATTCATAACCGTACTGCGGACGTTCCGGTCAAGTTGGCTGGCGGCTCGATGAGCCGCGAGGGACTCCTTCAAGAGCCCCGCGTAACGGCAGGCGTAGACCAAGGCCGCGTGCAGTTCAGCGTCGTGGCGGTGGTCGTCCAGCGAGCGAAGGAGGCGGACGATGGCCTCTTTCGCCCGCCCGCAGTCCGTCTCGTGATAGGCGTAGAGGCTATGGATTCCGGGCAGGTCCGGACTTAGGGCGAACGCCCGCTGGAAGGCTTCTTCGGCAAGAGCGAGCGGCTCAGAGTCGGAGCGGAACTTGGCGAGAATGCGGTAACCGCGGGCGAGGCGGGCCCAGGCCGGGGCATACTGGGGATCTTCTTCCAGGCACCGGAGGTACATGTCACGCGCCAGGGGCAGGTCCTGCATCCGGGTAGAAAGGCAGTTCGCCCGGAGATAGAACTCGTAGGCCCGCGCGGTAGTGGGGACGGCTTGGGGGCCGCCATCACGGTCCGGCGTCGCAAGGGATGGCACTAAGGAGGCCACGATCCGGCGCGTAAGTTCATCCTGTAGCGCGAAGATCTCGCCGAGCGCAATCTGGGCGACATGCGTCCACACGACGCGCCCGGCGGGAACCTGGGTGAGTTGCGCGGTAACGCGAACCTGGTCCGCCGAACGCAGCACGGTGCCGGTAATGATGGCGTCCACATCGACGGACTCCCCCACCGCCCGCAGGTTGAGGGAGCGCTCGGATGAATTGGCTTGGCGCGCGGCGATGAGGCTGGAGCGGACGATGAGGGAGCGGAACCCGGCAAGAGAGCTGGTGATGGCGTCGGGAAGGCTGAAGCAAAGGAAGGCCGTTTGTGGGTCTGGCTGCAATTGCTCGAACGGCAACACCACTAACCGGGGCGGCAGGCAGGGGTCCAGGCTACGGCTCTCTCCGGAGCGCCCCAACTTCGTTACCGGAGCGACAAAGCGGTAGCCCTGACGCGGCACCGTCACCAGATAACGCGGTTGGACGGCAGAATCGCCCAGGGCGCCACGCAACCGGTTGACGCTCGCGTTCAGGCCGCGTTCAAAATCGACGAAGGTATCGCCGGGGCCACAAGTGCTCGCGTAACTCGTCACGATTCACTAAGTCGCCGGCCCGCTGCAAAAGCAGCCCGAGAATGGCCAACGGCTGGCCGGCCAAATGGATCCGCAAGCCGATCTTCCGCAGTTCACCCGCGGCCTCATCGAACTGAAAGGCGCCGAATTGGATTAGCGCATCTGTGCAGGGCGGTCCCATTTTGCTGAGCGATTGTATCACGCGCTCTAATTAGGCTTCTGAACGAAGCAGCGACTCGGCAGGCCAACTGCCTATTTGGCAATCACTTAGTCGATGAGAAACATTTGACCCCGTCAGCCATCGACCCCGGGGGGCCGCCAATGTTATTAAAGATTGAGCTGGCGGCTCGCCGGAAATCAGGGCCGCCAGCCACGAAAGGACCACCGACGATATGACCAGCACCATGGCCCACCCGGAAGCGTTCGGCATCGCCACGATTGCCAGCGACCTCAAATCGGCCCGTGAATTTTATACTCAACTCTACCCGTATCAACCGAGTCCACCGCATTTTGTCCTGCGGCAGGTGGGGTGAGGCAGGTGGGGTCAGGCGGCTAAGAGCCCACGGTGCCGGTGATAAAGTGACCGGTTTAGGCGTAAGCGAATCAGCCACCGAGTCCGGCCTCACCGAGTCATGCCGGGCACGACCTAGGAAAGGGCGTAGCAACACCGAGTCAAATAAATGGGACAACCCACGGGGTGGTCCGGAGTTTGTGTAGACCGCACCCATGCCACTGGCGTCGATGGGCGCTTCGATGCGCTAGAAGCCAAGCTGATCGCCGGCGTTCCTGCGATCTAAGCGAAGATTTCGTCGAGGTGTTGCGCGGAGAGAACCTGGCGGCTCCAGCGGTGGAGGTCCGGGAGAGTCGCGGAGTCAATGCGGGCTTGGGCGGTGGGGGATAGAGAGCCGAACTTGGCTACGGCCAGTCCGGTAACGAGTTCGCGAGCGTTCTCGATGCGGCCCTGGTCGATACCCTTCTCGATGCCCTTCTCGATGCCCTTCTCGATGCCCTTCTCGATGCCCTTCTCGAGCCCATCCTGATAGATCTCTTCGAGGAATTCGTTTTCGTGAATATCAATAGTGAAGGGCATGCGCGTGATCTCTTCCCGGACTAGACCTTTGAGGCCTCTCAACCCAGATAATACCAAAAGCTGCGCCACCGCTTCCCGCTGCCGTTCCACCGGCGATTCTCGAATGCGCCGGACAATCCGGGCCACGGTTTGACGGGGATCGGCCGATTTGCACAGGACCGCAAAGACTGACTCTTCGACCTCCGCGCCCTCCAGCAGCCACTCGGCATCGATCTGCTTGACGTCGATCACGCGGTAGCGGTAGTCCAGCGTTTCCGGATACTGCAAGCCGCCGGTGACGCCCACGGGGCCGGAACCAATCCAAAACACCACCTGTACCGGAGGGCGCTGGTAGTCTCGCAGTAACAGGCCAAAGTAGATGAGGTTCCGGCAGGCGAACTCCTCCATGCCGTAGCCGTGGAGCTCGGCGTGTATGAGGGTGCCGTCGTCCGCTTCAAAGAGCAGGTCGGGGTGGAGGTTTTCGACGGTGATGAGGTCCGTGGGCAACACCCGCCCGGCCACGATCTCGCGGCCGACGGCATACGAGAGCAGACGGTTGGGCGGGCGATGGAAGATTTTCTTCAGCGTGGCGTCGTATTTCATGGCTTCCGGCCAGTATGACACTAGGAATTCAGGGTGCGCTTTTCTTCAACAGGGCCGGCCAACTCGAGATAACGGTCAGTGGGTGTTGGCCTGGCCAGCCGAGGTGAGGACCAGAAAGCGGTCACTCCGGGGATCTGGTTCGTAAATGGAAACGATATTAAGTCCTCTGGCGGGGAGAGCAAACAATGGCCGCAGCGTTGAAAGCTCCGCCGCTGGACTTTGGAAATTCACTGACACGGCCATCAGGTAATCTTCGGAAGAATCGTAGTACAGCTCATTCCCCTGGGCACTCCAGCGCGGAGGAGACGGCTCGGGGGTGCGCAGGTAAGACCAAGCCTTCCCGGTGGGGACCGCCATGCCGTCTGGTGTCATCGGCAGGGTAGACGCCGGCTCCCGGCGCTTCTTCATCCTAGGCGATGAGGCGCTCATTGCGCGACCAATCTCCAGGGTATTGAAACCGTGCCGATTGCGTCGGACGCCTCACTTCGCCGGCATTCGAAGTGGGTTTGAAGAAGAGATTCAGCGGCGATCCTTCGCCGTAAGTCGCCCACCGGCCATCCGGCGACCAGATGGGGAAGCCGGTGCGACCCGTTACGCGTCATGGGCGAAAATAGTAAGTTGCGCAATTTCGAAAAACCCATGGGATAAATTCCTACTAGCCCGCAGCGTAAGCTGTGGGGTCGCTTCAATAGAAAATGCCCCCACCGAAGCAGGGGCATTCTCTCATTCGATTTACATCGAGGCCAACCGACTAATAACGGTAAGCTTCCGCCTTATAAGGACCTTCCTTCGCCACACCGAGATACTCGGCCTGCTCCGTGGTCAGCGTGGTTAGCTTCGCGCCGATCTTCTCCAAATGCAAGCGCGCCACTTCTTCGTCCAAGTGCTTCGGCAGCACATAGACGCCGACTTCGTACTTGTCCTTGTTCTTCCACAGGTCCAACTGAGCCAGCGTCTGGTTCGAGAACGAGTTCGACATCACGAAGCTGGGGTGGCCCGTACCGCAACCCAGATTCACCAACCGGCCTTCGGCCAGCATGTAGATCGAGTTTCCATCGGGGAACGTATACATGTCCACCTGCGGCTTGATGTTCGTACGCACCACGCCCGGCATGTTATTCAACTTATCGATCTGGATCTCGTTGTCGAAATGGCCGATGTTACAAACAATGGCCTGATCCTTCATGTGCTTCATGTGCTCAAGCGTGATCACATCGCAGTTACCCGTGGTCGTGACGTAGATATCGCCGCGGCCCATGGTCTCTTCGATAGTCGTCACTTCGTAACCTTCCATCGCCGCCTGCAAGGCATTGATGGGGTCGATTTCGGTAACGATGATGCGGCAGGCCAGGCCCTTCAGCGACGCCGCCGAACCCTTGCCCACATCGCCGTAGCCGCAAACGACGGCCACTTTGCCCGCGATCATCACGTCGGTGGCGCGCTTGATGCCATCGACCAAGCTCTCGCGGCAGCCGTAGAGGTTGTCGAACTTGCTCTTCGTCACCGAGTCGTTCACGTTAATGGCCGGTACCAGCAGCTTGCCCGCTTGGTGCATCTTGTAAAGGCGATGCACACCAGTGGTCGTCTCTTCCGAAACGCCCTTCCATTCCTTCACCACATCGTGCCAGCGGGTGGGGTTCTCGGCGTAAACCTTCTTCAGAAGGTCCTTAATCACCTGCTCTTCGTGGGCGCCCGAAGGGGTGTTCACCCAGTTGTCGCCGTTCTCGAGCTCATAGCCCTTGTGGATCAGAAGCGTAACGTCGCCACCGTCGTCGATCACCATCTGGGGGCCCAGGCCGCCCTCGTGGGACATCGCACGGTAGGTGCACTCCCAATACTCTTCCAAGGTCTCGCCCTTCCAGGCGAAAACCGGTACGCCAGCGGCGGCAATGGCGGCCGCGGCATGGTCCTGCGTCGAAAAGATGTTGCAGCTCGCCCAGCGCACTTCGGCGCCCAGGTCCACCATCGTCTCAATCAGCACGGCGGTCTGGATCGTCATGTGCAGCGAGCCCGTAATCCGGACCCCCTGCAGCGGCTTCCCAGCGGCGTACTTATTCCGGATCGACATCAAACCGGGCATCTCATGCTCGGCGACGTTGATCTCTTTACGTCCCCAGTCGGCGAGATTCATGTCGGCGACTTTGAATTCTGTGGCAACTTTGGTTAGAGTGTTCGTGATCATGTTTTTTAAATCTTATCTACAAATCAAGATATGTTGATAGGATACGGTGAGGGCTCCTGGAAGTCAATGGGTTCAATTGTCAAATCTCTGCGCGCTTTGTCTGATCCGCTGCGATTAAGACTCGTACTCCTTTTAAGGCGCGAAGAGCTATCCGTCGCCGAAATCCAGGAGGCCCTCGGCATGGGCCAAAGCCGCATTTCCACCCATCTGGCTCAACTGAAGCAAGCCGGACTCGTCGAAGACCGCCGCTCCGGCAAGAACATTCTCTACCGCCTGGAGCCCGACGTCCACCCGCAACTCGTTCAACTGCTTGAGGAATCTGCCGTCGAAATCCCCGAAACCGAGCAGGACGCCCAGGCCCTGGCCCTCATCCTCCGCAACCGCCTCGACAAAACCCGCGCCTATTTCGACGAACTAGCCGGTCGCTTCGGGCGTCAATACGTCCCCGGCCGCAGTTGGAAAGCCCTCGCCGAAAGCCTTCTGATGCTCGTCCCCCCGATGGTCATCGCCGATTTGGGCGCCGGCGAAGGCACCTTCACTCAACTCCTTGCCCGCCGCGCCAAACAAGTAATCGCTGTCGACAGCTCGCCCAAAATGGTCGAATTCGCAACCGACCTAGCCCGCAAAAACGGCCTTACCAACGTCGAATTCCGCCTCGGCGACATCGAATCGCCTCCCATCGCCCCGGGTTCCTGCGATCTGGCCTTCTTAAGCCAAAGCCTCCACCACGCCCTCCACCCCGCTAAGGCCGTCGAGGCCGCCCATCAGATTCTAAAGGCCGGCGGCCGCCTCGTCATCCTCGATCTCAAACGGCACGCCTTCGAAGAAGCCCGCGAACTCTACGCCGACGTCTGGCTGGGGTTCGCCGAAGTTGAGCTCGATGGTTTTCTAAGCCAAGCCGGCTTCGGCAACGTCCAGGTCTTCTCCGTCCACCGCGAAGCCGAGCCACCGCACTTCGAGACCCTCCTCGCGATCGGCAAGAAGGCGATCTGAGCCCGTCCGCGTCTGCGGCGGGTTGCGCTGTTCAATGGACCTGTGACCCCTACTCCAAACGGGGATCACGTAAGCCTTGACTGAATTGCGAATCAGAGTGCGGCCGTCGCCTGAAACCAAGGACGACGAAATGTGTTGACTCGCTGATGACGAGAATCTGGTCGACGTATCTGCGAATGAGTTAGTGCTCGCGTGGGCGGCTTTTGCATCTTTTGCGCCGGTTGTGGTATCCTCCGGATTCATGTTTCTGTGCGCTCTCCACCATGTCCACCATCACCACAGCGGGGCGACGTGTGTTCGGCGGGCCAACGGATAGAGACTCTGATTTCAGTCAGAAAGGTTGCCCCGCCGAGTGATCGGCGGGTTTTTTATTGCTATGAGCGCCAAAGCGATTTCCGAGTTAGATTTTGCCAAACTGGACGGCCTGATGACGACCGTAATCCAGGACCATGCCAGCGGCCGAGTGCTAATGGTTGGGTTTATGAACGAAGAGAGCTTACGGATGACGATTGAGTCCGGGAAGGCGGTCTTTTTTAGCCGGAGCCGACAGAAGCTTTGGCGCAAAGGTGAGAGTTCCGGGCATGTACTGTTGGTGAAGAAAATCCAGACGGATTGCGATACGGACGCGTTGTTAATCCACGTGGAAACGGTGGGCCCGGGGGTTTGCCATGCCGGTTTCGAGAGCTGCTTTTATCGAACTCTGGAGGGCGACGCTTGGACGGAAACCGAGCCTCCCACTTACGATCCGGCCCAAGTGTATGGAAGCTGAGGGGAATATCGATGAGTAAGATTAAATTAGGAATACCCAAGGGAAGCCTCGAAAACGCCACCGTCGACCTATTTCGACGGGCTGGTTTTCAGATTACGCTATCGTCACGATCCTATTTCCCAGCGATTGACGATCCGGAAATCGAATGCATGTTGATCCGGGCCCAGGAAATGGCCCGTTACGTGGAGGACGGCGTTTTGGATGCGGGCTTGACCGGGTACGACTGGGTGATGGAGACCGATTCTAAAGTAGAAACCGTCGCGGAACTGGTGTATTCGAAACAAAGCTCACGGAAGGTACGCTGGGTGCTGGCGGTGCCGGAGAATTCCCCGATCCAAAGTGTGAAGGACCTGGAGGGCAAGATTGTTTCCACGGAGTTAGTGAACTTTACCAAACGCTATCTGGCTAAACACGGAGTGACGGCGAAAGTGGAGTTCAGTTGGGGTGCCACGGAAGTGAAGCCACCTTACTTGGCCGACGCGATTGTTGAAGTAACTGAAACCGGATCGTCATTGCGGGCGAATAACTTGCGAATTGTGGAAGAGTTACTCGAGTCGAATACGCAGTTAATCGCCAACGTCGATAGCTGGCAGGATCCTTGGAAGCGCCGGAAGCTGGAAGATCTGAAGATGTTACTCGAGGGGGCGATGGCGGCACTGGGCAAAGTGGGACTGATGTTGAATGTGGAAGAAGAAAATTTGGAGCGGGTTTTGTCGGTTCTGCCGGCGCTCAAGAATCCGACCGTCTCTAAGTTAAGCCGCGGCAATTGGCTGGCCGTGAATACGATCCTCGAAGAACTGACGGTTCGGGAGATTATTCCTCGCCTCAAGGAAGCCGGAGCGCAAGGTATTGTGGAGTACCCGCTCAATAAGATTGTGATGTAGATGCATGATTAGAATCCTGGAAGCGAAACAAGCCGGTAAATTATTGGAGCGCAAGGCGGCGCGATTCGGCGAAGCCGAAGCGATCGTGCGGCCCATCCTGGAGGCGGTGCGAAAACGCGGCGATAAGGCGCTCTTGGAGTATGGCCGTCAATTTGACGGGCTCACCCGGAAGTCGGTCGTGGTGCCGGCAGAGGAATTGAAGCTCGCCGAGCGTGCGGTCTCCCCAGAGTTCAGGCGCGCGGTCCGGCAGGCAGCGAAGAATATCCGGGCCTTTGCGAAATTACAATTGCCGGCGGCCAAGCGGATGCAAATTGCTCCGGGTATTGTGGCCGGGCAAGTCATTCGGCCGCTGGACGTCGTGGGCGCGTATGTACCTGCTGGACGTTATCCTCTGCCCTCCACCTTGCTGATGACAGTGATTCCCGCCCAAGTGGCGGGCGTACCGACCGTGTGTGTTACTTCCCCCAAAGTAGTGCCGGAAATCTACGCGACGGCGAGTTTACTGGGGGTTGATCGCGTCTTCCAGATCGGAGGCGCGCAGGCGATTGCAGCATTTGCCTATGGTACGCAAAGCGTCCCGAAAGCCGATCGGATTGTGGGACCGGGGAACATTTACGTCGCCGCGGCCAAGAAGTTACTCGCGGGAGAAGTCGGAATCGATTTTGTCGCGGGTCCTACGGAAATCCTGATCATCGCAGCGGAGGGAGACCCGCGCTGGATTGCGGCGGATATGTTAGCCCAGGCGGAGCATGATACCGACGCCTCGGCAATCCTGCTGACGACATCGAAGCCATTAGCCGTGGCGGTTCAAGCGGAGATCGAAGTGCAACTGGCGACTTTGCCCACGGCGGCCACGGCGCGAGTAGCGATTGAGAAGAATTCGGCGATCTTACTGGTGTCCTCGCTCGAAGCAGCCGCCGATTTATCGAATCGTTTTGCGCCGGAACATCTGAGTCTGCACGATCCGAAGCTACTATCGTTGATTCGGCACGCGGGAGGAATTTTCCTGGGCGCTGCCAGCCCGGAGGCGGCGGGAGACTATGCAGCCGGGCCCAACCACGTGCTACCGACATCCGGCGCCGCACGGTTGCGCGGCGGGCTCTCGTCGGCTGATTTCGTGAAGGTAATTGCTACCCAAACCCTAACCAAGCGCGGATTGAGGGACTTATCCGGAACGGTAACTACCTTGGCGCGGGCCGAAGGACTCGAGGCGCACGCGCGTTCAGTGGAGGTGAGGCTGAAATGATATCACCGCGCCCCGCAGTACTGAAGATGGCGCCGTATCACCCGCCCTCGGGCGGACGAGCGGGTAAATTGCGCCTCGACTTCAACGAAAACACAGTGGGCTGTTCGCCTAAGGTAACGGAGTACTTACGCGAAGTGCTCACGCAGCCGTTGTTGGCGGTCTATCCTGAGTACGAAGAAACGCGCCCGGCGTTGGCGCAGTTCTTCGGGGTTAACCCGGATGAGTTACTGCTGAGCAACGGCACGGACGAAGCCATTCAAGTTCTGGTGAATACTTACGTCGACGATGGGGACGAGGTTCTGGTCCTTACGCCTTCTTACGCGATGTATCGCTTCTACGCCGAGTTAGCTGGCGCTCAAGTACGAGAGATTGCCTATGAGCCAGACACCCTGGCCTTTCCGGTCGAAAGATTCCTAGCTTCGATTCTCCCGCGGATGCGGGCGATCTTGATCGCGAACCCCAATAATCCCACGGGATGCGGTATCGGATTGGACGTAGTGGAGCGGATACTAGCGGCGGCGCCGAATGCCGCTGTTTTGATCGACGAAGCCTACTACGAGTTCTGCGGACGTACGGCGTTGCCGCTATTGGGCAAATATCGAAATCTCTTCGTCAGCCGGACTTTCTCGAAGGCTTACGGTATGGCGGCGATGCGAATGGGTTGCCTGATTTCGAACGCGGAGAATATGGCGCACTTGCGCAAGGCGCAATCACCGTATAGTGTAAACGTGCTGGCGGCGCTGGCGGCGCGGGTGGCGGTGACAGATACCGAATATGTAAATGGCTTTGTCGCCGAGGCGGTAGCGTCGCGCGAAACGCTCTACCAATTCTTCGACGAGATGGGAATCGGGTACTGGCGGAGCGAGGCGAATTTTGTCCTTTTCAAAGCCGGTGCACGCGCGGTGCCGATCCGCGATGAATTACGTCGCAGGGGCGTGCTGGTGCGGGACCGCAGTTACGAGTTGCCCGGCGCGGTGCGGGTTACGGTGGGCCTGGCAGAGCAAACGGAGCGATTTATGCGCGAGTTGCGGGAGATTTGGTAGATGGCTGACCGAATTATCGTGTTCGATATGGATGGCGTGTTGGTGGAGGTGAGCGAGAGTTACCGGGCCACCATCGTCCAGACCGTTCAGTTGTTCACTAACGAGACCATTTCACGGGAGCTGATTCAGGAGTATAAGAATCAGGGGGGCTGGAACAACGATTGGATGTTGTCCCAGAAGATCTGCGCGGATCTGGGCACGCCGGTCGATTTGGACACGGTGGTGGCCCGGTTTAATGAAATCTTTTTTGGCCACGAAGGGAAGTCAGGGCTGATGGAGCGCGAGCGGTGGCTGCCCTTGCCAGGTTTGCTGGAACGGTTACAGTCTCGCTTCGACCTCGGTATTTTCACCGGGCGGCTGCATTTCGAAGCGCAGATTACCCTGGATCGTTTCGCCAAGAGCCTGCCAATTTCGGTACTCGTCGGGGCCGACGATGTCGAGCAGCAGAAGCCGCATCCGGAAGGTTTGTGGAAGATCGCAGCCCTCGACCGGGAACGTCCCTTGCTCTACGTCGGCGATACGGTGGACGACGCGCGGGCTTCGCGAGCGGCTGGGGTTCCATTTGTGGGCGTCGCCGCCGATACTCATGGCCATCGGAGCGAGCTAATTCGTCTATTCCAGGCGGAGAACGCCGCCCACATCATCGAAAACATCAATGGGCTTGAAGGGATTGTCTAGGATGCGCCAAGCGACGATCGAACGAATTACGAAAGAGACCAAGATCTCAGGCAAGTTGAAGATTGAGGGGAGGGGTCGTTATAACATTTCGTCCGGAATTCGCTTCTTCGACCATATGCTGGAGCTATTTACCAAACACGGCGGTTTTGACCTGGACCTAAAGGCCACGGGCGACTTAGACGTCGACCAACACCACACCGTAGAGGACGTGGGTATTGTCCTGGGCCAGTTGTTTGCAAAGGCGCTGGGCGACCGCAAGGGGATCAACCGCGCGGGTTACTTTGTGCTGCCGATGGACGAGACCTTGGCGGTAGTGGCAATCGACTTAGGCGGGCGGCCGGCGTTGGTGTATCAGGATTCGGTGCGCGTGCGGCATGTCGGCGATCTGCAAGTGGAGTTACTGCCCGATTTCTTCGATGGCTTTGTGGTGCACGCCGGGGCGAACTTACACGCGAAGATCATGTATGGGCGGTCGAGCCATCATAAGATCGAGGCGATCTTTAAGTGCTTCGCTCGGGCGATGCGCTATGGCTGCTCGACGGACTTACGACTGAAGGATCAACTCCCTTCTACCAAGGGGTTACTGTGATTTCGATTATCGACTACGGTGCGGGCAACTTACGGTCGGTGCAAAATACGCTGTGCGAAATCGGTGCCCAGTATCAGTTGATCGACTCGGCGGCCGAGATCAAGGCCGCGCAAAAGCTGATTTTGCCGGGGGTAGGCCACTTTGGTCAGATGATGAGAGCGGTCGACGCGATGCGGCTGCGGGAGCCGATTCTCGAGTATGTGCGAAGTGGTCGGCCCTTCTTTGGGATCTGCGTGGGGATGCAGGGCCTGTTTAATGGCAGCGAGGAGGCGGAAGGCGTGGCTGGTTTGGGCATTATTCCGGGACGCCTGCGGCGTTTCGGGGCCGAGGCTCGGGTGCCGCATATGGGCTGGAACGAGATTCGGCCGCTCGCGGCCTCTCGCTTACTCGCTAATATCGGCACGCGGCCATTTGTGTATTTCGCGAACAGCTATTATGCGCCGGAAGTGCCTGAGTCGGCGGCGACTTGTGAGTATTCGACGGTGTTCTCGGCGGCGGTGGAGTATGAGAACGTCTTCGGGGTGCAGTTTCACCCTGAAAAGAGTGGCCCCTTGGGCTTGAAGATTATGGATAACTTCGCGAAACTCTAAGATGCTCACCAAACGAATTATTCCTTGCTTGGATGTGACGGCCGGCCGCGTGGTAAAGGGCGTTAACTTCGTCAATCTGAAGGACGCCGGCGATCCGGTGGAATTAGCAGATCGGTATAACCAACAAGGCGCCGATGAGTTGGTGTTTTTGGACATAACCGCGTCGAGCGATGAGCGCAACACGATGGCGGATGTCGTATTTCGGACCGCGCGAAAGGTATTTATCCCCTTGACGGTAGGTGGCGGCATCCGCCAGGTGACCGATGCACGGCGGATTCTGGTTTCTGGCGCCGATAAGGTTTCGGTCAATACGGCCGCGGTTCATCGTCCAGAGTTAATCGCTGAATTGAGCCGGGAGTTTGGCGCCCAGGCCGTGGTGTTAGCCATTGACGCGCGCCGAAATAGCACGGGCGGCTGGAACGTATTTACCAAAGGCGGCCGGCACGACGAGGGCATCGACGCGGTAGAGTGGGCGGCGCGCGGCCAGGCTTTGGGAGCGGGCGAAATCTTACTGACGTCGATGGATACGGACGGGGTGCAGACGGGTTTTGATTGCGCCCTTACCCGGGCCGTCTCTCGCGCAACGAGAATTCCGGTGATTGCGTCGGGTGGCGCGGGCAAGCCCGAGCATTTTGAAGCAGTACTCACCGATGGTGAAGCGGATGCGGCTTTGGCGGCTTCGATTTTCCACTACGGCACTTACACCGTGAATGATTTGAAACAGTATCTGGACCGGCGCGGAATTCCCGTGCGGGTGACGAGTTAAGGAGCGAGACTTTTGATTATTCCCTGCATTGATCTGATGGGCGGCAAGGTAGTGCAACTGGTGCGCGGCCAGAAGAAGGCCTTGGAAGTCGATTCCGTCGATGAAATGATTGGGCGCTTCCATGGGTTTCCGGAGTTACAGGTGATTGACTTGGACGCGGCGATCGGCACCGGCGCGAACGACGACTTAGTGTCTCATGTCGCCACTCGCGTGCCCTCACGGATCGGCGGAGGCGTCCGCACGGTGGATCGCTTCGCGAAGCTAATCTCGCAAGGTGCCAGCCGGGTAATCGTGGGCACCGCCGCCTTTACTGGGAATGGGATCAATCACCCGTTTCTTGAGCAGTTGGATCCCGTGCGCACGCTGATCGCCTTGGATACCCTGGAAGGGCAAATCACGGTGAAGGGCTGGAGAGAAAGCCTAAACTTGACGGCGGAAGCGGTAATTCGAGAGTTAGAGCCTTACGCCCATGGTTTTCTCTGCACTTACGTCGACAAAGAAGGCATGATGCAGGGGACGGACTTAGCATGGTATCGACGCTTACGCGACGCCACCGCCCACGAGATTACCGCGGCCGGAGGCATCTCCAGTTATGAGGAGATTGCCACGCTGACGGAGTGGGGCATCCACTGTGCGTTGGGTATGTCGATTTACACAGGGCATTTGTCGTTAGATGAATTACGCCAGTTGCAGGCGCAAGAAAGCTAACGCGCGGCTTCATCGTAAACGGCCTTGGCGAGGCGGGCGATGACGGATTCGATCAACTCCGGGGCGGCCTTGGCGTCCGTGACGAAGATGGCCAGCGCGAGACGTTTACCGTTGGGCAAACTAATCAGACCCAGGTCGTTGGTGGCCGCAGTCACGCCTTGGCGTACGCCGGAGGTGCCGGTTTTGTGGGTGACGATGGCGGTAGCGGGAAGCAGACTCTTGATGCGTTTGAGTCCGGTGGGGGACTCAGTCATCCACAGCTGAAGCAACGCGGTATGCTCGGCATTCAAAGGCGATTGATCGTGTAAAAGGCGGAGTAACTTGACGGCGGCGCTGGGCTCGAACCAGTTCCGGTATTGGGCCTGGTCATCACGGTGCAACGTCGCCTCCCCGTCCTGAAGCATAAAGCCGCGGATGCCGAGCGAGTGGACGTACTTCGTCACGCGACCCGGGCCACCCAGAATCCGGAGGAGAACTTCGGAGGCCGCATTGTCACTGAGCGAGACGGCCAGGCGCATGAGTTCGCGCAAAGGGACGTCGACGTTAGCATTCGGATACTTGTCCTGTAAGGGACTGTAAGAGGTGGGCAGGATCCTGTCGCCGGGCAGGAAACGGATGGGTTGGTCGAGATGGAACTCGCCTTGTTCAATTCGCCGCAGCGCCGCCAAGACGAGCGGAAATTTGAAGACCGACTGCATCGGAGGACGCCCGGTGGCACGCAAGTTGCAATCCAGGCGCACCTTGGGCAGGGCGCAAGCCATGAACACCTGGCCTTGCGCCTCCGCGGCAATCGCGGATAGTCGCGGGGCTAAGTCGGAAGTGGCGGACGCCATCGCCACGAAGATCAACAGATCATGAGCAAAAAGCAGGACACGCCCCCCTTGAAGAACAAGTCATCCTTTATTATTCACCATGCAACCGTCCGAGCGCGGGGTAAGCTGAGAGAGTGAAAAGTTCGCACTATTACGCCCTGATCCTCGCCGGCGGACGCGGCACTCGGTTCTGGCCACGAAGCCGGAAAGCCCATTCTAAGCAAGTGCTCAGCTTTACCGGCGACCGGACGCTGATCCAGCAGACCGTGGACCGGCTACTCGACGTGTTGCCCGTCGAGCGGATCTTCGTCCTGACGAATCCGAACCTGCGGCCCGAGATCGTCAAGCAGTTGCCGAACGTGCCGAAGAGCCAGATTCTGGCCGAGCCGGCGCAGCGGAATACAGCTCCCGCGATTGGGCTGGCGGCGCATCTGATCGGGCAGTTGGACCCGGAGGCCGTGATGGGCGTCTTTCCGGCGGACCACGTGATTACCAAGCCCAAGCGCTTTCTGAAGTTCGTGCGCGCGGCCTACACAGGGGCCGCCAAGGGGCAGATGGTAGTGCTGGGGATTCAGGCGCGTTGGGCCGAAACCGGTTACGGCTACGTCGAGTTCCCGGTTGGCTTTGCGGCGGGCGGCACCACACCGCTTGAGGTGTTGAGCTTCCGGGAAAAGCCAAAGCTCGAAGACGCTGAGGAGTACCTGGCATCCGGGCGCTTCTGCTGGAACGCGGGTATGTTCTTTTGGAAGACCACCGTGTTTGGCGAGGCGCTGCGCCAGTTTCTGCCAAAGACAGCGACGCTGCTGGCCGCCTTGCCGAAGGCCACCGCCCGAAACTTTCCCGCGGAGCTGGCGCGCATCTTTCCGCTGTGCGAAAACGTCTCGGTGGACTACGGTGTGATGGAAAAAGCCACGCAGATCACTGGCCTGGCAACCGACGATATCGGCTGGAATGACGTCGGGAGTTGGAATGCTGTCTACGAATTGCTTTCGCGCAAGCCCGGCGACAACGTCTCGCAGGGTGAGTCGCTGGCGATCGAGAGCCGCGGCAACTATGTGGACGCCGGAAAGAAGCTGGTGGCGTTGGTAGGGGTGGAGGATTTAGTGGTGGTGGACACTCCCGATGCGCTACTGATCACCACGCGGAGACAATCGCAAAAGGTGGGAGAGATGGTGAAGCTCTTGGAGAAGCTAAAGCGTGAAGAATTTTTATAATTCGTTTCAGTACTGCTAAATTTTTACTACCAAATATTAATTTCATCAAAGCAATAGCACTCCTGGCCATTGCAAGGCAGGACACTCTTTGGCAGACTCGGGGGGTATCGTCTGGCCCGCATGTGCAGCCATGGGAATCAGTCAGTCGGGATGACGAGCAGAAGTATTAGGAGTACCCGACGTGAAAGAACGTGGATTAGTGAAGTGGTTTAACAACGCAAAGGGCTTCGGATTCATTCAACGCCAAACCGGCGAAGATGTTTTCGTGCACTTTAGCTCGATCAATATGAACGGATACCGGTCTCTGGAAGAGGGAGCCGAGGTGGAATTTGAAGTAAAGACGGGGCCGAAGGGCCTCCAGGCGGAAAACGTGCTGCTGACCTAAGTTCAGCGACACAAGTTTTCGAACTCGAAAAAGCCGGCCAGCGGAAACGCGGCCGGCCTTTTGCGTTTGGCGAAGTTTATTTTCGGCTAGTGAGCCGTTTGGCCAGGAAAGTTCGCTTTATAGAATGAAGGTGGATTTTGCCCCTGGGCAATCCTCCCTAGGTGCGTTTTTTCTTTTGGGGGCGACCGCTTTTAAGACAAAGCTCTCTCTGGTAACCGCGCAAAAAGTCGCGAGGACCCGGTTTTCGGAGGCCGGGCCCTTACGGCTTTTTCCTATTTTCGTTGGCTTTTTCGACATCGAAGCGCGACGGTGTTCAGAGGTTTGACAGGCGAGGGGCCTGATTTGCTACTCTATGAGGAGAGATTAAGAGATTGGAGTTCGTACGCCTATGAGTACCGCTTTTCCCTCGGGGAAGGCGATCGAGCGCAAGTGGCACGTTCTTGACGCCAAAGAACAAGCCCTGGGACGTCTCGCCAGCCAAGCCGCAATGATTTTGATGGGCAAAACCAAGCCCAGCTTTACGCCCTTTCTCGACACCGGCGATCATGTGATCGTCATCAACGCCTCGCATGTGGTGTTGACCGGTAAGAAAGATGAACAGAAGAAATACTACACTCACTCGGGCTATCCGGGTGGGCTGAAGGAAACTAGTGCTCGCAAGATGCGTGCCGATCGTCCGATCCGGATTGTCGAACTCGCCATTTCCGGGATGTTGCCAAAGACGAAGCTCGGTAAGCAGATGTACCGGAAGTTGAATGTCTATGCTGGCGAACTGCATCCGCATCAAGCGCAGAAGCCCGTCGCGCAGGGGGCAAAGGAGTAGTGAAAGTTACCATGCCCGCGTTGCAACAGAATTTGGGAACCGGCCGTCGCAAGTTGGCGATTGCCCGCGTGTTCCTGCGTCCCGGCAAGGGGACGATCACGGTGAATAGCCGTACGTTTGAAGACTACTTTAAGACCGAGTCGGCGCGCGCTTTGGCTAAGCAGTCGCTGATCGGCTCGGAGATGGCTGACAAGTTCGATGTCCTCTGCACCGTAATGGGCGGCGGGACGATGGGTCAGGCGGGCGCGGTCCGCTTGGGCGTCGCTCGCGCTTTGATCGACTTTAATGCCGAACTGCGGCCGCGCCTGAAGTCCTTGGGCTGCCTGACGCGCGATCCTCGCTCGCATGAGCGCAAGAAGCCCGGACAAAAGGGTGCGCGCAAGAAGTTCCAGTTCTCGAAGCGCTAAGTTTTTCGCGCTTGTTCGGAAGGTCTTTTCGAAGGGGCAAAGCGTGGCCGCAAGCCAAACTTTGCCCTTTCGTGTGTTTCCCCTATTCTCGGACTCTACTTCCCTGCCCGGCAAATCTCGCCTTGGACCGTCGCGCAGACTAGTGAGTTCGCCCACCATAACCAACCCCAAAGAAAGTTAGGAGCGCATTTTGCCTTCCATTAGTATGAAAGAATTGCTCGAAGCTGGCGTACACTTCGGGCACCAGACCAAGCGCTGGAACCCCAAGATGAAGGAATACATCTTCGGCGAACGCAACGGGATCTACATCGTCGACCTGCAGAAGACCTTGAAGCTATTCAAGGACGCGATGCGGTTTATCGGCGAGATGGCAGCCCAAAACAAGACTTTCCTCTTCGTGGGAACCAAACGGCAGGCTCAGGAAGCCATCGCCGAAGAGGCCACGAAGTGCCAACAGTATTACGTGAACAATCGCTGGCTCGGCGGCTTGCTGACCAACAACATCACGGTGCAGAAATCAATCAAGCGCCTGAAGGAATTGGACGCGATCGCCGAAGAAGGCACCTTTGCCGGACGCTCGAAGAAAGAAGCTTCGCGCATGGAGCGCGAGCGCAAGAGTCTACAGCAGAATCTGGCCGGCATTCGCGATATGCAAGGCCTGCCGGATGTCCTGTTCGTCGTTGACTCACACAAGGAAGCTATCGCCGTGATGGAAGCTCGCCGCCTGAACATTCCGGTGGTAGCCGTGGTCGACACCAACTGCGACCCCAACATGGTCGACTATGTGATCCCCGGCAATGATGATGCCCTGCGCGCCATCAAGCTGTTCACCAGCAAGATCTCCGAGGCGATCAGCGAAGGCCGTTCGCTCGCCACCGAGCAGGACTTCGTGCCCGAAAAGATCGTCGCCGACGAGTCCGCCTCGTCGCTCGATATGTCCGCCTACACGCAGTATGTCGATCCCTCTTACTCCGAGCAGTTGATGTCGGAGAGCCTGGTTTCCGACGAAGACCTCCCCAGCGTCTCTTTACCCAAGAAGCTGGCCCTTGAAGAAGCGAAGGTGAACCAATAGTTTATGGCTGAAGTTACCGCACAACTCGTTAAGCAACTCCGCGAGAAGACCAGCGCGGGGATGATGGAATGCAAAAAGGCCCTTGAGGAAGCTAAAGGCAACCTTGAGGAAGCGGAAGTCGTACTGCGGAAACGCGGTATGGCTTCGGCCGCCAAGAAGTCTTCGCGTACGACGAAGCAAGGCAGCGTCGCCACCTACATTCACCCCGGCGCGCAGCTGGGTGTGATGGTGGAAGTGAACTGTGAGAGCGACTTCGTCGCCCGCACGGACGACTTCCAGGAGCTGGTGCGCGACTTGGCGATGCACATCGCCGCCGCTGACCCGTTGTTCGTCCGCCGCGAAGAAGTCACCGCCGCCGTACTCGACAAAGAGCGCGATATTGCCCGCGACCGCGCGCGCAATGAAGGCAAGCCCGAAAAGATCATCGAACGCATCATTGAAGGCCGCATCGAGAAATACTACGAAGAGGTAGTGCTGCTGGAGCAGCCGTTCGTGAAGGAAAGCTCCCTTACGATCAAGGATGTAATCAATCAGAAGATTGCCAAGCTCGGGGAGAACATCACGGTTTCCCGATTCGTCCGCATGAAAGTGGGCGAGCTGCAGCCGGCTGAACCAGCCGAAGCAGAAGCGGCACAGTAGCAAAATAGGGGCGGCGGAAACGCCGCCCTTTTTTCTTGCTCGACCAGTGGCATAGAGGACTGACTTTCCAGCATGGCGTACCAGCGTATTTTGTTAAAGCTCTCGGGCGAAGTAATGGCCGGGCAAGGCTCATTCGGGATTGACCCGGAGAAAGTGGCCGCTCTGGCCGCCGAGGTGGCCGATGTAGCCCGCACCGGCATTCAGATTGGCTTGGTAGTGGGGGGCGGCAATTTCTTTCGTGGCGTTGCCGTGGCGGCCCGCAATATGGACCGTGTTTCGGCCGACCACATGGGCATGCTCGCCACGGTGATCAACGCTTTGGCATTGCAGGACTCGCTCGAAAAGCAAGGCATCCAAACCCGCGTAATGACGGCCATCCAGATGCCTCAGGTCTGCGAGCCCTACATCCGCCGCCGCGCCATCCGGCACCTCGAAAAAGGTCGGATTGTGATCTTCGCGGCCGGCACCTCGAATCCTTACTTCTCCACTGACACGGCCGCCACTTTGCGGGCGCTCGAAATTAAGGCGGAGGTGATCGCCAAGGCCACGCGCGTCGACGGTGTCTACGACAAAGATCCGTTGAAGCACCCAGACGCGGTGCTCTTCCGGCACATTTCTTATACCGAGGTGCTCACCAAGAGTTTGGCGGTGATGGATGCCCCGGCCGTCGCCATGTGTCGCGACAACAAAATGCCCATCGCCGTGTTTAACCTGAACGTGCACGGCAACATTCAGCGCTTCGTGCAGGGTGAAGAAATTGGGACGATTATTGGCAGCTAAGCTGCGTATCGGCAGCTAAGCTGTCAAAATAGAAACACCATGACGACAGTTAAGGAAGTGGAAGCACACATTCGCTCGAAGATGGAAAAGACGGTTCTCGACTTGCAGAACGACGTCTCTTCGCTACGCACCGGACGCGCCAACGTCGGCATGCTCGATAGCGTGAAGGTGGATTATTACGGAACGCCCACGCCGCTGAATCAGGTAGGCAACATGAGCGTGCCCGAGCCGGGGTTGATCGCGATCCAGCCCTGGGACGCCACGTTGATCGGGCCGATCGAGAAAGCCATACGCACCGCCGAACTCGGCTTGAATCCGGCCAACGACGGAAAGCTGATCCGCATTCCGATTCCGCCGCTCAATGAGGAACGCCGCAAAGAGATCGTAAAGCGCCTGCATGTGATCGCCGAGCAACACCGCGTCGCGCTGCGCAGCGAACGCCGTGACGGCAACGAAAAGCTCAAGAAGCTGCTGAAAGACAAGACCATCAGCGAAGACGACGAGCGCCGCGCCCTCGAAGAGATCCAGAAGCTCACCGATGCCCATATGGCCAAGGTGGACGCGATTGCCAAGGGCAAAGAAAAAGATATCCTCGAAGTGAAGTAGGCATGAGCACGGTCGCCCTGGTTCCGATTGCAGAGTACCTCCGGCGCACGGAGAAGCCCAATTGCGAATACCGGGACGGAGCCTTACATCCTAAAGCCATGCCCACCTCACTCCACGCGTGGATGCAATCGCTGTTGATTTTTCTACTCACCAGCCGCGGCAAACCGGCGTTGGCTGAGCTTACTTTGCGGGTGACTCCTTCCCGGTTCCTGATCCCAGACGTGGCCGTGGTAGAGCGGCTGCAGTTCCCTTACCCGACCCAAGCTCCCGAGCTTTGCATTGAGATTCTCTCGCCCGACGACTCGTTGCAGGCCACACTCGACAAGTGCCAGGAGTATCACGCTTGGGGAGTGCCCACTTGCTGGGTGATCGATCCCGTGAAGCAGAAAGCCTGGCAAAGTTCGGCTGGCAGCGAAGCCCCGTTGGCTATCGGAACGCTCCATTCGGGCGGCCTGTCCCTGGAGATCAACGAACTCTTCTCGGCTCTTCCGAAATAGCTTACCCAAGCCACACGTCCGGCGGGGTTGGTATAGTGAGACTGGCTGCATGAACCTGCCCAATGCACTAACGCTGCTGCGTATCTTCTTTGTGCCCCTGCTAGTCGCCGCGCTTGTGCAACGGAGAGTAGAGTGGGACGTGCTTGGCTTGCGCTTGGCCAGCGAAATGTTCGCGCTGTGGATCTTCCTCGCGGCGGCCCTGACTGACCTGCTGGACGGCTATCTCGCCCGGCGGTGGGGACAGATCACCACCGTGGGCACGCTGCTCGACCCAATTGCCGATAAGATGCTGATTTCGGCCGCGCTGATCTCACTGGTGCAATCCGGCGACGTCCCCGCCGGCATCACTATTTTGCTGATTGGCCGCGAATTTGCCATTTCCGGGTTGCGCAGCATCGCCTCGAGCGCCGGCTACACGATCAAGGCCAGCGACCTCGGCAAAACCAAGATGGTCTTCCAGGTGCTCGCCATCTCGCTGGTGATCCTCGCCAAGCGCTACCCGGCCTTGACCGATGTCGCGGGCTGGAGCATGTGGGCAGTCGTCTTCTTCTCTATCGCCTCGGCGCTGAGTTACTTCGCCAAGTTCTGGGGCAAGGTGGATGCGCACGTGAAGGAAAACCGGCGCCGTCAGTTCCTGATCCTGGAGCGCCGGCGCAAGCGATCTCGCGCGGCCGCCAGCGGAGCCTGAGATAATAGAAAGCATGAAGAGACTTCTTGCTCTGTCGCTCCTGGCTCTCTCGCTCATCGCCCAGAACCGCCCGCCCAGCGTCCGTGCCAACGGCGAGGGCGTTGTTTCCGCGCAGCCCGATGTCGTTCGGATCAGCCTGACCATCATGACGATAGCCACTACGGCTTCCGAAGCCGCGGACCAAAACGCCACGGTCTCGCAAGCTGTCACGGCGCGCGTAAAGGGGTTGGTGGGGACGAACGGCGAAATGCGAACCACCGGCTACTCGGTCAATCCGAACTACCGCTCGAATCCCACGGGCGGCAATACGCTCACCGGATTCTCCGCGAGCAACACCCTGGAAGTGACGGCCTTCGACCTCAACCTGGCGGGCCGCATCATCGACGCCGCGGTGCAAGCCGGGGCCACGTCGGTTAGTGGGCTGCGCTTCGGTCTGCGAGACTCGACGCCGCAAAGGCGCGAGGCGTTGAAGCTCGCCACCCAAGTGGCCCGCGCCGATGCTACTGCGATTGCTGAAGGCCTCGGCGTGCGCCTGGGAGCCATTCTGGCCGCGGATGAGGGCTCAACGGTGAGCTTCTTTAACCCGGCCGACGCTCGTGCGAGTGTGGGCGCCGTGGCAACGACCTTCGACACGGGTTTGGTTGAAGTCCGCGCGACAGTGTCGCTTGAGATCGCCATTTCCCAATAGTCCCTGCACGTAAGATATAGTTACACAAGTAAATTCTTAACGGGTGGTCTCTTTCGTATGCGTTTACGCGTTCTCTCTGGATTCTTGCTGACTCTTCTGGCGACTTTGAGTCCCGCACAGGAAACCCGTTCGATGATGTTCGGCCGCGTTCTCGATCCGCAGGGGGCGTCCATTGTGGGAGCCAAGGTGCGGGTCCGCAATGCGGAAACCGGAGTCTCAATTAGCCTTAATACGAACAACACTGGCTACTACGAAGCCAACCTCCTATTGCCCGGGACCTATGAGCTCGTCGCCGAAGTGGCGGGCTTCAAGCGGATGCTGAGGAAGGGCGTCACTTTGCCCGTGTCCTCGCGACTGGAGGTGGATCTACCGATGGAGATCGGGGGCAGCACGGAGACGATATCCGTGACGGCGGAAGCGCCATTGCTCGAAACCAACGCGGTGAGTTCCGGCCGCGTGATCGATAACAAGTCGTTGATGGAACTGCCGGTGATGGGCAACTCGGCCATGTTGCTCGTCAAACTGGCGCCCGGCATTCAGACGGGTGGCGTGAATAATTACCTCGCGCTGCACTCGAACGCTGGCGGGTCGGACTATTCGGTGGGCGGCAACATCGGCGGCAATTCGTGGACTTTGGACGGGTCACCCAACCAAGGGCCGGGTCGCCGTACGGCTTACTTGCCCTACACCGACGCCGTGGCCGAGTTTAAGGTGGAAACCAATAACTTCGACGCCGGAATCGGCCAATCGACGGGTAGTGCAATTTCGATGATTTCAAAGTCCGGCTCGAACGACTTTCACGGCACAGCTACTTGGCAACATTGGCAGCAGCGCTGGCAGGGCACACCGTTCTTCGTGAAGCAAAATTACTTCCGGCGCATTGCGGCCGCGGATGCGGCGGGTAACGCGGCTTTGGCCAATCAACTACGTGGCACGGACAAACAACCCACGGGTCGCTCGAATAACTGGGGCGCTTCGGGCGGCGGTGCGGTGATCATCCCCAAGCTTTACAATGGCCGCAATCGGCTGTTCTGGTTTTTCACTTACAACGCCTTTAAAGACGTGAAGGTCGAGGACGCGTCGCAATTCAACCGCACCGTGCCGTCCTTGAAGGCGCGTGAAGGCGACTTCAGTGACATGCTGAGTATCCCGAATGGCAGCCGCTTTGTCGTGCATGATCCCACGTCGGTCGCCCGCGATCCCAGCCGTCCGAATAACTTTGCGCGCGTTCCCTTCCCCGGGAACATAATTCCCAAGAGCCGCTTCGCCAACCCTTCGCTGGACCCTATTCTTGCCCTTTACCCCAAGCCCAACGTGGCCATTCCGGCCGGACAGGATCCGGTGAATAACTACCTAGCTTCGCAGACGCCTTATAACTGGGATTACTACGCTTATTCGAATCGCATGGACTATCAGATCAACGACAAATGGCGTATGTTCGGCCGCTGGAGCATCAATAACTTCGGGCCCGAGGACCGGGGGGATTGGACTTACGAAACCGCGCGCGGCCTGAATCTTGGCGGCTTAGTCCGGAATAACAAGGGCGGAAATTTTGACTTAGTCTATACCCAATCACCCACCACGCTTTGGAATATCAACGTGGCCATGAATCAATTCCGGGAGTTGAGTATTCAACCCAAGGCCCGCGAATTTAAGCCCTCGACGATTGGCTTGCCCGGCTATCTCGACCAGAAGGCCGGCGACTTGGGGATTCTGCCGCAAATGGCGATCGCTGGTTATTCCACCATCAGCCCCGGCGGATTCAGCACACCCACGCGCACCCGCCAGACGACGGTGAAGGCGGAAGGCACCTTCATTCGCCGCAATCACTCGATTCGCGTGGCCTTTGACAATCGGAACCAATTCCGCACGGGCGGCGGCGGCGGCAATACTTCGGGCAATTTCTCCTTTAATCAAAATTACGTGCGGCGCAACGACGACGGCTTCACGCCGGCAAGCGACCTGGGCCTTGGCATGGCCGCATTTCTTCTGGGTATCCCCAGCAGCGGCAGCGTCGCGACGAACGATACTTACGCGACGCACACCCCTTACTACGCATCTTTCGTGCAGGACACGTGGCGCGTTTCGAGCAAACTTACGCTCAGCCTAGGCCTACGCATCGAGTATGAGCGCGGTGCCACCGAACGGTATAACCGGATGATCGGCAACTTCGACCCTAACTATGTGCCGCCGTTTGCGAGGGTGGCGGAGGCGGCTTACGCGCGAAGCCCGATTCCCGAGTTACCTGCCAGCCAATTTAGGGTAATCGGTGGAAATACCTACCTAGGCTCGGGCGGCTCTCCGCGTCAGCTCTATAAAAACGAGTTGATGTGGCTGCCACGCATTGGCGTCGCCTATCAGGTGAATAAGAAGACAGTGCTGCGCGGCGGCTACGGCACGTTCTTCGACACCATCAACGTCTTGAACTTCGGGCCGGACCAATTCGGCTACTCGCGATCGACGAACATGATCGTGTCGAACGACTTCGGCCAGAGCTGGAATTTTTCCGGTAACGCGAACCCCGGCAATGGCGGCAGCCCGCTGCGCGATCCTTTCCCCGTGCGCTCCGACGGCACGCGGTTCGACATCCCGACGCGCGACGCGCTGGGTGGATTCGGCCGCCAGGGTCGCGGTTTCAATTACACGGCTTTCAATCAGCCCCATGCGCGTCAACAACGCTGGCAGATGGGGCTCCAACGCCAACTCGGCACGCGGATGGTGATTACGGCCTTCTACCAGGGCTCTTACTCCGATCGCATCTCGCTGGGGCAGACGCAATCGCCCTTGGCCAGCCAGTATTTCGCGACCGGCACGGTGCGCAACGACGCCAATGCGAATAACCTGAACGCCAACGTCCCCAACCCGTTCTTTGTCGGAAATTTCAACCGCGCCGATTTCACGCCGTTGGTCTGGGCCGACATGAATACGAACGGTTTCTTCACGTCTCCGATCATTCGAAAAAGCCAGTTACTGCGCGCCTTCCCGCAAATGAATGGCGTGACGAATAACACCGAGTTTTCCTCCTACACGCGCGCCGATGAGTTTCAATTTTCGTTCGAGAAACGTTTCTCCGCCGGCTGGAACTTGAACGTGGGTTATACGGCGCTGAAGTTACGCGAAGCCGATTTCTTTGCGAACGAATTCGACAAGACGCGCACGGAGCGGCCTTCGAACGATGGCCGCCCGCATCGGATCACCATGACGGGTGTCTACGAATTACCGTTTGGCAAAGGTCATCGTTTCCTGGCCAGCGCGCCGCGGGTGGTTGACCTGTTGGTGGGCGGTTGGCAAGCGGCGGCCACTTACGAATTCCAGCCGGGTCCGCTGGTAGATTTCGGCAATCTCTTTTATTACGGCAATAATCCATCCGACTTAAGCAACGTCACCCGAACTTGGGACACGTGGTTCAATACTGCGAACTTCGAACGGACGGCGACGCGCGGACCGAACGGCCCCCACGTCCGTGTGTTCCCGCCCCGGGTCCCCGGCTTGCGCGTCGACTCTACCAACCAGTGGAATGCGAATTTCGGCAAGAACTTTGCGATCACCGAGCGGCTAAAAATGCAGATTCGGCTGGATGCGCTGAACGTCCAGAATCGGTCGCAAATGGCCGCACCGACCACTGACCCGTTCTCGACGAACTTCGGCCGGATCACCGCTCAAACTGCGGCCACCAATCGCTGGCTGCAGGTGCAGGCGCGGCTGTCGTTTTAGATGCCGTCGATGAGCGTCGACCTTGGGCCCGCTCCTTGCGGTCGCGGCTAAATGGCTGCCGGTCGCCGATAAAACGGGACGGCTCGGGTTTGCGGTGCCGATTTAGGGTAAGTGATTCATTTGCTGAGGCAAAAGTGACGTGAACAGCGACTTGGCGAGGGTGGCTGGCAGGGGTGGGAGCAATCTTTCGAGTAAGATCATTAGTTTCAATGATTTGAAAGGAAACCCAGGGATGCGCGTGGATGCCCCCGTTTGGGGATAAAGCCCTTATCTTCAGTCACATAGGCGGAAAGCGAGTAGCTCTTGGCGGCAGGAGACCGGTCCCACTGATTAGGGCCAGGGGATGCCGATGATCTTGGCCCAACGGGCGGCGACTTCTCGCATGTCGAAGCCGGGGACCTTTTGCTTGGCGATGCCGGGGCCCCAAAGGACGAATGAAGCGCGGTAGCGGGTGGGCCAGTGGCCATGACCGCCGGCTTCGGGGGCTTTGGCGATTAAGTCGCCGTCCGGTTTGCCGGAGCGGAAGAGGCAGCCTTCGGCGGGCTCAAAGACTCGCATTGCGACCGGAGAGCCGGCGAGGAAACGGTCAATTTCTTCGCGAGGCACTTCGCGGCCGATGCAGGTGTTGGCTTCGTTTCGCGCGCGGACGAAGGCGGCGGCGACTTTCGGGTCCACGGTGCTGACGTAGCCGCCTTTGGCCTCGGCACTGGTCGCGGGTAACTGGGCGGCGGCTAAGAAGGCACTGACATTGAGCAAACGGGAGGTGGCTTCGAAGCCATGGTCGGAGACAATGGCGACGACGGTGTTCGGGGGTAAGTTCGCCAGGATTTGCCCCAATAACTCGTCGGTATACTCGAGCGAAGCATTGGCGGCCCGCGAGAAGGGGCCCATCTCATGCGCGGCGGCGTCGTGATCGACGAAATGGAGCAGAGTTAAATCGGGTTGGTGACGGCGTAGGATGTGGATGGTGGCGAGGGCCCGCGTACGGTCGTCCATCCATTCGGTGGCGAAGCTGGGATAGTCTTTGGCGATGGCCGCTACTAATCCGGGTGTGGCTTTGGCTTCGATGCTTTTGAGGTCCATGGCGCCGCCGGCGCGGCCTTCGAAATACTCGGGTAAGTTGTAGTCGATACCGTCGCCGACGGTGACGGGCCAGGTAATGGTGGCGGTAGTGCGGCCGGCGCGTTTGGCGGCTTGCCAGAGGGTGGGCGCCTTCAGATAGTGCATGTACCAATAGCGTTCCGAGCCGGTGGCGGTGCGGATGTTGTTGTCGAGAATGCCATGCTCAGCGGATCGCAAACCAGTAACTAAGGTGGTGTGAGAGGGCCAGGTATTGGTGGGGACGACGCCGGTAAGTCCGTCAGCCCAGGTGCCGCCGTCCAGCAGCTTGCGTAAGTGGGGAATTTTCAGTTTCAGGGCGTCCCGATCGCGGAGATAGCGATGGTCCATGCCGTCGATGGAGACGACGAGTAACTTATGAGGTGGAGGCGCTGACCACAAGGCAAGGGAAACGGCGGTGCAAATGAGAAGACGCATAGACGCTTCCTAAAATAGCAGCTTCATGCCGAATTGCATTTGCCGCATGTCGCGGGCGGAGAGCACCCGGCCAAAGGCAACGTTGCGGACATCGGTAGAAGGGAAGTTCCAGTTGGGATGGTTCGGCAAATTGAAAGTCTCCCAACGAATCTGGAGGGTGCGGCGCTCGGAGCCCAGGGCGAAGTTCTTGAGAAGGGAAAAGTCCCAATTGACGTAGCCGGGCCCAATCAGCCCGCTGCGAGCGGTGTTGCCGAAACGAAAGTTTAACTCGGGATTGCGAATATCGAAGGCCGCGGGGTTCCAGAAAAACCCCGCGGACCCGGCGTTGAGGTAAGGGCTAACGCCAGTGGCGTCAGGATAGTT
>Ga0105044_10002002_pt1 | contig 27663 bp, 22 predicted proteins | sample MAT01_FD_78092 | JGI IMG/M metagenome (GOLD analysis project Ga0105044, IMG submission 78092) | Freshwater microbial communities from Lake Fryxell liftoff mats and glacier meltwater in Antarctica - MAT-01 | ecosystem: Environmental > Aquatic > Freshwater > Ice > Liftoff microbial mat | place... | reverse complement strand
GGGATGAAAAATCCCGATCGCCATTATGACCACGAACATCGCACCCAGACTCTTGACGGGATAGGTCCGCTGATATGGAAATCGCGTCACGACCGCGAACATACAGAGCGAACTTGCAAACCCGATGACACGCAGGTAACTGCGGTAAGCTCCGAGTTCCTCAAAAATCAGCAAAGCTCCGCTAAGAAACTGTACCAGCAGAAATATGTAGACCGCGCGCTGACTGGCGTGAGCCAGCCCCGTTTGCGCCCCGAACGAGCGACCTGCGAGTCGCAATGGGGGGGCCGGTTTCAGTGTGGTCGCATGCATGTGTCACTCGATTCATTCATGACCAAGTCCGGGCTCGGAGACTATTATCGCAGATCGCCGTTTGACGACCCAGTGGATTCCGGAATGGCGGCAGCTGAAACTCGCCTCAATCGCTCGTGTAATGCCGACAACTGAACTGCCGTATCGCACAGATCTCGGGCTCTGGTGGGCCCCGCTTCGCCGAGCGAATGACGCAGTTGGGACGACTCAATCAGCTCCGACAGTGTCCGGGCTATACTTGTGGTTGAGCCTGGCTCGGCCAACCGACCGCAGGTGTTGTCAATGATTTCGGCTGCGCCGCCCAGTCGGACCGAAGCAATCGGGCGTCCGGCATGCATTGCTTCAATAAAGATGATGCCAAATGGTTCAGGGCGCTGGTTTGTCTGGCAGAATACATCTGCCGCTGCCAGCAGGTCGGGAACATCGCTGCGCTCACCCAGCCAGCGGACCCGTCCCGAAATGTTGCCGGCTTCAACCTGGCGCTTCAGTTCCCCCAGATATTCGACTTCGTGCGGACGCTGAGCTCCGCCGGCAATCCAGCAGGTCCATCCCCGCCGGTCGCGCAACTGCGTCAGTGCTTCGAGCAGCAGGGCGTGGCCCTTCCAGGGCTCCAGGCGGCTGGCCGCCAGTAAAACGACATCATCGGCGGCCGTGTCGAATTCTCTTCGAAGGTCGGCCCGCCGACCCGTATCACCCGGAGCACGCCGCACGGGGCTGTAGACAACCGCGTGGGGAACACCCGGAAACAGCCGATGCAAGGTACTGGCGGTGTAATTGCTGTTGGCGATCACGAAATCGGGTGGTATGCGGGCAGCCTTGCGATCCAGCCAATGGCTCATATTGGCAACGTCGTGTGCCCAGAACACCAGCGGCAGGCCTGCATCGCGTACTGCCAGAGCGAATACCGAATGCGGCCAGCAGGCGTGCGTCACGACGACATCCGGTCGAATCTCCGCAAGCAGCTGCCGCACGCGGCGACGGGCAAACCAGACCGTCCATGGACGACTAAACCGCACCTTGCCGACGACATGCAGCCCTACACCGGCCGTACGCAGTTCCGAACTCAATCGCCCCTCGAAGCAAAGGCCGTATTCCGGCACCATCTCCGGGCAAAGAGCACGCTCGCCGGCCAGGGTCGTCAGCAATGTCTCGATGCCGCCATACAAGTTGCCACTGCTGAGATGAAGTACGCGTGTCATAGGCTCCGGGTGATTGAACGGTAAATTTCGATACTTCGCCGCGCCATCGTCTCCTGCGAGAACATGTCGATTGCGCGTTGCCTGGCCCGAACCGAAAGTCGTTGTCGCAATTCGGGTTCGTCGATCAGCCGGACGGCCGCCCGGCCGAACGCCGACGGATCCTTGACCGGAACAGTCAGCCCTGTTTCCTCATGCCGGCTGACCCAAGAAACACCGCTATGCGAGATCGCGGTATTGATGACCGGGCAACCGCTGGCCATTGCCTCGACTTGCACCAAACCGAACCCTTCACTCCTGGCGACACTTGGGAACCAGAGAGCCGTTGCTGCCCGATAGGCACCTTGCAACACGTTCGGGGATGCATGCCCGTTCCATGTGACCCGATCAGCGACGCCCAGCCGTTCCGCAAGCAACCGCATTGACTGCTGGAGTGGTCCGGTTCCGATGATAAGCAATCGCCCGGGAACGTTCGTCAGAGCGTGCAAGGCGACGTCAATTCCCTTGTAGTAAATCAGCCTTCCCACCATCAACCACAACGGGCCATCGAATTCTCGTTTCCAGTGATCGGCCTCGGCCAGTACTTCCGCGGATGGATTCAGCAGCGGTTCGAGGTCAATACCCAACGGCAGGTCGGTCACTTTATCGCGATATCGCGATAAAGTGACCGACCCGTCGAGATACGGCGGACTATCGGTCAGTATCTTCGACGCGCGGCCATAGACAATCCGCTCGAAAGGGGTCAGCGCGTGCCGCAGAATCTTCTGCCGGACGACATCGCTGTGATGAGTGACCACCAGCGGCTTTCGACACGAGGATGCTGCAAGAGCAATCATCATTGTCGGATTCGGTGTGTGCAAATGGATGACATCGGCCGATTCATGCATCAACCTGCGAAGTCGGCCGGGCAGAGCCGGGCAAATGTCGAGGCGGGCTATTGAAGCATGTCGGCCGATCCGTTCGATCGGGACGCCCTGATCTTCATCGGTTCTGGTCGGTGTAGGGGTAAACCGAGAAAAGGTGACATCTCGATCATGTCGATCTGCATGATTGACACAGAGAACCCGCACCTCAGCCCCCAACCGCGCCTGGCTGACTGCCAACGTCTGAAGGTGAGTTTCGATCCCGCCGGGAGCAGGCGGGTAGAACTTCCCGAGATGGATGATCTTCAAACTGTAACCCGGCCAATTTGGAAACGCTCCGCGAACCTCGCGTCGAATTCGACGGAGTGACAGCGATACATCCGTGCATCGTTCCGGATTGCCCGCAGGGAGGGAGGCTGCCGACAGCGGGGTGCAGGTAATGTTGTACACGATCGAAAAGGCGACAGCCAAGCCAAGAAAGGCCAAATTGCGTCGAAGATTGCAAAATGTGTCGGAAACAACGGCTACGGCGCCAGGTTCATTCTTTTTGAACTTGATGCTCTTCGACTTCGACCTCCATGCGGGCACTCAAAAAGCGGATTTCCAGCACGAGCAGTCGTTTCTTCGGTTTCAGGGCCATGACCGTGCCCTGCAGGCCGGTCAGCGGACCGGCGACGATGCGCACTACGTCACCGGGCGACCCATACACGCATTCCTGAATCAGTTCGTGCTTGCTCGTCACCTCGGCGATTCGCCGAAGTTCGTCGCGCAGCATGATGTCGTCGCCTGGCCGCAGCACTTGGGCGATCTGTTTGCGACACGCCGCCGGCACTCGGGGGTTATCCATGAATGCCGTCTCGGAGCAGAACACATACCCGGCGAAAATGGGAATATCCGACATCTGCCGCTTGCTGGCGTACTGAACGACGCGCGTCATGGTCGGCAAAAAAACCGGTACCTCGGCTGCCTGCAGCGAAGCTGCGACCTTCTTCTCCCAGCGGGCACTGGTACGCAGCACTGCCCAGCGGGCAACGTCCACCGGCAATTGATTGAACGTCGCCATTGTCAGTTACCGCTCCACCGTGGCTGATTCGTAAAGATGGCGGGCCGCCCGGCCACTGATAGTGCCCAATCGCAGCAGCTCCGCAGCGATTGCTTCCACTGCCTGCCAGGATGCATCGTCGGCCAGAAAATTCTCGGCCTTGGCGAGCATACGGCGTTCGTAACGTTCCGCCTGGCGATCGCCGGCCCGTTGAGTCGCCAATCGTCGGACCTGACGGAGATCATGGCTGGCCCCGCCCAATGCATCAGCGCCTGTATGCCGGGCTTCCGCAGCCATTCCCGCAAGTAGAATCAGGATCTGTTCTTCCAGCCAGTCCTGCGTCGGGCGGATGATTCCCTTTTGAAACTCGCAGGTACCAAGCCGGTTCCCGCGCGCGACGACATCAACGCGCCGAATCGGTCGTCCCAGCGACATCGCCATCACGGCATGCCCGGCCTCGTGATAGGCCGTGGCCGGATCGTACGGGGGTTCCATGAGGGCATTTTACGGCCCGGCCCGCCGGTTCCAAGCCTTCCCGTCCGACCCCGCTCATGGTAAACTTTCCCGATCGGGGCGGAAGCTCAACGGTCGAGCAGCTTGCTCATAACGAGTTGGAAGTGGGTTCGACTCCCACACGCCCCATGTGCAGGGATCAGTAATTTGTCGTAAGAGAACAGTCAGAAGAGTGAGAGGAGGCAAGGCATTCGAACAGTTGACTCCGGCAGATTTACGTACATTTTGTCTACGCCTTGCATCCAGGTTGCCTCTACTCACTTCCCCGCTCTGACCGACACCTGACACGTGACCCCTGATTACTCAGGTTTATCCCTTGGCATTCTGATTCCTGCTCCGTAAACTCTGAAGACCAAAAGTTGTCTGAATCGTGAGTTCAGGCAGGAGTCGGAAACGGGCGGAGTCTGCGATGTCGATCACTCAGGAGCGTAAGACGGCACTCATCGGGACGCACAAGCGAGCGGAAAATGATACCGGCTCGCCCGAAGTGCAAGTGGCCCTGCTCACCGAGCGCATCAATCAGCTCACCGAGCATATGCGGGCGCACAAGAAGGATCATTCGAGCCGTCGTGGCCTCCTGAAGATGGTCAGCAACCGATCCACACTGCTGAAGTATCTGCAGATCTCGGATCGGCCCCGCTATCTGGCGATTATCCAGAAGTTGGGACTCCGAAAATAGCAGTTGTCAGTTCCCGGTTGTCAGTTCTCAGTGGCCGACGTTAATCACATCCTGTTCGCCGCTGACAACTGACGACGGAATACCGACAACTTCCCGCCGAACTCCTGCCGTAATCCCTGAGAGGAAATCTATCCGTGCAGGTCAGTCGCGTCGAATGCACCCTGGGTGCGCACACCATCAGCATTGAGACCGGAAAACTCGCAAAGCAGGCTCACGGGGCGGTTGTCGTCCGTGTGGGCGATACGATGGCCCTCGTCACTGCCGTTGCCGGCAATCCCCGCGAGGGAATCGACTTCTTCCCACTCAGCATTGACTACCGCGAAAAGCCATCGGCCGCCGGCAAATTCCCCGGCGGCTACATCAAGCGTGAAGGTCGGCCCACGACCAAGGAAATCCTCACCTCACGCATGATCGACCGGCCGATCCGTCCCCTGTTCCCTACCGGATACTTTGACGAAGTGCAGGTCATCTGCCAGGTTCTCTCCGCCGACAAGGAACACGACCCGGACATTCTGTCGATGATCGGTGCCAGCGCCGCCCTGCACATCTCGCCGATCCCGTTCGTCAAGCCGACCGCTGCCGTCCGTATCGGGCGAGTGAACAGCGAATTCGTAGTGATGCCGACACACACCGACATGGAAGAGAGCGATCTCGACCTGATCGTATCCGGCACGCGCGATGCGGTGACGATGATCGAGGGCTTTGCCCGCGAACTGCCGGAAGACGTCGTCGCCAGCGCCATCCTGCTCGCCCACGAGCAGATCGTGCGCATTGTCGACGTCATCGATGAACTCCGCAACAAGCTCGGTCTGGGTGCCAAGCAGATCCCGGCCGAAGCGGCCAACCCGCTCGTCGACATCTTCTACAAGAGATTCGCCGGCGAGATGCGTGAAGCCAAGTTGACCAAGGTCAAAGCTGAGCGCTATGCCAAAGTCAAGGTGATCAAGGATAAGCTCAAGGAAGAGTTCTTCCCGAAGGACAAAGAATCCGAGTACACCAAGGTCCAGTTCAGCCTGGCATTCACCGCACTCGAAGAAAAGGTCTTCCGTGACCTCGTCCTCGACGGTCAACGGCTCGATGGCCGGGGCTTTAAGGAGATCCGATCGCTGTACAGCGAAGTCGGCCTGCTGCCGCGGACCCACGGTTCGGCACTGTTCCAACGCGGCGAAACCCAAGCCCTGGTTACCGTCACGCTCGGAACGGTCAGTGACGAGCAGCGCGTTGAAGGCCTGCTCGACGAGCATTCGAAGAAATTCATGCTCGACTACAACTTCCCGCCGTTCAGCGTCGGCGAATCGAAGCCGATGCGAGGCCCCGGCCGACGCGAAATCGGTCATGGCATGCTGGCCGAGCGATCCCTGCGCGGCGTGATTCCGCCGTCGGCCAAGTTCCCGTACACGATCCGGCTGGTATCGGACATTCTTGAGTCAAACGGCTCATCGTCGATGGCTTCCGTCTGCGGCGGAACGCTCGCGCTGATGGATGCCGGCGTGCCGATCAAGCAGCCGGTGGCCGGCATCTCGATCGGTCTGGTGAAAGAGACGCGTGACAAGTTCGTCCTCTTCACCGACATCCAGGGTGACGAAGACCACTTCGGCGATATGGACTTCAAAATCGCCGGTTCGCCGCACGGCATCACCGGCATCCAGCTCGACATCAAGGTTGACGGCATCGAAGAGCCGATCATCCGCGGTGCCCTTGAGCATGCGAAGGAAGCCCGCATCCAGATTCTGAAGTCAATGCTCTCCGCCCTCCGTCGGCCGCGCGAAGAGATCTCGGTCCATGCACCGCGCCTGCTGCAGGTGAAGATCGACCCGCAAAAGATCGGCTTGCTCATCGGGCCGGGCGGCAAGAACATCAAGGGGATCCAGGAACAGACCGGCGCGAAGATCGACATCGACGACGATGGAACGGTCAGCATCGCCCACAGCGATGCCGCCGGCGCCGAGGCCGCGAAGCGACGCGTCGAAGCGATTGCCGAGGAAGTCAAAGTCGGCAAGACCTACGAAGGCAAGGTATCGTCGATCAAGGAGTTCGGTGCGTTCATCGAAATCCTGCCGGGCCGCGATGGACTTTGCCATATCAGCGAACTCGACCATAACTACGTCGGTCGCGTGGAGGATGTCTGCCAGGTGGGCGACATCCTTCAGGTGAAGGTGATCGCCATCGACGACCAGGATCGCGTGAAGCTGTCCCGCAAGGTGTTGCTCGCTCCGCCGCCCCCGGGCGAGGAAGGGGCCGCCCAGCCCCCGCGTCCGCCGCGTGAAGACCGTGGCGATCGAGGTGGTGACCGTGGCGGCGATCGCGGCGGCCGAGGCCGCGGCGGCGACCGCGGTGGCCGTCGGTGAGACTGAGTTCCGCCGCTCGCGGCGTCGCCCCTGTTTGATCGCCTATGACGACGACACAAAAACTTAATGAACTCGCCGAGATCGCCGGCGGGTTCATTCACGAAGTCAAAAATCATATCAGCACCCTCGGCCTGAACCTCACTCTCCTGGCCGAGGACTTTGAGAACCCGCAGACTCAACGCGAACGCAAAGCACTTGAACGCATTCAGCGCCTGCAAAATGAATGCGACCGTCTGGTCGTCGTTTCCAACGATTTCCTGCGCTTTGCCCGGGCCGAGAACCTGCAACTGCATTCGGCCGACTTGAATGACGTGATCGGCGACATGGTCGATTTCCTGTCGCCCACGGCTAAGACGAAGAACATCTCGATCACCTGGATACCCGGAGGGTCACTTCCTCCCGTGATGCTCGACCAGGACCTGTTCAAGCAGGCAGTGTTGAACCTGCTGATCAATGCCGAACAGGCGATGCCCGATGGCGGCGAAATCGTACTCCAGACAAGCCGCTCTGCCGCATCGGTGCGTCTCGACGTGATCGATACCGGTGCCGGCATCCCGCGCGACGTGTTGCCGAAGATCTTCACGCCTTTCCACACGACTAAGCCCGGCGGCACTGGCTTGGGCCTGCCGACGATGCGCAAGATCGTGCAGGCCCACGGCGGCGCGGTTGAAGTGCAAAGCGACGAGGGGCACGGTACCAAGTTCTCGATTCACCTTCCGGTACCGGCTGTCGGGGACTGATCGCACAGCTGCATCAGCCCTCGCCATTCCCAGTAGTGCCTCGCCACGATCTGTGCAGCAATCCAGAGTGGAATGAACCACAAATGGATCAGCAAAAGATCGGCGCGGGTCGGTCGAGTTGGCCGTCGACAGACAATCACAATGATGCCGCCGAGGAATCCTGCCGCGGCGATCCCGGTGATCTGGCACCACAACGCAAACTGACTTTGGGCGAGCGAAAAGACAGTTAAGAAGAGAAGCTGAAGTAGAAAGCTCAGAATCGCCCATCTGTATGATGAAGCAATTCTTGTGTTCCACTTCATCAGTAACTCCTTCGACGTCAGCCATTCCGTACCAGCAGCAGAATCAGCACCCCCAGCACGATCCGGTAGATGATGAACACATACGTCGTGTGCTTCTTCAGGTACCCCAGCAGAAACGCGATTGACGCGTATCCCACAATTCCCGCGACAATCGACGCCACCACGATCGCCAGGACGTCGTTGCCGGACGATGCGATCTCGTGCCGGTCCTTGTACAACTCGTAAACCCCCGCCGCGAAAACCGAAGGCAGCGACAGCAGGAACGAGAACCGGGCCGCCGTCTCTCTCGACAGGCCGGCGAAGAGGCCCGCCGTAATCGTCACGCCGCTGCGCGATGCACCGGGGATCAGGGCAAATGCCTGGAACACACCCACGAGCAGTGCGTCGCCCCAGCCAATCGATCCTTCTTCACGCCGTTCGGGGCGTCGCTTCGCGACAATTTCCGCCATCAGCAGCAGCAGCGAGAACCCGATCGCCGCCCAGGCGATCACGCGCAGGTCGCGCAGATCATTCTTGACGTAGTCCTTGAACAGCAGCCCGCAGACGACGATCGGGATAGTGCCAACGGCAATCATCCACGCCAGCTTCGCATCGGTGGACGTACCGTAGCGCAGCGATCGCACATCCGTCAGGGCGGCGGTCGCAAGGCGGTGAATGTCGGTGCGGAAGTAGACCAGTACGGCCAGCAAAGTGCCGAGTTGGATGACGGCCGTGAATGCAGCCCCCGGGTCCTTCCAGCCGAACCAGGCCGGCAGCACACGCAGGTGGGCGGTACTGCTGATCGGCAGAAACTCGGTGAGCCCTTGAATCAGGCCGAGAACGATGGCTTCGAACAATGACATGCGACATGAACCCCGCAGATAATGACCAGCGGGGTGTAGTGTATCGGTCAGTTCGCCTTGATGTAGTCCATTACGCGCTTCTTGATTCCCGGCGGCAGCGCGTTGATCTCTTTTTCGTCCAGCTTGCCGTTGCCGTCCTTATCGTATGCCCTGAAGAACGGCATCACCCGATCAGGGATCGCAACACCGCCGGCGGGGATCGTCAGCGGGGTATCATCGTCGTCCGTCGCTTTCCCCTTAAGCACGGCCACGTCGAAGTAGCCGATCATCATTTCGTTCCAGGTCTGATCGCCCCAGCGCACTGTCTTCGTCGGGTCGGGATTATTCAGGTTCTGTTCCGAGTTGTCGTAGTGGGCCACGGCATGGATGCGCGTTCCCTTCGGCAGCACTTTCGGCTCAGTCAGCCGGTACGAGGTCTGCCAGTTGAAGTCGAAGTTCGGCACATCAAGCAGCGTCTCCTTCTTACCGCCGGGCAGGATTGCCTCGTACATGAACGCTTTGCCGCGCAGATGCATGTGCGGCATGAAGCTGAGTATCTGCGAGTCGTTCGCCAAAGAGCGAGTTCCTTCGACCGGATGATTGTCAGCCCCGGGAGGAATGTTGATCGGCCGGCCCGAGGCGCTCGTCGTCCTGACTTCAAACTTGATCTTCGACTCCTCGACGAAATTGAAGCCGATCCGGCTCATATCCGTCTGTTTCGATCCGTTGGGTGTGTAATGGATCTGGAAGACAAGCCGCGACCCGGCCGGGATACGCTTGGCCATACCTTCCGGATACGGCTGTGCGCGCAGACCGGGAACGTACGCGGCCAGGAACCCCTGCACGCCGCCTTCCAACGCGTCCATCCCGCCGCCCGGCTTCACCGCGAAGACCAGCACATGGTGAACCACAGCCCGGTTGCCCGGCTGCACTTCCACGGAACTGATCCACTTGTCTTCCTTCAAGCCCGAGTCGGCGATGAAGTACTGATACTTCACTGACCCTTCCGCCTGCACGTCGTACGGTCGTGATCGCATGTCGACGACCAGATCGGGCTTGCGCGGCAGTTGCCAGCCAGTGTCCGGAAACGTCGGCGGCTTCGGCATGTCGGCCGGATTCCCTTCGGGAGCGCCGGCCTTCGCCCACGCGGCGATCTGCGATCTCTCTTCATCCGTCAGCCGGCGGTCGTTCAGGAATTTGCCATGCTTCGGGTCGGCGTGCCACGGGGGCATGCGGCCTTCGCGCACCACTTCTGCAATCGTTTCGGACCATGCGGCGGCGTCCTTGTAGCTGGTCAGCGAGAAGGGGGCGATCTCGCCGGGCCGATGGCATTCGACGCAGCGATTGTTCAGGATCGGGGCGATCTGCTTCGTGTAGGTGATCGCGCTGTCCGCTATCGTCTCGCGCACTCGGCCGATGAAGCAGCCCTGGACGTCGGTGGTCGCTTTCGTCACCTGCTTGCCGGCCAGCACCTCGTCGAGCGCCCGCGCGACGTCGTTGCTGCCGACTTTGTCACGCTGGAAGCCGATGCCGTACTGATCGTCCACCCGGCCCATGTAGCGGATGACGCGCTTCGCGTCGAGAACATAGACAGTCGGCGTACGCTTCGCTCCGAAGTCGTCAGCAACTTTGTTGCCAAGGTCCTTCAGCACGGGAAATTCGATCTGATGTGCACGGGCATAGGCGGCGATGGCCGCCAGCGTATCCTGCGAGTTGCTGTCGATGGCCAGGAACGCAACACCCTTCGCCTTGTAACTCTCGGCCAGTTTCGCCAGACGAGGGCCATAAAGCTTCGCCAGCGGGCATTCGGTGCCGACGAAGGCGACCACAACGGCCGGGGCTTTATCGAAGTCGGCCAGAGCATGTTCCTTGCCGCGATAGTCGGGAAGTTTGAACGCCGTGACCGTTCGACCGACGGGGCCTTCATCGGCCAAAAGATTCGTCGCGATGGCAATCAGCGACAGACATGCAACGATACGGAACATCAGAAAGCCCTTGGGAACATACGGTCTCTTCCACTATTACCCGCCAGAGAGGCAGAGGTTACAGGAAAATGCCGTCCGTTCACAAGTGGTAGTCCGGTTGCTCCGCAAACGGATTCGCAGAGGTTTTCGGCAATCAGTGATGATTCTCACGAAAAGATGATGATTCTCACCGGCGGAACTTATTATCGGCTCATGTTGCATAATCGTGAGAATCAATCTGGCTTGGCGGTCCTACTGATGAACATCTGAACGAGGGATGGCTGTCCCTCGTTCGTCAGAGCCACACTGTCACGGCTCTATGCCGGCTTTGCCCCCGGCTTGCCCGCCTCGACGACGAACGAGGCTCGCACGCTGCTCTTGCCACCGGGCTTCAGAACATCGTCGATCACGATATAGTCGCTCTTCCACTGCTCAGGTGTCACCGTACAGGACACATAGCCGCGGTTGCGATTGTGGAAACGGATGAATGGATTCTCCTTCAACATATCGTCCTGCGTCTTGGCCTTGTCGGCTCCGTTGCCGCCGCTGGAGATCGACGTTCCCACGAACTCGGTCGCGACGATCCGTGTGTTCAATTTGCGATCGTCAACGCGCAGGTCGTTGACCCAGTTGGAGTGAATGTCGCCCGTCAGAACCACGGGGTTGGCAATCTTGCGGTCGGCCATGAACTGCACCAGCTTGATCCGTTCCGCCGCAGCGCCGGGCCACTGGTCCATTGAATACCGGCGCTCTGGCCCCGCGGCGCGATCGACCATGCCCATCATGACCTGCTGCGCGAGGATGTTCCAGGTACCTGCCGACGCCGTCAGCGCTTTTTCCAGCCAGCGTCGCTGTTCGCCGCCCAGAAGGGTGTTGTTCGGGTTCATCGCGTCCGCGTTCAGATCGGCAGCCTTGTCGCCGTTGGGCTGATCAGTGCGGTACTGTCGGGTATCGAGCACCTGAAACTCCGCCAGCCGGCCGAACGGCACCGTGCGGTACAGCTTCATGTTCGGCCCCTGCGGCACCGACTCTTTTCGCAATGGCATCATCTCGAAGTACGCCTGATAGGCATGGGCACGTTGTTCAAGGAACGCAGCCGGGTCGGTCTCCTTGTACTGGGGCACACCGGCGGCATAGTTGTTCTCGAACTCATGATCGTCCCACATCACCACCCACGGACAGCGGGCGTGCATGCCGGACAACAGCGGATCGCTGCGGTACTGGGCATGTCTCACTCGATAGTCGTCGAGCGAGGTGATTTTCCTGCCAAGGTGCTTGCGGACCAGCTTGTCCTTGCCCGCACCCTCGTAGATGTAATCACCGAGATGAACGACCAGATCGAGATCTTCCTTCGCCATGTGCTCGTAGGAGGTGAACAGGCCATGTTCGAAGTGCTGACAGGAAGCGAACGCGAAACGCAGCTTCTCCGGCAGCGATTCACGCGGCGGCATTGTCCGCGTTCGGCCGATCGGGCTGTCGGCATCGCCCGAGCGAAAGCGGTACCAGTACCAGCGATCGGGCTTGAGGCCGTTGACTTCCACATGACCGGCATGGGCGCTGTCCGGCCCGACGGTGATGTCGCCTGTCTGCACGATCTTCTTCATCCCCTCGTCGTCGGCGACTTCCCAAGTGAGTTTCAGCTTCTCGGCGGGCATGCCACCGTTGGCTTCAAGCGGCCGCGGGGCCAGTCGCGTCCAGAGGACGACACCCGAATCGGTCGGCTCACCCGATGCGACCCCAAGCGCAAAAGGGTTGTCCGCAAAGGCCAGGCGATTGAGAGTTCGTCCTTCCGTCTTGCCCGACTGGGCGGGGATCGCGGCCAGTGCCGCGCCGTAAGCAAGGAACAGTCGCCGGCTGATACCGCCTTCATAGCTGACGGCGTCGCGGATGCGGGAAAGGTCGAGCATCATGAGATCTCATGTGGGGTTCAGTGGCAATCAGGAAGGTAAACTACCGGTCAAACAAGTTGAACAGAAAAAGGTTCTGTGAAGGAATACGAAACCTGTCGGCCGATGGGTCAATTGGTCAATCGACCGCAAACGGTTACAATGGACCGAAGTACCGAACAACGCATGGGTGAAGGGTGGTGAGCGATGACGCCGATGACAATCACTGAGAAGATCATGGCCCGGGCGGCCGGTCGGGACTTCGTGAAGCCGGGCGACAATATCTGGACCAACGTCGATGTGCTGATGACTCACGACGTCTGCGGTCCGGGCACCATCGGCGTTTTCAAGCAGCATTTCGGCAAGGACGCGAAGGTCTGGGACCGCGAGAAGGTCGTCATCATTCCCGACCATTACATCTTCACCAAGGATGCAATGGCGAACCGCAATGTCGACGTCCTGCGTTCGTTTGTCAAAGAACAGGACATCAAGTACTTCTACGACGTTGGCACCGAGGATTACAAAGGCGTCTGCCACATCGCGTTGCCGGAAGAGGGACACACCCGGCCGGGCGAAGTACTGCTTGGCACCGATTCGCACACCTGCACGGCCGGCGCTTTCGGCGAGTTCGCCACCGGCATCGGCAACACCGATGCCGGCTTTGTCATGGGCACGGGCAAACTGTGGCTGAAGGTCCCGCCGACCATGCGCTTCGTCTTCCACGGCCAACTGCCGCCGTACCTGATGGCCAAGGATCTGATCCTCGCCGTCATCGGCGAGATCGGCGTCGACGGCGCGACCTACCGGGCCATGGAGTTCGATGGTGATGGCATCTTCTCGCTGAACATCGAAGAACGCATGACCATGTGCAACATGGCGATCGAGGCCGGAGGCAAAAACGGCATCATCGCGCCCGACCAGGTCACGCTTGACTACGTGAATCAGCGCAACGCCGGAAAGCGCCCCTTCCAGGTGATGAAGACAGATCCCGGCGCGACGTTCATGTACGAAAAAGTCTTCGATGTCACGAAAATGGAACCGGTGATCGCCAAGCCGCACTCGCCGGACAACAAGGCCAACGTGTCCGAAGTCAAAGGCACAAAGCTTGACCGGGCCTACATCGGCTCGTGTACCGGCGGCAAGCTGACCGATTTCAAGGCGGCCGCGGCCATCCTGAAGGACAAGACGGTGCGCATCGATACCTTCGTTGTCCCGGCCACGACGGAAGTCGCGCGCAGCCTGAAGACCGAGATGATCGGCGGCAAGTCGCTCGAAGAGATCTTCCTGGCGGCCGGGGCCAAGATGGGCGATGCGTCATGCGCCGCATGCCTGGGCGGCCCATCGGACACTTTCGGCCGGCTGAACACCCCGATCAGCTGCATCAGCACGACGAACCGCAACTTCCCCGGCCGCATGGGCCACAAGGAAGCACAAGTCTTCCTCGCCAGCCCGATGACCGTGGCCGCCAGCGCGCTGAAGGGGGAGATTGCCGACCCGCGGGATTGTGTCATCTGAGGCCGGTTCGCCGGACGTGTCCGGTACAACGCGCATCCCGATTCACCAGACGTCCCGTCTGGCCTCGGGCGAATACCGATCGGACTGAGAACTATCCGATTGAAGGGGTGATTGTTGATCTTCAATACATTCGCCTATTACCTGCTATTCCTGATTCCCGCCGCCCTGCTTTTTCGCGTCGCTTCCGTGAAGGTGCGGCCGTGGGTCTGCGCCACGTTCGGGATCGGCTTCTTCATCTACTTTTCGGCCATGCAGTTCGGCGGTTGGTGGGGGGCCGTGTGCGTTCTCATCTTCGTCTGGGAATCGCTGTTCCGCTCGCTTTATAAGCCCGGTGCACGAGTTTGCCTGATCGGTGTTCTGATCAGCGTCCTTGTCCTCGTCGTTTTCAAATACTGGAACTTTCTGACCGGCCTGCCGTATCGCGATCCCAACGACAATGGCCTGCGGTGGGAAGAAGCGTTTCTGCCGCTGGGGGTCTCGTTCTTCACGTTTGAATTCATCCACTACGCCGTCGACCGGTACAAGAATCGCGTCGAACAGGGAACCTTAAGCGAATACCTGGCGTTCATCTTCTTCTTCCCCACGATGGTGGCGGGGCCGATCAAGCGATTTCAGGATTTTGTCCCCTGCCTGCGACAGCCGATGGTAAACCCGGCGCTGAACTGGAATCGCGGCATCACGCGCATCCTGATGGGACTAGTTAAAAAGTTCGCGATTGCTGACTTGCTGACAAGTTTGACCGATCATCTCAATCGGAATGATATCGCCGTGGCCGAGCGCTGGGTGCTGGTTGTCTGGCTGTTCGCGTACGGCTGGAAGATTTACTTCGATTTCTCCGCATATTCCGACATTGCAATTGGCTCCGGGCGGCTGTTCGGCATCAAGATACCCGAGAACTTCGATTGGCCATACGTGCGAGTGAATATCGCGGACTTCTGGCGACACTGGCATATGTCACTCTACAAGTGGCTGGTCGACTACGTCTTCATCCCGCTGGGCGGCTCACGCGGTTCCGTGGCGTTTGTATGTCGCAATATCATGATCGTGATGTTGGTCAGCGGCATCTGGCACGGGGCAGGCCTCAACTTTGTCGTTTGGGGCGCGTGGCACGGAATGCTCCTGGTGATTCATCGGCTTTGGATCGGCTGGCGTGCCCGCGATGGCGACCCGCCAACCGGGTCACTACTCGGTCGGGTTTCGGCGTGGATGCTGACTTACGTTTGCGTCAATCTTGGATGGGCATTCTTCGCCATGGACCTGAATACCGCGCTATACTTCTTTCGGCGCCTCTTGATCGGCCAGTAAACCATGATGAACCGGTTGCGTTGGATCAAGCATCTGTGCGAATACCTCGGCGGCGCGCAGGACGTGTCGCCCAACAGCTTTTTCATGCCCCCTGGTTCGCTCAACTGGGGCCTCTGGTGGGGACTGCTCGCGGCTGTCATCGTTGCGTTCTGCGGACAGTCGTCCAAGTTCATCTACATTGATTTCTAAGGCAGGTCGTACTCATGTCATTGCGACAACTCGCCCTGCAATTGCTGTTGGCCGCGGCCGCACTGGTCGCGATCAATGCCGCCGTCACCCTGATGGCCCGCACTTCGGTTCCGCGGCAACTTCTTCGCCATGGGGAACAGTCCGACCCGGCAACGGACCTATTTCTCGGAAACTCCACGATGGCGGCAGCACTGGACGAACGTGTGTTCGCCGTGGTGAAGCCCGGCCGTCCGCTCAACCTGGCCCTTGGGGCGACCGGTCCCGTTGAACACTGCCTGATCTGGCGCCTCCAGAGCAAACATCGCGTGGCGGATGTCTACTACGGATTCTTTGACAGCCAACTCACCGACCCGCTGCACGGCACCTGGGAAACACTTGTGGGAAATCGGGCGATGGCGTACTACGTCGACCCGGATACGGCCATCGACTACTATGCGCGCGAATCGCCATTCAAGGCGTTGGGTATGCGATTGACCGCGAATGTTCCCGTCATGGTCGAGCGACTGGCCATCTGGTCCAAGGTGGAAAAGTTGCGGAGGGCCATCGGCGAGATCGGTATGCCGAAGCGCGACGTGAACCGATTCGGACGAGCGGATGACTTCACACTGCTGGAGGCGGATTCGAAAGAGTTCGCCAGGAGATGCGAACGGGCCGTGGCTGAGCGGCAGCCATTGTCGCCGCCAATCGCTGAGATCATCGACACGACCCGCGTGAATGGTGCACGGATCCGCGTCGTTGAGATGCCGATGCCAGCCGAGCATCGTCGGCGGCTCAACAGTTCGCATGAATGGCGATCGTACCGGAACCACGTGATTGAATTAATCCACAACGCTGGCGGCGACTATGTTGATGCCTCCAACTGGATCGACGACGTTGGGTTCGCCGACAATGTGCATTTAAACGCCGCCGGAGCCGCGCAATTCTCGACTCGGCTGGGTAAATGGGCCTCGCAAAACCGCTGATCGGATCGAGATACAGGCGTAACTCCCTACTCAATTCCGCCCGTTTGCCGAGTTGTTCGTATACATCGTGTTCGCTGAGCCGCCCCTCGGGTTGAAGAAGTTCGGCACGACCATGAAGTTGAATCCGAAGTTGTTGATGATCGCGTTGTACGAGAAGCCGACGCTCCATGTCAGGTCGGTTCCGACGCGCGAAAGGATCAATCCGGTACTCTGGTTCTGCGACAGGCCGAAGTCATATGCCGAGAAGAACGTCACCGCGTACTTCGGGCTGAACATGTAGTTCACGGCACCGGACAACTGCCGGCTGCCGACCGGTTCGAAATGACGGTAGCTTAGCGAGAGGTTCGCCCCGTCGGGGCGATTGTGATACATGTTCAAGTTCCAGTAGCGCGTGCCGAAGGCGAACGGGTCCATCCAGCCACTGGAGGTAAAGCCGTTGCGATCGCCGACGGCCCATGTCGCGTCGTACTCGAGGAACGCAAGCTGATGGCCGAAGTTGTCGCGGTCGGCCGTCGGGAAGTAGCTGCCTGACAGATCAAGCGTGACATAGTCGATCGTGTGTTCCATGCCGGCGTAGCCGCGCTTGGTCTGCCAGCGCTGACGCAGTTCGCCCTGCACCACCTGGACGCTGTCGAGTGTGTCGGCCCGCGTATCGACGAGCCGGCGGATGGCGTATCGCCGCGGATCATACAGCGGGGAGTTAAACAGCATGTTGCCGTCCGGCCCGGGCACAAACGCGGTCTGCCACGGAGTGATGTCGCGGATCGCTTGCTGTGTCGCATCGTCGTTCAGCCGGTCGAGTTGCGGCAGCAGCGTGTGCGGCGTATCCGACCAGGCGTTGTAGTAGTTGCCGACCAGCGCCACTTTGTGGTTGATCCCCTTCAAGTTGAACAATTCACTTTCGACATCGTTGTACTGCCGGGTCAACGGCATGCTGACGCGGGCACCGCCGCCGCCGTAGATTCGCCCTCGCGGGTCGCCGTTCACATCGTTCGAGTAGTACGCCAGGTCGAGGTTGGCGTACGGCACTACCTTCAGGAACCCGGCCTGGAACGGAGCGGCAATCTGCTGCATCCAGTCCAGCCGGGCAGTCGACAGCGGATAGTCGGGGGTCGGCACCGTCAACGGATCGATGTTGGCCGGGTACTGGTTGAACGGCAGATTGTAGACCTGCAAGTTTGCGTACCCGGCACTGGCCCAGGTGTTGTATGTGAGCCGATCCCAGAACGATTGTCCCAGCAGGTAGCCGTCAACGCGAGGCAGCCATTTGGTCTCCGTGACCCAGGGCCGATCCAGGTTCGGCTGCGCGAGAATGGTCGCGGCGAGGTTGCCTTCCTGCCATTTCAGGTACGAGAACGTCTCCTGATTCGGACCCATGTCGAACTCGAATTTGTAGTACTGTTCGAGGAAATTCGGGTCACTCAAGTAGCTGACCTGTCCCTGGTACGAGAAATTCTCGTACTGCTGTGTGTGCCGCCAGAGCGCCCGACCGCGATAACCGGGCGGCTCCCAGTTCAGGTTGCGTGTGCCGCCCAATTGGTCCACGCCTTCATCGTTCAGTCCGTAGGCAAGGAAATGCGTGTTAAACGGCGCTTCGTACCCGAACAGCCGCGGCCCGGCCAGATCGTAGGCGGTGCCGAGCGCGAAGCCGCGCTGCGAAAGGTAGTCGATCATGAGGTTGGCGCGCTCATTCGGCAGTGCCTTGACGCCGATCAGCTCCAGGATGCTCCATGTACTCAGAAACTGGGTGCCGAACACCTGGTCCTGGCGGAAGAACAGATTGTTCAACGGCCCGGTCGGATCATCGACATCTCCCGCCAGAATCGGGAAGTACATGATCGGCACATCGGCCAGTTCGATGCGCGTGTTGCGGGCGCGGAACCGCCGATAGGAGCCGACGACATCCGCCCCGGTTTCGCGATCGACGATCGGATAGCCGAAGATGGTCCGCTCGACCTGATTTCGCTGCTCGGTGATGCGCAGTTCGCTCATGCGCAGGTCGAGGGCCGGGTCGGCGGGCAGCTTGCTGGCGGCCACCGACGCACTGCGAGTCAGGTACTCCTGTGCGGAAAGCTGCCAGAACTCATCCCCCTTGTAGTGCGCGGGCACGGCAAAGCCGTTGCGGTGCATTTCAAGGTCCGCGTTCTTCGCGATCGCCTTGTTCCGCGTTACGTCGTAGTAGACACGATCAGCACGCAGCGTCTTCTCTTCAATCGGCGAGCCGTCCGGGTTCCGCGGACCATTGACCGTGCCGTAGCGGATGACGACATTGCCCGACAGGTAGAGTTCGGTTTCCTTTTCGTTGGTCTGCGTGATACCGTCACGCGTGTTCATCCCTTCGACCAGTTCATTAGCCGTGCCGCCACGCTGCCAGATGACAACTTCATCGGCTTCGACATCAAGGATCAGGTTTGAACGATCTTCGAACGTGGCCAGCAGTTTGACGCCGCCGGTGACCAGCGCGATCTGCTCCCCATTGCCCATGTTCAGGTACTTGGCATTGGTCGGGTTCGACGAGCGATTACCGATCTTCAGCTTGCGCGTGCTGACGTTCGGCAGCGGAATCGTCGGCGATTCGAAGACCGGCGGTTCAGCGGTGACGCCACCGGACGGCGAACGGATCGGCTGCGCCGCGGCAGGTGGAGGCGGCGGATCGGTGGCTTGTACCTGCCGGACGACCGGCTTACCTTCGCGGATAGCTTCAGCTTCTTTCAGGAACGGATTATCGGCTGGCGTCTGTTTGTCGGCGACGCCGTTGATATCGATCTCGCCTTGGGTGGTGAACGCCAGCAGGGCGGTCTCGTTCGGTTGAATCTGCTTGATGCCTCTGACGTTCCCGATGGCGTAGATCTCGCCGCGAACCGCCTTCGGGTTCGTCGGGTGGCGTTCCATCCAGAGGACTGCCCGGTCGGCCGAGAGCTTCAACTGGCCGGCACTGAACTTAAACTGGCCGTTCATCACCATGCAGCGTTGGCGATCGTCATCGAAGACCGCGATCTTGTCCGCGGAGAAACGATGGGCGACATCGCCTTCTTCGATTGCCAAACGCACTGGTTCACCGGCGTGCGCGCCCAGAGCGGCGGCAAACAGCCAGCAGGCCAGCGACATGGTGACGACACGCCGTCCCACGAGACCTCCCTCGACAATCAGCGCGACCTGGGCCCCCTCGGCCTGGTTCACGCTCAGATGGCGAATGTACGACTTGGGAAGCGGGGCCATATCGTCGAAGAGGGAGATGTGTCAAGGCGGATTCCAGTGCGGAAGAGTACCGTCACGAGCCCCGACCGTAAGGGTAGGGGATCTGGCGAAGCCATTTCATAAGGTCGAGGCTCGTCATCATGCCCCTGTCGCGATCGCCAGGGCCATGCGGCAACCTGCGAGGTATTCCGGCAGGTCGACCCACTCGTTTACAGTGTGAATTTCGTTCTGCCCGGCCCCGAACGTGATCGTCGGGATGCCGTGCCGGACGATCCAGTTCGCGTCCAGCCCGCCGTTTGTCGTCCGGCAGACGGGCTCCCGACCGAGCATCCGCGCCGCGGCCATCGCCCGTTGCACCGGGGCGGACGACTCGGTCAGGCGGAACGGGTAGTAGTCGAGGCGTGAAGTGAACTTCACTTTGCCTGTCTTGCCCGCCTGATCGGTGACGCGCGAAGCGGCATTCTTGTAGGCCTGCTTGTACGCGGCCGAGATTTCACGAACAAACTTCGCATCATGGCTGCGTGATTCGCCGCGGACGTGGGCAAAATCGGTGACAACGTTGGTCGCTTCGCCAGCAGCATTCCCTTGGGCGTTGCCGATGCTGCCGATGTTGCTTGTGCCTTCCTTGCCCGCTTTCTTCACCTTGCCGAACCAGCCTTTCTCATGCACGTCCGCGAGCGCCAGTGACGCGATCAGGGTGGCCGAGATGCCATGCTCCGGGTGCACGCCGGCATGGGCGGCCTTGCCGTGGATTTCGACTTCCCAGCGGTCGGCTCCGACCGCGCCCAGGATGATGTCCGAGGCCGATCGGCCGTCGATGTTAAAACCCATCACGGGGCCATTCAGGTCGTTGGGGTCGAGATGCCGGGCTCCGAACAGGCCCGATTCTTCCCGCACGGTGAACAGCACTGTCAGCGGTGGATGCGGCAGCTTGTGTTCCAGCAGAGTGCTGACGAGTGTCACGAGCGCGGCGCAGCCGGTGCGGTTGTCGCCGCCCAGTGCCGTCCGTCCCTGGGGAACAATTTTCGCTCCCTTGCGGACTGGCACTGCGCCGGCACAGAGCGGAACAGTGTCCATGTGCGTCATGAACAAGAGGCGCGGCCCCGGGATTGTGCCCGGCAGCTCGGCAATCAGATTGCCGGTCTGTGTCGGCAGGGGGATGCGTTCGTTGGCGGTGTCGAAGCGGATCTGTTTCGAGGAAAGACCTGCATTGCGCAAGGCGGATTGAATGGTTCGCCCGATATTCTTTTCGTGTCCTGTCACGCCTTCGATCGCGAGGAAACGCATCAGGAGATCGACAGCGGCGGAGGCATTGATCAGTTCAGGAGTAGCCATTCTTTTCCTTTTTCAGAGAGAAGTGAGTCGGGTACTGTCTAGTATGGGGTGAGTGCCTTCGTGCGGGGATTGGGAAATTATTCCTGACAGGATATTGCTTAGGCCGATAATCGGGATAAGATTCTCAGTCCTATTTGAGTTCAAGGCATGCCCTCCGGCTGGTGCTGGACTGCGGGCGACGAAACGCGAGGTATGAATGTCCATCCGGATGCGTGTGCACGATCGCGAGCCCATCGGGGCCGCTCTCCGCAGGTTCAAGAAGTTGCTGGAACGCAGTGGTCTGAAGAAAGAACTCCGCAAGCACGAGTACTACGAGAAGCCGTGTGAACTTCGCCGTCGCGCTGAGCTGCGAAAGCAGCGTGCGATTCGCAAGGGCACTGCTCCGGTCGTTTGAGTGCAGGCAACCGCACACGACCCTGGTGACCCGGCCGGCACGCTTGCCGATCGGGTCTGATCCGTCCTGAACGCCATTCCTGCGCCGAGGAGACGCTGTTGAATCCCCCGATCATCCCGGTCGTTCGACCCCATTTTCCGCGCACAGGCATCGCTTCGCTTCTGTCCGCACTAAATCGCAACTCCAACAAGTTCCACTTCGTTGCCATTCACTTGGCTGTCATCGGCATCTTTTTCGTGCCGATAACGTGGGTTTCCGTCGGGTTGTGCCTCGGCCTCTACGTGATCCGCATGTTCGGCATCACGGCGGGATATCACCGCTACTTCGCCCATCGCGCGTACAAGACCAGCCGCTGGTTTCAGTTCGTTCTGGCATGGCTGGGCTGCATGGCGATGCAGAAGGGGCCGCTCTGGTGGGCCGCCAACCATCGGCGGCATCACAAGCATTCTGATCAGGAAGAGGACCCGCATTCGCCGATCAAGCATGGCGTCTTCTGGTCACACATGGGTTGGGTTCTGGCCGGCGGCAATGCCGGCGGCAAGATCGAAGGCATCAGCGACTTTTCCCGGTACCCGGAACTTCGCCTCCTTGAGCGCCTGCACTGGATTCCGGGTCTGTTCATGCTGATCGGGTGCATTCTCATCGACGGGCTGAGCGGCCTTTTCTGGGGATTCTTCGTCAGCACCGTGCTCTTGTATCATGGAACGTTTCTGGTCAATTCGGTCTGCCATCTATTTGGCAGCCGGCGATTCAACACGAGCGACCACAGTCGCAATAACGCGCTGGTGGCGATCGTCACGCTGGGTGAAGGCTGGCACAACAACCATCACCACTACATGAGTTCCGCCAACCAGGGTTTCCACTGGTACGAAGTGGATATCAGTTACTACACGCTGCGGGTGTTGCGATGCTTTGGCATCGTGTGGGGCCTGCGTAAGCCGCCCGCCCACAAGTTGCATCCGACCGCTCCGCCGGCTACTTGATGACCAGCATTGATGCGGACGCCGGCGGTAGTGTCATTCTGACGCTCCCGGCGACCGTGGCCCCCTCGCCCGGCAGTTCACTGACTTTGTTCGATTTCTGCTCGATCCGCCACACGCGCAGCTTCCCGTTCAGACCGGCTCCATCCAGTTTCAATTCGCTGGCTCCACCCAGGTTCTTGTTGATCACCACGATGGTAATCGCCCCGTCATCCCGCTTGGCCGCGTAAATCGACAGGTCCGGGTGTGAACTCTCAGCGGGCAGCAACGTCGTTCCAAAGCGGCCACCTTCACCATCGAAGTTGCGATACAGCATCCAGGCGAGATGCTGCGAGCCTTCCGGCATGTTCCAGATAAACGCCAGGTTCACCTTCTCACGCGCGAGGATGCCGAACACGTCAGCCTGAGCCAGCGCCCCGGTAATGCTGTCGCTGCCACCGAAGTTGTATTCGCCCAAGCTGATCTCCATCCCCGGATTATGGCGGTCAATCCATTCGCGCACCCGGCGAAGAACGCGTGTGGGCTGCCGATCAACGGTGTCGCGAATCCATGATTCCTGTGTGTAGCCAGGGTCCCACAGGTCGCGCGGGGTACGCACGCGCAGTTCGTTCAGGGCGACATCCATTCCCTTGCCGTGGTACGGCGTCTTGCCGTGGTGCTGGGCCTGCGGGTACCAGTGCAGGTCAAAGACATCGACCAACGGCCTGCCCGTGCGGTTCTTGTACTCGCCGCACTTGCGGATGAACCATTCGCCGAGCGGTTCGCCGCCGTGGGCCCTGCTGTCGGGCCGGGTGGCGTAGCCGTTGCCGCCTTCGTCCTTCGCGGAATAGTAGAGGTCGGTCCAGCCCCAACTGCAGAACCCGGCCACTTTGGCGGCCGGATCGGCTTTCTTGATCGCCTCGGCATAGGCCACGGTGCGGTCCCAGAGTTCGTCATAGCTGAGCGGCTCGGGACGAACGTCGCGGTGGGTCTGATGCCAGAGCATCGGTTCGTTGTCGAGCACCCAATAGCGGGTGCCTGCTTTTGAGGCATGAGTTGCCGTGAACTTCACCGCCTCGGCCACGAAATCAGGTCCAACGCCGACAGAGGTCTCGCGAGGGTCGGTCCCGCGAATCGGTTTACCATCGGGGCGAAGCCCATCACCGACGTCCGGATGGCCCGGCTCGAAGCTGCGTTGGGGACCGAACTTCGATGTGGGGAAACTGTACGATTTGTTGTCCTTAGCCACCCAGCCGATCATCGGCACGGTCTGGTACGCCGATCCGCCGCGGGCGTGCGCGTCCTGGAAGTGACGGAGGTAGCCGTTCCCGGTCAGGTTCTGGATCGGGGTGCCGCGGTTCTTGAAGTACCAGTCGGCGGCACCGTTATCGGCGTTGAGCTTCCAGTTGTACCGGGTCATGGCATTACCGCCGGACCGGGTAACGGTGATGCCGTAGTCGCGCATCGCCTTCTCAGGCAGTTCACAGACGCCGTAGATGCCATCGCTGATGGCGGGGCCTGGATTTTTGACGTCAACAGTGGCGGTCGCGGAGAACCGCGGCCGTTCCGGGAACGTCGTCTGCGGCAGATCGATGACGATTTCCGCATCACGTGAACTGTCGCTACCCCAAGTCAGAATTTGGCGCTGCTTGAGGAACCAAACGGTAATGCCACTGGTGACGACAAGCAACACCAGCATTTCGCGCGTCCGTGGATTCATCTGCAATATCCCGTGCAAGTCGAAGGGGAAAGCCTGCAAGTCTGCAGCAACCTTAGTACACCGCATGCGTACGAGCAACCGTTAACGGTCGATCACGATACTCCAATAAAGCCCATGGAAGTGATTCTGCCAACTGCGCAGTTTTGAGGCGGAACGGGAAATACGTGCGACTGGGCGGCACGATCGCTACAGCCGTTGCGATATGAAGAATCGGAAGTAACGCATCAATGCTGCGAATTAAAGCACGTAACGCATCGAAACAGAGCAAAGTGGAATCGATGTCGAATTCGGGTGGGAACAAATCCGGAAGCGGTGAAACAACGAGTTTTGCCGTGTTTTGTCGGACGAACCGGATCATGCCGGGAGCGACTTGGTCAACTGGCATTCAAAATGCCTAAGTTTACTTGTCGATTGTGTGGTAGGTTTGTAGTGGACAGAAACCCGATACGGCGTTATGACGCGGCATCCGGCGTCTCCTCCTTAGGCTTTCCCTTCCATTCGAGTCCGCGCCGGTCGTGTCCTCGGTTTCTGACTGAAACGAAAACTTCATCTTAAGTTGGCCGTGTCGAACGGCATTCCTCGGACTGTCTACCAGTCCCCGGTCTCCGTCCGCGCGCGGTAGGAGGTTCACATGTCCGGAGCTGAACTCGCCTTCGCCGCCAGTTTGATCGTCGTCTGCCCGGGGACACCTGCCCCGGAGGTGGATCGGGAAGAATGGCCGACGGTGCAAGCCGCTGTCTGGACCATCTCCATCAACTGGGAGATCATGGATCCCCGGGAGACAAACTTTCTGTTCAATCGTTACGACGACATGAAGAACGATCTCGACATCCTTCGCAAGCGTCACTGCGATCTGAAGGGGGCACCGCTTCTCAACGACAGCGCCCGCTTCCCCAGTCGGGCCGCCGTGAACGAGATGATCAGCTTCAACCGGGCGCTACGCAACCATATAGATGGAAAGCAGCATCTCGAAACCGACCGCAGCGAGATGTACCGCACCATGCTCCGCGAAACGGATGAGCTGTACAAGGTGTGGGACGCGATCCGGGACGCCCGCTGCGACTCGTTCTACGTGACGACCCGCCGGCTCGCCCTGAAGCGCCTCCGCGACATGATCGGCGCGGAGGCGTACTATGCCGGCAACCTGCCGCCTTACGTGCCGACGTGGCGGTTCAAGGAGAGGGATTAAGTGTGTGCCGCCTGGAGCGGCGGAAGATCCCCCTAGCCGGAAGTATGGGGGGATTGGTATCCTCTGCACATGCAGAACGCATCCGGCCACGCTCCCGCCACTCCCGCCCAGAAGTCGGCGATCATCACCGTCTTCCTTGTCGTGTTCATCGACTTGCTCGGCTTCGGCATCGTGCTGCCGCTGTTGCCGCGCTACGCCAAGGAGTACATTCCCACCGATACCGAGCCGTTCGTGAAGGGGCTCGTCATCGGCCTGTTGATGTCGGTCTTCTCCGCCATGCAGTTCCTGTTCGCGCCCGTCTGGGGCCGAATCTCCGATCGTGTGGGCCGGCGGCCGATCCTGTTGATCGGCCTCGCGGGCTCAGCCGTCTTCTACGCCATGTTCGGCATCGTCTCCGATACGACCACCGGTTGGCTGGCGATCTGGCTGATCTTCGCGAGTCGAGTCGGGGCCGGGCTCAGCGGGGCGACCATCGCCACCGCGGCAGCGGTCATCGCGGACAGTACCCCCAAAGAAAAACGCTCGCACGGCATGGCCATTATCGGCGTGGCGTTCGGCATCGGCTTCACGTTCGGCCCGCTGATCGCCTGGGCCGGTGTGTCGCTGTTCCCCAATCAACATGGCGGCCCGGGCTATCTCGCCGCCATCCTGTCGCTGCTGGCGTTCGTCCATGCATTTCGCAAGATGCCCGAGACATTGCCGCCCGGTGGCACGCAGGTGAAACGGAAGTTGCTCGACATGGGCAACCTCTTCGAGACGCTGAAGTCGCCGACCGTCGGCGTGCTGGTGCTCGCCTTCTTCCTGACCACGTTCGGCTTTGCGAACTTCGAAGGCACACTGTCGCTGTTGACGCTGGACGCGTTCAACTTCAGCGACCGCGAAAACTACCTGATGTTCGCTTACATCGGCTTCGTGCTGATGCTCACACAGGGGTTCATCTACCGCCGGCTGGTGAAGAAGATGCACGAAGTGAAGCTGATGCGCATCGGCATCTTCGCGATGTTCGCCGGCCTGGCCGGGTTGGCCGTCATGCTGGCGACAAGCAATACGAGCATCGCCGGCTTCATGATCGCCGTGGCCGCCTGCGTGTTCGGCTTTGCGTTCCTGAATCCGTCGCTCAACGGTCTGATCTCCAAACGCAGCGACCCGCATCGGCAAGGCGAGGTGCTCGGCATCAATCAGTCGTTCTCCGCCCTGGCTCGTATTCTCGGCCCGACCATCGGTATGGTACTCTTCAGCATCGAATCAAGCCGGGTGCTGCCCTACGCCATGGCCGCGGCCATGCTGGCGATCGTGTTGGGATTGCTGACGAAGGTGAAGCCGGAACCGCCGGCAGCATAGCGCGCCCGATCAGATGATGGCAGGATGCCTGAATGTTCTCGCGTAATCGCATACCTCTGACACAGATGACCGCCCGGCGGATTGCGCTGATCAAGCCGTCCGCCCTCGGCGACATCGTGCATTCGCTGCCGGTATTGAGCGCCTTGCGTCGACGCTTCCCGCAGGCTCATATCACCTGGGCCATCAACCGTTCGTTTGAACCATTGCTCGCCGGCCATCCCGACCTCGACGCCGCGCTGCCGGTTGACCGCCAAGCCATGAAACATGGCATCCGCGGCGCGCTGACGGCTGTCGGCCGACTGGCGCATCGACTGCGGCACGGGCGATTCGATCTCGTCATCGACATGCAGGGCCTGCTGCGTTCGGGGTTGATGACGGCCGTCACCGGGGCGACCCGACGTGTAGGGCTCGGCACCTGCCGCGAGGGGTCGCGCCACTTCTACACCGACATCGTGCCGACGCCGAACGGCATGGCCGAGCATGCGGTCGATCGCCACTGGCGCGTGGCCGAGGCATTCGGCGTGGGCGATATGCCCAAGTCGTTTACGGTGCCGATCAGCCCGCTCGCACGAGAATGGGCCACGCAGCAGTTACACGATCTGCCGCGCCCATGGTTGGCGTTCGGTATCGGTGCAACATGGACGACGAAACGCTGGCCGCCTGAGAGCTTCGCCGTGCTGGCGGAGCGCGTTCAGGCCCGGTACGGCGGCAGTGTGCTGTTCGTTGGCGGGCCGAGTGAGACGCCGCTAGTTCAGCAAATCATCAACCGCGTGCGAGGCCCCGTACGGGACTACACGGGAAAGACATCGCTGCCGCAACTGGCCGGGCTGCTCGACCTGATTGATGTGATGGTGTCCAACGACACCGGGCCGCTGCACCTCGCGGCAGCGCTG
>Ga0105044_10002000_pt1 | contig 27670 bp, 25 predicted proteins | sample MAT01_FD_78092 | JGI IMG/M metagenome (GOLD analysis project Ga0105044, IMG submission 78092) | Freshwater microbial communities from Lake Fryxell liftoff mats and glacier meltwater in Antarctica - MAT-01 | ecosystem: Environmental > Aquatic > Freshwater > Ice > Liftoff microbial mat | place... | reverse complement strand
AGTACTGAGTACTTCTTCCCGCAGTACTGAGTACTGACTGCAAGTACTCAGTACTGCACCTGACGTACTCAGTACTGCACCTGACGTACTCAGTACTGCACCGAAAGTACTCAGTACTGCACCGAAGTACTCAGTACTGCACCGAAAGTACTCAGTACTGCACCTGACGTACTCAGTACTGCACCGATAGTACCTCCTACTGCAGGTCAGTACTCAGTACTCAGTACTCCCTACTCACCTACTGGCCCAACCTACGCCTATGGCGCGCAGGTTGGCCTCCCCATTGGCAACGGTAACGTGCACGTCTTCGTGGTGCCGTCCTGGGTAATCACGAGTGATGCGGTGGCGGTGCCGTTGTACGTGATCACTTCGCGGCGCGTGGAGGTCCGGGACGTGCCATCCATGGTCATCGCGACGCGCATGGCGCGCACCACGGTGCCGGCGATTGGGTACGTGGGTCGACCATTTTCTACCGGCACTTGCACGCCGGTCGTCGTGTCGCCCATCACGCGCTCGCTGGTGAACGCCAATCCGTCGCGCGTCTTGCCCGTCGAAGACTCAGCGCCTTGCGCGGTGCCGTTGACCGTGCGGCGCGTGCTGCCGGCCTGCATCCCCGTCACCGAGCGATCAGACGAGTTGCGCACCGTGGACGTGACGCTGTCGCGGCGCTGCACCGTGCCGTTCGCGGTGACGCGGGTGCGCACCGCGCTCGTCGTGGAATCCAATTTCGACTGCGCGGTGCCGGCGACCGTCTTGTAACTCAGGATGCGCGTGACGGTCAGTCCGCCGCGCACCGTCGGTCCGCAGGTTACGTCGCCCGTAGCAGACGAGAAGACACAACCTGTGGTGTCGCGCGACGCGAAGGGTCCGCGGTCGGGGCCACGGCCGGCCTCAACACCACCCAGGAAATTGAAGTCCATGTTGCCGCCCATGAACCCACGCATGCCTGGACCGCCGTCACCTCCAAACTTTCCCGGTCCGCCTCGGCCGCGATCCGGTTGCCAGGGCATGCCCGCACCATCGCCCATAGAGAAGCTGCTGCTGAGTTCTTCGAAACCGGCGGTCGCGGTGGAGAAGGCGCTGCCGAGTGAGTCGAGTTCGGGGCCCGTGGCGTCGTTACAGGCCGTCAAACCGACGAGTGCGGTGGACATCGCGAGTGCGAGTGGACGCAGGCGAGACATGGATGCTCCTTGGTACGGTCGGCTCGAGTGGTCGCGCGGATCGCGATCATCAATCACCGGCGTTTGCAGAGGGCAACACGACAGCGCACCGCAACCCTACGTGGCGACGCTCCGCAGGTCGGTACGCCTCGTGCGCGCGCGACCATCCAATGGTTTACACTGGTCTGCGCTAGTCGGCGACGGAATCGTCGCCGACGCGCGAGAGGAAGGGTGCCAATCGGTCTCGCAACATGCGCAAGGCACGACTCATATTGGCCTCGACGGCCTTCACCGTGACGCCGAGTTGGTCCGCGATTTCCGAGTAACGAAGGCCACGTTCTCGACTCATCACAAACACCTCGCGCGTGCGCGGTGGCAGCTCGGCGATGGCCTCCGTGAGCGCCGACTGCAACTCGTTCGCTTGCGCCTGCGCATCGGCGTGTTCGGCGGGCTCGCTCAGCGCCTCCACGTACACCACGCTCTTCCGTTGCACCGCGAGATGGCGCAGATGATTGAGGGCGCGATTGCGTACGGCTTGCATCAGGTAGCCCGCGACGCTGCTGTCATCGGCCAGCGATTCACGGCGTCGCCACAGTTCGAGAAAGACCTCCTGTGCCAACTCCTCGGCTACGCCATGGTCGCGCAGGACGCGGTTGGCCGAGCGCACTACCGGCTCGTACCAGAGGCGAAAGATTTCGTCGAACGCCGTGTGGTCCCCCGCTCGCAGGCGAGCCAATGCGTCGCGGTCACCAGCGCCCTCGGTCACGAGCCCCGATGGGAACGCCACGCGCAGACGCAGCGCAGCGCCGGCGAGGGGCGGCGCGGCGCGTTGCGGCGCGTCGCGTTGCGGGGTCGTCTCGATCGCAAGACTGGCATCCGCGTATACTATACCCGGTGACCTCGATCCCGCGTGGGGATAGGGTGCGTTTCCTTTGCCGTGTTCCTGAGGCATGAACGAAGAATCCGGTCCACCAGCGATGAACGAAGGTCGGCCCGACGGGGAGGTCTGGGCCCGCTTTGTCGCGGGTGAGAGCGAACCCCTGGAGTCGCAGTCGATGGCCGCGTGGTTGGCGGCCAACCCTGCTGACGCGGCATTCGCGCACAGCGTTAAGGCGCACGCGGACCGCGCGGAGTCGTCGGCGTCCGTTTCGGTCGACGTTGAGGCAGCGCTCTCGGCGGTGCGCGCCAAGATGGACGGCTCGTCTCGTGAGCCCCTGCGGGTCGTTCGAGGTGGGGCGTCCGGCCTGCCGTCACGCGCCGTCGCCGTCGCCTCGCCGCGAACGATCTTTGGCGTTCGCCCGGGACGTGCGGCATTCGCGGCGGCGGCGGCCGTCGTTGCGTGGATCGGCGTACGCTCCATCTCGCAAACGCAGGCGCTGCGGGATCGTGCACAGGTCGTCGTGACCCAAGTTGGTCAGCGCGATTCTGTCGTGCTGTCCGACGGAAGTCGTGTCGTATTGGCGCCGGGCAGTCGGCTGACGGCGGCGGCGGGGTTTGCACAGGGCGATCGTACGGTCACGCTTGACGGTGCGGCGTTCTTTGACGTGCAGCACGACGACGCGCATCCCTTTACCGTGATCGCGGCGGGCGCGGAGATTCGCGATGTGGGCACGGCGTTCACCGTGAAGACGGACGCGACGGGTGGCGTCTCCGTCGCGGTCACGCACGGCATCGTGACCGTACGCGGCGAGCACGCGTCACCGCGCGAGCGTGTGGAGCTGCGCGCGGGCGACCGCGGTGTCGTCACGAATGGCGCCGTCGCCGTGACACGCGGTACCGTGACTGATGAAGAGACGACGTGGACGCGTGGCCAGTTGGCGTATCGCGATACACCGCTCACCGAAGTGCAGGCCGATCTGCGCCGTTGGTTTGGTGTGCACCTCGTCGTCGCGGACTCGACGTTGGCGCATCTCACCGTGACGATGTCGGCGCAGTCGGACTCCGCCACGGTCATCACTACCATTGTGAACATGTTGGGAGCAGCGATGACGCAGCGCGGGGATTCGATCATTCTTCGTGCGGCGAGCGGCAGTACGAACAGACCCTGAGGCGCATGCAGGAACGACACGGGATGCGACGAGTACTGGTTGCGGGCGCGCTCAGCATCTGCGCGCCCTTCGCGACCGCATATGCATCAGCGCGTTCCGACGATCCGAATTGTGCGAGTCGTGTGCGGATCGAGGATCGCACCACCACATGGGCCGCGCCGCTCGACCGCATCGTGTCCATCCGATTGCCTGATGCCACACTACGTGACGCGCTCGACCGCGTCGCGGCGATTGCGAAGGTCGAGCTCTCGTACAGCAATGAACTGTTGCCGCCGGGTCGTCGCGTGTGCATCACGCTCGACCGCGTACCGGTTGGCGCCGTGATTGAGACGTTGCTGTCCGGCAGTAGTCTGCGCGCGATTGTGGTAGGTACAACGCAAGTCGTTCTTGCACCGTCGCGATCGCCGAGTGACGGATTTTCCGTTGCCCCCACATCGCGCCGTGCCAGCGTGCTCGATCGCGTCGTCGTGACCGGGACGCCCGACGGTGTCGCGCAGCGGGGATCACCATTCGCGCTCGATGTGATCGATGGCGCCACCTTGGCGCGCCAGCGCGCGTCGACGCTCGGCGAGGCACTCGACCTGGCGGTCCCCGGCGTGTGGACGTGGAGTGCGACGGCCGGAACACTGTCGGCTCGCTATGGAAGTATTCGGGGTGCCAGTTCGTTCGGGGTCAGCGCGCCGAAGGTGTATCTCGATGGCATTGAAGTCGCCAATCCCCTGCTGGTCACGCAGTTGGACCCGTCGCGGATCGAGCGTGTCGAAGTGATTCGCGGGCCACAAGGCGCCGCGCTCTACGGCGCTGATGCGATCAGCGGGGTCGTCAACATTCTCACACGTCACGACGGAGCCGCGAGTGGCGCACTGACCTTGCAACTCAGCAGTGCCGCCGGGGTCGCCGCGACGTCGTATGCGCGGCGCGATGCGTTCGTACAGGATCACGCGGTCGCTTTGCGCGGCGGCTCGGGGCGGAAGACCTTTGGACTTGGTCTCAGCGTGGGGACGGTTGGCGCCTATGTGCCCGGCGCCTCTGAACAGCGCGTGCTCGCGGACGGCGATGTGCGTGTGGCCGTGGCCAACGCAGTGCTGACCGGCACCGCGCGATTCTCGCATCAGAAAGCCAATGCGAGTAACGGACTGTTCGTGAACGACGCGACCTCAGCGCTGAGCGGCGCTTCACGCGCGACGGTGTTTGCACGGACGTCGAACAGTGCGCCGGACTCCTCGAATGGTCGACGGCCGCGGCCGGATTCCACGGCGCTGTTTGGCGATAGTGCAACAGGCCAGGACATGACGCAATACACCGTCGGCGGAACCGTGACGGCGATGCCGTCCTTGGCCTGGACCCACACGTTGATTGTTGGCGTTGACGGCTACCGCTTGCAGGGGCTCTCCTCGGCCGGGCTGCCGATGCCGGCGGCGTACGCGAGCGCGCTCGTTGATGCGCAAAGCGGTGCGGACCGCGGAACCCTTCGCGTGCGGGCCGTTGGTCGATATGATCTTTCGCCGAGCACCCTGCTGGCCGTCACGTTTGCCGCCGAACAAGCCTTCACGCGTGAGTTGATCAACGGCGACGCCATCAACCCGAATCCCAATGTGAATCTCGGTTTTGGGTCTCGTCTTCCGGGGCAGCTGCCTTCATCTCGTGCGTTGGTGTCGACGCGCTGGGGCAATAGCGGAGGCCTTGTGGCCCAAGCCAATCTGTCCTGGCACGATGCGCTGTTCCTGGTGGCCGGCGGACGCGTAGAACGGGCTGTGGGCTTTACCACCACGCCGCAGAACGCGCTTCTGCCCATGCTCGGCGCTGCGTACGTGCGTGATGTGGCTGGTGCGGTGGTGAAGCTTCGCACTGCGTATGGCACGGGAATTCGGCCTGCTTCCAGTTTGGCGCGCGGTGCGACCTGGATGGGTCGGGCGGTCAACGGCAGTGGATCCGCGCTGCAGCCAGAATCGCAAACGGGCATCGAGGCTGGCTTCGACGTGGTCCTGAATCGCGCCCTGTCCGTGCAGGTCACGCGTTTCGACCAGCGTGCGTCCGGGCTGATTCAGCCCGTCGCTGCCAGAGCGACCTACACGACCCCAACAGGCGCGCTCCTGCAGCGAATGACGTACACGCTGGAGAACATTGGGGCCATCACGAATCGAGGGTGGGAATTGCAGGGCCGTTCATCGATCAATCGCCTCACTCTCGCTGCCGCGCTCTCGTTCGTGGACAGTCGAGTCGACCAGGTGTCTCGCGGTTACGGAGGCGATCTTCGGGTTGGTGACCGCATGCTTGATGTGCCCGCGCGAACGTACAGTCTTAGCGCATCATGGACGGCCTCGCGGCTCACCCTGAACAGTACACTGACGCGCGCCGAAGACTGGGTTGGGTATGATCGTGTGGCGCTCGGTGCGGTGCTGCAAGATGGAAGCCGCCCAGCGGAGTACATCGGTTCTCAACTCCGACGATTCTGGTTGAACTACAGCGGTGTCACGCGGGTTAACGCCAGCGCAACCTATCGCCTCGCCGATCGGTGGTCCGTGTTGCTGGGCGGCGACAACCTGCTGAACGTGCAGCGTGGCGCGCCGGACAATGCCACGGTGACGGTCGGTCGCACCCTCACGTTCGGCGTTCGCTCCGGCTACTGACCTTCGGCCTGACGGTCAGGGCACTCGTGCCGTCGAGATACCCACGTCGTCGAGGAGAATCGTGCCGACGCGGACGCGATCGAACACCAGCCGCACGGTTCGCAACGTCGTTGGATCAAACGCGCTGTTTGCTTTGATGAAGGCCGAGACGGGCAGGGCAAAGGTTTGCATCACTGGTTCGGCAAGCGTCGGAAACTGTGTTTTGTCCCGGCCTTTCCGTCGATAGATGTAGGACTCCAGCGGGACGCGAATCGCGCCAAACTCCGACAGCGGAAGACGGACCGTGTGCCCTTGGGCGTCCCGCAGTTCGACGCTGAGATCGGTGGGTCGCTTGGTGGTATCCTTGGGCGCAGGCTTGGGCGTCGGCTTTTTCTTCTTCGCCTTGGCGCTGCTGTCGCTCTTTGTGCTGTCGCCTTTCGTGGTATCGCGGGCCAGTTTGCGCGCGCCCGGTGTCTGTGTCGTCGTCCCGACGGTCAGCAGCAGGGTCGAAGAGGCGTCCGGACGCCACGACGCGCGAAGAGAATCGGACATGGTGAAGCTCACAGACCCGGGCGCGCGAGCGACCGTGGTGTCCTTTCCGAGCGGCGTGTTGTTCCATCCCAGCGTGGCCACGTTGCTGCGGAAACTGCTGCCGCGCGACCGCACAGGCACATCATTCTCTTTCCACGTCGAGAGCGAGTCTGTGGTGATGTGCACGCCGGGCACGCTACCGGTCGTGAGATCAACATCTTCTTCGAACGTGGCCAGATACTTGGTGTTGGCGTCGCCGTACCGATTCATGTACATCGTGGGCGGGAGCCAGTCGCCGGCCGCTCGGTGATCGATGAACATGGCGCGATAGTCCTCCTTTCCATGCAGTGTCGTTTCGAGAAACCCACCGATCACGACGCGACCGAACTGCCGCTGTTCTTCTCCTGACACGAGTGCCTTGAGTTGGAGAAAGCGACCTGACGTAGTCCCATTGTCTTTGTTGTTCCAGATGGTGTTCCATTGCCCGTGATTGGCCCGATACATGAAGATCGCCGATTTGAATTCGGGACCCGGACGGGTGTAGCGAATGCGGTTGTACTGCATCAGCCCTTGAAAGGTTGAGACGTCGCCGTCGTGCGAGCCGTGAATGACCAGATAGTTGTAGTCGCTCAGGGGCGTGGGCCGTTCGGTCGGGAGATACTGTCCGTCGACGGGGGCAATGGCCACCAGGCCCTTGATGTCGAAGTTGAAATTGAACTTCTGGTTAGCGTCGTCGGGATAGTAGGCAAGGCGATTGAAGGCCGCGGCAACGGCCACCGCTTCTCCGCCGCGGGAATGTCCCATCAGTGCGATGCGGGACATGTCGATTTTGTGATGGAGCGGTTTGCCCGTGCTGTCGTTCAGTGCGCGAAATACTTCGAGGTGCTTGAGCAGCATCCACCCGCGCGCGTCGTTCTCACCACGAATGCCGCCGTTCAAAAAATTCTCGTCGATCGATGCGAGAATGAACCCGCGAGACGCCAGCAGCTCGCCCAGCCACTGATAGCCAGGATCCGAGTACTCCTCCATGCTGTGGTTGCCATGCACGACCAGCACCAGGGGAAACGGTCCGTCCCCTTCGGGATACCAGACGCGGCCATTGAGTGGGAACTTGGTGTTGTCGTACCCCCAGTACTTCTTGCGTGACTTCGCCTGTGCGGGCTCCAGGCGCGCGAACGGTGACGCGTCGACGGTGCCCGTCCGGTAGGTTGCGGAATCGCGAAACTCCGGGCGGCGCATGTTGCCCGCCGCGCCGTAGTAGAGCTTGCGCACGGTCATTGGTCCCGGCAGCCCAGGATTCGCCGCCGTGATTGTACGTCTGGACAGCACGCGGTCTGCGTCGCTCGGCGTGAGCGTAAGGGGCTGGGTGCACGAAATGAGCAGCGCGGGGAGCAAGACGGTTCGCGCGACAGCAAGCAGGGTCATGAAGGGGGTGCTCGTCGCGCGGCAGGCGGCCGCGACGGTCGAAAGTGGGGTGAAATGCCGGGTGACGTGGGCATCAGCAGACGATACCGGCGGACCTCGTCAAGCGCCACGCTTCCGCCACAGCAATTTGTCGCGCATGTTCTGTCTTATGGACCGTCGAAACTTCGTCGCTGCGCTAGCCGGGGCCACTGCCGCCCCCGGCCTTTCCTCCCTCCTCGCGCCAACCTTCGCACCAGGCGCTGTCCGTCGGTTGCTGGACGCCTCCGAGGTCGCCAAAACGCGCGGGTCGGTGTTGCTGACCCCAGATGCCGCTGCGTGGCAGGGGAGTGATGCGGCGGACGCCGCGTTCGCTTCCGACGAAGATTTCTGGGAGCCAATCCAACGGGCGTTCGATCTCGACCGCACGTGGATCAATCTGAACAACGGTGGCTGTTCACCGGCGCCGTCCCATGTGATGGCGCAGATGGAGCGCGACCTTCGCTATTCGAATGAGCTGCCGGTCATTCACATGTGGCGCGATCTCGAGCCGCGGATCGAGGTCGTCCGTCGCGAACTGGCCAACGAGTTCGGCTGCGACGTCGAAGAGATGGCGATTACTCGCAACGCCTCGGAAGCACTGGAGACGCTGATCTTCGGCATCGATCTGAAAGCAGGCGATGAAGTCATTGTCAGCAATCAGAATTACGGGCGCATGATCAATGCGTGGAAGCAGCGCGTGCGACGCGAAGGCATTGTGCTGAAGGAGATTTCGTTTCCCGTGTCGCCGTCGTCGCCGCAAGTGATCGTGGACGCGTTCGCCGCTGCCATCACGCCGCGCACGCGGGTGATAGAGATTACGCACATCACCAACTTGAGCGGGCTGATCCTTCCGGTGAAGGAGATTGTGTCGATGGCGCGCGCGAAAAACATCGAAGTGTTTGTCGACGGCGCCCATGCCTTTGCCCAGTTTCCGTTCACCCGTGATGACCTTGGTGTGGACTACTACGGGACGAGCTTGCACAAATGGTTACTGGCCCCGATCGGCACCGGTTTCTTGTACGTGCGGAAGTCCAGGCAAAAGAGCATCTGGCCGCTGATGGCCGCATCGCCTGAGCAGGAAAACGACATTCGGAAGTACGAGGAAATCGGTACGCATCCCGCAGCCAATCACAACGCGATCGCCGTGGCAATGACGTTTCATCGTGCCATTGGCGTGGGTCGGAAGTTTGCGCGGCTCAAGTACCTGCGTGATCGGTGGGCGACGCGCCTGATCGCGGAAGGGAAGGGGCGCGTGCGGATACCGACGCCGATGAACTCGCCGTGGGGCGGTGGCATCGGCTTTTTGCAGGTAGACGGACTGGATCCGGTAAAACTGGGCAACTGGCTGCATGGGACGCATCGCGTGGTGCAGACGCCGATTGTGCATGCGGAGTTCAGCGGGATCCGCATCACGCCCAACGTGTATACCACTCTGGACGAGATCGATCGGTTCGGTGATCTGGTCCTGCGCGCGATGCGCACCGGAATCGCGTGACGCGCATCGTGGCACACCTCGCATGACGCGCACCGTGGCACACGTCGTGACGCGCATCGTGGTACACCTCAAGAGAAGGACATCATGACTGTTGCAGGGAACTTTCGTAAATTGGCCTTGGCCTTCGTGCCGCGGCGCGGGGTGTTGCTCACGGTGGCAGCCGTCGGCGCCTCTGCGTTCGGCACGCCTGGCAGCGCGGGCGCACAGGGCTTCGAAGGTGCGATTACGATGCGTCTGGCGCCGCCCCGCAATGGGCCGGCGCTGCCGGAGCTCGAGTTCCTGAGTCGCGGCGGGAACGTGCGCGTGAATGTAACGTCGCCCGCGGGTTCGCTGGTGATTCTGGGGCTGGGGTCGGAGAAAAAGACGTACATGATCATCGAATCACAGCGTTCGTATACCGAGATCTCTGTCGCCGACGTGGTCGAAACGACTGGCACCGAGAGCGGAACGCTCACGATGACAAAGACCGGAAAGAAAGAAACCATCGCGGGTTACGAGTGCGAACACGTGCTGATGGCCTTGACAACCACTGCGCAAAGCACAGGGCCGGTGATGGATGTGTGCATGACCCGCGCGCTCGGAGCGTACGTGAATCCGCTCGCCTCGATGGCCGGCGGACGTGCAAATGGGTGGCAGCGGCAATTGACGACGGACGGCGGGTTCCCGCTCAAAGTCACGCGGGCCGATGGGACGGTTGAACTGGAGGTCACAAAGATTGAAAAACGGCGCGTCAGTGACAGCCAGTTTCGCATTCCTGCGGATTTCAACAAGATCGATATGCCCCGCCGCCCATAGGGCACCGGCACACGGTGCCCGCGCTGAAACCTCTCGTGTACGGTTGCGTTAGGTAAGACAGATGCGCAGTGTCACATCGTGCGACACGCAATTCCGCATCGCCGTGAAAGTTCGTTGTCCGTTTCCGAAGGAGGATCTGTCATGCTCACCGTCATTCTCTCGTTCGCCATCGCGATGGGTGTCGCCATCGTCCTGCATGGATCCACGCGCCGCTTTGTGCGCGGTCGTCTCCGCTATGTGGATGCAGTACAGAAGGGGATCGCGCCGTGGGCCGCGGGTGGCGCCGTCTTTCTGGTGGGTGCACTGATAGTTCCGGTGCTTCCGATCGTCGGTCTCGGCACGGCACTGACAGCGGCCTTCGCCGTGGGATCCGGCGTGGCCGCTGGTGTGCGTGATATTCGATCTGGCAGCTCGCCGGTTGTCTACAACCCGTGAGCACTTCGATGACGACTGCGTAACTCGACGGTGCTCAGCGTGAACTCTGTGGATCTGAGTGCGCGCTGCGTACCGCGGGATTTCTTTCTCGCAGGGGACGCAGGGGATGCAGGCGCGCAGGGGACGCTGAGGCGCAGGGCACGCAGGCGCACAGGGGACGCTGAGGCGCAGGGGACGCAGGGGCGCAGGGGGCGCAGGGGAACAGCGAGACAGACGCTCGGCGAATCAGCGCGACGATCCTTGCAAGCATAAAGATCAGGGATGTGCATCGAACTGGCGGCCACTGGCCACTGGCCACTGGCCTGCGTCCCATGCGCCCCCGCGAGTAAATCGCGGTTGCTCAGACCTCAGGCCAGTCCTCTAACCGGCGAGCCCGGCTGCTACATCCAGTACTCGTACTTGCCCGTCGCAAACACAAACGCTGAGAGCGCACCGTTCGTGACCGCGTGCACGAGCACAATGTCGCCCAGTGATTTGGTGCGCCAGAACCACCAGTTGTAGATAAATCCACAGAGTAAGCCGACTTCCCAATAGGGACCATGCTCGACGGCGAATAGCACGGACGACGCAACGAACGCCATCGTGGTGTAGCGACCCAGTTCGACCTTCTGCCAATCGGGGTTGACGATCCAGCGAGGCAGCCAGCCCCGCCAAAACAGCTCCTCCAGAATAGGGACCAAGAGCGCCGCCCGAACGATGCGCAGGGCCACAACCAACGGATCGGCCAGGTCGGCGGCCGAAATGGAGTTGGTGATGCTGCCGGTAATGCCATTCTGGAACAGCCAGTGGCTGCGCCACCCTGGAAACAGCATATCCGGCGCCACCCACATCGCGCACACGGCGACGCCAAGCAGCACGCTGCCAATCGCATGTTTGATGCGGAACGTGCGGATGAGTGAGCCTGAGAACCAGGCGAGCGTCAGCACCAAAACAGAGACGCGCGCGATGGACTCCCACGGCTGCCCAAACGGAAGACTCGGGGCCAGCGCAAGCAGCGCCATGAAGACCGCAAATGGTGCGACCCACGGCAGAATTGGGTACCGCTCTGTCAGACTAGGCATTTGTTGGTAACGTGAGGCATACTATCGATCACCGCGAACAGGTGGGTGGGTCAGTTCCCGGACGAAGACGGCGGGAGCTGCACCAAAATCCAGCATCAGCACGTCGCCCACCCCATGCGAAAAATGTACGGTGGTGGCGTGAGGAGCTGCTGGGTTGTCGGTGTACAGGGTGTCACCTTCCACTCGGTACAGGAGCGCGATAATCTGGTCGGTACCCCCCACATCGACGTGGTAGTGCAGGCGTCCGTCACGAAGAAACTCCATACGCACCCCCGGCGCGAAGTCGAGCGAGGGGTCTGCGCGCAGCAATCGCCAGATACCGAATAACCAGGAAGGAACCATGACGGGCGACGGTGGGACGGAAACGGGACGGGAGGCGGCGGCCTCGGGGCGGCTGCAGATATCTAATCGCCCTGCTCGCGGCTGGTCGATCCTGCCGTCCGCTGTCATGTGCGCGATGGCAGCCGGCGCATTTCGCGCACCACACGTGCTGCACGCGCAGTCGGTCGCGAAGACGCCCGCTTCAACAGCCTCCTCTCCCGCCGCCCCCGCGTTGGCCACCACGCCGCCGCAGGCCAGGGCGGTTGTAGACCATCAGCTCTTCAACGCGCTGCTCAAGCAGTACGTCAGGAAGGGTTTTGTAGACTATGACGGATTTGCCAAAGCGCCGGAATTCGTGCGCTATCTTGCGTCGCTCAACCAGGTACGCCTCGAGGGGATGGACGAAGACGAACGACTGGCCTTCTGGATCAACGTCTACAATGCGTACACCATTCAGCTGATCATCTCGCATCACGAGACAGAGTCAATCCGCCAGATCAACAAGTCCCTCGGCGTGCTACGGCTGAAAGGGCCGTGGAGTGAGCCGCTCGTCCACGCGGCAGGGCGAACGCTGAGTCTTGACGACGTGCATCATCGCATCCTGCGCAAAGAGTACGCCGAGCCGCGCGTGCATTTCGTGTTGGTCTGTGGGGCCATGGGGTGCCCACCGCTTCGCGGCGAAGCCTACACGGGCGCTGCGCTGGTTGACCAGTTGAATGAGCAAGCGAAGCAGTTCCTGCGCGCCTCGCCCACCAAGATCCGCTTCGACAAGAATCGGCTACTCATCAGTCCCATTCTCATGGCCTATCGCAACGACTTCGGCGCCTCGCGCAACGATCTCGCGCGATCGATTGCGCCGTGGTTTGACGGGGAGGAGCGCAAGCGGTTGGAGCGCGGGCGTGTGTTTCTTGAGGCGACGGACTTCGATTGGACCCTGAACAGCGTCGCCAAGGCGAAAGCTCGAGGCGTGTTGTGACCTCTCGCGGTTGTCCGGCGTCGAATCACACAGGCGTTGCCAAACTCTTGGGCGGCCTGCTTTCCACCCCCGACAGGGGCCTACCCGGAGTCGTCCAATGCGCAAAGAAGACCAACGCCCCGCCCGTGTACGCTCCCTGCATGTCGACGCCGCTTCCATCGGGCAGATGGCGATTGCCGCCGCCATCACGTTCTTCGTAGGCTGGCTGGTAGGGCGTCTCGGGTAGACCAGCCGCCGGCGTACCGAACTGGCACGCCGGCGTGCACCTCTATCCTCTACGCGCTATCGCCACCCCGCGCGAGTCATTCCTGTCGCGTCCTTCACGAAGGGCACCCAGGCGAGTGCCACCAGTTGTACCTGCACATCACCGCTCTTCGCCTTGATCGGTATGCGCTCCAGGGATTCCGACTGCGCATCGTACGCAGCTCCGAGCTCGTCGATTTCACCCTGCAGTTGCGCTTCGAGTTCGGCGTATTGTTGCTGCAATGCCTGAACGCTTTCGTGCGCGCGAGTGACATCACCGCTCTGCTGCGCCGCCTTCCCCATGCCGCGCGCCGCCGTTCCAACTTTGCCAACGGCACTGGCATTGATCTTCCCGCGCCCAAACATTGCGCCGAGGATGGCGCTGCCAACCGAGATCACGGTGTCCATCTTTGCCTGGCTGGCCTGCGCTTTCTCACGCTCCACCGCCTGCTCGGCTCGACGAATCCGCTCCTGCAGAGACGACAGTTTCGTGGCGTATTTGCTGCGCATCGTTTCGACCTTGGCATCGCGTCCCTCGCGGGACTTCTGTTGCAACCGAATTCGAAAGTCGCGCTCTGATTCTCCAGCGTTCGACGTCAGCTTCAACGCCGCGCTTTGGAGTAACTCGATCTGTTCATTGGTCACTACCCACTTCTGAAACGCTTTGCTCCACACCGCATAACTTTTGGCCGTCGCCGCCGCTTTGGGCAGCGCGCCAAATACAGCGCCATCCCGAGGCCCACGCTCGAGCGTGGACGGATCGAGCTCAATGCGCTCGGCGCTATCCCACTCAAGCGTGATCGGCCCCTCGTCCATCGAACCGAGCAAGGCGACGCGCCGCTGTTCCGTGATGCCGTACTTCACGCTCGAGTAGGAGACGTCGGCAACAGCCAGGATCGACGGATGGTAACTCACGGCGTCTGACACACCCGTGATCGGCAAGAAGAACTGCGGTACATCGGGAGACAACACGGGTGCATGCGACGCCGGTCGCGCATCGAGTGCCGACAAGCTCCCGCCGCCCGTCGTGGTGGCGGTGCGATTGTCCAGCAATCCGTTGGCTGCCGCGGCCGGCGCCGGTGCGGTTGAAGGCAGCTGCAACTGCTTGATCTGCTCTCTGGTCATTGGACCAGCCAGGTACGAGAGCGCCCAACGCGTCTCGAAAGTGATCGGCGCCGGCTCATGCACGCTGTGCAGCAAGAACACGCGCTTGCCGAGTCCCGCGATCGTCTGCTCCATCGCCGACTTGTCGAATGCCTGTCCACCCGATGCGCCCTCGAGTCCTTCCATCACGCGCATCTTGTCGCGCTCGGTCTGCAGGCGACCGATGAACCAGGTTCCGGTATTCGACAGGCCGCGATAGTCGAGGTCGACCGGGTTCTGCGTAGCCAGCACGATACCCAATCCATACGCGCGCGCCTGCTTCAACAACGTCAGCAACAGGATCTTGCTGGGCGGATTGGCGACGGGCGGCATATAGCCGAACAGTTCGTCGATGTAGAGAATGGCACGCAACGAACCAGTGCCGGGCTGCGCACGCACCCACGCGAGAATATCGGCGAGCAACAGCGTCATGAAAAACATGCGCTCGGCGTCGCCCAGATGCGCAATCGAAACGATCGAGCCTTTCGGTTTGCCATTCGCATCGTACAGCAAGTTCGCCGTACTGAGCGGTTCGCCCTTCATCCAATTCTGAAAGCCAGGTGCAGCCAACAGATTGTTGAGCTTCATGGCAAACTCCATCCGATCCTTGGGCGGGAAGACCGTGTCCAACGGCATCACGCCGACTTGCGAAAACGGCGGATTCTGAATCCCGCCGATGATGCCCGGCAAGTCGAGGTCGCGCCCCTCCATCCACGCGTTGGAGAGCAGATTGGCGAGCAGAATGTGCTCGCGGCTCGAGATCGGATCGGCGTCAATCCCCAGGAGCGCCAAGACACTCGTTGCCGTTGCACCGACGCGTTCACGGAACGCCTCCGAGTCATCAACGATTGCCGCTGGTGGCGCAACAAAGGCTCTGAGCAGTGACAGCGGGCGTCCCGCAGTGCTCCCCGGCGTGTAGATGGTGACTTCGGCGGCATCGACGAAGCGTTGGATGCGCGCGCCATCTTGCCCCCAACCTGCCAGCCCATCGTGCCACAGGGTGGCTTGCTGTTGTGCAAAGTCGTCTCCCGACACACCCGCGTTCGACGCCTGTTGCGGGTCCACCCACGGGCGAAAGTCGCTGGCCTGCAGTTTGGGAAAGCGCAACGCGAGGTTGCCCAGGTCTCCCTTGGGATCGATCGCAATGACGGGCACCTTATCAATCAATGCCTCTTCGATCAGACTGATACCAAGGCCGGTTTTTCCGCTGCCGGTCATGCCGATGATCACGGCATGGGTGGTCAGATCTTTGGCGTCGTACAATACCAATTCGTCGCTACGCTTTCGCGTGGCGAGGTCAAAGCGTTTGCCAAGATAGAACGCGCCCAGCGTTTCGAAATCCGTCACGGCTTTGCTGGCGATGGAGGGACGGCCGCGCCGGCGCGGGCCGTGCGAACCAGCTCAGTGGCGTGCGCGCGAATGTTGTCGACTTCGTAGGGCTGCAGCATGCGAGCAGCGCCGTTCACCTTCTTTGCAGAGCGGACGAGCGAGTCGTTCATCCATTCGAGTTCGATCACCGCACGGATGGTGTCGGGACGGGCGGTCGCACCGTACACGAATTGCTCACGTTCCTCGCGTGCCGTCGCGAGCGAACTGGCCGAGTCGAAGGTGAACTGCCGCATCGCGCGCGCGCTATCGGTAAAGAGCGCGACTTCATCCAGCTGCGTGATCCGTGGTCCGTTCAGGATCGCGCGCCACGTCGAGCGTTGGTCGGTGCCGACCCATGCCCCCTCTCGCGTCCCCGGTCCGGTGAGCGAGTCCGGGATGGCTGCATGCGCGGCGTTGGTATCAACGGATGCGGTGTCCTTTGACGTGGCACAGCCACTGGCAAGCGAAACGGCGAGGAGGACGATCGGGAGGCGGAGACGTAGCATCAGGGTGCGGTGAGAGGCGTACCATAGTGAACTGCGACGGAAGATCCCGCCGCGAGAAAACGAGAGACTGGCGTTGCGGTCAGCACGTCAGCGAAGCGCGCGCCATATAACGTGCGCAGGTCGGCGTCGATCCGGCAATCGGTCAGGGGGCTGATGTTCCACCGCGGATGTACCACGCGGTATTCGAGCGTCGGTTTCCTCTCGCGACGCGTATATCCCCAGTAGTGCTCGGCGATGAATTCTTCGAGCGAACCGTGTTGCATCGGGCGCGGCCCGCCGGTCGTCGTCGCGGAGATCGACTCCCATCGTCCGTCGCGTCGCCAGCTATACTCTACAGTGCGCGAAGCGTTGGGATGGTCGCAGGCTGTCGGCGCGTCTGGAATCGCCGAGCGGCGCATCGGGCGCGCCACATACGGTTCACCGTAGAACGTGCGCGCGACAAACGCGATCGCTCGGCGAGGCACCAGTTCTTGCACAAAGGTCACCCCGCGCCGCCATACGCCGTCTGGTCCGAGCCGTTTGACGTAAAACCGCAGGTTGACTTCCGGGAACCGGACATGAAACGGAATGGGAACGCCGAGAACGCGCGTGTTCCGAAAATCAAAACCGACGATGCTCACGAGGGCCTGTTCCTGCCACAGATCGAGCTCGGTGCCGTTTGCAACCAAGGGCGCCAACAGTGCTGGTGGCACCGCCCAGCTGACCATGATCAGGTCGTGCCACGCAGCAGTGAGAAACGGCATCGCTGAAACTAGAACTCGCGACGCTTCATCTCCTTGAAAATCTCTTCGGCTTCAGTGCCCGACACGGGTTCCTTGCCGCCGCGCGTGGCGTCAAGCGTGGCATCAAATGACGCACGATTGGGCTTCTTCTGCTGTGAGGCCTTGGCTGCCGTCTTCTTCAGCAGGGCCTGCAACTGCGAATCTTTCATGGGGCGCTCCGGATACGGTACGTGATACCCTTGACGTTGGGGAGAAACCCCGTTCGTGTAAAGTGCTGCGGGACAACTTGTCCGGAACAACTTTACCGCGGGCCCAGGAGAAAACGCCGGATCGTGTCGATGACCGCGCGACCGCTCGGGGTCGACGGGGTGATCGCCTCAAAGTGCCCGTCGCCGGGGATCGTGACCTGCCACGCACTGTCGCCACGCTGCCGTGCCGCGAGCACATACGCGTCACGTACTGCGGACGGGGCAATCATGTCGCGCACACCGGCGATGTGGACACTGGGCACGCCGAGTGGGAGGCGCTCGATCGGAGAGCCGTCGTGCAGTCGCTCAGGCACGCTGTCGGGGATGCCGCCCAGGAGCGATTCGACGGCGGGGTTGCCGCAGGTGTTGCGCTCGCGTGCGAAGAACTCGCGCAGGTCCGCGATGCCGCCAATCGACACGACCCCTGCGAGTCGCATCGGGGCGCCGCCGCGGAGCGGGCTGGTGGGGCTGAGCGACGGGCGCGACGCCAGCCAGAGCGCCAGATGCCCTCCGGCCGAGTGTCCGGTGGCAACGATCCGGGCGGTGTCGAGCGGATACGTACGGGCGAGCGTGCGCACATAGTCGGCGCCGTCGGCGACATCGCGAAAGGTGCCAGGCCAACCGCCCCCGGGATGGTCATACCGTCGATACTCGACGTTCCACGAGGCGACACCGGCGTTGGCGAGTGCTTCGGCCAGCGCCGATGTATTGCGCACGTTCGCGTACCGCGACAGCCAGCAGCCACCATGCACGACGATGGCGATTGGGAAGGGGCCCGTGCCGTCTGGCAATCGCAGCTCACCGAACTGGAGCGAATCGGCGCCGTAGGCGATGCGCGTGGCCGGTCGATGGAGCGGAATCGTATCGACGTCTCCGGCGCGCATGAGGCGCGTGGCGGGCAACGACCCTTGAGAGACGAGGGGTGACGATGCGGCGAGGGTGGCCATGATGGCGACCACACGCGCCACGATCCAGCGAGAGCGGCGGGCGCGTGGGGCAGAGCAGTCGATGTGCATCGGGTGTTCGAGGTGTTCAGCTGTCCAAGCGGTTGGCTAACTGGCGTCCAACATACATGCCAACGCCGGTGCCCACCATCGAGACGATAAACGCCGTGAAAATTCCGAACGACTCTCCCGCATACCAGCCGAGCGCGCTGAAGATGGTACTACATAGCATGACGAGCCATTTTGTCATGTGGAGCCCCGGTGAGAAGTGTCGTCGCTGCCCTGACAATTGACGACGACCGGGCGGGAAGGTACCGCAAAACCGTAACGATCCGGTACATAGCATAAAAAGGATCCGAAATTCAGGAAAATCCGAAAACATTCGTGTTGACACCTTGATCTGGCCATACTAGCGTATCGGAGCACCAAAACCAGCAGGGCGCGCCTACGGCGCGGGAAACGCAGCAGCGGGCGACTTCGGGGACCTGGCGACACGCGGGTCCCTTTTTCGTGAGCCACCTTGGCGGCAGCGGTGTTTGGCCGGAGTTGAAGGATTCCGGTGGCCCGCGTGGGGGTTCAGTCCGCGAAACAACGAGTGCTCGGTGCGTACGGCAGGGCCGGACTCCGAACACACAGCAAAGGAGTAGTGCCATGCGTACGACCGGCAAGGTGAAGTGGTTTAACGATGCCAAGGGTTTTGGATTCATCACCCCTGACGACGGCTCGAAGGATTGCTTCGTGCACCACTCGGCAATTCAGGGCGGCGGTTTCCGGACCCTGGCCGAGGGCGAGCGAGTGGAGTTCGACATCGTGCAGGGCCAGAAGGGACCGGCGGCGGAGAACGTGACGAAGGTCCGCGCTTAAGCGCTCACTCACTGCACGCCAGAAGGGCCGACGGAGCAATCCGTCGGCCCTTCGTCGTTCTTACGGTGACCATGGTTCAGGGCAGGTCGAGGGCAGGTCTAGGGCCGGATCTCGGCGTTGCCGCGGTAGTAGTCGCCCATGAGGTGCTCGGCGAAATACTCCATCAGCATGCGCTGATTGTATACGCCCACGTTGCCTCGATACCCGTGCGGCTCTCCGGGATAGATGAACAGGTCGAAGCGCTTGTTGGCTTTCACCAGTGCGTTCACCAGACGAATCGTATTCCCCGGATGCACATTGTTGTCGAGGTCTCCGGTCGTGAGCGCCAGGTTCCCCTTCAGGTTGCCTGCGAGTTCGTCGTTGGTGGGCACGCGAATATCAAAGCGTACATCGCTGCCGGCTGTGTCGAGAGCGAGAGACGCTTGTGTGTTCGCTGCACCGCTTGTGGCCTCTGGACCACCGCGACGTGACGCGGCCCCGGCCGTTCCGCGCGCACCACCGCGTGCCGTGTCAGCCTTGGCGATCACCTTCACGCCGTGATTCCACTCGCTCCAGTTCTGGTTGTAGATGTTGTTGTCGTGATTACCCGATTCCGACCAGCCGACTTTGAAGAACTCGTTGTACGGCGGCAACAGCATCGCCGCCGCCGTCAGGAACCCACCGCCGGAATGCCCGTACATGCCCACCTTGTCGAGATCCATAAACGCGTGACGGGCTGCAAGCTGTTCGATCGCTGACTTCTTGTCGGCCAAGGCATAGTCGCGCAAGTTGCCGTAGCCAAACCGATGGTAGGCGAGTGACCGCAGCGGTGAGCCACCGCGATGACCGACTTGAATGACGATGAATCCCAACTGCGCCAGCTGCATCTGTCCACCACCCACGGTAAAGCCGGTGGTGACCGCTTCTTGCTGCGGGCCCGGATACACATACGCGATGATGGGGTATTTTTTGGTGGAATCAAAGTCGAACGGCTTCCACATGTTACCGAACAATTCCGTCACGCCATCGGCCGCCTTCACCGAGAACGGCTGCGCGGCAACGAACCCCAGCTCTTTCAGCTTTGACAGATCCATCTCTTCGAGCGTTGTCAGCACGCGGCCTGTCGTGGCCTCGCGAATCACCGACTTGGGAGGTTGGTCCATGCGCGAGTACGTGTCGTACACGTAGCGCTTGGTAGGTGACACCGTCGAATTGTGCGTCGCATTCCCGGCATCGAGCAAGGTGAGGCCCGAGCCGTTCGCATTCACGCGATAGAGATGCGTGTGATAGAGCTGCTCGCCAGGTTCACGCCCTTGTCCGGTAACCCACACGGTTCCGGTGAGTGAATCGATCCTGGACACATTGTCCACGTTCCACGCGCCCGTGGTGAGGGCATACTTCTCGCCGCCATCGAAGCCGTACACGTAGTACATGCCCCATCCCGTCTTCTGCGACCACCAGAGGAAGTCGCCTCCCTTCTTGAGGTAGCGGAGCGGCTTGGGCTCGAGCGCGGCCTTGTCGATTTCATCGGTGAGCAGCACTTTGCTGGCGCTCGTCGCGACATCGATCTCGATCACGTCTACTTTGCGTTGCGGACGATCGCGGCGCAGCACGCGCAGTTTGACGCTGTTCATCGGCCAATGAATATCCGAGATCGTTTGATCTTTCCACTTGGCGACATTCAGCTTGCGAGCCGCTTTGTCGCCGCGCGTGTACACCCACAACTCCGACTGGGTGACGTTCTCTTCACCGGGCATGGTGTACTTGTAGTGCAGCAATACCGGGCGCGGTTGGGCCAACGTGTTGACCAAAAAGAGCTCTTTGACCAGGCGCTGATCGCGACGCACAATCGAGAACGCTTTTCCGTCAGGCGCCCACGTTGCTGCGGCGCGCACGCGCATGTCGCGACCGTTGCCCTGATCCTGTGTGTCCGTATCGCCGTCCTCATCCTGTTGCTGTGCGCCGCCGCCTGCGAGTGCATTCAGTTGACGACGATTCTCCGTCGTATCACGGGCACCGAAGGAGTAATCGACCACGCCGTCGCTCGTAATCTTCATAGTGTCAGGCTTGCCGACTTCCACGAGATAGAGATTGTGGTCGCGCGCGAACACAAAGGCCGAGCTGTCGGGATTGAAGTTGCGTGGATCGGCCGCGGCTCCGCCTCGTCCACCACCACCACCACCACCACCACCGCCGCCGCCGCCCCCGCCGCCGCCGCCAGCCGCGTCCCGTTCTTCGTCAGCGGCCGGCGTGCGGGGCGGGCGTCCCAGGGCTTTGAGCGTCTCCGCCGCGAGCTCCCACTCGTAGCGCACGGTGTCGACAGTGAAGCGAAAGGCCTTGTGGGTTTTCAGGAAGGTGACGGTCTGAAAGGGCAGGTTCATTGCGTCGTATGGCTTCTTGCTGATCAGCGTCAGCTGCTGCGCCAACTTGGCCGGATCGAACAGCGGGCGCTTGGTACCGCCGGTTGGCGACGGCACGAAAAGCACAAAGCGCGAACCGCTGCGATCGCGCCAGTTGTACCACATCGTGTCCGACTGGCCCAGGAATCGCGGCTGGACGGCCTGCGTATAGGTAATGGCGCGCAGAGCGCTGGTGCTGAACCGATTGGCGAGCGCCCAATTCGCTTTCGGCGCGCGTTGCTCGTCAGGTTGGTTTGATTGCTGCGCGCCGAGCGATAGCGGCGCGGCGGAACTGCCGGTCACCAGCGCCAGAAGACCGGTGATGGACAGGGTACGACGGCGAACGCGGTGCAGCATACCAGCAACCTCCGTGGAGTGTTCGAGGGGAATTCCCTTCGGAATACTCTCGGAGCTGGGACGACGTTGAGCAAGTACCGCGGCAGGGCCTGTCAGGGCGTACGGTCGATGTATCGGCTGGTGAAGACGGGCTGTACCCAGGCCGCGGCACCGCCGGAGTCGATGATCCTGGCCCGCACGTACTGCTCACGGCCCTTGAGCGTATAGGTCGGGTTCAGGGTGCGGTCGGTGGCCAGTACGGTGCCGTCGGCACCGATGAAGCGGGTCGTGTACTTGAAGTCGCCCTGCTGCGCGATGCGAATGCGAAGCGTAGTGGGCGAGACCGACACATCGCTCAACGTCACGCCACTACTGGCGTAGAACTGCCCGGCTTCCAGCGCGTGAACGATGCTGGCGGTCGCTAGCGTGGGCGTGCGGACCACCACCCATCCGCGCCCCGGATTGGCGCGCGCGGCCGAGAACTCGCCTTGAAAGTGGTGGGCGTCATCGACCGCGATGCCATAGAGTCTCTTGCCACCGGACAACAAGCCATCCCACACTTCTTCCATACTCGGCCAGTCGCCACCACCGAGGTTGTGGACCGTTGGATGCCCATTGAAGATTTCGAATAGCTTGTCGTTTCGCACCCGGAACAGCGTCGCCGAATCAATACTCCACAAGAAGTTGGGATGGTTGATGTGCGGGATCGCTCCCTCGGCGCGAATGACGTCAATCGTTTTCTGCACGGTGCCCAGCAGCGTGGAGTCTTTGACCGGAGCAATGACCCGCGTGACGGCAAGCGCATTCACATGCACGGCCTTGCGCTCGAAACTCGTGGTCACCTCTTCGCCGGGGAGCAACAGAAAGTTCGAGTCGGCGAGGGCGCTCAGCGTGACCGGGTCGGTGAACACGTTGTGGTCCGAGAGCACGAGAAAGCGATAGCCGTGCTTCTTGTACCACAGAGCCACGTCGACGGCCGGCGTGTCGCCGTCGCTATTCGTGGTGTGGGTATGGGTATTGCCTTTCAGCCAGCGCGCCCCTGCCGGGATGACCGGCACCTCGAACGTGGCCCGCTGGGCGGCGGCGCGTGGGGCTCGGGTGCGTTGGGGTCTCGCGCCTTGGGCGGCGAGACTGTCCGTTGGAAGTGCCGCCACGGTTGTGAGCGCGGCCAGGGCGATGACTCGGAAGATTGCGGTGCGGAGCATCCGACTACGATGGGGTCCGTATTGCGAGTTGGCTAGCGGGTGCTAAGCTCAAGGGAGTTGCTTTCGGTAACAGAACGGTCGCTCTTTCGTTCGCCGTGCCGGTCGCTCGCCATCCTCGCAGCCCTATCGCCCATGCGCGTCGCCCTTGTCGCCCTGCTCATCGTTGCGCCCATGCTGTCGGCGCAATCCGCGCCCGTCGCGTATGTGCCGTCCACCTACGTGCAAACCACGCACGATATTCCCATGCGCGATGGCCTGACGTTGCATCTGGAGATCTTTTCGCCGCCGAACGCGACAGAGCCGCTGCCGTTCTTGCTGCAGCGGACGCCGTACGGCGTGGGTGCTTCCAGGGGACGCGTGTTGGGTAGTTACAAGGAGCTCGCGCAAGACGGCTATCACTTCGTGTTTCAGGACATTCGCGGACGCTACAAATCCAACGGCACGTTCGTCATGCAACGGCCGCCGCGTTTGTTCGATGGGCCAAAGGACGCGGTCGACGAGAGCACCGATACCTACGACACCATCGACTGGCTCCTCAAGAACGTGCCACGCAACAACGGGCGCGTCGGCATGCTGGGCGTGTCGTATGACGGCTGGACGGCGGCGATGGCGATGCTTGATCCGCATCCGGCGCTCAAGGCGGTGAGTCCGCAAGCGTCGCCTGCCGACATGTTTATCGGAGACGACTTCCACCACAACGGCGCGTTCCGTTTGAGCTACGGCTTCGAGTATGCCTTCCTCACCGAGGCGAGCAAGGAAAATGGCAACTTCACGTTCGACAAGTACGACACCTACGATTGGTATCTGGCCTTGGGGCCGCTGTCGAATGTGCAATCCCGCTACCTGAAGGACAAAGTCTTGCCGACATGGCGCGATTTTACCGAACATCCCAACTACGATGGGTTCTGGCAACGGCAGGCGATGAAGCCGTATCTCACGCGCGTCACCATGCCGACGCTGAACGTGGCGGGGTGGTGGGATCAAGAAGATTTTTACGGGCCGATTACGATCTACCGCGCGCTTGAGGCGCACGACAAGGGCAACCAGAACGCGCTGGTGGTTGGTCCGTGGTGGCATGGCGGCTGGAGTAACGGCACGGGGCAAAAGATCGGACCCATCGACTTTGGCTCGGCCACAGGCGAGTACTATCGCACCATGCTCCAAGCGCCGTTCTTCGCCAGGCACTTGAAGGACCTCGGCACCTTTGTGGCCGCCGAAGCGACCGTCTTTGAATCGGGGAGCAATACCTGGCGAACGTTCTCGGCATGGCCACCTCGCGAAGCGACGACGAAATCGTTGTTCTTTCGGAATGATGGCGTGTTGTCGTTCTCGGCGCCGACACGATCAGACACCACCGGCGTGGATCGGTATGTGAGCGACCCAGCGAAACCGGTGCCGTATCGCAAGCGCCCAATCGAGCCCACGTACTATCCGAAGGGATCGGGCTGGCGTACGTGGTTGATCGAAGATCAACGGTTCGTGGACAATCGGCCTGATGTATTGAGTTGGTCCACGCCGGTGCTCACCGAGGATGTGGTGATCGCCGGTGAGATCACCGCGAAGCTGTTCGCGAGCACCACTGGCCGCGATGCCGACTGGGTCGTCAAGCTGATTGACGTGTATCCGGAGGACGCTACGCCCGACCACACACTCGGCGGCTATCAGCTGATGGTTGCGAACGACGTGTTCCGCGGACGCTTTCGAGAGTCCTTCGAGAAGCCGTCACCACTCGTGCCCAATCAGGTGACACCATTCACGGTCGATCTGCACACGCAGAGCTATCGATTCAAGCAAGGCCACCGCATCATGGTGCAGGTGCAGAGCACGTGGTTTCCGTTGATCGATCGGAATCCGCAGACCTGGGTGCCGAATATCTTCACCGCCAAAGCCAGTGACTACAAGGCGCAGACGCACAGCATCTGGCGCACGCCGCGGTATCCATCGCGCGTTGACGTACAAACGGTGACGCCGTAGCCGACCAACGCGTCGTGTGGGGTATCCGGCGCAGACCGTCAGTGCGTTCGGAACCCCCGCGACAGGTTCAGGTACTACGGCGATATGCTTTCACGACGTGCGTTCTTGTCAGGCTCTGCCGCAATGGTGGCGGGAGCCGTTGGCGTGGTGGGGTATACGCGCTATTACGAGCCCACATGGCTTGAACTGACCACGCGCGTGATGCCGATTGCGGGATTGCCACAATCGCTGGTCGGCAAACGCTTGGTCCAACTGTCCGACATTCATGTCGGTCCGCAAGTCGACGATGCGTATGTGGGTGACACGTTCGCGCGCGTGCGAGCACTCGACCCGCACATCGTCGTGTACACCGGTGACCTCACGTCACTGCACGACGGGCTGTATGAACATGCGGCGCTGGTATACCGCGAGATGCCCCGCGGCTCACTCGGGACGTTTGTGTCGCTGGGCAATCACGACTACGGTCGCAATTGGGCTCACAAGGAAGACGCGGCGCGCATGGCCGACGTGATGCGCGCGCAGGGCGCGACGGTGTTGGTGAATGAGATGGCCGAGGTTGATGGATTGGCGATCGTTGGATTGGGAGATCTCTGGGGCGATGATTTCGCCCCTGAGCGTGCCTTTGCCAATCTCGCGCCCAAGGCGCCCGCGATCGCGCTCAGTCACAACCCCGATACCGTCGACATGCACGGATGGCAGCCGTTCACCGGGTGGATTCTGGCCGGACACACGCACGGTGGGCAGTGCAAGCCACCGTTCTTGCCGCCGCCCATGTTGCCAGTCAAGAACAGGCGGTATACCGCTGGCGCGTTTGCCTTGTCAGCGGGTCGTCAGCTGTACATCAGTCGTGGTGTGGGAACGGTGCTTCCGGTGCGCTTCAATGTGCGTCCGGAAGTCACTGTTTTTCAGCTGGCGGCGGCGTAGTGCAGCGCTCGCGCAGCTCGCGGCGAGTACGCGAGGCGCGTTAGCGGGGCGCGCTTCGTAACACGTCGCCGATCTTGCCGCTGCCGGCAAGCTCCCTGATGCGTGCTTCGACCTTTGGGAACACCGTTTCGGCCTCGCCCTTGAAGCGTTCGAACAGCGCTTTCATGTCTGACGTGGAGAGGGTGCGTCCTTGCGCGTAGTACTGCTCGGCGGCGTGCCCCATTGCGTACGTGGCGGTGAAGGTCACTGCGGCGCCGGCCGCAAATCCGGTGGCACTGCCGGCCACTCCGCCAAGCATGCCGCCGCCGATTCGGCCCACCAGGCCGCCCAACATGCCGCGCACCACTTTCTCCATGACCTGTGCGGCGGCACCGATCCCGAAAATCGCCGCGAGATCTTTCACCTGACTTGCGTTCATTTGCTGACCGTGACGCTCGCCGATCTGCTTCGCCATACGGAGCTGCAGGGGCAGAATGCCGAGGTTGGCAAGGCGATCGGGGAGGAGCTCGAGCGCGGCGGAGAGCATGGCCTGATCGAGAATGAAGGCGTCGATGTCGCCGGGTATGGGCTTGGCTACGTTCGCGGCGGACGCGGAGGGCGTCTGCGTCGCGGCGGGCCGTGTGATTTGCGCGTCTTGCGCAGCCAGTGCTGTAGCATCAGCAGCGGCGAATGATGCGACGACCGGTGAAGCAACCGCAGCCTGCTGAACTTCGATGTGTACCGCCGCCGCTTGCCGATTGATCGGATCGGCATCGATCTTGAGGGCGACCGCCAGCGTGCGAAGAAACGAGGCTTCATTAGGATTCACCCATCCGTCGGCGTAGCACACCGACACGGCCGTATCGTATGCGGCACGACGCGCGGCGTCGTCGGACAAGTGTTCGGTCAGGCGCGCGAGCGACGCCGGAACACCGACCGAAGCGGCCATCTTTTTGGCTTGGACTGCCGAGTCGCCGGAGAGTCCGAGTCCGGCCGCCATTTCGTCAATGCGGCCGCGTTCCGCGTCATCCTGTTGCCCGTCGGCCTGTGCGGCGAGGGCGGCAATGGCGACGATTGTTTGTGCGTCTTCTGGTGTCATGTGACCTCTGTGGAGTGTGACTTTGTTCGCCAAAATGTAGCCATTTTACCCGTTTGATACCTACCGAACAGCTCAACCACCATGTGACCTTCACAATGCCTTGACACTGCCAACGCAAACCGCGTTTCTCCTGCTTCACACACAACCTTCAGGAGTAGTGCGATGGGTCTACTGGACGGAGCACTTGGCAACATGATGGGCGGGATGATAGGCGGCGGCAAGAGCAATCCGATGGACGCGATGCTTGGCGGTATGCTCGGCCGGATGGGCGGTGGGCAAAGCGCGAAGGGTGGCATGGTGCTGGCCGCGATCATGGCGATGGTGCAGTCTTCGGGTGGCATCAGCGGCTTGCTTGGCAAGCTCAAGTCGTCAGGACTTGGCGATCAGGCCGCGTCGTGGGTTGGTACCGGCGCGAATGCACCAGTGTCCGCAGGGCAGCTGAAGGATGCGCTCGGTGGATCCGCGGTGACCGACCTGGCGTCGAAGCTTGGCGTTGATGAGCACGAAGCGGGTGAGTCGCTGGCGTCGATGCTGCCGGAGATGGTGAATCAGATGACGCCGAACGGCAAGCTCGAGGATGATTCTGACGACTTCTTGTCGAAGGGTCTGGAGATGCTGAAGGGTTTTGGCAAATAAGGTGTGCGATGTACAACCAGCTCCCGTTGGCGTGTGCCAGCGGGAGCTCGTTGTGTTTCGGCCCGCCGACTACGCCTGTTGCGATCGCATGGCCAGAGTGTGAAGAGTCCCAAAGTCTGCCCTTCACTCCGCGAGAAAGCATGTTCGACACGTCGCTCAACGTCGCGTCGTTGGTAGACTCCTTGCCGAACGCGCCAACGTGCACGTGCCGTGCGAGGGCCGCGTTT
>Ga0105044_10001998_pt1 | contig 27674 bp, 20 predicted proteins | sample MAT01_FD_78092 | JGI IMG/M metagenome (GOLD analysis project Ga0105044, IMG submission 78092) | Freshwater microbial communities from Lake Fryxell liftoff mats and glacier meltwater in Antarctica - MAT-01 | ecosystem: Environmental > Aquatic > Freshwater > Ice > Liftoff microbial mat | place... | reverse complement strand
GTGTAAACACAAACTCGGGGCTATTCAGGAGTGCCCATAGCACATCTTCCATTCGGCCTCGCCATTCAGGGTCGAGGCGCTCCGTTGGCGGGTCGCCGCGGCGTGAGGCGAGTTCCTGCTGCTGACGCACGGTCGTCGCGGCGGGAAGCAGGTGGTTCGTCCAGGTGACGTACGGTTCCGGCTTCCGCTCCGTCGGCGGCTTCGTGGAAGGTGTGCGAAGGCGCGTATCGTAACCTTGCTTCAGGTGAGCGGTGTAAGAGGCTTTCTCCTCGGCGGTGGGTTTCCGAGTCAGCAATTTCAGGAAGACCTCGTCGATCATCACTTCGAGCGGCTGTTCCTTCGAGGCGAGGGCGGTGATGCCGTGGTCGTCGCTGAGCCGCGTGAGCCAGATGCCCATGGTGCCGTTGGCAAGGATCGCGGGCTGCATCGCGTTCGGGGCAAGCTCGCGGACGCTCGTCGGTTCCTGTCGCGAGCTTCGCCAGCCGAAGGCGCCGAGCACATCCGCCACGGCCTGGATTCGGGGCAGGGCGAGGCTGGGCCGGTCACGCTCGTTGGAGGTGCTCGTGAGCATCCATGATCGACGAGGCTGGCCAAGCGAGATCGAGCTTTCGAGGGGCCGCTGCCCATCGATGTCGAGGCTTGCTTCCTCCGTGCGGAAGGGTTTGCCGGTGGCGGTGAAGAGCGAATCGACGATCTGCTCGGCTCCCAGGCGCCGCGGGGCCGGGCTCGCGAACAGGACGTTAGTTTCCTTCAGGGCCGCGTCGTTGGCTCGCTGGTAGGCGTGCGAATTCAGGATGAGCTTGGTGAGAGCCTTGAGATCGTAGCCATTCGCGACGAACTCGTGGGCGAGCCACTTGAGAAGTTCCGGATGCGACGGCTTGCTGCGTTCCCAGTCGTCGACCGGATCGACGATGCCACGGCCCATGAGCCGCTTCCAGACGCGGTTGACGATGACCTGGGAGAATCGCTCGTTCTGCGGTGCCGTGATCAGGGCCGCGAGGCGATCGCGGGGCTCCCTTGCGTTCTCTGCAAGTTGATCCGCCAGCGTCTCGGGGACGAACTGAGTGAACGGCCACTTCGGTTCGACTCTGGCGCCGGGTGGAAGCGTCACCTGGATCAACGGCTTGCGGCCGCCCTGGTGAATCTTGTCAAGCGGCACGCTGCTCGTCTTCGGCACCGTCAAAGTCTGCTGGCCGAGCATGGCCGCGACCTGGAAAAGATCCTCCTGCTTCGAGACATGGGACGGCGCGTCGTGGCAGCGGGCGCACTTCATCTCCACGCCGAGGAAGGCGCTGGCCACGATCGCCCCTTTCGCCGCGAAGGGCGAATCGTTCTGCGAGGCGACCGCGAACCCCGCGGGTCCCCCGAAGCGAGGACTGCCCTTCATTCGAAGCAGTTCCGTGACGAAGAGGTCCATCGGCTTGTTGTCGCGGAAAGACTCGTACAGCCACCAGCGGAACGGACCCGTGTTGTTAAGGGTGGGGTTGAGAATGTTCGGATTCTCCGCGAGCACATCCTGCCAGTAGCCCACCTGGTGATCAGCCCAGCGTGGATCGGCGAGCAGTCGGTCGATGGCCCTCGCACGTCGATCCGTTGCGGGGTCCGCGAGGAAAGCCTGGATTTCCGGAACGGTTGGCACCACACCCACGGTGTCGAGCGTGGCCCGGCGAATGAAGGTGAGGTCGTCCGTGCGGGGCGTGAAAGTCGTGTGCTCCGCGTTGACCTTCGGCCAGCGGGCCCCTTCGCGAATCCAGGTTGCGAGAAGCTCCGCCTGTTCCTTCGTGAGCGGCTCGCCCTTCGGCGGCATGCGAAGGTCGTCGTCCTTCGAGAGAACGCGGGTGAGCACCGAACTCTCGCCGGGCTTCCCGGGAGCGACACCGGGGCCATCGCTCGTGCCGCCCGTTAGGGCTGCTGCATGGTCGTCGAGTCGGAGTCCACCCTTCACCTTGCTGCCGGCATGGCAGTCGTAGCAGCGGGCTTCGAGCAGCGGCTTCACCTGCTGGAAGTAGTCGACGGTTCCCTTCCTCGCATCCGCGGCCTGGGCCCTGGCGCTGGCGATCTCGGCCCCCAGGAAGTGATCGATCGCGTTGTTCGCAGGGTAACCCGACGGCAGCGGCGGCACGGTTGGTGCCACCTGCTGGAGCCACTTCGCCGCGGCCTCGCGGCGCTTGTCCCAGTAAGCCTTGTGCTTCTCGCGAAGGCTAGCGCGGGCCTGGGCATTCATCTGGTCGAGGGTGCCTTCGCGGTCGCTTCGATACGCCGCCCAGCCGATGTCGGTGTAAGGGATCTCCCGAGTTCCAGGCGTCAGCAGCGTCCAGGAATCCTTCCCTTGCGGGGAGATGGCGACGACAGTTTCGCCCAGTTCGGGCCGTCGCTTCGCCTTGCCGCTGTAGCTGCCAACGATCGTCTCGAGAACGACAACATGCTCACTGCCCCGGGATTCCAGGGTGACCGTCGCCTCGCGAGTGCCGGGAGGTGCGAAGCGGAAGTCGGGGCCGAGGTTCAAGTAGTCCTTCTCGGAGGGCATGCCGCGGCCATCGCTGCCATCGGTCAGCGCGGGCGGGAAGGGTGTGCTGAGGAGCAGCTTGCCATCGATGTAAAGCCGCGAGGCGCCACGACCGCGGAGCAGCAGGCGATGCGTGCCCGGAGGGAGCCTCACCGCAGCGGAGGCCCGCAAGAGGAAGGGAATCCCGCGATCCGCTCGTACGCCGGTGTCGATGTACTTGTGGGGCACCTCGAAGAAACCAAAGGCTTCCTCCGTGTAAGAGTCGGTGGCGGCGAGCGCCGCTTCGGGCCAGCCGTTCTGGGCGGGCATGCCTTCATCGCAGAGTTCGATGACAATCTTGCCTGGAACGAGGTCAATCTTTTTGACCACCTTCGGGGGTTCGGGCGGTGTCTGCGCCCCGCGGCCATATCGTGCGGCGAGACGGCTCTCCGGCACCGCCACGCGCCAGATGGAGACGTCGTCCATCATGCCGCTGAAGGTGTTGTTCGCTCCGCCGCCGTTGCCGGTGCCCAGCACAAGGTCATCCGCGTCGGCGACCGGAGCACGATTGGTGGCTCCGGCCATGTCCCACTCGCCCGATTGAGGCTTGCCATCGATCGTGCCGCGGATGCTCTCGGGCGTGCCGAAGGTGTAGCTGACGGCCACGTGATGCCAGGCGTCATCAAGCTTGAAGCCGCGGGTCGTCGTCCAGCGGTGCCACTCTGCGGGCTTGTCTTTCGTGGGGGCACTCGCGAAGAGGAAGCTGGCAAGGGCCGCCTGGCCATCACCCTTCAAGCGAAGAGCGTAGTTCTGGTTGATCTCGGGGAAGCCGGGCTTTCGCGAGCGGCCCTTGCCGAGCAGGTAAGCGTAGCTGCCCGATTTCAGTTCCTTTACCTTCACCCAGGCTTCGAGCGTGATCGAATCGCCCTGCTGGAAACGCAGGCTCTGGTGGGGCAGATCCTTCTCACGAATGGTGATGCTGGCGGACTTGCCCGCGAAGGAGAAGGCGGTGTTGTTCGCGGGGAAGGCCGGGTACGCCGGGGGCCTGGGGCCGGGCTGGAACTTCGCCCCTTGAGGAACGCCCGCTTCGGATTCGCCGTTGAAGCGCCAGACGGCGATGGGGAGATCGCGTTCCGGCCCGGTGTCGTTGCCGCCGGCGTCCGGCAGGGCCTGGCCGTGAACGGGAAGGCTGAGGAGTGCGAGTGCGAGTAACGAAAGGCCGAGGGAGTGCATCGGCATACCTGGCGAGGAAGCCGGGCGATTGGCAGGATCAAGAGTTAATTGTACGAGAGCCAGGGGAGGGAATGAAGTGCGTTTTCCTTTGAATCGCATGCTTCTCCCTCCTCAAGCAACCATGGTGTCCTTTCCAACTCCCCGGGCATCAGGACACTCGACCTGGCCAAAAAAGCCTCTTCACTCGGACTCAGTAATCCGCGATCGAGCCATCTTTCAGACGGCCGCGGATGGGCCACTCCCACTTCTTGGTGTTCGTCTTCGGGAATTCTTCCAGAACCTTCTCATCGATGTCGATGCCCAGGCCTGGGCCTTGCGGCAGTGAGGCGTAGCCGTCGGCGTCCACGCTCCAGCTTTTCTTGACGATCGGAGCCTTCAGAGCGCTCGGGTAATACTCGTGGATGAGGAAAAAAGGGATCGCCGCCGTTGCGTGGAAGCTGGCTGTCACACCGAGTTCGGAAGCCACGCAGTGCGGGGCGAGCGGCACGTGGTACGCCTCGCCCAGGGTGGCGATCTTTTTCATCTGGCTGATGCCGCCCGTGTGGGCACAGTCGGGTTGAAGCACATCAATGCAGCGTTCCTGGAGGTACGGAATGACCTCCCAGATCGTGCGATCACGCTCGCCCGTGGCAAGAGGGATGCGGATCGACTGTTTCAGCCGCTTGAAGACCTCGATGTTCCCTGGCACCGCGGGTTCCTCGATAAAGAGGACCTGACTCGGTTCGATGAGCGAAGCGAGTTGAATCAAGAAGGGCGGCGGCAGTGCGCAGTGGGCGTCGAACATGATGACGCCGTCGGGCCCGACTTTCTTCCTCGCGTCCGCATTCAGCTTCACGTAGCGTTCCATCTCCTGAGGCGAGCCCGCGAACTCGGCGGGGCCGGCGCCGGTCTTGGTCGCCTTCGCACTCGGGTAGACGCGAATCTTGTCTCGCGTCGGGCCGCCAAGGAGACGGTAAATCGGCACGCCCCACAGCTTGCCAGCGATGTCCCAGAGGGCCATGTCGATGCCGGCGATGGTGTGCACCATGAAGGCTCCGCCACGCATGTCCCGATGGGAGCGATAAAGTTTCTGCCAGAGGTGTTCGATGCGTGTCGGGTTCTCGCCATCGAGCAAGTCGAAGAGCGACTTCGCGAGGGCGATGGCCACATTCGGTTCCAGCTGATCGATCTCGCCCCAACCGGTGACGCCAAGATTCGTCTCGATTTTGACGAAGACCTTGGCCCCCGCCGGATACGTGCGAAGCGACTTGATGCGAATGGTGGAGGACCGATCCTCCACATTGGCCCCCGGGTTCTCCGCGGCATGAATCGCCTCGTTAATGAAGGCGGCCCCGGCTGAAACCCCGGCAAGGGAAACCAGGGCTTGGCGACGATCGAATGAAGAAGGAGTTTCCATGGGAAGTGCCTGAGTGGGAAAGAGGAGCGATTCGACGGATAATGACAGAATACAAACACCAGAGACAACGGTGGTTGCCGTTCTGCCTCCGCTGCGGTTTAGTGGGTCTGGAGAATACGATGCGCACTTTAGCTTCTCTGTCCCTCCTGGCATTCAGCACCGTCGCCCTGGCGGACCCGCCAACGTGGACGCAGTGGCGCGGCCCGAATCGTGATGGCCATGTCGCCGGTGCGACGCCCTGGCCCGAGAAACTCGACGCCAATTCACTCCGCGTTCTCTGGCGTGCGGAGAACCTGGGTGAGAGCTATTCCGGCCCCATCGTTGGGCCGGATCGCGTTTTCGTGACGGGGACGGAGGACAAGAAGACCGAACTCATTCGCGCCCTCGACCGCAAGACGGGTAAGCTCGTGTGGAAGGTCGAGTGGGAAGGTGCGATCTCCGTTCCATTCTTCGCGGCCCGCAACGGTAGCTGGATCCGTGCGACCCCGGCTCTCGATGGCGACACGCTCTACGTCGCTGGAATTCGCGATGTCCTCGTCGCACTGGACGAAGCGACAGGCAAAGAGCGCTGGCGTGCCGACTTCCCGAAACTGCTTGGCACTTCCCTCCCCTCGTTCGGCTTCGTGTCGTCACCGCTGGTCGTGGGCGAGGCTCTCTTCGTGCAAGCCGGAGCGTCGCTCGTGAAGCTCGACAAGCGGACAGGCAAGCTGCTCTGGCAGAGCCTGAAGGAAGAGGGCGGCATGATGGCCTCCGCTTTCGCCTCGCCCGTCTTGGCCCGTATCGCTGGCACCGAGCAACTGGTGGTGCAGACGCGAACCAGGCTCGTGGGTGTCGAGCCCGTGGCGGGCAAGGTGCTCTGGTCGCGGGAAATCCCTTCCTTCCGTGGAATGAACATTCTCACGCCCCTCCCGTTCAGCGACGGCGTCTTCACCTCCACCTACGGCGGCAACACTCAATGGTTCCCCATTGCCTCGGAGGGCGGCACTCTCACACCTGGCAAGGGCTGGTCGCTCAAGTACGAAGGGCACATGACGTCCCCGGTTGTCGTGAGGAACCATGCCTATCTCCTCGGCCGCGATCAGCGTTTCCTTTGCGTCGATCTTGAAACCGGCAAGGAACGCTGGCGAACCGAGAAGCGATTCGGCCAATACTGGAGCCTGGTGGTGAATGGAGATCGACTCCTCGCTCTGGATCAGAAAGGCAGACTCTATCTTCTGAAGGCCAACCCCGAGGAGTTCGACCTCCTCGGAGAGCACAAAGTGGCCGACGGGGAGACCTGGGCCCACCTCGCCGTCTGTGGCGATGAGATCTACATTCGCGATCTCAAGGGCCTGACGGTCTATCGCTGGAAATAACCTCCCGAGGAACAGCATCATGCTGGGTCTTTCTCTCCTGGTTGTGGTTGGGGGCCTGGTCCTCGTTCAGACGACCGTGGGCAGCCGCCTGAACCTCAGCGCCACTCTTGACGAGACGGGTGATCTGAAGGCGATTGGGCTCTTGTCCTTCGATCTGAGGCCGGGGTTCCGCTACATGATCATCGCGGTTCCACGGGCTGGCGTTGTCAGCGTGAGTGGGCAGCCGCTGGCGAAGAAGTGAGCGAGCGGTACAACGAATGCCATGGACCTTCCCCTGAATCTCGCCGAGTACGAAGAACTCGCTCGGCAGACGATGCCGCGAACGCACTTCGACTACTTCGGCGGTGCCGCGGCGGATGGCATCACCGCTCGCGAGAATCGCCGGGCCTTCGAGGATCTCGCCCTTCGCTATCGCGTCTTCGCGGATGTCGGCGACCGCGATCTCTCGACCACGCTCTTCGGTCGCAAGCTGGACTGGCCCGTTGCGATCGCACCGATGGCCTTTCAGCAACTGGCCCATCCGCAGGCGGAAATCGCCACGGTGAAGGCTGCCGGCCGGACGGGCACGCTCTTCGTCGCGAGCACCATGGCGACGACCTCGCTTGAAGACATCGCCGCGGCCGCGACCGGGCCATGCTGGTTCCAGCTTTACGTCTATCGCGATCGCAGCTTTACGAAGGCCCTCGTCGAGCGGGCCGAAGCCGTGGGTTATGAGGCTTTGATGGTCACCGCGGATACGCCCGTCCTCGGCCGCCGCGAACAGGACATGCGAAATCGCTTCCACATCCCGCCCGGCGTGCGGATCAAGAACCTCGAAGGCACTCCGTTCGCCAGCTTTGGCCTCGATGATGGCGGCGAATACACCGGCGCCCGCTACATGCTCGCGTCTCTCGATCCGAGCCTCACCTGGAAGGATCTCGAGTGGCTGTGCAGCATCACCCGGCTTCCCGTGATCGTGAAGGGCGTCGTTCGCGGCGATGACGCCGAGCAGGCGATGAAGTGTGGAGCAGGGGGCATCGCCGTCTCCAATCACGGCGGTCGGCAACTGGATTCCGCCATCGCCACGCTGCGTGCCCTGCCCGACGTGGTGCAAGGCGTCGCGGGCCGGGGCGAAGTCCTTGTCGATGGCGGCGTCCGTCGCGGCACCGATATCGTGAAAGCCCTCGCCCTCGGAGCCAAGGCCGTGCTGCTCGGCCGGCCCGTCATCTGGGGCCTGGCCACCGGCGGCGAAGATGGCGTCGCCCGCCTGCTCGGCCTGCTTCGCGAAGAGTTCGACACCGCGCTGGCCCTCTGCGGTTGCAAGTCCGTCGACCGTGTTACCCGCGACCTCATCGCCTGAATGCTGAACCATGACGACACCCCCCCATCCGCACGGCCTCGATCCTGATCAGGTCGAATCGCAGAGGGCCAAGTTCGGCTCCAACATCCTCACGCCTCCCGAGCGTGATCCCTGGTGGAAACAGTTCCTCGAGAAGTTCGACGACCCGGTGATCCGCATCCTCATGATCGCGGCCGTCGTCGCCATCATCGCGGGAAGCGTCCACGGGGAATACCTCGAAGGCCTCGGTATCATCGTCGCGATCCTCCTGGCCACGGGCCTCGCATTCTTCAACGAATTCAAGGCGAATCGTGAATTCGACATCCTCAATCAGGTGAATGACGAGATCCCCATCAAGGTGATCCGTGGTGGTGGCTACACCACCACGCCCATCAAGGACATCGTGGTGGGCGACATCGTCTTCGTGGAGGCCGGCGAGGAAGTCCCCGCGGATGGCACGCTGTTCGAGGCCGTGTCGCTGCAAGTGGTCGAGTCAAGCCTCACCGGCGAGATGGAGCCGAACCGCAAGGTCGCCAAGAGTGAAACGATCGAGGGGCATGCCAGCACCACCATCGCGGTCGACCGCCTGATGCGAGGCACGAAGGTCGTTGACGGGCATGGTCTCTTTGAAGTCACGGCGGTCGGCGACTCCACCGAGTTCGGCCAGACCGCTCGCTCCGGCATGGAGGAGACCGGCGGCCAGACTCCGCTGAAGCAGCAACTCGAACGGCTCAGCAAGATCATCGGCACCGTCGGCTTCGGCATCGCCACGGTCACCTTCTTCGCCCTGATCCTGCGAGCGGCCGCTGTTGGCGAACTGACGCTCTCCACCCCGCAGTGGACCGTTGCCGGACTCTTCGGCCTCGGCACCGCAGTCGCCCTGAGTCTCATCTGGATGCCGATGGTCTTCGACGGGCTCGAACTCGTGAGCCGCATTCGCCCGCCCCGCTGGCTTGGCGAAGGCCCTTCGCTGAGACGCTGGTTCATCGCCGTGGGGCTCGGCGCACTGCTCGTCGCCGTGGGACTGGGCCTCGGCACCGTGGCGGGATTCGTGCCGGCGTCCCCGAGTCACTGGCTGCCGGACGGCGCGGCGGGCGAGTTCCTCAAGTCGTTCATGATCGCCGTCACCATCATCGTCGTCGCCGTGCCCGAAGGCCTCGCGATGAGCGTGACGCTGAGCCTCGCGTACAGCATGCGGAAGATGACCGCCTCGAACACGCTCGTTCGCAAGATGGACGCCTGCGAGACGATCGGCGCCACCACGGTGATCTGCACGGACAAGACCGGCACGCTGACCATGAACGAGATGCGTGTCTACGAAGCCTGCTTCCCCCCGCTCGGCACGCGATCGCTTCGCGAGGCGGCCCAGGACCCCGCGGCCATTCTCGTGGCCGAGGGCATCGCCGCGAACACCACGGCCCACCTCGATCGCGAGAACCCCGCGGAACCCAAGGTACTCGGCAACCCGACAGAGGGCGCACTGCTCCTCTGGCTGCACGAACAAGCCGCGGATTATGTCGAACTGCGAGACGGCTTCAACGTCCTCGTCCAACTCACGTTCTCCACCGAGCGGAAGTTCATGGCGACGCTCGGGGAATCACCCACCTGTGGCCGCATCCTGCATGTGAAGGGTGCCCCGGAAATCGTCCTCTCGCGATGCAGCGAGATCCACCAGGATAGCGGGCCGACCGCGATCGAGCCTCATCGTGCCGCCCTGCTGGAGTCGCTTCGCGACTATCAATCTCGGGGGATGCGAACGCTGGGACTGGCGTATCGTCGATCGCTCGATGGCGTCGAGGACGACCAACTCGAAGCGTGCGTCGACGGACTCACCTGGCTGGGATTCGTGGCCATCGCGGACCCGGTGCGGCTGGAAGTGCCCGAAGCCGTGCGAGCCTGCCGCGAGGCGGGGATTCGCGTGAAGATGGTGACCGGCGACAACCCCGAAACGGCCCGGGAAATCTCGAGACAGGCGGGCCTCAGCGATTCCCTGTCAGGGGCTGATAGCCATATGAGCGGGACGGACTTCGCGAAGCTCAGCGATGCCGAGGCGGAAGAAGCCTCCAGCAAGCTAAGCATCCTCTCCCGGGCCCGGCCGCTGGACAAGGTGCGCCTCGTGCGTTCGCTTCAGGCTCGTGGCGAAATCGTGGCTGTCACGGGCGACGGCATCAACGACTGTGGGGCCCTCAACTACGCCAATGTCGGCCTCTCGATGGGCAAGACGGGCAAGTCCGCCGCCAAGGAAGCCAGCGACATCATCCTTCTCGATGACTCCTTCGGCACCATCGTTAACGCGGTGATGTGGGGCCGTTCGCTTTACGAGAACATCCAGCGATTCATCCTGTTCCAACTCACGATCAACGTGGCAGCGCTCGGCGTGGCGCTGCTTGGCCCCTTCATCGGCGTGAAGCTGCCGCTCACCGTGATCCAGATGTTGTGGGTAAACCTGATCATGGACACGTTCGCCGCACTGGCGCTGGCCACCGAGCCGCCACATCGAGATGTGCTTCGCAGGCCGCCACGAGACTCCCAGGCGTTCATCATCACCCGTCGAATGGCCGAGGGGATCTTCGGCACCGCGGCGTTCTTTCTCGTCGTCCTCGTTGGCATGCTGCTGTGGATGCAGCGCGACGGCGTGGTGACGGACTACGAACTCTCCGTGTTCTTCAGCGTCTTCGTGATGCTCCAGTTCTGGAATCTCTTCAACGCCCGTTGCCTGGGGCTCACGCACTCAGCGTTCCACAACCTGCTGGAGAACCGCTCGCTGCTCCTGATCGCAGCTTCGATCGCCGTGGGCACGATCCTGCTGGTGCAATTCGGCGGCGCGGTCTTCCGAACAGAACCGCTACGCTTCATGGACTGGCTGGCCATCATCGCCAGCACCTCCGTGGTGCTCTGGGTGGGAGAGATTCTTCGGTTCATTAGCCGTAGGCGAACAAAGGGGTGATCCGTCACGCGCCCGAGTTCTCCTCGAGCCGCCCGATCCGCCAGGCTCGGCGTTCGCTCCACCGCCAAAAGAGTTGAGCCGCGATCACCAGGGCCGCCGTGGTGATCGCGAGAGCGATGGCCAGTTCTTGATTCGTCCAGGGCGTCAGCGCACTTCGCAAGCTCCCGGAATCCTCGGGGAGCGGGCCCATCAGCGATCGGCGCATCCCTTCAAGCCAGTAAGTCGTCGGCAGGCAGAGGCTGATGTTCTGCGCCCAGCCCAGCACAGAGATCGGGAAGACGACGCCACTGAGCAGATAGACCAGCCCCGCGACCCCTTCGCTGAGGAACATCCCGCTGCGAGACATATTCAACATGGCCGCGGCGATGATCATGCCGCAGGCCCAGAACATGGCCGCGCCGATCGTGAGGTAAACCGCGAGCCAGCCGACGTCGATTCCCAGTGACGATCGCATCTGCGAGAAGAGCAGCAAGCCGACGCCGATGTTCACGATTCCGCCGACGATGCCCTCGACAGCCTGGGCCAGCCCGCGGCCGAGGAAGTATGTCTGGAAGTGAGCCGGGCTGATGTAGATGTACTTGAGCATACGGAAGTGTTCGCGATCACGAATGACAGCGTAGCTGAGCCCGAACATGACGGTGCCGACGAGGCCGTAGCACGCGTTCGAGACGTACATGAACGGCAGGAATTCCTTGGGCGGACGAGGCTTGCCAAGGAACTCCGCGGTGTTGTCCGCCGCGATGAACATGCAGACAAGCATCAACGAGCCGCTGATCGGCTTGACGAAGGTGTACAGAGTAAAGAGCCACGGACTGGCCCAGTTGGTTTCAAGCTGCCAGCCCAGCCAGGTGGCAAGGCGAAGGGTGCGGAGGTGGTGCATGAGGAACCAGAGGACAGAGGACAGAAGACAGAGGACAGAGTCGAGGAGTCAGTCAGAAATCAGGAACGGTCTGGGGTTTCGCAGCATTGAGCCAAGCATGCGTCCGACTTCGCCGCAAAGGTTCGTAAGCTCTGTATGTTCCTTGATCGTGAGGTAGCCGCAGCCTTTCGCGAAGTCGAGCGAAGTATCGGTTTCATTGGCCTCTCCGTCACAGTCGGTGAGTTTGCCAGAGAAGTGAGCAGGATATCGACGCTTGGCCCAGGCTTCTCGGAGATTCAGGTGAATCGATCGTGAGGATCGTCGAATCTGTGAGGTCAATGCGAAGGCTTCATCCCGAGGAAATCGCTTCGTAAGGATGAAGATCTTCTTGGCAAGCTGGTAAGCCTTTTCATACACGATGAGTTCTTTGGCCAAGCGAATCACCATCGGATAGCTCCTGGCTTTCCTCTGTCCTCCAACTCTGAACTCCAACCGCTTACGACGTTTTTCTACCCTCTGTCTTCTGATCGCTGTCTTCTGTCCTCTAATTTCTACTGCCATCGGATCGTGAGTTTGCCTTCGACCTTTGCCCAGTATTCCATGAGACGTAGGAAGTGCCGGGCGACGCTGATGAACACGATGGCCAGGAAGGCGAGGATGGCCATCTCCAGTTCGACTGAGAAGAGGCCTGGCGTGCCGAAGAGCACTTGTCGCATGGCATCGACGCCGGCGGTCAGCGGGATGATGGCTGCTGCCGTCGCCACCAGTTTCGCCTTGCCGTCGGTGAAGACGGCAGCGAGTGGGAAGTTCGTGCCGCTGAGCAGGTACACCGGTTCCTGGAGTGCGTTCACGATGTGCCAGGCTTCGCGGCCCCAGAAGAGAAAGAGCGAGGCGAACATCATGCCCAGGCCATACAGAGCGGCGAGGGTGAGCAGGAAGATCGTGGCGAGCAGCCACCAGCTTGTTGGTTCGACGGGGATGCCAAACATGAGGACGCCCGCGATGGTGATCGCTGCGGCACGGATGAGCGTGGTCGTCATGCCGCCGAGGGCCATGCCGGTGAGGACCGCGGTGATGGGGGCGGGAGACATGATGTAAAGTTCGAGGTTCCCCGAATCGCGTTCCCAGTAAAGTTGGGCGCCCATACCCCAGAGCACGTTGAGCCAGAACGTGGTCATGGCGCCGCCGAGGATCACGATGCCGGCGAACTCCTTCGGTGCGTCCATGGCCTTGTACGACATGGCCGTCGCCGTGACCGCGAGAATGGGCAGAAGCGTTTCTTGCAGCAGCCAGGTCTTGCTACGAAAGAGCCATGCGACTCGTGGATAAGTGCGAGCCCAGGTCGCGGCGAGAAAGAGATTGAGCGAGGACATTTCAGGTTCTCAAAGGTGAGTTGCAATAAGCCCCGTATCGCCGCCGTACGATAACCAGCGACTGGGCGGCCATGCCTTCCCGTGGCTATTCCCATGACGATGGATGAGGGAGCCAAAAACCACGGCCCCCGGAGAATCCAGGGGCCGTCAGGTGAAAAGTGATTCCCTCGGTTTCGCCGTCATCACCCATTCTTCTTGAGGGATGAAAGTCTACGCGGGTCGGATCACTCTCCCCCAACCTTACACGAGCGGCGAGTTCGAGACAAGTCTCGACGGTTTTCAGCCGCTTGCGGCGAAGCGATGTGGTGCGCGGTCACTTGGTGAGAAACGCGGGATCGCAGTTCTGCTCCACCGTATCAGGTGATCGTGCTCGGCAGCGCTTCGCCGCTATCCTTCTCTTGGGGAAGTGGTGCTGACAATCTGACAGTCAGTGACCCCTTCAGTAACTCGTCAGATTCCTTCACCTTCCCTCCCTTTCGCAACCGATACATTCGATACGCCCGGTGCTGGCTTGGATGGGGACGTTGGATGGCCCGTGGGAAACCCTCACGCCGTGCGCTCGGTTGGGCGTGCTTCGCGGTGTTGCTGTCGCAACTCGTGCTGGGCGTGGTCACGGATCAGATGGCGGTGCCGGTGCGAGATCCGGAGTTCGCCTGCCGGGAGAGTCAGCTTCGTGCTCTTCGAGCGATGTATCCGGATCGCAAAGTGGTGGTGCTGCTGGGCACCTCGCGAACGATGCTGGGCATTAACGCCTGTCGACTCACGCAGTCTGGAACCAACCTCTGCTACAACTTCGGCATGCCCGCGGCGGGGCCGACCCGGCAACTCCTGACCTGGCGACGGCTCGTTGCCTCGGGCCTCAAGCCCGATGCCGTGGCCATTGAGATCCTGCCAGCACTTCACACCCACGATGGCCAAAAGCTCTTTGAATCCCGGTGGAGCGACCCGTCTCGCCTGTCCTTTGACGAGATGCGTCAGCTCGTGCCTTCGTACGCGCAGCCGATGCGTGGGGCGATTCGCTGGGGCGTTTCGCGTCTCGCTCCGTTCGTGCGATACTCACCGACGACCTATCGTCAATACTTTGCTTCGGGCGAGGCTTACGTCGCCCCCAGCAGCGAGGGAATTCCCTCGGACGAGTTCGGCTGGCGACAGGGCTTCAGCATCCATGGCTGGGAAGACTCGCATCGCGAGAAGGCGACACGCATGCTTCTGCGGCAGTATCGCCGGGCGTGTGAGGACCCACGGCCAGCGCCGGGCGAGCCGATGCTTGAGGTGCTTCTTGATGAGCTTTGCACGGCCGGGGTGCCCGCCGTGGTCTTCACGATGCCGGAGAGCAGCGCGTTTCACTTGCAGGCAATGAAGGTGGAACCGGCCGTGTCGCGGGTGAAGGCCGTGTGTCAGCAGCACGAGGTGCCTTTCGTCGATCTTCGTCGCGAGATGCCGGACGAGGCTTTCTATGATGGGCACCACCTGCACCCGGAGACAGCCGACGCCTTCACGGTGAAGTTCGCCCAGAAGGTGCTTGCCGAGACTCCCCACGGTTACCCGGGCTGGGCTTTCAACCCTTCGACTCAAGTCGTATCCTCACATTAGAAGTGCGGAATTCGGAGTGCGGAACTCGGATCGAGAAAACCTCCCTTGTTCTGGTTTCTCGACCCGTGTTCCTGGAACCGCTCGGTCTTTGGATTGAGATCCGATTGCGAATTTCTCCCATCGGCCCCGTCTCATAACGGACTCCCGACCCATGAGTGCGAAGAAAGTTTATATCGAGACCGTCGGCTGCCAGATGAACGTGCTCGATAGCGAGCTCGTTGTGGCGACTCTGCGAAAGCAGGGCTATTCGCTGGCGGAGACCCCCAACGATGCGGATGTGATCCTCTTTAACACGTGCTCGGTTCGCGAGCATGCGGAGGAGAAGACGTATAGCGCCCTGGGGCGGATGCGGGCGGTGAAACGGGAGAACCCCGGCACCGTCGTCGGCGTGCTCGGCTGCATGGCGCAGAAGGATCAGCACCTCATTCGCGAACGGGCTCCGTATGTCGATATCGTGGTCGGCACGGGGCAACTCGCTCGCGTGCCGGAACTCGTGGATGCGGTGCGAGCGACGAAGCAGCCGCAGTATGCCCTGAGCCTGGGCCGCACTGATGCGGGCCGGCATGAGGTGGAAGCGAGCTTCGTGAGCTACGACCCGGCTCGCGATCCTTCGATGCGGCCGACGGCGTTCCAGGCCTTCGTTCGTGTGCAGATCGGTTGCGACAAGTTCTGCACGTACTGCGTCGTTCCCGCCACGCGCGGCCCGGAACAGAGCCGGCCACCGGAGCATCTGCTCGCCGAAGTTCGCACACTCGTCGACCAGGGCTGCAAGGAAATCACGCTCCTGGGGCAGACAGTGAATAGCTACGTCTTTGAACACGGTGACGGACGACGCACCAGGCTGAGCGACCTCATTTCACAGATGCACGAGGTTCCCGGGCTCGAACGGATCAAGTTCGTGACGAACTATCCGAAGGACATGACCGACGACCTGCTGGACGCGGTTCGAGAACTACCCCGCGTGGTGAAGTACCTGCACGTGCCTGTCCAGAGTGGCTGCGACGAGATGCTCAAGCGGATGAAACGAAACTACACGGCGGCGTACTATCGCGAGATGCTCGCCCGCTGTCGGGAGAAGGTCCCAGGCGTCGCCGTGAGTTCGGACTTCATCGTCGGCTTCTGCGGCGAGAGCGAGGAGAGCTTTGCAAAGTCGATGGATCTCGTTCGCGAGTCGGTGTTCAAGAACAGCTTCATCTTCAAATACAGCGAACGGCCTGGCACGAAGGCGGCGGATCTCTTTCCAGACGATGTTCCGGAGGAAGTGAAGAAACGCCGCAACAACGACCTGCTGGGCGTGCAGAACGCGAACAGCCTTGCGGACCATCGGGCCCAGGTCGGGAAGACCGTGAATGTGCTGGTGGAAGGACCGAGCCGGCTGGGTGCCCGCACTGACGGGCCGATGAAGCAGATGACAGGCCGCAGCATGACCGATCACATCGTGGTGTTTGAGGGAAGCGACCGTCTCGCCGGCTCGACAGTGGAGGTCGCAATCGATGAGGCGAGTTCTTTCACACTCTATGGGCAGATCGTCACCGGCGAATACGCGGTGACGGGTAAGACACGACCGTACGGACCCGTCCGGCGGGTGCCATTACCTCTGGTGTAAGCGGGGAATGGCGACGTAGAATAAGATGTCGTTCCCATGATGCCGGAGCGAGTCGCCCGTGAAATTGTATCGAACGATGAAGGTTGATCCCGCGGACGGCAAGCCGCTGGTGGGTATCAAACGGAGTATGTTGGGTGTTCGTCCCCACGATCCGGCAAACCTGGATCCGAAACGAAGGGCTGATTGTGGAATCGAGTGACGTGAAGGACGATATGATCACACTCGAAACTTTACAATCAGCGGTACTTTCTGATCAGCCATGGCAGCGACTGGATGATCTCGTTCGAGCCGAGCTTGCTTCCGGCCGAACGACTCGCCAGATTTTTAACGAACTCTCGGCGATGCGTGCGCTCGTTGATGAAACTGCAGGCATGACGGAAGATGGCACGGATTCGCTGGGTGACACACTTGATTCGCTCGTCGGCCATTGTCGTGCGGACCTCGCCTATCAGAACCCTCCGACGATGCCATCCCTGGAGGAACTCGCAAGCCTGCCTCGCTGGGCACGCGTGGCCCTGGTCGCGCGAGGTGCTCGTCGTGTCTTGCCTTTGTTTGAATTTGGCTGGCCCCAGGCGGAAGAGTATCACATTGGCAGCCTTCAGCATGCGGTGGAACTTGCAGAGCGAGCGGCAGCCCAGGGCAAGGGACTTCCCGATATCAACGATCTCGATGCCGTCGTTGCAGCGGTGACCGCTCACCCATTTCCCGTGGCCGCCGCGGCATCAAGAGCCGTGGCTCGTGCCCATGAAATTGCGATCCATGCAGAGTCGGAGTACTGCCTCTCAATCGATGATCACAACGCATTGGTAGCATCATCGGCGGCGGGTCAGGCGGCGGGCTTCAACCTGGATGGCTCAATTCGACGAGATTTCGACTGGATTCAGCGGCTCGCCGATAATCAGAACTGGACCGACGTTACTCCGGTTGGCCCCGAGGTCTTTGGTCCTCTTTGGCCGGAAGGGGTTCCAGGCGGATGGCCTCTTGGCGATGGTTTCGGAAGTGCAACTGGCCCTGGAAACGAAAAAGACCCGTCCCTCCAGACCTCTGGCGGGACAGGTTGGTGATCAAGGGCCGCGACACTTATACGCCGCAGGCTGCGCAAGAGGCAGCATCGCCCTTCCACCCGCCCTCCGTTTCCACGGAGTTCTTTGTGAGGTGGACATGATTCTCGTGGACCCGACCGACCCAGGCGGTTGGCACGAAGTGGTGCTGATCGTCGGAGCTGTCCTTTCGGGTCAGCTTGATCGTGCTGCCTTCCAGGTGGTCGACAACGCCCATCTTTTTGCCGCAGGAAGCGTAGACTTCCATCCGCTCCTTGATGCCGGAGGCGCCCTCGCTGGGCCCCTTGGCATCACAGCCGATACCGGCCTTTTCCTTGACGAACGCTGCGGCTTCCGAAGCACCCGCTGCGATCTTGTGGCCTACCGTCTTGGCAGCGTCGGCAACGGCTTGACCTGCGTCCGCCGCCTTTTCTTTGATGTTCGACATGGCTTGGCTCCTTGGAGTTACAAAAGAAATCGCATCGACCTCACGCACCACTCTTGTCCTTCAGCTTTTGCCCGGCCTTCTTGATGGCCTGACCGGCTTTGTTCGCACCTTCACCCGCCTTCTCGGCGACGGTTTCGGCGCCATCCTGGGTTTTCTCCCCGGCCTTCTTGGCGGCGTTCTTCGCAGCTTCACCGGCGTCTCCGATCTTTTCACGAATGTCCGACATGGTCATTCTCCTTGAGAGGTTGACTGCTTCCGTTCCCAGGACGCAAAGGAGTAGTTGCAATCAGCGTGCCATGCGGAAGGGATCATCGCGGCCTTCATTCGAGCCCGGCTTCCGCTTGTACCCCTCGCCAGTGCACGTACAATTCCCTCGCTACCCCCACTCGTCTTTCCCCGCGGGACTCCATGGACGAACTTCAGCACGAATGCGGCGTGGCGGCTCTCTATTACCTGCCGGGCCACAGCGAGCCTTCCCCCATCTGGACGGGTGATCCCGGGCAGGTTTCCAGGCTCATGCCGCGGATGCTGCTGGACCTTCAAAACCGAGGCCAGCTAGCGGCGGGGATGTCCACCTTCAATCCAACTCGGCCGCAGATCATCGATACCTGGAAGGAAGTGGGCTCCGTGGCCGAGGCGTTTCGCACGAGCCATCCGGCGAAGTTCAAGGCGATCATGGACGACTACGCCGGTTCCGCCGCCATCGGCCACACCCGCTATGCCACTTGCGGCCCCAGCACGCGAGGCTATGCCCAGCCCTTCGAGCGGCAGCATGGCTGCAAGTGGAAGTGGTTCGCCTTCGCCTTCAACGGTCAGCTTGCCAACTATCCCGAGCTACGCGAAGAACTCCTCGCCTATCACGACTATCACCTCACCCGCGATAACGACACCGAAGTGATCATGCACCACATCGCTCACGCGATGGGGCAGGACGACCGGCCGCCGAACTGGGTCGACCTGTTCGCGGGCCTGAGCCGCAAGTTCGATGGGGCTTACAACCTCGTGCTCCTAACCGCTCAGGGCGACATGGTCGTGCTTCGCGATCCCCTGGGGTTGCGGCCGCTGTGCTACGCCCTGGAGGGGCCGCTCTTCGCCGCCGCGAGTGAAAGCGTGGCACTGCTCAACCTTGGCTTTCGGCAGATCCAGTCGCTTGAGCCCGGCGAGATGATCCTCATTCAGGACGGGAAGCTCACGATCCACCGCTATGCGGAGAAACGCCGCCCTGCCCACTGCTTCTTCGAGTGGATCTACTTTGCGAACGTCTCCAGCACGCTCGACGATCGCAGTGTGTACCTTTCACGGGCCAGACTTGGTCAAGAACTCGCCAAGCAGGAGATCGAACGGGGCCGCGTGACGATCGATCCCGAGGACACGGTGGTGGTGCCCGTGCCGGACACGGGCAAGGCGGCCGCGGACGCGATGGCGTTCGCGCTGAAGGTGCCGTCGGTCGAAGGCTTGATCCGCAACCGATACGTCGGCCGAACGTTCATCGAGAGCGGCAACCGGGCGGACAAGGTTCGACAGAAGTTCACGCCGCTTCGCGAGGTGCTTCTCGGCAAGCGTGTCCTGCTGGTCGAGGACTCCATCGTCCGCAGCACCACGCTTCAGAGTCTGCTGCACCACCTGAAAGACCTCGGCGGCGCGAAGGAAGTGCATGTCCGCGTGGCGTGCCCGCCGATCATCGCCCCGTGCTTCTATGGCATCGACATGTCAACGGTGGAGGAACTCTTCGCCCCGAAGTACATGGCGAACCGCATTCCAACGGATGCGGAGCAAGAGCAGATGGCAAAGGATCTGGGGGCGGACAGCCTGTACTATTTGCCGGTGGATTCGATCGCGCGATGTGTCGATCTCCCGGAATCGAAGCTCTGTCGAGCGTGCATCACCGGGGAATACCCGACCCCCACGGGCACGGAGTTGTACAAACTCGCACTACGCAGGGCCGCCGACGGCGGAGCGAATGGCCGAACCTACGAGCGCAGCGGCAAACCCGCGGGCACCGGAGTGCGCGGGTAAACCACTGGCCGCGCCGCGATCGCGGCTCAACGAGCGGACGCCCTGGCGGAATGTCCGAGATTCTTGAACCTAGGTTGGATGGATTCCCATGGCGGAACAAGTCCTGATCGCTCACGAGCTTTATCCCAACGTCGATACGCCCCTCGAGGCGGCGCCGATTCTGCGCGACTGGATGGATAACGCTCACCAACGCCATCCGTATCGCTGCTTGCCCCTTAACATCGCGAATCAGAATGGCTGGTTCATGCGATCGCCCGTGGAATTCGAGGTGTACTGGTATGGCGGGTCCGCCAAGGAAGACATCGAGATTCGCTTCCCGGGCCAGCCGGACAATCGCATCATCAGCCACTTTGGAAGTGGCGTCCTCACGTTCACGGTTCCCTATCTGTTTCGCTCGCCCCTGGGCATCAATCTCTGGGTGAAGGGCCCCGCCAACTGGATCAAGGACGGCATCCAACCGCTCGAAGGCGTCGTGGAAACGGACTGGCTTGCCTCGACTTTCACCATGAACTGGAAGATCACTCGCCTCTGCGAGTGGATCCGCTTCGACAAGGGCGAACCGTTCTGCATGATCGTGCCAGTGCCACGCGGGCTGATCGAACAGATCGTGCCGAAACGGATGCCGATCACGGCGAACCCGGAGTTGCAGCAGCAATATCAGGCCTGGGAAGGCAGCCGCAAGGGATTCCTGGACGGGCTGCGTTCGAACGATCCCGCGGCCGTGAAACAGGGCTGGCAGAAGGACTATTTCCAGGGCAAGACGCCCGATGGCTCCGAGTTCACCCAGCACCAGACGCGACTCGACGTCCGGGAATTTCAACCGGTCGAACCCGTACCCGAGCCTGAGAAATAAGAACCGGCCGCCCTACCTCGCGGCGGCGACTGCCATCCTCGAATTGGTTCGCGCGCGGTTGGCCCCCGGGGCAAGCCCCTCGCGCACATCGACGAGATTCTCCAGGAACTGGTTCGTGCAATTCTCCCAGGTGAACGATCGGCCATGCGCGACGCAGGCCTCAGGATCGCCCATCGCCAGGGCTCGCTTCACCGCGAGGGCCAGGTCGTCGTCGAGTGCTCCGAGCCGATCGCTGGTGAGGATGTCCTTGGGGCCGGTGACGGGATACGCCGCCACCGGCAGGCCGCTCGCGAGGGCTTCCACCACCACGAGGCCGAAGGTGTCCGTGCGGCTTGGGAAGACGAAGAGATCCGCGGCGGCATACACTTCCCCCAGCGCGGCCCCGCTGCGGTAGCCCAGGAAGCGAGCCGAGGGGTAACGGCGTTCAAGCTCCTCGCGGGCCGGGCCGTCGCCGACCACCAGCTTCGTGCCGGGCACCTCCAGTTTCAGGAAGTCCTCCACGTTCTTCTCGTGCGACACTCGTCCCACATAAAGCAGCACCGGCCGGGCCAGGGTCGCCTTCGCTTTCAACTCCGGCCGGGGATGGAACACGGAAAGATCGACCCCGCGAGACCAGTGGCGGATCGGAGGCGTAAACCCGCGATCACGAAGTTCACGCTCCAGGCTGGGCGTCGCCACCATCATCGCGGAGGCCGGCTCATGGAACCAGCGCAGGAATGAGTACGACCAGCGTTCGGGAACCCAGGCCAGCTTTCGCAGATACTCCGGAAAGCGCGTGTGATACGACGTGGTGAAGGCCCAGCCGATTTTTCGGCAGTATCTGCGAACCAGGAGGCCGATCGACCCCTCTGTGGCAATGTGAATGTGGTCCGGCCGAAAGCGGCGGAGGCGTTCGCACACCGAGCTCGGCAGCGGCAGCGCCACGCGGATCTCGGGGTAGAACGGCGTCGCCACGGACGTGAACTCGCCCGATTGCAGCACGTCCACCTCGTGGCCCATCGCTCGCAAGGTGCGGGCCGTGGTGTCCAGCGTGCGAACCACGCCATTCACCTGCGGATGCCAGGCGTCCGTTGCGATCAAGATTCGGCGAGGACTTTCGACCTTGGAAAGCATGAGCGTGAACCCTCGAAGAGCCGCGGATCCGTCCGTGCCTCGTCACGCCTACAATACGACATCCTGGGGTGAGAAAACCGCCCCGATTCCGGGGTCTTCATGGAAGTTTCTTGGAGGGGCAGGCCATGCCGACAGACCCGGATAAGCGACGCATGCGGGAATTGAAGCGTGCCCTCAAGAAGCGGGGCAACAAGCATCGCCGTCAGCAACTGAAGCGAGATTTGAACGAGAACCCGGAGGAGGCCGCCCACTCCAAGGAGACCCTCGGCCGCTGGTCCTCGGTGGGATTCAACGGCCTGGATCGCGCATCATCATCTACAAGGGCCACCCTCTGACTCTTCGCCTGCCAGAATTCCATTTGCGGGAGAGAGCCGAGGCGGAGCCAGGCAGGAGCGTTCTTTCGCCGCCGCCATTCTCCGTGAGTGCAGTGTTCCCCAAGTTACACGATGGCCTTGATGGTGCCGTCGGCCTCGCCGCCCTGGAAGTTCTTGGGGACAGGCACGCCCAGCAGGGCGAACATCGTTTGCCAGAGATTGCCGAGTCGGACATCCTTTTGCCAGATGTGGCCCTGGTGCTTGACGCCGAGTTTCTGACCGCCGACGAGCATCGTGGGCAGGTTCGTATTGTTGTGGGCATTCACCGTGCCTCCGCTGCTGCCCCAAACGAGCAGGGTGTGATCGAGCAGGGCGCTGTCGCCTTCTTTCATGCTCTTGAGCTTATCGATGAAGTAGGCCCAGTCCTCCATGTACCAGGTGTCGACCTGGGTGAGCCACTTGAGCTTGTCGGCCTCCTCGCCGTGGTGCGTCATCTCGTGGTAGCCATACGGGCAGCCCAGGAAGCCGTAGCAATAGGTTCCGTCCGAAAGGTCGCGGCGAGGATAGTAGCTGATGACGCGGGTGCTGTCGGTCTGCAGGGCGAGCGCGATCACGTCGAACATGAGACGTTGGTATCGGCGATAGTCGAAGGCTTTCCCACCCCTGGCCTCAGGGTCGAGCGCCTGCACGTCCGGGCCGAAGTTGAGCGATGCGACCTTGGGCTTCGGCTTGTTGAGCCAATCGAGGTCCGTGGCGATGCGAGCTTCGACATCGCGGACAGAAGAGAAGTACTCCTCGAGTTTCCGCTGGTCGTCCTTGCCAAGCCGGGCATTGAGCCGCCTGGCCTCGTCGCGAACGGCGTCGAGGACGCTGGTGGTGCGGGCGGCGCCGCTCTCTCGTGCTGCGATGTCGGAAACGCTCTCGGCGCGGAAGAGTTTGTCGAAGAGGACGTGCGGCCGATTTTCCGCAGGGATCGGTGTGCCGCCGGGCGTCCACGACAGCGTCTTGTCGATCGTCCCGGATCCGAAACCGGTGCCGCGGTTGACGCCGAGGACGAGCGAGGGGAACCGCGTTGGCTTGCCGATGGCGGCGGCGAGTTCCTGATCGCACGAGACGCGCAGCTTGGAGTCCGCCTTGTGGGTGTTCGTGCCTGTGAGGAAGGTGCGATCGCCCGAATGGCCGCCGGAGTGCGTAAGCCGGAGCCCGCTCATGATGGTGAAGTCATCGCGAAGGCGGGCAACGGGCTTCAAGATCGGCGTGGCGGTCCAGGCCTTCCCCTCATCCGGGGGCGTGAAGTCCCGACCGTTCATGCCGAGGCCCCACATCGAGAAGATCGCTCGCTTTGGACGTTCACCCGCGGCGATCCCACCCGCGTTCGTCGCTGAGCGGGCGTAGACGGACATCGACTCGAGCCACGGCAGGCCCAGGGCCACCCCGCTCCCGCGAAGGAACGTGCGGCGGGACAGACGCGCTGAGCTTCGGGGAATCATCGTGGATCTCCAGAGTTACTTGGTCCGGAACGGCTCCGAGGCAATGACCGCCTGGAGCAACGGTTGGATTCGATACTCGTTCTGGCGGAGCGATTCGACAAGTTGGTCGATGGTCTGGCGATCGACGTAGCCCACGGGCCGGCACAGAGCATACGTGAGCAGTTTCTCGACGAACGCCCTGGCGAAGAGATCCTTCTCCGCGAGCAGTGCGGCCTTGTACTCCTCGATCGAGGTGAACGGGCGGCCGGACTTCAACACGCCGCTCGGGTCGATCTTGGGAGCCTTCGCGTCGCGAATCCCCTCTCCGTTCTGCCTCTCGCGCCAGGCACCGATTGCGTCGTAGTTCTCAAGCGCGAGCCCGTAAGGGTCGAGCTTTGCGTGGCAACTCGCACAGGTCGTCTCGTTCCGGTGCAGGGCGAGTCGCTCGCGGACGCTGAGGTTCTTGCCGCTGGTGTTCGGCTGGATGTCCCCCGCGTTGGGCGGCGGGGGTGGCGGCGGGTCATTCAGCAGATGCTCGAGCACCCAGGCGGCGCGGCGCACAGGGAGAGTGCGGTTGCCATCCGCGAGGAGCGTGAGGAGGCCTGCCATGCCGAGAACGCCGCCGCGGTGATGGTCTGCCTTGATCGCGACCTTGCGAAATTCCGGCCCATTCACACCTGCGATGCCATAGTGCCTGGCGAGCCGTTCATTGACAACCAAGAAGTCCGACTCGAGGAAATTCGTGATCGGCAGGTTTTCGTTCAACACTTGATGGAAGAACGCCAGCGGTTCCTCCTTGCTGGCGAACTCGAGTTCGCGGTCATAGGCCTTATATTCCTTGGCCGGCATCACCGAGCCGAACTGGCGGACATCCAGCCACTGCCCGGCGAACCCCTCGACGAAACGCCTGGCTTTCGGATCGGCGAGCAACCGCGTGGCCTGGGCCTTCAACACCGTGGGTTCGCGGAGCTTGCCGGCCGCGGCGAGACGGAACAGTTCTTCGTCCGGCATCGACGCCCACAGGAAGTACGACAGCCGGCTGGCAAGTTCGTAATCGTTGAGCGGCCGCACCGTCCCCGCGGACTCTGGCTCCGCGAGGTAGAGAAAGCTGGGCGAAGTCAGGACGACTTGCAGCCCCAATCGGACCGCCTCGTGGAAGGTCGTTTTGTTCGCCATCGCCTTGGCGGCCACGCTCACGATACGATCAATCTCGTCCGCCATCACGGGCCGGCGAAACGTTCTCGGCAGGAGTCGCTCGAACAGCGTCCGCAGCCCGGCCTGGGTCTGCGGCAGCGAGTCGGTCAACCCCAGGAGGGTGTGGCTGTTCGGCGGCCATTCCCTGGGCAGCGGGCCCTCGACTTCGATCTTGTCCAGGAACAGTCGCGGGGCCATGGCTGGATCGTGTTTCGGGTTCGGAATCCAGCGCGGTCCCGTGAAAGCGTTCACGTCGTTCAGCACCTGCTCCCGCTCGGCCTTGAGCCGTGCCACCTCCGCCGTGTTCCGGGCGGCGACAGCCCGTCCGATCCGCCCGTTCACCACAAGCCAAGGCAGGTGCAGTCGCTCCCACTCCGGGTTGTTGACGCGTACGTCGTTGATGCCGTTCCAAGTCGGGGTGAAAGGCTTGCTTTGGTTCGGCTGTCCGGCCCGGAGGAAAACCATCTTCTCGGCCACGCCAAGCTTCTCGAGCGTGCCGTTCACGGTAAACAAGTGTTCGCTCTCAAGCGGGGTGCCTTGGGCGTAGACGAAACGCATGACCACCGGTGTGCCGCGGGCACCTTTTGCCGCACCGGCATACACCCTCACGCGATAATAGCCGTCCTGCGTGACGACCTTGGAGAGGTCCGGACGCGGCCCGTATGGGATCCCGCACCAGGGCTCGTCACGGTGGCCGTGGCCGCCCCACATCTCGACGCCTGTGGGTTTCTTGTCGTAGAAGGTCGGCCCCAGGGGAATCTTGTGTTCGAACGCCTGGGCTACCTCAGTCGTCTCCGACTCGTTCCGGTTCAGATGTTTTTCCGCCTCGTACACATAGTGGGTAGAGAGGGGCGGCTCGGTTTGCACCGCCTCGCGCCCCACCATCTCTGCGATCGCGAGATACTTCTCCATCTGCGTCTGGTCGAAGAAGAGCGCCGCTGCCACACGGTCAAATCCGTCGGCCTGGCCATCCGCGGGGAGTTCCTCGCGCAACTTGATGAGGAACTTCGGATCGAGTCCGAAAAGCTCGCCGACGGTGTTCGCGTACTCGTCGCGGTTCAGGCGCCGCAGCAGGTTCCGACCGCCGGCCATGCGGGCCTCGCGCTCCGCCCGCTTCAACTCCCGGCCGACCCACTCGACCACCGCGAACGATGCCTTTGCGTCCGGCCGTGGCTCATCCTTCGGCGGCATTGCCCCGGAGTTGATCTGGTCGATCACTTCCTTCCAGACATCCGCTGTCTTGCCCGCGAGGAAGTCCGTGCCGAGTTCGTCGATGCGGAAACCGGCCTTCGCCTTCTTTGCGTCGTGGCACGCGTAGCAATGCCTCTCGAGGAACGGTTTCACGTCTCGCGCGAAGGCCGAAGTCGCGGCATCAGTATCCGCACCTGGCAGCAGCAAAAGTGTGAGCAAGGCCGCGTTCATTTCTTCTCCCCCGACTTCAGATACGCTTGCGCTTCGGGGCTCGCCCACTTGGCCACGCCCCGGCTGTTCGGGGCCGCGAGGATCTCCGCGGGCGTGGAGGTCTCCACGCTGAGCGTCGGCAAGTCCTTCTTGAACTTCTCCACATCGGCTGGCAGCACAAGCGAGCCCTTCAAGGACAGCACGGCCAGCGGCGCCTTCGTCGCGGCAAGCGGCTTCAGCCCGCCGTCGTAGGTCACGAAGGTTTCGTGCAGCCCGAGTTCCTTGAGATGGGGCAGCGTGGCGAAGACGGCCAGGCACTTGTCGGTCACACGGCCCGCTCGCCCCTGGGAACTGATATGGAACACTTCAAGACTGGGGTGCTTCGTCAACGCCTGGAGCCCCTGGTCCGTGACCTTGCTGTGGCCGATGTGCATCGACTTGACGGTTCGAATCCCGGCGAGGGCGGCCATCCCCTTGTCGTCGAAGGCGTGGCCGATCTTCACCTCTTCGAGCTTCGAGTTTACCAGAGCGGTGAATCCGGACCCGTCGTAGCTTTCGTGCGGCGTCTGGCTGCCCGGCCCCGGGATATTGTGATCGATGCGAATGATACGCAGTTCGGGCAGAGCCGCGATCTCGGCCATGGAGGCGTTGCTGAGAATGGGCCCATTGCCGAGATATCGAACCACGCGACCTTTGTCGTTGTAGACGGCCGTCAGGGCGTGCCTCGGATTCTCCTTCGACGCGAAGCGGACACCTTGGTCGCCCTTTTGCAGCGGCCAGCCCTGGGGCTTCGCGTCAGGCGGTGCATCCAGGTGCTCCCGCACGGCGACCTTCCGGAGCACCGCAGCATCCTCCGGGTGAAGGGGAAGTTCGCCATCGGCACCGAACGTCGACATCGAAAGAATGGCGCTTGCCAAAAACGCGACGGAGAGCTTCATGATCACCTCAGCAGGTGTGGAGGATCCTTGCAAATCATCTAATCCAATCCCGGAGTCGGAGTATCGAAAAAATCGCTGAGTTTGGCCAGGTGGCTAAGCCACTCGATGCTCCGGTCAAAAGTTCAGAATCCTTGTGGCCGCAGGACGCCTCGAGCCGTGGACTGGATCGGCCTGAGCGATCTATGAAACTCCCACTGGCCGCCAAGGCAATGTGCTCTGTGCCATAAGCGAGGCAATCTTCACGCATCGCGTGGCTTGGCCACTTGGCCACTATACGATGGATCTTGACGTCGAACAAGTCCCTCAACCTCGATGCCTGACTTCAGTCCGGGATTCGGCTTTATCCTGGATCATCTGACCCGAACGCATGAGATGAGTAGAACGTCTGTTCCATCCAGTACGCCGAGAGCCAAGCCTTTGAGAGTTCTCACGCGAGAAGCGTTCGAAAATGCAATCGTTGTGGCAACTGCGATCGGCGCGTCGACCAACTGCCCACCTCACCTGCTTGCCGTGGCCCGCCACGTGGGCGTATCGCTGCTCGATCGAGAGTGGGAAGTCCACGCGTACGAGGTTACGCTGCTGGTCTATTGGCTCAACAGTCACGATCCCGACTTCGACGCCAAGGCCAAAGACATCTGTCAGTTATACCTCGATGCCCCACGCTTTCACGAAGAGGGCCGTCTGGTCCTGTCGAGCGACGAGAAGACCGGGATGCAAATCCTC
>Ga0105044_10001997_pt1 | contig 27674 bp, 27 predicted proteins | sample MAT01_FD_78092 | JGI IMG/M metagenome (GOLD analysis project Ga0105044, IMG submission 78092) | Freshwater microbial communities from Lake Fryxell liftoff mats and glacier meltwater in Antarctica - MAT-01 | ecosystem: Environmental > Aquatic > Freshwater > Ice > Liftoff microbial mat | place... | reverse complement strand
CTTGCGTCTCTCCTATGCCGTTTGCGGCGAGGTCTGCCGTCCGGGCTATGCCGCGCACACCATCACGATTCTCGCCGCCCCAACGGCCGTCACCGCCGCTGCAGCGGAGCAGGCGGCCCGTATCGCCGAGGCGTTGGTGAGGGCTGAGCCGCACAAATAGAAGGCTGGACTTCTCGGGACTTGTCCCCCATCTGCCTCCTGGAAGTCCAAGCAGGAGAAACGCACATGACGATTAAAGCCGGCGATACGCTGCCCGAGGCCAATCTCACGATCATGGGCGAGAAAGGCCCTCAGGGCACCACGACCGCCGAACTCTTCAAGGGCAAGACCGTCGCTGTCTTCGCCGTCCCCGGTGCCTTCACGCCGACCTGCTCGGCCAAGCACCTGCCCGGCTTCCTCGATAATGCCGATGCGTTCAAGGCCAAGGGCGTCGACGAAATCGTCTGCCTCTCGGTCAACGATGCCTTCGTCATGAACGCCTGGGGCAAAGACCAGAATGTCGGCACCCGCATCGTGATGGCGGCTGACGGCAGCGCCGACTTCACCAAGAAGCTCGGCCTCGAAATGGACGCCTCGAAATTCGGCATGGGCACGCGCAGCCAGCGTTATTCCATGCTGGTGAAAGACGGCGTCGTCGAAAAGCTGAACATCGAAGAACCGGGCGCCTTCACCGCCTCCAGCGCCGAAACCCTGCTCGGCCAGATCTGAGACGAGAAGGGGCGGCTGCAGTGCAGCCGCCTCACCGACCCGGAATGGCCCCGCGTGCCAGTCCGTCTGCGCGCTCGTTCATCTCGTTGCCGTCATGGCCGCGCACCCAGCGCCAGGTGACCTCGTGCCGGGCGCGGGCCGCGTCGAGCCGCTGCCACAGATCGACGTTCTTCACCGGCTCCCTGGCAGCCGTTTTCCAGCCCTTCGCCTTCCAGCCGGAAATCCACTTGGTGATGCCGTCCATCACATAACGGCTGTCGGTGTGGAGCGTGACCGCGCAGGGCCGCTTCAGGGCCTCCAGCGCCGCGATAGCCGCCATCATTTCCATGCGGTTATTGGTCGTCCGGGCTTCGCTGCCGGCAAGTTCCTTTTGCGTTGCGCCATGAATGAGGATCGCGCCCCAGCCGCCGGGACCGGGATTTCCCGAGCACGCGCCATCCGTCCAGATATGCACCGGCGCCGCGTCTTCAGAGGCCATAATCGGCAGCATCTTTCACATGTTGGTGGAAGCGGAGCCAGCCAAGGCACTGCAGCGGGTCTTTGGGCCTGACGAGCGCCGAGGGATCGCGGTTGATCCAGTCATGCAGCCGCGTCAGCAGGAAGCGCAGCGCCGCACCGCGCGCCAGAACGGGCAGGGCATCGCGCTCCGCCGCCGAGAGCGGCCGCACCGCCTGATAGCGCGACAGGAACGCCCGGCCTTTTGTGATGTTGAAACTGCCATCGCTCTCAAAGCACCAGCAATTCAAATTCACTGCCACGTCATAGGCGAGCCTGTCGTTGCAGGCGAAATAGAAGTCGATGACCCCGGTCAGCTTTTCGCCGACGAACAGCGTGTTGTCGGGAAACATGTCGGCATGGATCACACCCTCGGGCAGGTCCCTCGGCCAGACGCTCTGCAGGAACGCCATCTCGTCGGCAATCACCTGTCTTAGTCCCGGTGACACACCGTCGGCACTCTCGGCAGTCGAGGCCACCAGAGCCGCCCAGCCCGCCAGTGACAGCGAATTCTCACGCCGCAACGCAAAGCCGCGGCACGCCTCGTGCAGCCGCGCCGCCGTCTCGCCCGCCTCGGCGCAATGGGCGACGCCCGGCCGCTTGGGCGACACGCCATCCAAAAATGTCTGGATCGCCGCCGGCCGCCCCGCCAGTTGCCTGACAACCGAGCCATCTTTGCCATGAACAGGCGTCGGGCACGTCACGCGGCGCGCCGCCAGGTGGTCCAGAAGGCCCAAAAAGAAGGGCAAATCCGCTGCAGCCACACGCTTCTCATACAGCGTAAGGATGTAGCGGCCCCTGTCGGTCAGCAGGAAATAGTTGGAGTTTTCCACACCTTCCGCGATGCCTTTGAGCGCCAGTACCGCACCGATGTCGTAGGCCGCCAGAAACGCCTCCAGCTCTTCGTCACCGATCTCGGTATAGACCGCCACAGCTAGGCCAGTGCGCGCGGCAGCTTGAACACCACGTCCTCGCGCGTCACCGTCACATCCTGCTGGGTGACGCTGAACCGCGCTGCCACTGTGTCGATCACATCCGTCACCAGATCTTCCGGGGCGGAGGCACCCGCCGTCAGGCCCATCACCGTCACACCCTCAAACCAGCCCCAGTCGATCTCCGCCGCCGTCTGGATGAGATAGCTTGCCTTCGCTCCGGCACGCAGACCCACCTCGGCCAAGCGCTTGGAATTCGAGGAATTCGGTGCCCCGATCACCAGCAGCAGATCGCAGCCCTGGGCGATCGCCTTCACCGCGTCCTGCCGGTTCGAGGTCGCGTAGCAGATGTCTTCTTTGTGTGGCGGCGCGATCTCCGGAAAGCGCCGCTGCAGGATCGCCACGATCTCGGCCGTATCGTCCACCGACAGTGTGGTTTGCGTGGCGAATGACAACGTCACGCCATGCGGGGCCCGGAACGCCTCGGCATCCGCGTTCGTCTCGATCAGCGTGATCGCTCCGTCCGGCAACTGCCCCATTGTGCCGATGACCTCGGGGTGCCCATCATGGCCGATCAGCAGAATGTGGCGGCCCTCGCGGAAGTGCCGCTCGGCCTCGACATGGACCTTTGAGACCAGCGGGCACGTCGCATCGAGATAGATCATGTTGCGCCGCTCGGCCTCCAACGGCACCGCCTTGGGCACACCGTGGGCCGAGAAAACAACCGGCCGGTCGACGGGGCATTCGTGCAATTCCTCCACAAACACCGCGCCCAGCGCCTCCAGTCGCTCCACGACCGTGCGGTTGTGAACGATCTCGTGCCGCACATAGACCGGGGCACCGTGTTTTTCGATTGTCTTCTCAACGATCTGGATGGCCCGGTCCACGCCGGCACAAAAACCACGTGGCGCGGCGAGACGCAGCGTGAGGTTAGGAAGGGCTTTGTCGCCTTGCATCGGCCTCGGCCAGCTTGAGCGGAACGCGCGCGCCCGTTAAAGACGGGCGGAACGCTTGGGTTTTTGCAGATAGAGGCCCGGCGGCGGCGGCGTCAAGCTTTGCCGCTTTTTCAGGGGATTTTGAGGGATATGACTAAGGCCAGCCTACTCCGCGCCGCCGCTTTTGCGCCGATCCTCGCGGCGGCACTCATCACGCCGTCACGCGCCGCAGATGACCCGACCGACATCTGCCCGGCCATCGTCATCGACGATGCCGCCCGCAATGCCGCCTATTATCCCGGCGAACCCGGCCGGAATCGCAAGGATTACAGCCATATCGCGGTAATTCTCTCGGCAGTCGCCTCCTGCGTCGAAACCGACAACGACCAGATCGTCGCCACCGTCACAGTCACCTATGCCGTCGAGGCTGGCCCGCTCTATCGCGGGGCCGCCAAAGTGACGATAAAAGTGGCCTTCAAAAAGGGTGGCAGCTCGGCGGATGCGGCTAACACCAAAGAGACGACGCTGACCAAGGGCACGCCAGCGACGGTCTCCGACACAATATCGGACATCATGATCGGCAGTGCCGACGACGTGGAAGAAGGCGGTTACACGCTCGTCGTCGGCCTGGATCCGATTAACCCGCCTGCAGTTTCACCAGACCTCGCGCCCTGAACCGGCATCTTTTGTTATGCGCCCGTCACTCGTCGCCGATCTCAGCTTTGTCGTCGGCGAAGCTTTTGCTGCCGAAGGTCTCGATCCCGCGCTCGGCCGGGTAACCGTCTCCGACCGCCCCGATCTCGCGCAATTCCAGTCGAACGGCGCGCTCGCGGCCGCCAAGGCCGCGAAGGCGAACCCGCGCGCGCTGGCCGAGAAGGTCGCCGTGCATCTCATCGCCGACCCGCGTTTCGCCAAGGTCGAGATCGCCGGCCCAGGCTTCCTCAATCTCGATCTGACGGACGAGGCGCTGACCGCCGCGCTCTCCGATCCGGGCGCATTGCTCGGTCCCGATAGCTCCGGCGCGCACGGCGCGCTGCTGATCGATTTCGGCGGCCCCAACGTCGCCAAGGCGATGCATGTCGGGCATCTGCGCTCATCAATCCTCGGCGATGCTCTCCAGCGCCTGTTCCGCTTCGCCGGCTATGCGACGACGAGCGACGTGCATCTGGGCGATTGGGGCAAGCCGATGGGCTTGCTCATCACCGAGATCGCCGCGCGCCAGCCGACGTTGCCCTATTTCGACGCGGCCTACACCGGCGCCTACCCGGGCACCTCGCCGGTCACGATGGACGACTTGGAGATGCTTTATCCTCAAGCCGCGCTGGCAGCGAAGAACGATCCTGCGCGCGATGAAGCCGCACGCATCGCCACCGCCGAACTGCAACAGGGCCGCGCCGGCTATCGCGCCTTGTGGCGTCACTTTGTCGATGTCTCGATCACTGGCATCAAACGCGAGTTCGACTCGCTTGGCGTGGTGTTCGATCTCTGGAAGGGCGAGGCAGATGTCGATCTGCTGATCGGCCCAATGCTGGAGCAGGTAAAAGCCAGCGGCATCGCCGAAATGGACGATGGCGCACTCATCATCCGTGTCGCCGAACCCAACGACAAGAAAGAAACCCCGCCGCTTATCCTCGTGAAGCGCGACGGCGGCGTGCTGTATGAGACGACGGACGTCGCGACCATCATCGACCGCGTGGCGCAGTTTGCGCCGTCGCTAATCCTCTACGTCGTCGATCAGCGTCAGCACGAGCACTTCGAAAAGGTCTTTCGCGCCGCCCGCAAAGCTGGCTACGCGGGCACGACCGAGCTCGAACATGTCGGCTTCGGCACCATCAACGGGTCAGACGGCAAACCCTTCAAGACCCGCGCTGGCGGCGTGTTGAAACTCTACGACCTGATCGAGATGGGGAAGGCCGAAGCCGCAAAACGCCTCACCGAGCAGGGCATCGGCGCCGACTATCCCGAAGACGAGCGCGACGAGATAGCCCGCCAGGTCGGCCTTGCTGCGATCAAATTTGCCGATCTCTCGAACTACCGGCTCACCAACTATATTTTCGACCTCGAACGCTTCACAAGGTTCGAAGGTAAGACCGGGCCCTATCTGCAATACGCCGCCGTCCGCGTGAAATCGCTGCTGCGCCGTGCCCGTGATGAAGGGCAGGTGGCTGGCACCATCGCCATCCACGCGGCGGACGAGCGGGCGCTCGCCCTCGCGCTGCTGCGTTTCCCCGATGCACTAACCGAAACGCTGGCCAATCGCGCGCCCAACATCATGTGCGATTATGCCTTTCGGCTCGCGCAGGCGTTTTCCAGCTTCTATGCCGCCCACCATATCCTCAGCGAGAAGGACGCCGCCCTGCGCGCCTCGCGCCTCGCCTTGTCCGCGCTCTCCCTCCGGGCGCTGGAAACCAGCCTCGGCCTCCTCGGCATCGAAGTACCTGAACGGATGTAGCGCCGTCGGATTGACTCATACCGCGCTGCACACTACCCAACCTTATCGCCCCGGCCCGACGAGAGTCGCCCTGAGGCGGACATGCACATGATCCCCAGCGGGAGAGATTGGGTGAAAACCCCAACGCCGAAGGAGCAACCGCCCCGGTAAACTCTCAGGCACCAAGGACCGCAGGGGGGATGAGCGTCTGGAAAGAGGTAGCCAGATTTTGGCGGCCCACCGACGGGGTAAGTAGCTGTCCAAGCTGCGAAATCTCTCAGGTCCCATGACAGGCGGGGTGGCAACGCAGGGAAACCTGCGAACGCTTCACCGACTACGCCTGCGAGGACCTTGAGTGATCGGCATCATCAAAACGACGCCTCTGAACGCCCTGCACCGTGAACTCGGTGGCAAGATGGTGGAATTTGGCGGCTACGACATGCCGGTCCAGTTTCCGTCCGGCGTCCTGAAAGAACACCTCCACACCCGCGCTGCCTGCGGACTCTTCGATGTCAGCCATATGGGGCAGGGCGCGCTGATGGGCGACGGTGTGGCCGCTGCGTTTGAAGAACTGGTGCCGGGCGCGATCCAGGAACTGAAGCCCGGCCAGACCCGCTACACGCTGCTGCTCAACGGCCATGGCGGTATCCGCGACGATGTGATGGCGACCCGCCCGCTCGGCGACGACGACTACCGCACGCTCTTTCTGGTGGTGAACGCCGGCACCAAAGACGCCGACTTCGCCCACATCACATCGCACCTCGGCGGCCGCTACGAGATCAACCGCTTCGAAGACCGCGCGCTGCTCGCGCTGCAGGGTCCGCAGGCCAACGCTGTCCTCGCGCGCTTCTGCCCCGAAGCTGCGACGATGAAATTCATGACTGCGGCCAAACTGAAAATCATGGGTCTCGACTGCACCGTCTGGCGCTCGGGTTATACCGGCGAAGACGGCTATGAGATTTCCGTGCCGGCCGATGCCGCCGAAGACTTCGCGCGCAAGCTGCTCGCCGAACCCGAAGTTCTCCCCATCGGCCTCGGTGCGCGCGATAGCCTCCGCCTCGAAGCGGGGCTCTGTCTCTACGGCCACGATCTCGACGAGACGACGACGCCCGTCGAAGCCGCCCTCACCTGGGCGCTCGGCAAACGCCGCAAGACGGAAAAGAATTTCCCCGGCGCTGCAATCATCATGAACCAGCTATTCGATGGCGCGAGCCGCAAGCGCGTCGGCATCCAGCCGCTGGAAAAGGCTCCGGCCCGCGAAGGTACCGAGATCCGCTCCGAAAGCGGCGAGACCATCGGTGTCATCACCTCCGGCGGCTTCGGCCCCACCGTCAATGCGCCCATCGCGATGGGCTATGTCCCGCCGGCCTATGCCGAAGACGGCACGCCGCTGTTTCTCGTCGTTCGCGGCCAGGCGCGTCCCGCCAAGGTTGCGCCCATGCCGTTCGCCTCACACCGCTATTTCAGAGGGTAAAATCATGACCGTCTATTTCACCGATCAGCATGAATGGGTCAGCGTCGATGGCGAGATCGCCACGGTCGGCATCACCGCGCACGCCGCTGAACAGCTTGGCGATGTCGTGTTCGTCGAGCTGCCCGCCATCGGCAAGATGCTGAGCGCCCGCAAGGAAGCCGCCGTCGTCGAAAGCGTGAAGGCCGCCAGCGACGTCTACACGCCGGTCTCGGGCGAAGTGACCGAAGCCAACGACGCCGTCGCCGGCGAACCCGCCAAGGTCAACGAAGACCCTGAGGGCACCGGCTGGTTCTTCAAGCTGAAGCTCTCCAACCACGAGGATCTTCAGAACCTCATGGACAAAGCCGCCTACGACGCCTTCGTCGCCACCAACGGATAGGCCCTCAACATGCGCTATCTCCCCCTCACGCCCGCCGAACGAAAGCAGATGCTCGGCGCGATCGGCGCGCGTTCTATCGACGATCTCTTCGTCGATGTGCCCGAAGCCGCCCGGCTGAAAGACCCCGTCGATTTGCCGCGCTTCATGGGCGAGATGCAGGTCGAGCGCGATCTCGGCAAGCTGGCATCGCAGAACATCACCGCCTCTTCGGTGCCGTTCTTCGTGGGCGCGGGTGCCTACAAGCATCACGTTCCCGCCAGCGTCGATCACATTATCCAGCGCTCGGAATTCCTCACCTCCTACACGCCCTACCAGCCCGAAATCGCGCAGGGCACGCTGCAATACCTCTTTGAATTCCAGACCCAGGTCGCTGCCATCACCGGAATGGAGGTCGCCAACGCCTCCATGTATGACGGCTCTACCGGCACTGCCGAGGCCGTCCTGATGGCCGCGCGCATCACCAAGCGCCACAAGGCTGTGCTGTCGGGCCGCTTGCATCCGCACTATGCCGATGTTGTCCGCACGGTCTGCGGCCACGCCGGCGCCAACCTCACCATCGAGCTCGGCGGCGTCCATCCGGTTGCGCCGGAAGACCTCGCCGCACGCATCGATGCCGATACTGCCTGCGTCGTTGTTCAGAACCCCGATGTCTTCGGCAATCTCATCGACCTGCGCCCCATCGCCGAAGCTGCCCATGCCAAGGGCGCGCTGCTGATCGCCGTGGTCACCGAAGCCGTCTCGCTCGGTCTCGTCACGCCGCCCGGCCATATGGGCGCGGACATTGTCGTTGCTGAAGGCCAGTCCATCGGCGTCGGCCTGCAGTTCGGCGGACCCTATGTCGGCCTCTTCGCGACGCGCGAGAAATACATGCGCCAGATGCCGGGCCGCCTCTGCGGTCAGACCGTCGATGGCCAGGGCCGCCGCGGCTATGTGTTGACGCTCTCGACGCGCGAACAACACATCCGCCGCGAGAAGGCGACCTCCAACATCTGCACAAACTCCGGGCTCATGTGCCTCGCCTTCACCATTCACATGACGCTGCTCGGCGAACACGGCCTCCAGCGCCTCGCCCAGCTCAATCACGAAGCGGCCTGCGATCTGGCTGATGTGCTCAGCGAAGTGCCGGGCGTTGAAGTTCTGACCCGCAGCTATTTCAACGAGTTCACGGTGAAACTGCCGGGGCCTGCCGCTGCCATCGTCTCGGCATTGGCGAAAAAGGGCCTGCTGGCCGGTGTCCCGGCCAGCCGCCTCTACCCGGGCGACAAGGATGTCGAGAACCTCCTCATCGTCGCCTCGACCGAAGTGAACACCGACGAATGCCGCGCCACCTTCGCCGCCGCGCTGGAGGATGTGCTGGCCAAGGAACTGACATGAGCATGCACAATCAAGGCCGCCCAACCCACGCCACACAGGGCGGATCGGAGCAGATCGTCACCTATACCGGCCACCGCGCGCTGGTGCAGGAAGAAGGCCTCATCTTCGATCGTGGCCGTTCGGGCAAATGGGGCGTCGATCTTCCCGCCCCCAAGCGCAAGGATGACCGTCTCGGCGGCGTCACGCGCAACGGCGAGATCGGCCTGCCGGATCTTTCCGAGCCCGAAACCGTTCGCCACTTCGTGCGCCTCAGCCAGAAGAACTACTCCATCGACACCGGCCTCTTCCCGCTCGGCTCGTGCACGATGAAGCACAATCCGCGCCTCAACGAAAAGATCGCGCGCTTTCCCGGCTTCGGCGACATCCATCCGCTGCAGCCGCAGGAAACGGTGACGGGCGCCTGGGCGCTCATCGACCGCCTCGCGCATTGGTTGAAAACCCTCACCGGCATGCCCGCCGTCGCGATGTCGCCCAAGGCCGGCGCGCATGGCGAGCTCTGCGGCCTCATGGCGATCAAGGCAGCCCTGGAAGCGCGCGGCGAGAAACATCGCCGCCGCGTCCTCGTGCCGGAATCGGCCCACGGCACCAACCCGGCGACCGCCGCGCTCATCGGCTACACGGTTGACACCGTACCGGCTACCGAACGCGGCCGCGTCGATCTCGCGGCACTCAAGGCCAAACTCGGCCCCGATGTCGCGGCGGTGATGGTCACCAACCCCAACACCTGCGGCCTTTTTGAAGATGAAGTGCGCGAAATCGCCGACGCCATCCACGGCGCGGGCGGTTTCTTCTACTGCGACGGCGCCAATTACAACGCCATCGTCGGCCGCGTGCGCCCCGGCGATCTCGGCATCGACGCCATGCATATCAATCTGCACAAGACGTTTTCCACGCCCCACGGCGGCGGCGGCCCCGGCGCAGGCCCGGTCGTCTTTTCTGAGGCGCTCGCGCCCTTCATCCCGCTGCCCTATGTCGTTGCCGAGGGCGACGGCTTCCGCAATGTCGAGCACATGGGCGAGACGGGGCAGGGCGAAACACCCTTCGGCCGCCTCACCGCCTTCCACGGCCAAATGGGCATGTTCACGCGCGCGATGTCCTACATGATGAGCCACGGCGCTGATGGCTTGCGCCAGGTCGCGGAAGACGCCGTCCTCAACGCCAACTACATTCTCAGTGAGCTGAAGGACGTTATGTCAGCCCCCTTCGGCGACACCGGCCCCTGCATGCACGAGGCGCTGTTCGACGACAGCTTCCTCGATGGCACGGGCGTCACCACCCTCGATTTCGCCAAAGCGCTGATCGACGAGGGCTATCACCCGATGACGGTTTACTTCCCCCTCGTCGTCCACGGCGCGATGCTGGTGGAACCGACTGAAACAGAATCCAAGGAAACACTCGATCGCTTCATCTACGCGATGCGCAGCCTCGCGCTGGAAGCGAAATCCGGCACCTCCAACCGCTTCGCCAATGCGCCCTATCTCAGCCCACGCTCGCGCCTCGACGAAACCGCCGCCGCCCGCAAACCGATCCTCAAATGGACGCCGCCGGCTCCGGCCCAGGCGGCGGAGTAAGGATCAAACGCCCACCAAGAACCGCTCCATCCCGCGGAAGAACGGCAACGCCCGCCATTGCGGCGCGCCTGTCTCCGCGATGCGGAGCGTCGGGAAGCGCTGGAAGAAGGTCGAGAAAAAGCTCGCCGCTTCCATGCGGGCCAGCGGGGCACCGATGCAGATATGCGCGCCGCCGCCGAACGAGACATGCGGCGTGCCCTTGCGTGAGATATCGAACTCGTCGGGGCGCTCAAACACCTCCGGGTCGCGATTGGCGCCGCGCAGTGAGACCATCAGGCTCTGCGATGTCTTCATCGGACACCCGCCGATCTCGCGATCATTCGAGAGAACTCGCCCGGTAATATCGACCGGCCCCTCATAGCGCAGGATTTCCTCAACCGCCTGCGGCACCAGCCCGGGCTCGGCCACCAGCTTGGCTTTCTGGTCGGGGTTCAGCAGGAAAAGCCGCGCGCCATTGCCGATGAGATCGGTTGTGGTGAGGTTGCCGCCCACCAGCAGCGCCAGCAGATTGGTGCGGATCTCCACGTCCTTCAGGGGCGCGCCTTCTGCCTGCAACGTCACCATGTCGGTGACGAGATCGTCTTCACCGGTCAGGCGCCGCCGCTCCATCAGCTCGGTGAAATAGTCGGTCATGGCGATCTGGGCACGCTCCATATGCGCGGTCTCATCCGGCGTACGCACTGGGTTGAGGCCGAGGATCACGCCCTCTGACCAATCGCGGAACTCCTCCAGCCGCTGGTCGTCGACGCCGAGAATGCGCGCAATGGCGACGATGGGAATGGGGATCGCGACCTCGTCGATCAGGTCGAACTCCACCTTGTCGGCCACGCTGTCCAGAACGTCGCTGACAATGCGGTCGACCTTAGCGCGCGATTTGGCGACCCGCGCATAGAACGCCTTGGCGAGCGGATTGCGGATGCGCGAATGGTCAGGCTCGTCCATCGTCAGGATCGACTGCCGCTCGCCCGCCGGCTCATGCAGGCGGCTCTCATCCAACAGAAAGCGCGAGAAAGAGCCGGGCTCGGCATGTTCGCCGCCGCGCCACAGCGTGCGGTCGTTCACGACACTGCGCACATCGGCATAGCGGCTCAGCACCCAGGTCTTGCTGCTTTCATCGCGCCACACCGGGCACTGCTCGCGCAACGGCTTCAGCCGCGCGTGCGGATCGGCCTTGGCGATGGGGTCGAAGGCGCTGAGCTCGAGAATCGATTTGACCGGTGCTTCGTTGGACATCGGCACTCCCTGAAGGTATATGATTTTTTGTCAGACTGGCCTAAGCGCGACCCTTCGGCAAGCATAGGCTCCATGCACCGCGCCGACTCGTTGATCGCCCACGTCCTCGCCGACCCCGTAAATGCGCGTGTGCTGGACGAACTTGAGCGCCTCGCCGTGCCCGATGCATGGATGGTTTCAGGCTGCATCTTTCAAGCGGTCTGGAACGCGCTCACGAACCGCCCCCCCGGTTACGGCATCAACGATTACGACGTCTTCTATTTCGATCCGGATACCAGCTACGAGGCGGAAGACGCCGTCATCAGCAACTGCGCCGCTGCCTTGACTGACATCGCCGCCGAGGTTCAGGTCCGCAATCAGGCCCGGGTGCATCTGTGGTATCCGGAAAAATTCGGCAAGCCTTATCCGCCCGTCACCAACGCAACCGAAGGGCTCGACCGCTTCCTCGCGCCCTGCTGTGCCGTCGGCGTGCGGCGTGTGAACGGGGATTTCCAGATCGCCGCGCCGTTCGGCATCGATGATCTCTTCGCCATGGCAATTCGCCCGAACGTCCGCACAACAGGCCCTCGCGATCAATACGAGGCGAAATCAATCCGCTGGCAATCCAAATGGCCGGAGGTCACGATCCTGCCTTGGAGCGAGCCTAGGGAGGCTCCTGCGCTCTGACATTGCCTTGAGGGAGGCCGCCATGATCCGCCCACTCGCCGCCGCCACCATAATCGCGCTCAGCCTTGGCGGTCCGGTTATGGCCGAGCCCACGATCATCGAGCCGGTCTCGGACCGGCAGGATGCCGATCTGAACTCGCTGATCGCCACGCTCGACAAGGCGGCCGAAGCCAAGGACTTCGCGCCGTTCGAGGCGGCTTTGACACCGACGTCCTCAGCCAGTTTCGGCGGAGACGAAGGCCCCGAGGGCTTCAGGCGCAGCTATGGCATCGATCAGCCGGACTCGCTCTTCTGGGCCGCATGGCTGGAAGCAGCCGCGCTGGGTGGCACGTTTGTCCAGACCGATCTCTATGTGCTGCCCTACACAGCAGGCGAACTTCCCGACAACGCGGATCCCTATCTCAGCATTATCGCTGTGGGCGACCGGACGCTGCTCTACGCCGCGCCGAAAGAGGGCGCAAAAGTGCTGGGCGACGTCACACACCAATTGCTTGAAAAGCTCGATATCGAACCTGCAGATATGGAAAAGACTGGGCCGGACTACCTCCGCGTGAAGGCCGATATGGGCGAAGGCTATGTCCGCGTCAGCGAGACCCGCTCACCGCTCGACTACCGCGCGGTGTTCGAACTGGTGGACGGCAAGTGGAAACTGTCCGCCTTCGTCGCCGGCGATTGATGTGTCCGCCGCGTTGGCACCCGGCGAGTCCGGCGATCTGATCCTTCGCGTTCTTGTCGCCTTGGCGCTCGGCTTCTTGATCGGTCTCGAGCGCGGCTGGCGGGGACGCGAGGTCATGTCGGGCACGCGGCTCGCCGGCATTCGCACCTATGCGACCTATGGCTTGTTTGGCGGGCTGGCCGGGGTGGCGCCCGGAGATTGGGCTCTGCCCGCCGCTTTAATTGCCGCCGGCCTTCTGGTCGCGGCCGGCTATTTTGCCGCCGCGCAGCGCAAGGGCTCGGATCTTGGCATGACATCTGAAGCCGCTTCGCTTGCGACCGTGGCGATCGGCGGGCTGGCGGGCCTGGGCGAAATGCTGCTTGCTGTCACCGGCACCGTGCTCATCGTGCTTCTGCTCAGTGCAAAGCAGCCGCTACACCGGTTTCTCGGCCTCATTCGCCATGACGAAGTCACGGCGGCGCTGAAGCTACTCGCACTCTCGGCGCTTGTTCTCCCATTTCTGCCGAATGCGGATTATGGCCCGGGCGGGGTGCTCAATCCCTTCGGCATTTGGTTAGCGGTCGTGATCGTCGCAGGGCTTAGCTTTGCCGGCTATATCGCGATCCGGATATTCGGCGCGGCGAATGGCCCGCTGGTTTTCGGTCTTGTCGGCGGCCTCGCCTCATCGACCGCTGTCGCCCTCACCTCGGCGCGCCTCGCCAAAGGCCATGTCGCGCTGGCAGCGCCGTTCACCGGCGCCATTGCCCTTGCCAATGCTGTCATGATCGTGCGCGTCGGCGTCTTCGTGGCTCTTCTTGCGCCGGCCCTTGTGGGGCTGGTCTGGCCCGCGCTCAGCGCAGCGGCGCTGGCATCGGCCATTGCAGGCGCGTTCATGGCCTTCTCGTCCAGATCCGGCGCAAGCACGCCCGATCTCACCCTCGAACCGCCGCGCGACTACTGGTTCGCGGTGGTCTTCGGCGTCGTTATGGTCGGCATCGGGCTCGGTGTTTTCTACGCCCAGCTCTGGTTTGGTGACGCCGGACTCTACGCCGTCGCGGCGGTATCGGGCCCGTTCGATGTAGACGCCTTCACGCTCTCCACATCGCGGGTGGCGGGAGCAACCATACCGCTCGAGGCAGCAGGGTCAGCCATTCTTCTGGGCGTCGGTGTCAATACCGCCGGTAAGGCGATCATCGCTTGGAGCCTTGGCGGCGCGGCGCTTGGCCTTCGTACAGCGATCGTTGCAGCCCTCACAGTCGCGTTGGGCATCGCAGCGACGGTCTTGTCAGGCGCTCTTTAGTTCAGCTTCGTGCGCAGTTCGCGGATCGCGCTGTCGGCAATGGCGCTCGCCTTGCCGGCGTCGATGCGGGCGGCGAGGAGGCCCGACGCTGCAGCGATCGCCGCATCCGCCGCTGCTGACTTCACATCCGCAACTGCCGTAGCTTCAGCCTGAGCGATCTTGTCTTCAGCCATCTTGGTGCGGCGGACGATCAGCGCCTCAAGCTGCTGGCGGCCTTCGATGTGAAGGCGCGCGGCTTCTGCCTGCGCCGCAGCGAGGATTGCAGCCGCTTCGCCTTCGGCTTCCTTGGCCTTCGCCTGATAGGTAGCAAGCAGGGTCGCCGCCTCCTCACGCAGGCGCTTGGCTTCATCTAGCTCGCTGGCAATTGCAGCTGCCCGCATATCGAGCTGCTTGGCGAGCACGCCCGGCACCTTCTTCCAGATGATGACGGCCAGGAACAGGACAAGCCCGACGCCTACCCAGAATGTCGGATCGAGATAGATCGGACCGTCGTGCATATTGTGTTCCTACCGCGCCAGCGCCGTGTCGACGGCAGCGCCTGCATCCGCTGCACCGACGCTCTCGCCAGTCAGTCGCGAGACGATTTCAGCCGCAGTCTCAGCCGCTACGGCGCGGACATTGCTCATCGCGTCGGTCTTCATCGCAGCGATGCGCGCGTCGGCTACAGCGAGGTCAGCGTTCAGCTTGTCCTCAGCGGCGTGACGCGCCGCCTCGGTTTCGCTCTTCACGGCAGCGCGAGTCTCGTCACCAAGCTTGCGGCCACGGGTCCGGGCGTCGTTCAGCGATGCGTCATAGGCCTTGAGCGCAGCATTCGCCGCGTCCTTGGCCGACGCCGCTTCCGCAAGATCGCCTGCTATCCGTGCCCGCCGTGTTTCGAGAACGCCACGGATACGCGGGATCACCACCACAGAAAGCAGCGTGTAGAGCAGTACAAACGCGATCGCGAGCCAGAGCAACTGACCTGCGAACGTCTCCACCGCGAGCTGCGGCAAACCCGTCTTGTGCTCAGCGCCTTCGGCATGAGGTGCGCTGCTGGCGGCCGCCGCGAGGGCAGCCGATGACAGCGCGGTCAGGATGGCCATCAGGCCGCCCTCCCGTCAGAGCAATGATATCAGGTGAACAGGATGACGAATGCGAGCACCAGGCCGAACAGGCCGGTGGCTTCGCAGAGCGCGAACCCGAGCAGCAAATTACCGTTCTGGCTGGCAGCAGCGCCCGGATTGCGCAGCGCACCCGACAGGAAGTTGCCAAAGATGTTGCCGATGCCGATGCCGGCACCAAGAAGGGCGAGAGAGGCAAGGCCCGCGCCGATGAACTTTGCTGCTTCAGCTTCCATGATAGTCACTCCTCGAGAAATTCTGGTTTGTGAGTAGTCGGCCGGATGTGCAGGCCGGGTTCGGTTAAAACGCTAGTGCTCGTGCAGATTGATGGCGTCGTTCAGGTAGATGCTGGTCAGCACCGCAAAGACATAGGCCTGAAGCGCCGCGACCAGGAATTCCAGCGCCGTCACAGCCACGATCCCGAGCAGCGGGAGAACCGCGCCCGCCGACATGATACCGCCCGCTGCGCCAAGGCTCACCACGAAGCCGGCGAAGACTTTCAGCATCGTGTGCCCGGCCAGCATGTTGGCGAACAGACGCACCGACAGGCTGATCGGGCGTGAAAGGAACGAAATCACCTCGATCGGCACGATCACCGGCAACAGCCATCCCGGCACGCCGCCCGGCACGAATAACGAGAAGAAACGCAGCCCGTGACGCCAAAAGCCGACCACGATCACCGTAAGGAAGACCATCAGCGCCAGCGCGAAGGTGACGATGATGTGGCTGGTCGGCGTAAACGAGTACGGCAGCAGGCCGAACAGGTTGCAGAACAGCACGAACATGAAGAGCGTGAAGATCAGCGGAAAGAACTTCATGCCTTCTTCGCCCGCGTTGTTACGCACGGTGTTGGCGATGAATTCGTAGGTCATCTCAGCCATCGACTGCATCCGGCCGGGCACCAAAGCGGCGCGGGCCATTCCGATGGTGAGGAACGCGATCACACCGAACACCGCGATGAACATCCAGAGCGACGCGTTGGTGAACGACAGATCGACGCCGCCGAAGCCGAAATGCGGCAGCCAGCTCACAGGATGAACCTGGAACTGCTCCATCGGGCCGGCGATCATCTTCAACATCCGCCTTTAGTCCTCGTCTTCGTCGCGCGTCGCCAATGCCGGCGCCGTCTTGGCTTTCTCGGCATCCTCGGCCTGCATCCGGCGCGCTGCGCGGAAGACGCCGAAGAAGCCTGCCGCAATCCCGAGCACAAGACCCACCAGCATCAAGGCCGGTTTTGTCTCGAACGTGCGGTCCAGCACCCAGCCCATACCGCCACCGACCAAAAGCGCTGCGAGGAATTCCGTCGACAGCTTCAGGGCCGATCCGAGCGCGGTATTTTGCTCGGCAGTCTTTTTCCGGGGAATCGTGCCTGTCGCTTCGGCGCGCTTTTCGAGATCGTTCAGCCGCCGGCCGAGATCGTCGAGCTTGCGATTGTCGTCGGGACCTCTTGGTGTCGACGACATGCCGTTTACGTTAGGCCCGCAACGTGAGGCTGTGACGCCGTGTCGCGGGGAGCCCCCGGTTAATTTCGCGCGGAAACTATGGGCGCGACCCTTCGAAGTCAAGCGCGTTCGATATCACCTAACTACTTGATAAGTAATTGCTTTTACTTACGTGCGCGTTGCGGATCTGTGACTTTTCGCTGCGATTGCGAAGGCCGCGCGCAGGAATCGCTTTGAGCCGCCATGCCGCTACTCCGCAGCCAGCCGTTCCGCACCTGTCAGGTCGACCGACACAAGCTGGCTGACGCCGCGCTCCTGCATGGTAACGCCGAGCAGCCGGTCCATCCGCGCCATCGTGAAGGCGTGGTGGGTGATCATCAGGAAGCGCGTCTCAGTCAACTTCGTCATCTCGTCCATGAGATTGCAGAAGCGTTCGATATTCGCATCGTCCAGCGGCGCATCGACTTCGTCGAGCACGCAGATCGGCGAAGGGTTCGACAGGAAGATCGCGAAGATTAGCGATAACGCTGTCAGCGTCTGCTCGCCGCCCGACAGCAGCGACAGCGTGGAAAGCTTCTTGCCGGGCGGCTTTGCGAGAATTTCCAGACCAGCTTCCAGCGGATCGTCGGACTCGGTCAACGTCAGCTCGGCTTCACCGCCGCCGAACAGCGTCGTAAAGAGGCGCTTGAAATGGCCGTTCACTGTGTCGAACGCGGCGAGCAGCCGCTCCCGGCCTTCACGGTTGAGACTACCGATGGCCCCGCGCAGCTTGGCGATGGCCGATTCCAGATCGGCCTTCTCCGCCGTCATGGATTCAAGCCGCGTCTCGTATTCCTGCGCTTCCTCATCGGCGCGCAAATTCACGCCGCCAAGGCTTTCACGCTCGCGCTTGAGGCGGTCGACCTTTGCATCGATCTGGTCGAGCGCGGGGAACGCATCGCCGTCCTTGTGGTCTGCCTTCTCAAGCAAACCATCCGGCTCGCATTCCAGCGCTTCACGAATACGCGCCGCGGTCTCGGCGAGGCGCGAGCGCGCGTTCTCAAGACCGGCGATCCGGTGAGCGCGGGCTTCGCGCGCATCCGACAGCGCCGCATCGGCGGCCTTGGCTTCACGGTCGGCGCGCGCCGCTTCCGCTTCGCCCGCCGCCAGCGCCGCAGCTGCCTCGCGCCGCGCCGTCTCGGCAGTGACGATGGCTTCGAGCAGGGCAATGCGCTTCACCTCGATCTCGCCGGGGATCTTTTCGATTTCGGCCAGATCGCTCTGCCCGGCGCCCTGACGTTCTTCCAGCGCCGCGATGTGGCTGCGCGCCGCATCGCCGCGCCGGGTCCAGTCATCATGCTCACGGCCCGCCGAAACGCCGCGCGCTGCGGCGATGGAAATCTCGCGCTTCGCAGCTTCCACCGCGCCGCGCGCTTCGGAGGCTTTCGTCCGCGCCGTGCCGACGTCGGCCTGCAAATCCTGGATACGCTGCGCCAGTTCGCTCTCGCCAGTAATCTCGGCAAGCCCCGCCGCCGCATCTACCGCAGCCTTGTCGGCATCGGCATAATCCACCGCCAGCCGCTCGGCCGTCTCGCGCAATGCTGCCGCGCGCGCCGAATGACGGATCGCCTCGCGTTCGGCTTCCGCCGCCGCCCGCTCGGCAACACTCAGCGCCTGCTCCTGCGCCCGCAAAGTCTGACGCGCATCGCGCTCAGTGCCCGCCGCGACTTCCGAGGCTTCACGCGCCGCGTGGAAAAGCTGGCGCGCATCGGTCGCCGCCTGATCCGCGCCGGTCAGTTCATCTTTAACGACACCAAGCCGGTTGCGCTGGGCCAGGCGGATTGCCGCCGGCGTTTCCGCATCGGCGGCGCTGCGCAATCCATCCCAGCGCCACAGCGCACCGGATGTGCTGACAAGACGCTGACCGGTCGCAAGACCGGCCTGCAACGCATCGCCTGCGCCCGCGTCGACAACGCCGATCTGCGCCAGACGCCGCGCCAGCGCATCCGGCGCCTGAACGAATTGCGAGAGCGCGGCCACACCATCCGGCAAGCCGGCAAAGCCCTCTGCCGGCGGCAAAGCGCGCCAATGTGCGGGTGCCGCTTCGTCCAGCGGCACATCCAGATCGTCGCCCAGCGCCGCAGCGAGCGCCGCTTCGTAACCGGGCTGCACGTCGATCGCGTCGATCAGCTTGGGCCACAGCCCGCCGCCCGAACCGAGCAGCGTGGTGATCGCGCGCTCTTCGGCACGCAGGCGCGCGACTTCCTTGTCTGCGGCAGCCAGCGGCTCGCGCGAATGATCGATCGCCGCCTGCGCCGCAATCCGCGCCGCTTCCGAGGCCAGCACCGCACTGCGCGAGGCATCCGTCTCGCCGCGCTGACGCTCCAGCGCCTCGGCAGCCCGCGTCACATCCGGCGCCGCTGCTGCATCCGCTTCGGCTTTGGCCTGTTCAGCGGCATTGGCATCCATCGCTTGCGACAGGCGCGAGACGCGCTTGGCTGCTTCGTCGCGCGCTCGTTCAAACGTCTGACGGAGGGCAGCAAGACGCGCGAGGTCCCTGCGCGCCGCATCCAGATCGCCTTCGATGCCGCTCAACGCATCGTGCGCCGCCGTCGCGGCGGTCTGCGCATTGCCCAGCGCGGACTCGCGCATCTCAGCCCCGGCAGCCAATGCTTCGATCTCGGCGCTTAACTGTTCGATGACCCGAATTGCATCGGCGCTGCGCTCACCTTCGCGCTCCATATCCGCCGCGATGTCGGCCAGCTGACGCTCAAGCCGCGCCGCTTGCTCACGCGCCCGCCGCTCTTCGGCATCAAGCTGATCGCGCTCGATACGCAGACGCTGGAACGCAGCGGCGCGCTCGGCCTCACGCTCGCGCAGCGGCGGCAGTTTGTCATGCGCCTGGGCCTGCGCCGTTGCAGCGGCAGCGGCGCGCTCAGTCGCATCGGAAGTTGCGCGTTCGGCTTCAGCCGACAGTGTTTCGGCCTGACCGATACCTTCCGCCGCACTCTGCCAGCGCAAATGATAGGCCATCGCTTCTGACTGGCGGATGAGGCCCGAGAGATTGCGATAGCGTGTCGCCTGACGCGCCTGACGCTTCAGCGCTTGAAGCTGCGTCTCAAGCTCGCCGATGACGTCATTCAGCCGCCCGAGATTGGTTTCCGCCGCACGCAGACGCAGCTCCGCCTCGTGACGGCGCGTGTGCAGGCCGCTGATACCGGCCGCTTCTTCCAGAATCGCCCGGCGCTGCAGGGGTTTCGCGGCGATGATCTGGCCAATCTGTCCCTGGCGCACGAGGGCAGGGGAGTGCGCGCCGGTAGAGGCGTCGGCAAAGAACAACTGCACATCGCGCTGGCGAACTTCGCGCCCGTTGATACGGTAAACCGACCCCGCCTCGCGCTCGATCCGGCGTGAGACTTCGATGAGATCGCTGTCGTTGTAAGCGGAGGGCGCAATGCGCTCCTTATTGTCGATGGCGATGACGACTTCTGCCATCGAGCGCGGCGCACGATTGCCGGACCCTGCAAAGATCACATCGTCCATGCCCGCGCCGCGCATCGACTTGGCGCTGTTCTCGCCCATTGCCCAGCGCAGGGCTTCCAGCAGGTTCGACTTGCCGCAGCCGTTCGGGCCGACGATACCGGTCAGACCTGGTTCGATGTGGACTTCCGTGGGCTCCACGAACGACTTGAAGCCCGACATCCGGATACGAGAAATCTTCACTGCTTAACCTAACCCCGCTTCGCGAAGGTCCTTCGTCCGCCCTCCACTCGAGGCCGGATCATTGTGTGCTTTGGCAAGCCAGAAGGACCTTCCAGCCCTTCAAACATGATTCGACCTGAAGGTGCGAGAGACCGGCGTGTTCGGGGTCGGTCTCCAGCATCGTCATTTCTTCTGGGCTTCCAGTGCGGCCTTGAACTTCGCTTCGAAGTCCGCATAGGCCGCAGCGCCTTCGACCTTCTCGCCATTGATGAACATCGTCGGCGTCGAGGCGACGGTCAGCACCGTCGTCGCCTCGTTCCGCGAATCGTTGATCTGCTTGAGGATTTTCTCGTCCTTCAGGCACGCATCGACCTGCGCACGCGAGAGCCCGGCTTTCCGGGCGATCGCCGCGATCTTGTCGATCGGAGCATCGTTCGTGTGCCAGTCGGCCTGGTTGGCGAACAAGATGTCCATGAAAGGGTAGAAGCCCTCGCGCGGCAGGCAGCGCGCCACCATCGAGGCGGCAGCGGCGGGGTTATCCAGCGGATAGTCGCGCAGCACGTAATACACGATGCCCTTATCGATATAGTCAGCCTTGATCTTGGGCATCGTCTCGATGGCGAAGACCGCGCAATGACCGCAGCCCGCCGAGGCGTATTCGATCAACTTCACGGGTGCGTTCGGGTCGCCTATGCCGTTATCGTGGTCTTTCGGGGCCAGTGCCGCTTTCACTGCGGGATTGCCCTCGATGGCGATCGTCGCCTCAGTCGGCATCAGGAAAAGGAATGCCGCCACCAACACAGCCACCACCGCCGCACCGAGACCGCCTGCGACCAGATACCGATTTTCCACGCCAGAACTCCCAAATCACCGCAGCCTTGCTGCGCAGGCGCCGCTTATAGGGAGGGATTTGCCGCCACTCAACGCCGCCGGGAACTATCCACAGCTCTTCGCATCAGCTTGGTCAGCGTGTCGCGCAGCGCGTCATCGGAAACCTTGGCGACCGACTGCAACACCGCCTCTTCCTCAGCGGCACTGAGCCGTGGGGCAGGGGGCTTCGGCGCAACATCACGCGCCCCGGCGATTGGCCCCTGAACGATCCGCAACGATTTCACCACCCCGTCACCCGCGACATTGGCGATCCGGGCGATGAGTTCACGCTGCTGGTGTTGGATCAGCAGCGCCGCCGCCCCCTCCACCTTCACGGTTAGAATACCGCCCGGGGTGATCGAAACCGGCCGTGCATGAGGCCCTAACTGTGGCCCGGCAATGTCGGCCCAGCGCGTGGCGATCGCCATGATGGCAAAGCCCTTGGCCGCCGCCAGCCCGCGCGCCGTCGGCCCGGCGAGCCCGCCCAGCTTGCGCGGCCCCCGTGTCGCGACACGCGGCGCGTCCCTCTTGTCCTTGGCCTCGCGCTCGCTCATGTGGTGGCCGTGTCCCGTCGTTCGATCCCCAGCAAACTCCTCGCATGGTACGATGTCCATGCGCGGGCGCTGCCCTGGCGCTACCGCCTCGGCGAGCTTGCAGACCCTTACCGTGTCTGGCTCAGCGAAGTCATGCTCCAGCAAACGACGGTCGCGGCGGTCAAAAGCTTCTTCGAGCGTTTCACCACGCTCTGGCCGACCGTTTTCGACCTCGCAAGCGCCCCTATCGACGACGTCATGCGCGAGTGGGCCGGCCTCGGTTACTACTCCCGCGCCCGAAACCTCCACGCCGCCGCCGGAGCCGTCGCGGCGCTGGGCGGCTTCCCCGACACCGAAGATGGCCTCCGCGACTTGCCGGGGGTCGGCCCCTATACTGCGGCCGCCATCGCCGCCATCGCCTTTGGCCGCAAAGCCTCGCCCGTCGACGGCAATATCGAGCGCGTCGTCGCCCGGCTCTACGCCATCGAAACCCCGCTGCCCACCGCCAAACCTGACCTTAAATCCCGCGCCGCAGCCCTCACCCCCGACAAACGCGCCGGCGACTTCGCGCAAGCCATGATGGATCTTGGCGCCACCATCTGCACCCCGCGCAATCCCGCCTGTTCGCTCTGTCCGCTGAACGCTGATTGTGCCGCCTATAAGGTGGGCATCGCCGCCACCCTGCCGCGCCGCGCGCCCAAAGCTCCCCGGCCCGAACGTGCCGGTGCCGCCTTCGTCCTCCTCAGCGCTAAAGGAAATGTCCTCGTCCGCCGCCGCCCGCCCAAGGGCCTGCTCGGCGGCATGGTGGAGCTGCCCTCATCCCCATGGGGTCCGCTTCCCAGCGATCCGCTAGCTTATGCTCCCCAAAAAGCGACATGGACCCGCGCGCTCGGCGAGGTTGAACACGTCTTCACGCATTTCCGGCTGACGCTCGCCGTCTACGCCGCCCGCGTGAAAGCCGAGACCGCCGAGGGGCTCTGGCTCCCGCTCGCCGAACTCGACGCCGCCGGCCTACCGTCCCTGATGCGGAAGGTCGCCGCGGCGGGGCTTACCACTCTTGGTGATGACACCCTCAGCAGGCGGTGAATCCATCTCAGCCCTGATCTGCTGACGCAGCAGGTCGATCGGTTTCAGCTTTCCGTCAACCAGGAAGTGCCAGAACGTCCAGCCGTTACACGCCGGCAGCCCCTGCACATGTGCCCCGATCTGGTGGATCGATCCGGTCGCCCCATCGACGCTGATCGAGCCGTCCGCCCGCACCCGCGCCGCGTTCCGCCGCGCCGGGTCGTACAGCTTGGTGCCGGGGTCCAGCAGGCCGCGCTCAACCACCTGGCCGAACGGCACGCGAACCTCCTCGCGCTTCATCTTCTTGATCTCGACGTCTTCCGCCGCCGCCGGCACCACCAGCCGCAGCCGCTCGCGAGCGACCTTGATGTATCCGGCGTCGCGCTCGATCCCTATGTAATGACGTCCCAGACGCTTCGCGACCGCGCCCGTTGTGCCGGTTCCAAAGAACGGGTCCAACACCACGTCACCCGGCTTCGACGCCGCGAGAATAACCCGGTGGAGGAGGGCCTCAGGCTTCTGCGTCGGGTGCGCCTTGTTCCCGTCCTCGCCCTTCAGCCGCTCGCCGCCCGTGCAGAGCGGGATCAGCCAGTCGGAGCGCATCTGCAACCCCTCGTTGAGCTGCTTCAGGACTTCATAATTGAAGGTATAGCCCGTCGCGTTCGCTTCGGGCGACGCCCAGATCAGGGTCTCGTGGGCATTGGTGAAGCGCCGACCGCGAAAGTTCGGCATCGGGTTCGACTTGCGCCAGACGATGTCGTTGAGGATCCAGAACCCGAGGTCCTGCATCTTGGCGCCGACCCGAAAGATGTTGTGATACGAGCCGATGACCCAAAGCGTGCCGGTGGGTTTGAGCACCCGGCGGCACTCGGCGAGCCATGCGTGGCAGAATGTATCATAGGCGGTGAAGCTCGAAAACTTGTCCCACTCGTCGTCCACCCCGGCCACCCGGCTCTGATCGGGACGGGTCAACTCGCCCTGGAGCTGGAGGTTATACGGCGGGTCCGCAAAGATGAGATCGACCGACTTGTCGGGCAGGGTCTTCAGAGCGGCGACGCAATCGCCCGATAGAATTGAATCGATCGGCAAACGCTGCGCCTGTGCGGCTTGAGCCGCCTTGACCGCCTGAGACACTGAACACCCCGCCACTTTGTGGTCGCGAAGCTGAGTCGAGCCGGACTCGCGGTCAAGAGTCTCAACGGAATCAAAGCATTAACACATCGCTCTGTGGAGTCCCTTAAGCTATGACCCCCTATATATGGGGGGTCAAAATTAACCATAGAGGCAGACAGCGGCGCCAAGCGATTCAAAAGACTCAACCATTCCCGCTTTGGCACAACGCCGCGCGGATCGCGCGAACCGCAATGTAAAATACGCGAACAGGATTCACCTCCAGCGTCGGCACCGGCCCGGATTCACACCGTCTCCCAGCCGCAAGTCCCAAGGGATTCAAAAGACTCGACCTTTCGGGTTTTCGCCGTTGGCCGTTCGCTTCGCCACTCCTGTCATCCTCTGGGCTGCGCAGCAGAACCCGGGGACCCATGCCTGAGGCGTTGCAACACGCACCGCCCCTCCTTTCCCTCCCCTTCAGGGGAGGGTGGACCGGCGCAACGCGCCGGGACGGGTGGGGCAGTCAAGCAGTCTGGAAAGCTCTAAAACCCGCGCCTGGCCGAGGCCACCGGCGCAAAGGTCATCCGGTGAATCGGGCATGGCCCAAGCCGCAACAGCGCTTCAGCGTGCTGCGCCGTGCCATAGCCCTTGTGCCGGCCAAAGCCGTAGCCGGGGTGCTCCGCATCCAGCGCCACCATCATTCGGTCTCTGGTCACCTTGGCGAGGATCGAGGCCGAGGCGATCGAGAGCGACAGCGCGTCCCCATCCACGAGCGCCCGGGTCGGCACCGAGAAGGCCGGCGGATCATTGCCGTCGACCAGCACCGCCACAGGCGGCGGCCCGGAGAGGACCAGCGCCTCGATCGCCCGACTCATCGCCAGATGGGTCGCCTGGCGGATATTGATCCGGTCGATATCCTCGGGGCCAACGAGCCCCACGCCGTAAGCGACAGCACAGCCTGTGATTGCATCGAACAGCCGGTCCCTTTGGCTTTCGGTCAGCCGCTTGGAGTCGTTGATGCCCTCAGGCAGCTCGCAGTCCATATCGAGGATGACAGCGGCAGCGACCACGGGCCCGGCCCAAGGCCCCCGGCCGGCTTCGTCGATCCCGGCAATGGGCAAACCATAGAGGGCCGCCATCGCCCGCTCGGCGGCGAAGTCTGGCGCCGGCCGCTTGATCGGCGGCAGCGAAGCAATCCGGGTGCGGGTAAGCGCGCGGGCCATGCAACCTCCCCATACGCGATTCGCACCCTGCGGCGCGATTCGAACCAGCGCCGCACTCACAGCAGGGCCAGCTGCTGAGGCACACCGGCGCGGGCCGGGCGCAGGAACTGGGTCGCATCGAGCGGGAAGCGCTGGACGTTCAGCTTCAGCCGCCGCGTCGCGACCCGGAAGCGCTGTCCGATCAGCTCGGCATAGGGTCCGCCTCCGGTCATCCGCGTCCCCCAATTGGCGTCATAATCCTTGCCGCCGCGCATGGCGCGAACCAGCGTCATCACATGACCCGCCTTGTCGGGCACATGGGTCTCCAGCCATTCGCGGAAGAGGTCTTTGATCTCGAGCGGCAGGCGCAGCATGACATAACCGGCGGAGGTCGCTCCGGCCTCGGCTGCGGCCTCCAGGATCTTCTCCATCTCCATATCGTTTAGTGCCGGGATCAGCGGCGCGGTCATCACCGCCGCCGGGATGCCGGCGCGGGCGAGCGCTCGGATCGCATCCAGCCTCTTGGCCGGCGAGGAGGCGCGCGGCTCCATGGTCCGCGCCAGATTGCCGTCGAGCGTGGTGATCGAGAGCGCCACTTTGGCCAGCCCCTTCGCCGCCATCGACGCAAGGATATCGATATCGCGCGTGACTAAGTGCCCCTTGGTGACGATGGCGACCGGGTGGTTATGCCGGGCCAGCACCTCCAGCACGCTCCGCGTCAGCCGGTGCTCGCGCTCAATCGGCTGATAGGGATCGGTATTGGTCCCTAGTGCGATGACCCGCGGGGTATATTTCGGATCAGCCAGTTCGGCCTCCAGCAGCTCGGCGGCGCGCGGCTTCACCAGAATGCGCGTCTCGAAATCGAGCCCCGGCGAAAATCCCAGCCAGGCATGGCTCGGCCGCGCAAAGCAGTAGACGCAGCCATGCTCGCAGCCCCGATAGGGATTGATCGAGCGGTCGAACGACAGGTCCGGCGAAGAATTGCGCGCAATGATGCTGCGCGAAGCGTCATAGAGCACCGTCGTCTTGGGGGCAGGCATATCCTCTGTGTCGAGCGTCCCCCAGCTATCGTCCTCGCGCACATGTGAGAGCCGCTCATAGCGCCCGTCCGCATTACTCAGAGCGCCCCGGCCCTTCAGGACCGGCGGGGAGTGTCCCAGGGGGCTGCGGGACGGCGCATCACGGCGGAGGGCGCTACGAGAGGTCATGGACGCACCCTACATCAGAAATGGAACAAAGCAAGAACTACTCAGATGAGGCAATCTTTTGCCCTCAGGAAAACGTAAGAAGTTCCGCAAAGTGATCGATCGCTCCTTGGGGAAACTTCTATGAAAACCGTTCTGCTCATCGTCGGCATTCTCGTCACGCTGGCCGGCCTGCTCTGGGCCGGGCGGGCATGGGCTGGATCATGTGGCCTGCTTCCAGCTTCATGCTGGCCCAGATGAAATGGGCCTATATCGGGGCTGCGACCGCTGTCGCCGGTCTTGTGCTGATCGGCTATTCGCGCCGCCGCTAAGACCTCTCCTGCGGCATTCGGGCGCTATCGTCCCCGGAAACGGGGACGATAGCGCCGGCCCTTGCCGACTATCCTCGTCGCCGCCGTCCGGTGCCGACTCCACGACGGAAAGGCGGGTCACAGCAGTTTCAATTCAGACGCTCCCTCCGCGAGGCAATCACCATGTCGTCCAGAGCAAAATCTCTTCTCATCGCGACCGGCTTCGTCGCCGGCCTCGCAGCAGCCTTCACGGCTGGTGTGTCGCTCGCGCGCCAGCCGGCGATGCGCAACGCGCTCGTCAATCTCCAGCAGGCCAAGGGCAGTCTCCAGAACGCCACCACCGACAAGGCGGGTCACCGGGTTGAGGCGCTGCGGCTCGTCAATCTGGCAATCATCCAGGTCGACGCCGGCATCGTCGCCGGAGCGAACTAACACTCCAGCCTGTTGATCGTCAGGGCGGAGCTCTGGCACTGATAGCGCCATGATCTCCGTCGTCATCCCGACCCTCAATGCCGAACGCGGTCTGCTGCGCACGCTCGCGTGCCTCATCGAGCCCGCCATGCGCGGGCTCGTGCGCGATGTCGTCATCGCCGATGGCGGCTCGACAGACCTCACGCTAGAGCTCGCCGAAGATGCCGGCTGCGATGTTGTTCGCGCCGACGCTACGCGCGGCAGCCTGCTCGATGCCGGCGCCCGTGCGGCCAAAGGGCCATGGCTCCTCTTTCTCCACGCCGAAACAGCGCTCGAACCCGGCTGGGACAGCGAGGCCTACCAGTTCGTCCGGCAGGGCGATGAAAAGCGCGCCGCCACCTTCCGCTTCGCGCTGGATGACAAACGCTGGTCCGCGCGGCGCGCCGAGTTCGTCTATCGCCTGCGCAACAAGGTGCTGGCGCTGCCCTATGGCGATCAGGGCCTGCTGATCTCCAAGGCGCAATACGAACGCCTCGGCGGCTACAAACCGCTCAACGTGCTGGAAGACGTCGATCTCGTCTCACGGCTGAAACGCCAGGCCGGCCGCGCCGT
>Ga0105044_10001996_pt1 | contig 27677 bp, 25 predicted proteins | sample MAT01_FD_78092 | JGI IMG/M metagenome (GOLD analysis project Ga0105044, IMG submission 78092) | Freshwater microbial communities from Lake Fryxell liftoff mats and glacier meltwater in Antarctica - MAT-01 | ecosystem: Environmental > Aquatic > Freshwater > Ice > Liftoff microbial mat | place... | reverse complement strand
CTTGCCGGGCCGAGGATGATCGGTCAGCAGAGCCGGGTCAGCGACAGGGTGCGCCGACACGCTCGAGGTCCCCGCAGACCGTCGCCCGAGTGACCTTCCACACTCCGTCGACCAACCGGGACGATCCCAAGGCCTGATTGACGAGCGCCTCGGGGCCAGCCAACACCGAGTAGATCACGTCGGCCGTGGTCGGCGAGGTGAATGCAACCTGGTCGACCTGCGTCGTGCTGATGGTCAGCTGAGTGCCGAACTCGCCGACCGCGGCGCGCCCGATCGCCGCCGCCACTCCACTCGGATCGTCGATTCGAACCAGTCGATCGGGCACCGACGAGGCCCCGGCATACACCGCTGCGAACGCCTCTCGGACAGCGGACTCCGCGGCAACGGGATCGGCCGGTGAGCCGTCGATGTCATCCGAGGAGGGAGGAACGCTCGACTGCGGCACCGGGGCGGACGACCCCCTCAGCGTGGTCGTCACCTTCGCTGTGGTCTCCGAGACGCCGGGTTGCTCGGCGATCCGCGACTCGAGATCCGAGATCCGGAACTGGGCGGACACTCCGAATGCCAGCGCGCCGAGGGCCAGTACGACTGCGGCAGCAGCCCAGGCGCCTGCGGTCTCCCGCCGTCGAGGTTCATCCATGGTCCGGTCCCGGCTACGCCTGGGTGATGGCGCCCTTCTCTGCGCCTTGAGCCAAGCGGGCGTACTTGGCGAGCACCCCCGAGGTATACCGGGGCTCGGGCAGCTTCCACTCGGCGCGACGGGCGGCCAGCGTGGCATCGTCGACGAGGAGGTCCATGGTGTGGTTCCTGATGTCGATGGCGATGCGGTCGCCGTCGGCCACGAAGGCGATCGGACCGCCGTCGACCGCCTCCGGCGCCACGTGGCCGATGCAGAAGCCGTGGGTGCCCCCGGAGAACCGGCCGTCGGTGATCAACGCAGCATCGGTACCGCGGCCGGCGCCCTTCATGGCGCCGGTGATGGCCAACATCTCCCGCATGCCCGGCCCGCCCTTGGGTCCCTCGTATCGGATGACCACGATGTCGCCGGCCTGGATCCGGCCGGCCAGTACGGCCTCCATGGCCAGGTCTTCGCCGTCGAAAACCCGCGCCACGCCCTCGAAGGTCTCGTGTTCGACCCCGGCCACCTTGATCACCGAGCCGTTCGGCGCAAGCGATCCTCTGAGGATGGCGATGCCGCCGATGTCGTGGATCGGGTTGTCGAAACGACGGATGACCTCGCCATCCGGCGGCGGCGGCGACATCATGGACAGGTTCTCCCCCACGGTCCTCCCCGTGACGGTGATCTCGTCGAGGTGCAGCAATCCTTCCTCGGCCAGCATGGACATGAGGACCGGGACCCCGCCGATCCTGTCGATGTCGGTCATGTGGTACTTCCCGGCGGGCTTGGTGTCCGCCAGGTGCGGCACCCGGGCGGCCACCTTGTTGAAGTCATCGAGCTCCAACTCGACCCCGGCCTCCCAGGCGATGGCCAGCAGGTGCAGGACGGCATTGGTCGAGCCGCCCAGTGCCATGACCACGGCAATGGCGTTCTCGAAGGCGGCCTTGGTCAGGATCTGGCGCGGCCGGATGTCCTGCTTCAGGAGTTGGATCACTGCGGTACCCGAGGCGTAGGCATAATCGCTCCGTCGCCGATCGACCGCCGGCGCCGAGGCCGAGCCTGGCAGAGAGAGTCCGAGCGCCTCGCCCACCGATGCCATGGTGTTCGCCGTGAACATGCCGGCGCAGCTCCCGATGGTCGGGCATGCGTTGCGTTCGATGGCGTCGAGCTCAGACGCGTCGATGTTCCCCGCGGCGAAGGCGCCAACCGCCTCGAACACGCTCACGATGTCCAGAACCACGCCGTTGAGGTGGCCCGGGAGCTTCGACCCGCCGTACAGGAACACCGATGGCAGATTGAGCCTGGCAATGGCCATCATCATGCCGGGCAGGGACTTGTCGCATCCGGCGAAGGTCACCATGCCGTCCAGCCGTTCGGCGTGCATCATGACCTCGACCGAGTCGGCGATCACCTCACGGCTGACCAGGCTGGCCCGCATGCCCTCGTGGCCCATGGAGATGCCGTCCGATATGGCGATCGTGTTGAAATGGATCGGGAAACCGCCGGCATCGCGAATACCGTCCTTGGACCTGCGCGCCAAGTCGTCCAACGGCATGTTGCAGGGCGTGACCTCGTTCCATGACGACGCGAGACCCACCTGGTACTTCCCCCAGTCGCCGTCGGACATGCCGATGGCGCGGAGCATGGCCCGGGCCGGGGCCTTCTGGTAGCCGTCGGTGACGTCGCCGGAGCGAGGCTTGGGTGCATCCATCTCCGAAACGCTACGTCAGTGGAACAGCCGATCCGCCTTCGGAGTTCTGTGAGCCGTGCCCGAGCGGGCCGGCGGTCGTCGGAGAGTCACCCACGACGCGTGAACCGGGACGTCGGTTGCCCCCGTGGGGGAATCGTGGGCAGGCTCATCGGATGGGTTCACCTCACTTGGACCCCGGCGAACGTCGATTCACCCTGGGAACACCCACCGACCGCCGCATCATGGCGCTCGCCCTGCCGGCCATCGCCACGGTGGCGGCTGAGCCGCTGTACGACCTGACCGACGCGGCGATACTCGCCCACATCGGCACGACCGCACTGGCGGGCGCCGTGGTGGCCACCAGCATCCTGTTGCTGATCTCTGCGGTCTTCATCTTCCTGATGTTCGCCACCACCGCCGCGGTGTCACGCCTGTTGGCCGAGGGACGGCCGGCCGACGCAGTGCGTCACGGCGTGTCCGGCAGCTGGTTCGGCCTCGCCGCAGGCACCGCCATTGCGGCGGTCACCGTGTGGTTCGTCAGCCCGCTCTGTGCGTTGTGGGGCACCACCGGCGCCACCGCCGAAGCGGCCGAGGCCTACCTCCGGATCAGCCTGTTGGGCATCCCGGCCATGCTCGTGACATTGGCCGCCACCGGCTACCTCCGTGGCACGGGGACCACGACCGTGCCCATGTGGATCGCCTTCGGGAGCGTGGCGGTCAATCTGGCGCTGGAGGTGATCACGGTCTTCGGGCTGGGCTGGGGGGTCGAGGCATCGGCCGCCAGCACAGTGGTGGCCAAGTGGCTGGCCGCCGGGTGGTCCATCCGCTACCTGATCGTGGCGGCGCGGCAGCACCGTGTCACGCTGTGGCCCGACCGGACCGAGATCGGAGGCGTCGGTCGGCGTGGCACGCCGCTCTTCGTGCGAACCCTGGCCCTTCGTGGCACCGTGTCGGTCGCTGCCGGATTGGTGGCCCATCTGGGTCCGGCCGAGCTGGCCGGCTTCGGCATTGCGTTCGCCATCTGGTCGTTCCTGGCCTTCTGCGCCGATGGCCTCGAAGTAGCCGGCCAGGTCCTGGTGGCGGGCGAGTTGGGCGCCGGCGACGCCGCGGCCGCACGGGCAATGGCCGCACGGATACTCACTCTGGCCGCTGGACTCGGCGTCGTGCTCTGTGTGGTGCTCCTCGCGGTGCGCACCGTGGTGGCCGACGGCTTCAGCCCGGATGCCCAGGTCACTGCGTTGGCGGCGGCCGGGCTGTTGTGGGTGGCGGCGACACAGCCGGTGAACGCCGTGGTGTTCGCACTCGATGGGATCCTCGTCGGAGCGGGGGATCTGTGGGCATCGGCCGTCGTCATGGCGGGCGCGGCCGCGGCCGCTCTCCCGGTGTGGTGGGCGTTCGGGGACCGCAGCGCAGGCATCTGGGCGGGCCTGCTGGTCTTCATGGCCGTACGCCTGGTGGGGATGTCAGTGCGGTGGAAGTTCCACCGGCTAGACGCAGACCGCTGACACGTACGCGGAGATCACCTGGCTGGCGGACAAGAATCCCTCGCTTTGCACCAGGTCCTCGATCTCGTCGGTGGCCCCGGGATTGTTGGGGTTCGCGGCGTACCGATCGACCACGTCGAGGACCTGGGCGAACACGTCCTTCTGTGCGGCCAACGCTGCGGTGATCCGAGGGTCGGAGATCTGGATCAGGTGGTCGTAGACCTGCACGAGACCGTCAGCGAGGATTCTCCGGGCCGCCGGACTGGTGAACAGCGTGGGGTCCAGCCGGTTCTCGGCCACGTCACGCTGCGTCAGGATCGCACACGTGTCGTCGGACGCCAGGAAGCGATCGAACAGGGACTGCAACTCCTCGATGCCGGCGGCGCCGGTGGCCAGTTCCGCGGCATCCAACGGATCCTCAGTCGTGGTGGTGGTCGCCACAACCGGGTCGTCGAAGGCCAACTCCTTGCTCCCCGAACACGAGGCGACGCACGCCATCGTCACTATGAACACGAGCAACGACACCACCGGCGTGACCGTGCGGCGGCGTGTTGCGCCACGCCTGGCGGGCCGATCGATCATGGACACGATGGTAGAGGCGGACAACGGCCGAGCCACATCGGGCCTCGGTGCTAGGTGGTGCACGAGCGGTCGAGCGCTGCGGCGACCCAGCGCTCGGCGTCCTCAGCCGCCAGGTCGGCCGCCATGGCCCGGAGCGCCTCGTCGACTGGTCCGGCCGCCACAGCGGCCGCCGATCGATCCAGACCGTCGACCCACCGCGACCACTGGTCCTTCAGTCCAGCGTCGACCGCAGGAACCACCGACCGCGCTGCGTCGGCCGAAGCTCGCAGCGCCGCACCGAACCCCACCGGATCACCCGGTGATGTGGTGTCACCGATGATCAGTGCGTGAACCGCGCAGACATCGGCCCGTCGGACCGCCTCGTTCAATCGACCGCGAACCGTGGCATCGGACAGCGGAGCTCCCTGGGGCAGTCGCGACGGGGACGCCGTCGTGGTGACCTCACTCCCAGCCGGTCCGACGGTCGTGGTCGCAACGAGCCCCGTCATCGGAACACGGGTCGAGCTGCGTTCATCTGACCCACTGGACGGTCCCATCGCACCGCTCTGCGCACTGCCAGCGGCGCCCGGTTCGGAATCGACGCGCCGAGCGTCGCCGGAAGTCGCTCGCCCGCTGCAGGCGCTCGACCCCACGCAGCTTGCCATCACCACCGAAACAGCAACCGCGGTCCTCACCCGACTCCCGTTCACAAATCCCCCTGAATGACGCCCGCTCCGAACTGGGCCGAACCGATTACGGGTCCGCACAGCCAGATCGAGCGTACTGATCAGCGGCAGCCGGCGTCGCTCCAGGCCAGGATCTGGTTCCAGGAGTCCTTGAACTCCGAGTCGTCGAACAAGCGTCGGATTCGCGGGTCATCGATGTCCGAGAGACCCCGTGCGGCAACCGCAGCCGACCTCGTGGTCTCGACCACCAACGGCCACGCGGCCGCCAGGTCGTCGGGCACGAACTCCAGGGCGGCCTTCGCCGCTGCGGCCTGGGACTCGAAGACCTCCGCCACCTCGGTCTCGCCGGCCGCCTCGGGCCGCGCCCGTTCGAACTCGGCGATCACCTTGCAGACATCGCGAGCAGCGACAGCAGCTTCCAGGTCGGCCCGAGCACCCGCCAGGTCGCGAGGACGCGGGACATCGACCGAGACTCCGTCGATCGAATCGGGCAGCGTGGTGCTGGCCGACGTGGTCGACGGGAAGATGACCCGGTCGTCGTCGTCGGTTCCGCATCCGGCCAGACCCCACAACAACAACAACGCCAACGAAAGCGACCGTACTGCGGGCCGGCTGGTTGGCTGCCTCGGGTGGACCGCCTGGTCACCAGTCGCCCGCCGCGGGCCCTGGGCGGTCACCCCCTGCGGGCCATGAGCAAGGCGCTCAAGGCCTTGCCGTCAGCCTTGCCGCCGGTTCGTTTCATGGCCTGCCCGACAAAGAATCCGAGCACCTTCTGCTCCCCGGCGCAGAACGTCGCCCAGTCGTCGGGATGATCGGCGATCAGTTGATCCGCCAATGACTCCAGCTCGCCGCCCGCCATGGCCTCGTAGCCCAACCGAGCGGCGATCTCCGAGGCGCCGTCGCCGGAGCTCAGCATCTCGGCCAGCACGGTCTTGGCCTGCGTGGCGGTGAGTTGACCGTCGGCCTCCAGACGGGACAGCTGAGCGAAGGCCGACGCCGTCACGGCATCCGGCCCCGCATCGGCCAGGTTGTTCACCGCATGGGTCACCAGCCGACCCGGATCGCCGCCCGCTTCGACGGCGGCGAGGACCAACGGGTCCAACCCACGTTCGACCACGAGGGCAGACAGTTCGGCTGTGCACCCAGCAGCCGCAGCCAGCGCCAGGCGCCGAGCGGCCGGCAGCGGCGGCAGCGCAGCGCGGATCTCCTCGATCCACACCGGATCAGGATCCAGCTCCACCAGATCGGGCTCGGGGAAGTACCGGTAGTCGGTGGCCTCCTCCTTGGAACGCAGCGTGATCGTGCGCCCCTCGTCCTCGTTCCAGTGTCGGGTCTCCTGGCGTATCCGTTCGCCGGCCTCGAGCAGGTCGATCTGACGCCGGGCCTCGTACTCGATGGCTCGACTGAGGGACCGAATCGAGTTGACGTTCTTGATCTCGCAGCGGGTACCGAACGGCGCGTCCTCGCCCTGGCGGACACTGACGTTGACGTCGGCCCGCATCGAACCTTCCTCCATCTTGCCGTCCGAGGCGCCCACGGCGATGAGGATGGATCGCAGCTCGCTCACATAGGCGCGGGCCTGAGCCGACGTCCGGAGGTCCGGCTCCGACACGATCTCCAACAACGGAACTCCCGCCCGGTTGTAGTCGATCAGCGTGTACTCCGCGTCGTGGATCCGACCGCCGCCCGAACCCATGTGACTGCTCTTGCCGGTGTCCTCCTCGAGGTGCGCCCGCGTGATCCCGATTCGTTCCCCGCTCGGCAGGTCGAGCCAGCCCCCGAGGTCGATCGGCAGCTCGTACTGACTGATCTGGTAGTCCTTCGGCATGTCCGGATAGAAGTAGTTCTTGCGGGCGAAAACGCTGCGCTGGATGGTGCTGTTCAGCGCCAACCCGATGCGGATCGCCATCTCGACCGCCGTGCGGTTGAGCACCGGCAGGCTGCCGGGCAGACCCAATGAGGTGGGGTCGATGTGCCGATTCGGCTCGCCTCCGAAGTGATTCGGGGCACCGGAGAACAGCTTGGTGCTGGTCAGCAGCTCGGTGTGCACCTCGAGTCCGATCACCATGGTCCAACCGTTGGGCAGCTCGCTCACGAGGCCACCGCCCGACCAGCGGAGCCTTCGAGCCCGGCTTCCAACACGGCCGCCGCCCGAAACATGGTCGGCTCGGACATCATGGGTCCCAGCAGCTGCACGCCGATCGGCAGACCATCGTCGCCGACCCCGAACGGGACGCTCATGGCCGGGTGCCCGGCCAGGTTGGTGGGAATGGTGCAGACGTCGTTCAGGTACATGGTCAGCGGATCGCTTGTCTTGTCGCCGAAGGCGAAAGCCGTGGTGGGGCTGGCCGGGGACAACAACAGGTCGAACTTCTCGTACGCCAGATCGAAGTCTCGGCGGATGAGCGAGCGGACCTTCTGAGCCGTGCCGTAGTAGGCGTCGTAGTAGCCGGCGGAGAGTGCGTAGGTCCCGAGCATGATGCGGCGTTTCACCTCGTCGCCGAATCCGGCGGTGCGGGTGAGGTCGTACATCTCCGGCGTGGTGGCGGCATCGACGCGAAGTCCGAAGCGCACGGCGTCGTAGCGCGCCAGGTTGGAGCTGGCCTCGGCCGGGGCGATCACGTAGTAGGCGTCCAGGCCGTAGGCCGCGGCGGGGACCGAGGCCTCACCGATCTCGGCACCCGCCGCCGCTAGGGCTTCGGCCGCGGCGTGGACCCGGGCCCGGACGTCGGAGGCGATCCCGTCGCCCATGAACTCCTCCACCATGCCGATACGAAGCCCGGCGACCCCGTCGTTCAGGTGCGTCGAGATCGGCCGCACCGGATCCGGGATCGAGGTCGAGTCCAGCGGGTCGTGGCCGGCGATCACCTCGAGGAGGAGCGCGGCGTCTGCCACCGAACCGGCGAACGGGCCGATCTGGTCGAGGCTCGAGGCAAATGCCACCAGCCCGTACCGGCTGACCAGCCCATAGCTGGGCTTCACCCCGACCACTCCGCACAGGCTGGCCGGCTGACGAATGGAACCGCCGGTGTCTGAGCCGAGCGACAACGGCACGAAGCCGGCGCCGACGGCAGCCGCGCTGCCGCCCGACGAGCCACCCGGGACACGAGTGTGGTCGTGCGGATTCCGGGTCGGACCGAACGCCGAGTTCTCGGTGGAGGAACCCATGGCGAACTCGTCCAGGTTGGTCTTTCCGACCGAGATCGCTCCCGCGGCGCGAAGCGTGGTCACGACGGTCGCGTCATACGGCGGAAGCCACCCCTCGAGGATCCGGGAGCTGCATGTCGTCGGGATCCCGCGCGTGCACAAGTTGTCCTTCAACGCGATCGGAACCCCGGCCAGGGGCCCCGGATCCCGGCCGGCCGCCACCGCCTCGTCGATGGCTCGGGCATCGGCCCGGGCGGCGTCGGCGGTGACCAGGTTGAACGCGTTGAGGTCACCGTCGCCGGCGGCGATAGCCGCCAGTGATTGCTCGACCACGTCGACGGCCAGGAGCCTCCCGGCGCGCACGGCTGCGGCTGTCTCGACTGCCGACCGGATCACGGCTGCTCGCCCAACACCGGTGGAACGCGGAACATCCCCGCCTCGGCGGCCGGCGCCGAGCCCAGGACCTCGTCCCGGTCGACCACTGCGGCGACCACGTCGTCTCGCATCACGTTCACCAGTCCGTAGGGATGACCCATTGGCTCGACCCCCGAGAGGTCGAGCGCCGCCATCTGTGAGGCGTGCTCCAGGATGTCCCCGAGCTGAGTGGTGAACGTCTCCAGCTCGGCGTCGGTGAGGGTCAGGCGTGCGAGGCGGGCCACCGAGGCGACCTCGGCGGCCGAGATGCGTTCGGGCATGGCGCTCAGCCTACGAGCGTTCGGCCGAGGAACTCGACGGACCGTTCCTCGATCAACTGCGCATCATGGTCCAGCGTGGCGACGTGGTAACTCCGCTCCAACGTCACCCATTCGACCGGGCCACCCAGGTGAGCGGCAAGATGCTCCGACGACGCCGGCGGCACGACATGGTCCTGCGGCGAGCTCATGAGGAGCACGGGCATGGTCAGCGCGGCGAAGCCGTCCTGAATGTCGTCGACGGCGTCGCCCAGCGTGGCCAGGGGTCCCAGCGGCGTGGCGGCGTAGGACAGCTCCACGCTTCCCGCCATGGCGATGTCGCTGCCGATCGAATCGATCGTCTCCATCCCGGCCTCGAGCATGGGCACCAGCACAGCCGTGATCTCGGGTTGAGGTTTGGCCAGCGGATTCACCAGCAGCAAGGAGGCAATCTCCGGGTAGTGCTCCGCCAACCAGAGCGTGAGCGTGCCTCCCATGCTCAATCCCGCCACGGCCACCCGGTCGCATCGACTGGCCAGCTCGAGGTACGCCGCGTCGGCCGTGGCGGACCAGTCGTCCCAACCGGTCGTCATCAGATCCTCCAGCGTCGTGCCGTGTCCCGGAAGGCGTGGGAGTTCAACAGTGTGACCCGCTGCCGCCATGGCAGCCGCCCACCCGCGCACCGAATGCGGGGATCCGGTGAAACCGTGCAACACGAGGACTCCAGTGCGCTCACCCGACCAGGACTCGGGCTCAGCGCCCGCAAGGATCTCTGACATGAGGTCGAAACTACCGGCCGACCTCATCGGCGCTGAACCAGGGACGGCCCACGGCTATTGTGCGTTGGTCGACAACTGCTCGACAGCGTTGGGGGACGGATGGTTTCGTGCCCCGCCCACCGGGCCCACGCCCCCGAACCGAATGGACAGTGCCATGTCGAAATACCAGTTCCTCACCCCCGAGTGGGTCGCCGCCGCGAAGGCCATCCGGGACGAGCACGAGGGCGAGGCCCCGGCGCCGGCCCACGTCGTCCGGATGAACCAGATCATCACCGAGGTGCCCTTTGGTGACAGTGACGTGAAGGCCTACATGGACACCTCGAGCGGCGCCATGGAGATGGACCTCGGCGAACTCGAGAACCCGGACCTGACCGTCACCGTGGACTACGCGACCGCCAAGGCCATCATGGTCGACGGCAACCCGCAGGCCGGGATGCAGGCGTTCATGGCCGGCAAGATCAAGGTGCAGGGCGACATGACCAAGATGATGGCGCTGGCCAACGGACCCGGCGACGCCGCGGCCCAGGTCGTGGCCGACAAGATCAAGGAAATCACCGCCGACTGAGTCGGCCCTGCCCTCAACTGCCCTGTGATCAACCCTGACCCAATCAACTCAGGGCAGTTCGGCTGCCGGATCCATGGTGGAGGCGACGGAGCGCTTCGGCGCTCCGTCGTCTGCTTTCGAACGCACATCCCGCCGACCCCGGAGGGCCATGGCCAACACCATGCCCACGGCACTGACCACCGCCCCCACCGCGTAGGTCTGCCCGAACGACGAGGCCACCGGAATGGTGGCGGAGCGCGACACCTGGATCGAGTCCAGCAGGTTCATCCCCAACGATGATCCGACCTGACCCACCAGTTGTTGGGAGGCGCCGGCCACACCGAGGTCGCCGTGATCAACCGAGTTCGCCACCGATGTGGCGATGGCCGGCTGGGCCGAGCCCATGCCGATGCCCGAGATGGCGATGGCCAGCACGACCCACCCGGTGGACGGATCGGTCGACACCACCGCCAGGATGCCCAGCGACAAGGTCATGCACGCGGCGCCGAAGAAGGCAAAGAATCGAGTACCGACCCGCGGCACCAGGGCGCCGGCCACGGGTCCGCTGACGGCGAAGATGAGCGGGCGCGGAATCAGCATGAGTGCGATCGCGCTCGGACCCAGGCCACGCACGTCGCTCAGCAGCTTCGGGGCCAGTATGAAGCCGCCCATGTAGCCGAAGTTGGTGAAGAACTGGATGGCAACCGGGATGGTGAAGGTTCGACGCTGGAAGTAGCGCAGCGGGACCAGCGGGTGGTCCGATCGTTGCTCGATCCGAACGAACCACACCAGGGATCCGATCCCGAGCAGCAGGCCACCGATCACCGCTGGATGAGTCCAGCCCCAGGGTCGGCCCCGGTCGAGGGCAATGAGGATCGCCAGGAGGCCGACGGCCAACGTCACCTGACCCGGTACGTCCATCGGAGTGCCGGGACGACGAGGTGTCTCCGGCAGGATCCGCCAGGCCACCAGCCCGGCCGCCAGCAGCAGCGGCACCTGCATCACGAAGATCATTCGCCAGCCGAAGGCCTGAACCAGCGGCCCACCGGCCACCAGCCCCACGACCGGGCCTCCGGCCACCACCAACGACCAGTAGCCGAGCGCCTTGGATCGTTGGTCCCTCGGGAAGACCAGGTTGATGATGGCCATGGACGACGGTCCGCTGGCAGCCCCGATCGCCGCCCCGAGCACCCGAGCGGCGATGAGCGAGGTCGCGCTCCATGCCACGGCCGAGAGCACGGCGAACACCGCCGATCCGGCCATGGCCAACAGATAGATCCGACGGTGACCGAAGACATCTCCCAACTTGCCCGCGGTGGCCGAACTGAGGGCCATGGCCATGGTCGGTCCCGAGATCAGCCAGACCAGCAAGGATGGGTCGGCGCCCAGATCCTTGGCGATGGTGGGTCGGCTCACCGACAGGATGGTGATGGTGAAGCTGATGCAGAACGCTCCAGCCAACACCACCCAGGTCAGACGCCAGGCCGTCGCAGACGGTGGTGGGTGATCGGGATCCAGCACCCCGACGTCGGCTCGCATCGGCGCCACGGTAGGCCACCGCGGTACGACCGCCAGGTGTGACCTCCGGCCGCCTCGGTTGGGGTGGCCGCCGTCGCGGCGGCTGGGGAACACCACGTGTGGCAGACCACCCCAACGGAGGAGACCGGCTTCGTGAGATCACCTTAGATCCGCAACCACACTGGGTGATGGATCCTCGCGTATCGCGGTCAGCGGCGACGGGTGAACAGCCGGACCGTCGTTCCGGGAAGGTGAGATTCCCCGGCTGGCGGATCGGTGGCGATCACCGGGTTGGCCGGGGAGCCCTCGACCGCGGCAACCGGAAAGCCACTGGCCGAGAGCGCCGCCGTGGCGTCGGTCACCGACTGGCCGGTCACGTTCGGGATGGGCCGCGGCTCGGGGCCCTTCGACACCGTCACATCGACGACGGTGTCGCGCGGCACTGACGCGTTGTCCAGCTGACTCACTGCGATCACCGTTCCTGCCGGTACGTCGGCGGAGAAGACCTCGTTGACGTTGACCTTCAGCTGCACCCCTTCGAGGGCCCGGCGCACCGCATCACTGTCCTGGCCGACCAGACCGGGCGGCACCGAACGCGGTGCCGGTCCGCTCGACACGGTCAGCGCCACGGCGCTGCCCTGCGGCAACTGTCCCTGGCCGTCGGCGGGCGCGGCGGCCGCCATGACAACCCCGGCAGGCACGACCTCGTCGTTCGGGTTTGCGAAGTCCCCCACGACCAGGCCGGCTGCGGTGATGGCCGCCCTCGCCTCGGCCTCAGGCAGGTTGACCACCGACGGGAGCACGGTCAACTCGTTGCCGAGCGACACCGTCAGATCGATACGACGACCTTCGGCCAGCTCGCGACCGCGCGGAACCGACTGGGCCAGCACCTCGTCGACCCGGGAGCCGTTGAGTCGTTCGTATTTCACTCCGATGCTCCACGAGTTCTTTTCGAGCAGGTTCCTCGCCTCCTCGACGTCGAGCCCGACCACCTTCGGCACCGGCGCCGTGGGCGTGCGGACGGCCAGGAACACGCCGACCCCGGCGCCCGCCAGCCCGACGAGCACGAGCAGGGCCAGCACCACGGTCCGCCAACGACGCCGGGGCCGCTCACCCTCTACATCGACCGATGAACCCTCGCCGGCATCAGCCGAACCGGCCGCCATTCTGGCCACATCCGCCTCGGCGGCCGCGTCCGGATCGGTGACCTCATCCGCCTCGGCCGCCTCATCCGCCTCGGCCGCCTCGGCGGGCCCGGGATCCGGTCGTGGATCGGTGACCTCATCGACTGACGTGGCGTCAGGGTCGCCGGATGACCGAACCACGGCGATGGGCGCGACAGGAGCGACAGCCGGCGAATCGGCGACAGCCGCCGAGATCACCGACGCCTCCGCGTCGACGACCCCCGCACGCATGGAGCCCAGCCGCTCGGCCGTGATCGACGGCACGAGCGGGAACGGCGCGGGTCGCGGAAGGTCCTCGGCCGCCGCCAGCAGCGCTATCTCGAGCTCTCCGGCATCCGGCCGCTCCTCGGGGTCGAGCCGCCCCGCACGAGCCACCGGAGCCACCAAGCGGCCGAGCTCGACCGGCGGGACCAGATCTGCCTGACATCGGGCCATCAGGGTGGCCGTGGTGGTATCAGCGGTGAAGGGCACGACACCGGAGACCGCCTCACAGAGGACCAACGCCAAGGCGTACACGTCGGCCTTACCGTCGACCGCACGACCACGTGCCTGCTCCGGCGAGGCGTACCGAGCGGTACCGATCAGCATGCCCTCGGGCTCGGTCCACGAGGCCTCGGCCATGGCGCGGGCCAAGCCGAAGTCGGCGATGCGCAAGCGGCCGTCCGGCCCGAACAGCAGGTTCGCCGACTTGATGTCCCGATGGACCAACCCGTTGCCGTGGGCGTAGTCCAGCGCTCGACAGCATTCGAGGCCGATCACGAGGGCCTGCGACGGACTGAGCCGGTGACCGGCGTCGATCATGGCCCGAAGGCTCCCGCCCTCCAGGTACTCGCACACCAGATAGGCCGTGTCGCCATCGACGCCGGAGTCATAGACATGCATCACGTTCGGATGGTTCAGACCGGCTGCGGCCAGCGCCTCGGCGCGGAAGCGACGTAGGAAGCGCTCGTCGCCGCTGGCCGACTCGTGCAGGATCTTCACCGCAACGCTTCGACCCAGTTGGAGGTCGTCGGCCAGGTAGACCCTGGCCGAGGCGCCGGTGCCGATCTGCCCCAGGAGGCGATACCGCTCGGCGATGGTGCGGCCCACGCCGTCGGTTATGTCTCCTCGGCTCATGGGACGCCGAGCCTACCGAGCCGGGCCGCTCGGTCCGGGACGCGACCGATGCCCGGTCGGCGGAGGTCGCGAGCGAGACTGGGAACGTGTCAGACACCGGGTCCAGCGATGAGTCGAGCATCACCCAGCCACCGGCCCCGGCGCCTGGGACCCAGACCCTGCTCGACCGGCCGTGGTTCCGCCGGGGGGTGATCACGGTCCTCCTCGGTCTGGCCGTGGGCTTCGGCGCGTACGCCGTCGGCAACTCGGTGACCGGCAGCGACAACGTGAGCACGTCGTTGCCCGACAGCGTGGAGCGGCTGATCCCGACCAGTGGCTCGGAGGTCCTGAAGCAGAGTGAGGTCGGGGTGGACCTGGCGCTTGGTTACGACGCGTACCTCATCATCAACGGCGTCGAGATCCGAGACGTGTCCTCTCGGGACAACGGCGACGGACTCACCCGAGTGCTGACCCCGGACGGCTACACCGTCACCTACGTGCCGGGTCCGGGAAAGCGGGTCGAACAACTGGAACCCGAACTCAACCAGATCACGGCCATGGTGTGGCGCCAGGAAAGCGGCCCGGAGACAGCCGTGCCCGTCTTTTGGACGTTCAACGCGGCATGACGCAACCGGAGCCCGGTTGAGGCCGGCCGAGAGGTGTCAACCGAGCCCGACACGCTCCAGGATCTCATCGATGGCCACCCGAGTCGTCTCGACGCTGTAGCCGCAGCAGATCCCGATCAGTCCGGCCCGTCGTGCCCCCGCTACGTTTCCGGCGTGATCGTCGACGAAGATCGTCCGTGACGGATCGCTGCCGATGCGCCGACACGCCAACTCATAGATCGCTGGATCAGGTTTGCGAACGCCCACCTCGCAGCTGTCCACCACGTCGTCGAACAGTTCGTCGACCGGGATCATCGCCCGCCAATGAACCGAGAACTCGGCAATATTGTTGGTCACGACCCCGGTCCGCAGCCCAGCGGCCCGGAGATCTCGCACTGCCTCGACCGCGAACCCACGCGTCGACGAACCGACGCTCGACATTCCGATCAGCACTTGGATCGGGTCGATGGCACCGAGCCCCGACGCCTCGCCCGCTGCGGCGATCTCGGAGCGACAGGCATCGAAGCTCAGCTCCCCCCGTTCCAGGCGGTGCCACGGATGCTCGGTGTCCTGCTCATAGGGACCGAAGACCGCAAGTGACAGGGTCGCCGCCGGGATCCCGGCGGTCTCGGCCGCCGCTTCGAGATGGGCGAACGGTGAGTCGATGAAGACCCCACCGAAGTCGAACAGAACCGCATCGACCCCGCCTGGGTCCACAGCTCCCCCGGGTGAAGCATCGGTCATGGGAGGTCTCCGGTGTCGAGCAGCGAGACGAAGCCTGCCTCATCGAGCCGGGGAACTCCCAGTGCTTCTGCCTTCGTCAGCTTCGATGCCCCGGGATCGGCGCCCACCACGACCGCCGTGGTGCGCTTCGAAACGCTTCCGGGTGACTTGCCGCCGCGCGCGGTGATGGCGGCTTCGATCTGCTCTCGGGTGAACCCCTCCAGCGATCCGGTGACCACCACGCTCATCCCGGCCAGCGTCTGGGGCAGCACAGAGCGCTCGGGGCCGGCCATGTTCACGCCGGACGTCCGGAGCCGCTCGACCAGCACGCGGTTGGCCGGATCCGAGAAGTAGGCGTGGACCGACCCGGCGATGATCGGACCGACGCCCTCGATCGCCGCCAGGTCCCCGACCGAGGCACCCAGGATGGCGTCCATCGAGCCCAACCCGGCGGCCAGCGCCACACCACCGGCGGACCCGAGGTGGAAAACGTTCAGCCCGAACAACAACGCTCCCAACTGCCGGCTCTTGGACGCTTCGATGGCCGCTCGCAGATTGTCGATCGACCGTTGCTGATAGCCGGGCATGGAGGCGATCACGTCGAAGTCCAGTTCGTAGATGTCGGCCACATCGTGCAGTAGACCGGCCTGGATGAAACTCGCGACCTGTTTCTCGCCGAGTCCGTCGATGTCCATGGCCCCGCGTGAGGCGAAATGGCACAGGCGGGCCCATTGCTGCGAGGGGCAGGTGGGATGGACGCACTGGTGGCGGGCCTCCCCGGCCACGCGGACCAGCGGAGCGCGCTCGTCGCACGGGCACACCGCGGGGAACACCCAGGCCTCGCTCCCAGCCGGGCGGGCGGAGAGGATGGGACCGACGACCTCGGGGATCACGTCGCCGGCCTTGCGGACGATCACGGTGTCCCCGGGTCGCACGTCCTTGAGCCGCACCTGGTCCTCGTTGTGCAACGTGGCCAGGGACACCGTGGATCCCCCGACGACCACCGGCTCGAGCACGGCGAACGGTGTGACCTTGCCGGTCCGCCCAACCGAGATCGAGATGTCACGGAGCAGCGTCGAGCATTCCTCCGGCGGCAGCTTGTAGGCGATCGCCCAACGAGGCGCCTTCGCTGTGGCCCCCATCGCCTCCTGAATGGCCAAGGAGTCGATCTTGACCACGATCCCGTCGATCTCGTACTCGAGGTCGTGTCGGTGTTCCAACCAATGCCCGCAGAAATCCATCACCGCATCCACTGACTCCACCACGGTGGTCACCGGGTTGACGGGGAGACCCATGGCCCCCATCCAGTCGAGTGCGTCGTGGTGCGAGGAGATCTCCGGCCCACCCTGCACCTCGCCCAGCTGGTAGCACCACCAGGACAGCCTCCGCTGACGGGTGATCTCGGGGTCCTTTTGGCGAAGCGACCCCGCGGCGGTGTTCCGCGGGTTGGCGAAGCGAGGCTTGCCTGCCGCCTCGACCTCGGCGTTGAGCGCGTTGAACGTGGCGATCGGGAGGTAGATCTCACCTCGGGCCTCCAGGACCGGCGGAGCGTGACCGGTCAAGCGCTTCGGCACCGCGGGGATCGTGGCGACGTTGACCGTCACGTCCTCGCCGATTCGGCCGTCGCCCCGCGTGGCGGCCTGCACGAAACGTCCGTCCTCGTAGCGAATCGACACAGCGAGACCATCGATCTTCAGCTCGCAGACGTAACGGACCGGACCGTCTGGAGCCAGCTCTCCGAGTCTCCGCACCGTTCGCTCGCCCCACGCCTCGAGTTCCCCCCGGTCCATGGCGTTGTCCAACGACATCATGGGGACGAGGTGCTCGACCGGCGAGAAGGCGGCCGACGGCGCCCCGCCCACCCGGTGGCTGGGGCTGTCGTCGGTGACGAGGTCCGGGCGGGTCGTCTCGATCGCCGCCAGTTCCCGGACCAGGGCGTCGTAGTCGGCATCCGGCACGCTCGGGGCGTCCCGCTCGTAATAGTCGGCTCCCAGACGAAGGATCTCGGTCCGAAGCCACGAGGCCCGCTCGGCCAGCTCATCACGCCCGGTCATGGAGATTCAGGTCCTGTCACGCCCCGAGCCTAGGAGCCGCCATCGGGAGGCCGGGCGGTCCGGCCCGATCAGGCGCCGACGGACAGACGCAGACCACGGACCTGACGAATCACCCGGGCGGCGAGGTCCTGGGTGAGCAGAATCGCCCGCTCGGTCTGGGCTGCGCCGAAGCCACCGAGGTCACCGGCCGTCGTGATGATGGACCGCTCACGCAACAGCACGGGGTCCACGCCGGCCCGGACCAGCACGGTCCAGAGCTCCGAGAGCCGGCGCCACAGGCGATCGGTCGACGTTCCCATCGGCTCGTTGGTCGGGACCGCCCCCCAGGCGATCACCCCTCCGCGGTCGAGGAAGGCGCTCAGTTCGACCGCCACGGTCTCGAGCGGCGCGGAGACGGGCGCCCCGAGGAACCTGATCGAGCTCGACAGGATCGCCGCCCAATCTGCTCGGCCGTTGACCGACACACCGATCGTCGCTTCGTCACCGAGGTCGTCGGCGACGGAATCCACCAGATCGGTGATCTCCCGAGAGCCCATGGGAAAGGTCGGATGCATGGAGTTGGCCAGGCCGGGCTCGTCGAGGACCACCACCACCGGCGCATCGGGCACCAGCTCATGAGCCGCGTCCACCAGGGTCCGAGCCCGACGACCGACATCCGAAGCGGCACGCCGGCCCGCCGCTTCGGGCGTCACCCCATCGCGTCGGAGGCCCAGCCCGACCGTCACGGGACCCGTGAGCGACATCACGACCGGATCCACCCGGCCGGCCAGACCGGTCAGGAACTCCCGCACCCGTTCGAGGCCCACGCCGTCATCGGCCTCGGCCAGGAAGGGCGCGGGCGCCAGCTGGGGCATCCGGTCCAGCACGAACAGCGACAGATCGCTGGGGCTCAACAGCGGCATCGCGCCGAAGACCGTCGCCAACCCGGCACCCAAGCCGCCGCTCGGTAGGACCCCCATGAGGAGTCTGTTTAGGGACGCGCGGCGCTCATCCGCAAATCTGGCGTCGTGAAGGTCCATCAGGCCACCTGGCTCCTCCGGCTCATGACCGTGCTCGCCCCGTTCGCGTGCGGTCCGCTGATCGGCGCAGCGCTGGCCGACCGTTCCCGGGATGTGCAGGTCACGGGCACCTCGTCGGCGTGGGTGATCTGGGGCATCACGTTGCTGGCGGCCGCGGTGCCTCACCCCGTATCGCTGACGGCCATCCGGATCACCGGTCCCGCTCTGGGCCTCGGCTCGTTCGTCGCCGCAGTGACCGATCCGGCTCCCGACTGGCTCACCGGAGTTGGCGTGGCGACCGCCTTGGTGGTGGCCGTACTGTCCTGCACCGCGTGGTTCGCCGACGATGCGGTCGACGCCCGATCGTATGGCGACGAACAGCGCTTCACGCTGGCCACGCCGGGAGCGCTGATCGTCGGGCCGGTGCCGCTGGCCTGGCTCGTGATCGTGGCCACCGCCGTCGGTGGTCCACTGTTGTTGGCAGCACGGTCCTGGCTCCTCGGCACGGTCGTAGTGGTCATCGGCGGCACCCTGAGTTGGTTCGCGGTCCGATCGTTGCACTCCCTCGCCACCCGATTCGCCGTCTTCGTCCCTGCCGGGCTGACACTGGTCGATCCCATGGTCCTGGCCGATGCGGTGTTGTTCCCTCGACGCCGCATCGTGGCGTTGGCTCCTGCGCTGCGCGACACCACCGGTCGCGATCTCTCCCAGGGTGCCCGTGGCCTGGCGCTCGAAGTTCATCTCGACGCTCCAGCCGAGTTGACGATCCGTACCGGCCGAACCGAGGCCGAGGCAACGTCTGTCGACTCGGTGGTCTTCACGCCATCGCGGCCCGGCGCCGTGTTGAACGCGGCGAAGCAGCGTTCAATACGGGTCAACTGACCGCAGTGAACGAACCCCCGGCCGAGGCCGTCCCACTTCCGACCACGACGTCGCGTTCATAGAGCACGATCGCCTGGCCCGGCGCCACTCGTCGGGTCGGCGAGATCCAGACGATCTCGGCCGCAAACTCGACTGAGGCGTTCGACTCGACCGTGGCCTGGCTGGTCCTGCCGTGCGCAGAGGTCTGGACCTCGACGATTCCATCGACCCGGTCACCGATCCAGACCAGGTCGTCGACAGGCTGGCGAGCCGCGAGGAGTTCATCGGGCCCACCCACGGTCACCCGGCGGCCCGCCACGTCGACCGACACGACGTAGCGACGGTCGTCCCCGCCGGCCAGCCCCAGGCCCTTGCGCTGACCGATCGTCACCGTCTCCACGTGGTCGACCTGACCGACTCGCCGACCTCCAGCATCAACGACGTCGGCTGAGTGCAGCTCGACGCGCTCCGCCAGGAACCGGGCACGACCCTGGGTCGAGGTGATGAAGCACACGTCCTGACTGTCCGGCTTGTCCGCGGTGTCCAAGCCGCGCTCGACAGCCAAGCGGCGGACCTCGTACTTGGTCAGCGAACCCACGGGGAACACGACCCGCGAGCGTTGGACCGAGTCCAGCATGTGCAGGACATAGGACTGGTCCTTGGCCGCATCGGCTCCCCGGGCCAGCCGCGTGGCGCCGGACGGTCCGACCACGATCCGGGCGTGGTGGCCGGTGGCCACCATCTCGAACCCCAGCGCGTCGGCCCGACGGAGCAGCTTGTCGAACTTCAGGTGACGGTTGCACTCGATGCACGGGTTCGGGGTTCGGCCGGCCGCATGGGCTTCGACGTAGGGCTTCACGACGTGCTCGTCGAACTGTTCGCCGAAGTTGAAGACGTGGTGATCGATCCCCAACTGGCGGGCCACCCGGCGCGCGTCGTCGGTGTCACTGATGGCGCAGCAGCCATTGTCCGACGCTCCACCCCACAGTTTCATGGTCACGCCGGTGACCTCGTGCCCGTCGTCGAGGAGCAACGCCGCGGCGACCGATGAGTCGACCCCACCCGACATGGCGACGAGCACCTTCACGAGCCCAGCTCCACCAGCCGGCGAACCGAGGCCGTCAGTTCGGTCACGGCGCGCTCCATGTCGTCCAGGCTGGTGGACGGACCCATGCTCAGACGAATCGCTCCAGCGGCCAGCCCCGGCTCGATCCCGAGCGCCGCGAGCACGTGGGAGGGCTCCCGGGCACCGGACGCGCACGCCGATCCCGCCGAGACCTCCACACCGGCTCGGTCCAACAGGAACACCAACGCCTCGGCCTCCACTCCCGGGACCAACAACGTCACGATGCCCGGCACCACCTGTTCGTCCGACCCGGGCGAGGCACTCGCTCCGATCACCGTCACGCTCGGAAGGTGAACAGCCAACCCGTCGAGGAGTTGTCGTCGACAGCACCACGCCTGCTGGGCGAGCGCCGCTGCTTCGACCTGCGCCAACTCCACGGCCAAGGCGAAACCAGCGATCCCCAGAACGTCGTGCGAGCCGCTCCGCACATCACGCTCCTGCCCGCCGCCGATCTGCTGGGCCGCTATGGAGATGCCCCGCCGGACCACCAACGCTCCCACTCCCGAGGGCCCACCGATCTTGTGTGATGCCAACGACATGAGGTCCACCACGGCCATCAGGGGCGCGAGCGGCAACCATCGCGCCGCTTGGACCGCGTCGGTGTGCAACGCTGCGCCAGGGATGACCTCGCCAAGCGCCGCCAGGACCGACGGCGGAACGCAGGAGCCGGTCTCGTTGTTGACCGCCATGACCGACACGATCGACGTGGCGGACCCGGCCACCTCGGCCAGGGAGTCTGGAGTGACCAATCCGTGCCGATCGACCGCGATCAGTCGTCCTCGGGCCGCCAGCACCGGCTCCATGACCGCCGGATGCTCGATCGCCGAGCAGAGCGGGCGGCCCGTGGTGACGGCAGCGGCGAGGACGCCTCGCACCGCCAGGTTGTCCGCCTCGGTTCCGCCCGAACAGAACACGACCTCATCGGCGTGGACGCCCAGGACTCCCGCCAGTCGATCCCGGGCGTCCTCCACCACGGCGCGAGCCCGCCGGCCCGACCCATGCGATGCGCTGGCGTTGCCGAGGGATTGCTCACGGAGCTGACCCACGAGGTCCAACACTTCCTGGCGAACCGGGGTGTCAGCAGCATGGTCGAGGTGAAGCAGACCACCTGCGCCGTTCATGCAACCGACCGGGCCGCCGACCAGGCCCACTGGCCCTGCCGGGCCGCAGCATCCGACGCCGTACCGGACCTGAGTTGGCGAGCCGATGCGACACAGACCAGATAGAACTCGGGCGACAGCCACGGCGGGCGTGGACGGCCGATGAGCTGCTCGACCTCGGCGGACATCTTGGACGTCAGGTGATGACGAGCTTCCGGACTGAGGTCGGTGACCCTGATCAAGAGGGTCCGCATGAGCACGTACTGCGCCTCGGTCATGGCCCCCACGTCCAGGGTGGCGACGTACTCCTCCAAGCCGAACGGGGGGGCGAAGACGAACGGCACCGATCGGGCCGCAGCAGCGCGCTCGGACAGTACGAACGTGCCGGCCACCAGATCTCCGAACCTGCGACTCAGCGGGTCGAACAACGCCAGGAACAGGCCGAGGGGGATGTACACGTCAATCAACGCCACGATGGCCCGCGGCATGGCGTGGCGGGCGCTGATGGGCGATCCATCGAGGGTCACGACCCGGATCCCCAGCACAGCCTTACCGGGGGTCCGTCCGTCCCAGAGGGTCTCGGAGACCGCGGGCAGCACGCACACAATGGTGAACAACCCGACGACGAGACCGATCTCCATGAACACGCCGGACTGGCCGATCGCACCGACCCTGGAGAAGAGCCCGAGCACCCACACCAGGCCGATGACGAGCCCGGCCTGGATCACGAGGTCGATCAGCTTGGCCAGGACCCGCGTCCCGACGCCGGCCGCGCTCAGCTCCAGGACGACGGCTTCCGGCGTGATGATCCCCTCGGCGGCATGGCGACTCACCCCGAGCACGGTATCGCCCGGTTACCCCGACGGCTGCTCAGCCGGGCATCGGCCCGATAGCGTCGACCTCAGTGGACCTGGACCGATTCATCGCCACGAACCAGCCCGCCTGGCAACGCCTCGACGAGTTGGCCGGACGGGCCCGCCTCCGGGTCACGGTGTTGTCCGCGGACGAACTGGACGAGTTGATCGCCCTGTACCAGCGGATCTCCGGACACCTCTCGGTCGCTCGTACCCACTACGACGACGACACCTGCTCCACTGAACTCACCACCATCCTGGCCCGCGCTCGCGGGGTGATCTACCGGGAGCGAACCTCGCCGGTGGTGGCCATCGGGCGTTTCTTCACCAAAGTTTTCCCCGCCGCCGTCTGGCAGGCCCGTCGATTCACCGCTGCGGCGACGTTGGCGTTCCTGGTGCCGGCCATCGGGATGGGCGTGTGGCTCTCGTTCGACGACGCCGCCCGGAACGCCACCATCGACCCGGAAACTGCGGCGCTGATCGCCGAGAGCGGGTTCGCCGATTACTACAGCTCGGACGCTGCCGCCTCGTTCCAGGCGAACATCACGACGAACAACATCCGGGTCGGCCTGCTGTCCTTCGCCGGTGGCATCTTCGCCGGCATCCCCACCCTGCTCCTCATGGGCTTCAACGGGATGAACGTCGGTGCGGTCGCCGCGGTCATGCACGATGCGGGCGAAGCCGGACAGTTCTGGGGTCTGATCCTTCCCCACGGGCTGCTCGAGCTCAGCGCCATCTGGTTCGCCGGTGGGGCAGGACTGCAGATCGGCTGGGCGGCCATCTCCCCGGGCGATCGTCGTCGCTCGGAGGCGGTGGCGCGGGCAGGCCAGGGCAGCCTGGTCATCGTGCTCGGGGCGTCGCTGGCATTCGTCGTGGCCGCCATCATCGAAGCCTGGGTCACACCGTCAGGTCTGCCGACCGCGGTTCGGATCGCCATCGGTGTTGCCGCCTTCTCGGTGCTGATGCTCTGGGGCTTCGGCCTCGGTCGGTCGGCCGTGGCCGAGGGTTACACCGGACGTCTGGGTGAGCGACCGTCAGAGGGCCCCGGTGGTCTTGATGTGGAGATAGGCGTCGGCCAGTTGCGCGGCGAGCGCTCCCGGCGGGGCGTCGATGACCCGCACACCCCGACTCTTCAAGCGTGACCCGGCCCGCCGACGTTCCTCCGACGCAATGACCGCGGCGGCGCGGCGATAGGCGCCCGCTGGGTCAGCGACCGATCCGTCCAGCCAGCCGCGGACCTCGCCGTCGCTCACCGACGCCACGATGACCACGTGGTGCCGGGCGACAAGTGGCAACGCGGGCAACAGCGCATCCTCGACCGCCTGCTCGGACAGCTCGGTGAGCAGCACGACGAGGGACCGTCGACGAAACCTGACGAGCATCTCGGAGAAGGCCCGCCCGTAGTCGCTGGTGGCGAGCTGGGGTTCGATGTCGAACATGGCCTCGGTCATCCGACTGACCTGATCTCGATTGCGGGCCGGCGCCACGATCGACCGGACCTCGGTGTCGAAAACCATCAGACCGACCTTGTCGCCCAGCTTCGTCGCCACCGCACCGAGGGCCATGACGGCGTCCATGGCGTGCTCGATGCGGGGCACGCCGTCGCTCTGGGCCGCCATGAGTCGACCGGAATCCAGCATCACGATGATCGTCTGGTTCCGCTCCGGGCGGTAGGTCTTCACGATCATCCGGCCAGCCCGGGCCGACGCCGCCCAGTCGACGTTTCGGAACTCGTCGTCGGAGGTGTACTCACGGAGTTGCTCGAACTCCGTCCCACCACCGAGGCCCCGGGACGATCGGAGTCCGATGTCGAGGATTCGCGCCCGGCGAATCCGCAGCTCGGCATCCTTCCGGCTGCGAAACGGTGGATGCACCCGCAAGGTGCTGCGAACACGCTGTCGACCCTGGCGTCCGCCCAGTCCCAACGGTCCGACGGTGCGCACCGTCACCTCGTCCAGGAGGAACCGACCGCGCCGGGTCGGAGTGAGGACCGTCGTCGCCGCGGCCGTTCCGCCGCGAGGCACCCGGGTCGTGACCCGCCGGGTTGCCGCCTGGAGCGACGGCGGGAGGGCGTCGGCCACGCCGACGCGAACAGACCGGGCGACCGCGGTGGAGATGCGCCACGTCACGTCGATCCGCGAGCCGGTGATGGCCACCGGGGGGTGCTCCCGGGTCACGCTCACGTTCTTGATCGACGGGGCCAACAGGATGTCGCCCAGGACGATCAGCACCAGCGCCAGGTTGACCACCAGGAGCGAGATCCACACGCCCGGAGCGGCGTTCCCGGGCACGAGGAAACAGGCGATCGACAGCACCGCGGCCACGAGCGGAACCCTGACGGTCAGGAACACGGCATCACCTCGGCGCCGGCACCGAGACCAACACGCTGTCCAGCACGCCATCGGCCGTGGCGCCCTCCAACTCCAACTCGGGACGCACCATGAGCCGGTGACGCATGGCCGGTTTGGCCACCGCCTTCACCTCGTCCGGCGTCACGTAGCCCCGGCCGGACAGCCACGCCCAGGACTTGGCTGCCCGCAGGAGGGCCGCGGCGCCCCGGGGAGACACCCCGAGCTGGATGGACGGCGTCTCCCGGGTGGCCCGACACAGGGCCGCCACGTAGGCGATCACCGCCGGCTCCACCGTGACCGCGGCCACCTCTGCCCGGGCCCTCATCAGGTCGGCCGCCGACGCCACCGCGGTCACCCCAGCGCCAGCGACGTCATGTGGGTCGAGACCGAGGTGATGGCGGTTGAGGATCTCGGTCTCCTGTTCGAACGTGGGGTAGCCCATGAGCAGTTTGAACAGGAAACGGTCCAGCTGCGCCTCGGGGAGCGGATAGGTGCCCTCGTACTCCACCGGGTTCTGAGTGGCGATGACCATGTGTGGATCAGGGAGCATCCGTGACTCACCCTCCACCGACACCTGACGTTCCTCCATGGCTTCGAGGAGTGCGGACTGGGTCTTCGGTGGGGTGCGGTTGATCTCGTCGGCCAGGAGCAGGTTGGTGAACACCGGGCCCGGTCGGAACCGGAAGGTGGACTCGCGCTGGTCCAGGATCGTCTGCCCGGTGACGTCGGACGGCATCAGGTCCGGGGTGAACTGCACCCGGGCGAACTCCAGGTCCAGCGACGCCGCCAACGTCTTGACCAACAGCGTCTTGGCCACGCCGGGGACGCCCTCGAGGAGCACGTGACCCCGGGACAGCAGGGCGGCGATGAGCCCGGACAGCGCCCCGTCCTGACCGACCACGACCTTGCCGACCTCGGCGCGCACCGCCAACATGGCGTCGTGGGCGGCCGAGGTGGTGGCGGTCGGCGAAGCCATGGGCGGGTCAGTCGGAACCATCGGGTGGTCAGGTGGCGGGTCGGGCCACGGGTGGGCACCTGGGGGGGTGGGATCGGGCATGTCGGTCACGTCTGCAACTCTCCTCTGAGTGTGTCGATCTGTTCGACGAGCGCCACCAGTTGCTCACCGGTGGTGACGGGGCGGTGGCCGAGCACGGCGGCCACCTCGTCGGCTGGCCGGCCCGTGCGGCCGGCCACGATCAGCGCCAGCTCCGGGACGGTCACGGCCCGACCGGCGCCCAACTGCTCGCCCAGATTGGCGACGGCCCGACGTCGGACCACCGACGCTGCCCTGGCCGGGTCGCGACGTCGGGCCATCAGAGCACCCCGGGCCACCACCAGCTCGGATCCTGCGATGGCCACCGGCAGGCGCTCGGTGACCGGGCGCCCGAAACGACGTCCGCTCACCACTGCGAAGACGACCATGGCCACGAGCAGCTGGAGCAGACCCAACTTTGCTCCGAAGCTCATCTCGTCGAGCAACGATCGATCAGAGGCACCGGTCGGTGCTCCGCGGGTCCCCGAGCGCACGATCACGACCTGCTGACCGCGCACCGGCGCGAGCAGCGCTACAGCCACGACTGCGTTGTCGGGGAGGGGTGCGGTGACCTGGAAGGCAGGCTGGTCCTTGGCTCGCATCACGTCGTTGGCAAAGAACTGCGGTCCGGAGATCAACACGGGCCCATCACTGCCCTCGGGACCGTCGAGGGCCACGTGGGCGCCGTCGTTGGTGGTGAAGCAGGCGGGCTGGCCGGCTCGGACCTCGAGCGCCACCAGCTCCGCAGTGTCGATCGGACCGAGTCCCTCCACTCCCGCCAACGCCGGGAGGGTGCAGTTCCCTGGCTGGGCGGTGATCTCAACGAACCCCACCTCGGAGGACCCGGTGTCGAAGGTGCCCGGAACGCCAGCCACCACGACACGGGTCCCGGCGCCGGCCAGGGTCCGGAGCTGTCGCATCTGGCTGGGCCCGACCGAGAAGCCGTTGACCACCAGGACCGAATCCGCGCCGCTGCGTACCGCATCGTCGAACGTCATCTCGTCGACCTCGGCACCTGCCCCGTCGAGCATCGCCACCAGACCGGCGTAGCCGTCGGGTCCTGCGTTGTCGAGCGCGTACGGCCCGACGGAATCGGTCATGAGCGCGCCGGCCACCCCGACCACGGCCACGGCCACCGCCACCACGACCCATGTGCGAACTGACGACCGACGAGTCCCCACCGCGGTCACGTCTCGACCCCGACTCGGACGAGCTCATCGGATGAGCCCCGGGAGTTGTTCCGCGGCGCACCAACGACCACGGTTGCGGCCAGGGCGCGGAACCGGCTGTTCTCCTCCGGGCCGGTCGATGCCCCGGCGTACCAGGGCAGCTCGAAGAGCGTCGTGGCATCGTCGAACTCGGCCGCCACCCCGGGCGCCACATCGTTGAGCTCGATGCGGAACTCGCCGGTCGTCCGGCCCGGCAACGAGGCCAGCACCCCGAGATCGACCAACGTCCCGCACAGCTCCCGGTAGCGGGCCAGCAGGGCTTGCTTCCACTCGCCAGCCTGCTCGAGTTCCTGGGCCTGGCTGCGCCACTCCTTGGTGGAGCGCTCCTCGTGGACCTCGACCACTGCGTCGTCCTCCGACCTCCGAGCGCTGGGCCGCCAGTTGCGCAACACGAACCAGAGCAGGGCCAGCACCATGATGACCAACGCCACGATCACCACAGTCGACACGACGTTGCCGACCCCGCTGCCCGCACCGGAGCCGCCGGACACAGCGGGGAATCCCAGGCGTTCGGCCAACCACTCGACGATGCGCTGCCAGATGGGCCTCTCCCGCCGGTAGGGAGCTCCAGCGAAGATGTCGGCCGCACGATCGCGAATCTGGTCCCGATCGACCTCGAGCCTCACAGCCGACTCGCCAGGCTCGGGAATCGAGTGCTCATGTCGGACTCGATGTCCAGCCCCTCGGTGCGCACACGGAGATCGAAGTAGACGAGCGACGCCCACGCCGCGTGCAGAGGAGCGAAGAGGAGTTGGAGTGCCAGGG
>Ga0105044_10001995_pt1 | contig 27678 bp, 14 predicted proteins | sample MAT01_FD_78092 | JGI IMG/M metagenome (GOLD analysis project Ga0105044, IMG submission 78092) | Freshwater microbial communities from Lake Fryxell liftoff mats and glacier meltwater in Antarctica - MAT-01 | ecosystem: Environmental > Aquatic > Freshwater > Ice > Liftoff microbial mat | place... | reverse complement strand
GCTTCTTCCCCTTACGAGCGAGGATGAGATTCGCCGGCTTGATGTCGCGGTGGGCCATTCGCTTCTCGAACGCATGCTGAAGCCCCAGGGCGGCTTGCTGGGCATAAAGGCCGGCATTGATGACGGGGAGAGGTCCGCGGGCCTTCACGAGTTTCGAGAGGTCGTCGCCGTCGATATACTCCATCGCGAAGACGATCAGCTTACCGATCGGCCGGGCAGCGTAAGCGTTGACGATATTCGGATGCGAGAGCTGGGCAGCGGCCTGGATCTCCCGGAGAAAACGGTCCAGATTCCCGGGCTCGTCGACGAGTCCCTGATTCATCACCTTGAGAACTTCGAGCCGATTCATCATCCGATTGCGAGCGAGATAGACAACGCCCATGCCGCCGCGGCCCAGTTCGCGGAGCAATTCGTACTCGAGGTTGTTTTGCAGTTCCTCGGGGACCGGCCCCGCACTCGCAGACAGGGATGCCGAGAGAGCAGGCTGGGAAGTGGAGGGCGGGGGCTCCGTCGGAACCGACTCCGGGGGGATCGCCAGGGATTGCGTTGCTGGCCGTGGGTTCGGGGAATTTTGGCCGTGGGCTCGCCGCATGCGATCGACGAATCGGTCGCTTGTTGCCTCGACAACGGTCTGAATGTACAGGGCGCAGGTCTCGAGATGGTCGAGAATCCCCTTGGCTTCTTCCTGGGGAACCTTCCCCACGGCAAAAGCCTTGAGCACGTCCGGCGCCGGGTGCGATGGGGGCGAAGGGCTCAAGTCAAGTTCTCCGGTCACCGAAGTTCTGATTCCATTTTAAGGACTTCCAGGGGAATAGGCAGCGATTTCCGCCGACATGTCGAGATTCCTGAAAAAGAGGGAGAAAGCCTTCGCCATTTTCGGGACCGAAGAGGTGCGATGCGTCACTCGATATGTTCAAAGTCCCAGCCTCGCGTTTGGGCGAGGTATTCCGCGATGTCCCTGCGATGGCACTCGGAGACTCGTTTCTCCGCACACATCAGGCACATTGGCCCCTGGAGATCGGTGATGCGATCGAAGAGAATTGAACCCGCAAGTTTCAGCAGGGTGCTGTAGCGTGGCAGCTTGTCGTCGTATTCGAGGAAGAGGTTGCCCAGCTCGGGCCGTGAGGCATAGCGAATGCCCACCGAGGTGAGCAGGCCGACGATCCCCCTGGCGGGGTCCCTGGCAAGGATGTAGCTGCCCATGCTGGCGCGATCGGGGCGAAGGCGGACGTCGACGATCGTGCGAACGCCGTGCTGCTGGAGCAACGCGACGAACTCCGCCGGCTTGCGGCCGCCGTAGCCGACGGTGTAAGCCTTCACCACCATCGACCGTACCTCCGGGTTCGCCTTGCGGGGTGGTTGCCGCTAGTTGAATGTGGGCTCCCTCCGTAGTCATGAATGTAGGACCAAGTGAGATTATGGACCCTTTTCCACCAGGAGTTTCATTCATGGCGGCTCTGATTCAGAAGGAAGCACCGGATTTCAAGGCGACGGCAGTCGTGAACGAGGAGTTCAAGGACATCAAGCTCTCCGACTACCGTGGCAAGTACGTCATTCTTTTCTTCTACCCGCTGGACTTCACGTTCGTTTGCCCCACGGAAATCGTGGCTTTCAGCGATCGCATCAAGGACTTCCACGATCGCGATGCCGAGGTGCTCGGCGTGTCCGTCGACAGCCAGTTCAGCCACCTGGCCTGGATCCAGATGCCTCGCGCCACCGGCGGCCTGGGGGGGTTGACGTACCCGCTCGTCGCGGACCTTTCAAAGACCATCAGCCGAGATTACGGCGTTCTCCTCGATGGCGGCGTGGCCCTTCGCGGCACGTTCATCATCGATCAGAAGGGCATCATCCGCGCGTCCACGATCCACGACCTGCCGCTGGGTCGCAGCATCGACGAAGCCCTTCGCGTGCTCGACGCCTTGCAACACTTCGAGAAGCATGGCGAAGTCTGCCCCGCGGGCTGGACCAAGGGCGCGGCCACCATTAAGCCGGGCGTCAAGGAATCCAAGGCCTACTTCGAGAAGGCTGCCAAGAAGTAAGCCCGGAGTCGTTCCAGTGATTCGCTGTGAAGCCCACCCGCGGATCGGGGTGGGCTTTTTTCGTACCTCACGGTCGCTTGCTCTCGGTTTGAGTCAAAATAAGGGGAATACACAAGGACAGGGGAAAATGGTCCGAATGGTCCGTTTGGGTGGATTCCGCGGGTTGTGCTGGCCGAATCTATTAGTACGTCCCGGGGAAGTCGGCGAAGGGCCGGCTGAAGGGGGACTCTGGAGGATTTGACATGCGCCGAGCAGCCGGAATCGTGCTGGGCTTGTCGGTTGTCGGCTGTCAGGGCTTGCAGCCGGGAACCCGCTATCAGATGGTGCAGATGATCCCGCTGGGCCAGCCCGGGATGAGTATGCCTCAACAGCAGATCCCGCCCGCAATGCCATCGCAGGCGCCGGGCATGCTGCCGCCGGTGCATCCGCAGCCTCAGGGGGGAACGGTGTCTTACCCTCAGGGGCAAGCCGTCCCATTCCCGCAACCGATGCCGCAGGGAGTGGTCCCGATGCAGGGCGAACCGCCGTTGGCTCCGATGGGGCCGTCGACGATGGGATCGGTCGACCCCAACATGGTGGCGATGCTTCAGGCTCGTGCTCAGGCCGCGAAGATGGGCCTTCCCCCGATGCTGCTCGGCGAGGATTCCGAAGCGAAGCGAATGCAGATGGAACTGACCAAGGAGATGGTGCAGCAGATCGTGGAGCTTCGCAAGAAGGTGGCGGAACTCTCCGCGGAGTCTCAGCGGCGAAACAGCGTGGGCCACACGAAGGCTACTCCGATTGAGGAAGAAGTGGCTCCAAGCGAGCCGATCGTCGAGAAGCCGACGCCCGCCCCGAAGGTGGCTCCCGTAGTGAAGAAGCCGACGCCGGTGACGCAAATCCTGCACGAAGCCCCCGCACCGATGCCCGTGAAGCCCCGCGTTCCCATGGCGGCCCCCACTGCCCCGGTCCCGGTGCCCGTGACGACGACTGCGGCCGTCGCTCCGACACCCGCCCCTGCATCCGTCCCCGTGGCGATAGCAGCCGTCGCACCCGCGGCCGTTCCGGCACCGGTGCGTCCCGTGGCTCCGGTGATCGTCATGGCCCCGCCGCCGAGCCCGGAGGAGGTGGCCGCCCGACAGTTGCAGATGGAACTGACCCGTGAACTCGGTCGCCAGGTGATCGACCTCAAGCAGAAGGTCGGCGATCTGAGAAGCGACGTCGAATCCTGGGCCGACGCCGGCCGCGAGAAGCGGAAGCAGGAAATGAACAGCGAGGTTCTGGATCTTCGGATTCAGATCGTGAACCTGCAAGAAGAGATGGCCAAGCTGAAAGCCCCTGAGAAGGCGTCCGAGCCGCCGAGGATGCCCATTCCTCAGGAGTTGCTCGTGCCGCCGCCGGAAGGGATCATGCCGGTGTTGCCCGCGGCTCCGATCAACCCTTTGCATCGGCCGACGGTCAGCGAGAACACGCCCGCGTCGCCGCAAGAATACCCCCGGCGCTTCGCGGACGCCCTCAGCGAAATCCGTACCGACCTGGAAGAGCTGAAAGCATGCTTCCTGTATAAACTCGTCCCCGCTGACACCGACCTCGCGCTGGAACTGCTTTCTGGCAATCGCTGAGATGATAGATAGGAAGAGATTGACCACAGAGTCAGAGATCGTAGTGATCGGCGTGAGGTAAACGAAAAAGGGCGGTGCGTTCGACAAGGTTAGTGTCATCGACTGGCGCCAGATCGCTGACCGATCTTTTTTCTGAATCCGTTCCTTCTGTGGCTCTGAACTCTGTTTGCTCTGTGACTTGGAGGTAAGTTTCTTCCCTCTGCTCGCCAAGGCGGGGAAGCCTGGCAAGATTCGTAAGACTCGAATGGCCGAGGGGAGTGAGCCCCTTGGCCATGCCTCGTTTGGCCCCTCGCGGCGAGGCGGATCCAGAATTTCCCTGGCTCTGCTGTTGCAATTTTTCGCTCTCGTCATCCAATCTCATCATCAATATTCATCGTTGTTCATCACCGAGGTCTGAAAATGCCCGCTCCTCTCAATGCCGAGCAGCGTCGGTTGCTGGAAGATCGCGACGGTATCGAGAACTGGCGAAAGTGGGGGCCCTACCTGAGCGATCGCCAGTGGGGGACCGTTCGCGAGGACTACTCCAAGAACAGCAACGCCTGGGCGTACTTCCCGCACGATCACGCTCACCAGCGTGCGTATCGCTGGGGCGAAGATGGCATCGCGGGCGTCAGCGATGAACAGCAGCGCGTCTGCATGGCCCTGGCCGTGTGGAATGGCCGTGACCCGATTCTCAAGGAACGGCTGTACGGCCTCGCGAATGAGCAAGGCAATCACGGCGAGGATGTGAAGGAACTTTACTACCACCTCGATGCCACGCCCTCGCACTCTTACCTGAAGTACCTGTACAAGTACCCTCAGCGACCGTTCCCTTACGCGGATCTCTTCGCGAAGAATCGCATGCGAAGCCGTGGCGAAACAGAGTTCGAGATCATTGATACAGGGATCTTCGACGACGATCGCTACTTCGACATCACCGTCGAATACGCCAAGGCGACATCGCTGGACATCCTCTGGAAAACGACGATTGCCAATCGCGGCCCGGACGCCGCCACCATCTATGTGCTGCCGATGGTCTGGTACCGCAACACCTGGAGCTGGGTTGAAGATGGCATCCGCCCCATGATCTCGCGTGAGAGCGAAGGTTGCGTGAAGCTTCACCACACCGAGTGGGACGACTACCGCTTCTACTTTGAATCGGAAACGGGTCCTGAACTGCTCTTCACCGAGAACGACACAAACGGCCCGGCTCTGTTCAACTCCAACGAACCTGGCCCCTTCAAGGACGCCTTCCACGATTTCCTCGTCCACGGCAAACGCGGGGCGATCAGCCCGAGCAACCGGGGAAGCAAGTTCGCACCGTGCTACCGAATCCTGGTGCCGCCCGGAGGCGAGGTGGTGGTGCGAACGCGCCTGAGGCATGAGTCAGAACGGGACGCGCATCCCTTCGCGGATTTCGACGAGGTTTTCACGGCTCGTCTCCGCGAGGCGGACGAGTTCTACCAGGCGATGCAGCTTGGCAATCCGGACGCGGATGCTCGCCGGGTGCAGCGTCAGGCCGCGGCAGGAATGATCTGGTCGAAGCAGTACTACGAATACGACGTGTGGCGCTGGCTGCGTGGCGACTCGCCGCCGCAACCGGAGCCGCCGGAGGAACGCTGGACGGGCCGCAACAACGACTGGCAGCATCTGAAGAACGCGGATGTGATCTCGATGCCGGACAAGTGGGAGTACCCGTGGTATGCCGCGTGGGATCTTGCTTTTCACATGATTCCCTTTGCCGTCATCGATCCCGAGTTTGCGAAGCGGCAACTGCTCCTGCTCTGCAAGGAGTGGTACATGCACCCGAACGGCCAGATCCCCGCGTACGAGTGGAACTTCTCGGACGTTAACCCACCCGTGCACGCCTGGGCGTCGTGGCGCGTCTTCCAGATTGACCGCAAGAACCGCGCCTCCGCGGGCGAACCGCCTGACCTTCTCTTTCTCGAAAAGGTCTTCCACAAGCTTATGCTGAACTTCACCTGGTGGGTGAATCGCAAGGATGCTCGCGGCCTCAACGTCTTCCAGGGCGGCTTCCTCGGCCTCGATAACATCGGCGTCTTCGACCGCAGCCAACCACTGCCCACCGGCGGATACATCAATCAGGCCGATGGCACCGCCTGGATGGCGATGTACTCGCTGAACCTCATGCGCATCGCCCTCGAACTCGCCCAGCACAACCCCGCTTATGAGGACATCGCCACCAAGTTCTTCGAGCACTTCCTCGCCATCGCCAAAGCCATGACCAACATGGGCGGGCGAGGCATCGGACTCTGGGACGACATCGACGAGTTCTATTACGACGAACTCATCCTCCCCGGAAAGTCGATCGTCCCCCTTCGTGCTCGCTCGATGGTCGGGCTCATACCGCTCTTTGCCGTCGAGACGCTCGAACCGGAGATTCTCGCGAACGTGCCGGACTTCGCCCGCAGGCTGCGCTGGGTGCTTGCGCATCGTGCGGATCTCGCGGTGCTCGTCTCACGCTGGTTCGAGCCGGGCCGAGGGGAACGCCGCCTGCTCTCGCTGCTTCGCGGCCATCGCATCAAGATGCTGCTGCGTCGAATGCTTGACGAGAGTGAGTTTCTCTCCGACTACGGCATCCGCAGCCTCTCAAAGATCCATGGCGAACAACCGTACGTCTTCCAGGCCGATGGCTGCACGCAGTCCGTGAGCTATGTCCCCGGCGAATCGACCAGCGGCATGTTCGGCGGCAACTCCAACTGGCGAGGCCCTGTCTGGTTCCCGGTCAATTACCTCATCATCGAGAGCTTGCAGAAGTTCCATCACTACTACGGCGACGATTTCAAAGTGGAATGCCCCACCGGCAGCGGGCAGATGTGCACGCTGTTGGAAGTCTCCCAGGAAATCTCGCGACGGCTTAATCGCCTCTTTCTGCGGGACTCTCAAGGCCATCGGCCCTGTCTCGGTGCAAACGAGAAGATGCAGACGGACCCGCACTTCAAGGACCATCTTCTCTTCCACGAGTATTTCCATGGCGACAACGGCGCCGGCCTCGGCGCCAGCCATCAAACAGGCTGGACGGCCCTTGTGGCAAAACTGCTGGCCCCACGCCGTGGAGAAGCCTTCCGCGTGCTGGAGGAAGTTCCGATCGCCTCCACAGACACGGTTGGCATCGCCGTGGGCGTTCCCGCAAGGCCGAAGAGCACGTAGGACCTCGCGAGCCGCGTGGTCTTCGTATTCATGAGTAAGACATGAGTGGCTCGCCTCGGAGGATTCCCCATGCTCGCGCAGGTCTGGTAAACTGGGGGTGGCTCCGCATTGATGAAAATCGGTGGAGTCGCGTCCGATCGCCGTTGCAGAGAGCGGCGTGGATGGCTAAGAAGCCCCACTTGATTCAAGACCATGGACCGGGTTCGGCCGCGATGGGCTGTCGGGGGACAGCACATCGCAGGATCGACCGCCGAACCGGCCCATGATGGTTGGGGGGACCTCATGAAGCGACTTCGCGTCGAGCGTGCCAGAGCGATTTCATCCGGGAAATTGCGACGCTGGCTGCCCGTAATCTTCGCGGCTGGTATCGCGGGAGTGGGCGTCTCGATCGTGGCCTCGCAGTCCGCGACGGCCCAGTCGCCCGCAAGCTTGGTCCCGACTGTGCTTCATCTCACCGGGCCAATATGGGATCCCCACTCTTCGCTCGTGCTCGTGAAGCACGAAGTGCCTGTGGCGCCCAGTCCGAAGGCCGTGGCGGAGCCGACGATCCCCGCGAAGCCCGTGGAATTACCGAATCCAGTCGAGGCTCCGAAAGCTCTGGCGACGGCTCCTGTCGAAGCTCCCAAGACCGTTGAGCCTCCCAGGGCTGTCAGGACGGCTCCCGTCGAAGTTCCTAAATCCGTTGAGGGGCCGAAGACCACAGCGAAGACCGAGAAGACGCTGACCTTCAACTTCGAGAACAAGCCCTGGCAGGACGTGTTCGAGTGGTTCGGCCGCGAGAGTGGGTTGGTATGGATCGGCTCGATCAAGGTGCCGGACAGCTTCTCGATCCGCACGCCGCCGGGCAGCAAGTACACTATTCCGCAGGTGGTCGATCTGCTCAACGAGCAGTTGCTGGTCAAGAAGTTCATGCTGGTCCGCAAGGATATGTCGTTCACCGTGGTGCCGGTGGACGAGAAGGACAAGCTGGATTCGACACTCGTTTCGCAGGTCAGCCTTGAGGATCTTGCTCACCGCGGCAAGTCGGAGATCGTGAAGGTGGTCGCCCGGCTCAAGACGCCGGTCGCCGACGCCCTGCCCGAGATCAAGAGCATGCTCTCGATGTTCGGCAGCGCCATCCCGCTCAGTGCGTCCAATGCGGTGGTGATCCAGGATCAGGCCGGCGCGATTCGCCAGATTCTCGAGATCGTGAAGGCGTCCGAGGATGGCAACATCCACAAGTCGGACTCGCTCACTTATATCTGCAAGTACATCCACGCCTATCGTGCAGCGGAACAGCTTCGCACGCTGCTCTCGGACTCGACGACGCGAATCGATGCTCAGCTTCCGACGGCGATGCCCTCGACGCCGGGATACCCGGGCTATCCCTATCAGGGCATGACGACACCACCGGGCTATCCGACGCCCGGTTACCAGCCGTCGCCGTATCCGAGTCGTTATCCCACAACGACGCCGACGCCCGGGGGCCGTTTCCAGACGGTGCAGATCTCCGTGGAGGAACGCACAAATTCCGTGCTCATCACCGGCCCGGCGGACAAGATCGCCCTGGCGGGTGACCTGCTCAAGCAGATCGACGTGGCCGGACCGGATGGGAAGAAGATCGAACCGGGGAAGCCGGAACTCAAGACCTACTCGGTGCCACCCGGCACGGCGGACGCGACGGCGAAGCTCTTGCAGGATGCGTTCAAGAGCGTGCCATCGATCCGGATCATGTCGCTGCCAACGACGAGCCAGGTGATGGTGTACGCCTCGCCGGGCGAGCACAAGGAGATCTCCGAATACTTCCTGCGTGGGCCGGATGTCGCGGGCGCCCAGATCACGGATATCATCCCGCTGGCGGTCTTGAACCCGTCGGAGACAACCGCCACGCTGGCCAAGCTCTTCCCGCCGCTCAATGGTGGACCGGTCATTGAGGCCCAGGTTTCTGGGCCGTATCCGGGTGTCATCGTGAAGGGCACGATGGACCAGATCCGCGATGTGCGCCAGACGATCGGTGCCATGGAAGGCGGCGGCAGCGGCCCCACCGGCAACTATCGCGTGATCACGCTGGAGCAGGGCAGTGCCCCGGTGCTCGCGGACGTGCTCAAGCAGACATTCCAGGGCCTTGGCAAGAATCCGGTGATCATCAAGAACCTGACGGCCCCAGCGAAGGACGAGCCTGCACCGATGCCGCTGCCGAAGCCTTCGCCCGGCCGACTGCCGACACCGGGGAGCCGCAGTGACAACACGATGTCACCGCCCAGCGGGATTCGCTTCGCCTCGGCGCAACTTGTCGATCCCACCAAGAAGGACACTCGGCCACCCGTGACGGTGACGGTCGTCGGCAATCGATTGATCCTGACGAGCGAAGACGCCGAGGCTCTCAAGCTCATCTCGGACATCGCGAGGTTGTACACGTATGTCGATCCGACAAAGCCGATGGAGCGATTTGAGATCATCCGCTTGAAGTACGCGGATGCGGTCGAGGCCGCCCGCGTGCTGACGGAAGTCTTCAACGGCCCTCAGCAGCGAGCCGGCGCCCAGGGCGGCCAGGCCCAGGCGGGAGGCCTCGGCGGGCTTCTCGGTGGTCGCGGCGGGCAGGGTGGAGGGCAGGGCGGTCGGGGTGGTGCCGGCGGCAGTGGCCTTCTCGGCATGCTGCTCGGCGGAGGCGGCGGTGGGGACGCTTCGTCGGCCGTGGGCGCTCCGCGGGCCGATCGCATCCGCCTCGTCGCGGAAACGGGAAGCAACAGCCTCATTGTCGTGAAGGCTTCCCCGCTGGACCTCGCCATTCTCAAGGATCTTCTCGCGAAGGCGATCGAGACCGGCCCGCTGGAAGATCAGGAATCGGTGAAGCGAACCTACACGATTTACCTGAAAAACACGACCGCTTCCGACATGGCCGCCACCGTTCGACAGGTTTACAGCAACGCCCTCGGCGGCGGCGGCGCCTCACGCAGCGGCTCAGGTGGTGCCGCCAGCGGGGGCAACCCGCTCGCTTCGCGACTGGGCGCCGTCTTCGGCGGGGGCGGTGGTGCTCCTGCGAGCGGCGGTGACGCGGCCAAAAGCCCTGCACTCACAGTCGGCACGGACGATCGCAGCAACTGCCTTGTCGTGAATAGTTCTTATCCGATGTACCAGGACGTGAAGGCCCTGGTGGAAGAACTCGACGATGCAGCCAAGAGCCCCTCGCAGGTGGTGCAGTTCGTGCAACTCCGAGGGCTCGATCCCGAAGTTCTTTCTCGCGCCATCAATGCGATGCAGGGTCGAGCCAACCCGACGCCAGCCACGGGGCTCGCCGGCCGCGGCGGGCAGGGAGGCGGTTTGGGCGGAGGGCTGGGTGGCGGACAAGGCGGCGGTGGCTTTGGCGGCTTCAATACGGGAGGCTTCGGCGGCACAGGTAGCGGCTTCCCCGGCGGGCTCATCGGCGGTGGCCGAGGCGCCGGCGGCGGCTTCAACCCTGGCGGCGGGGGCTTCAACCCCGGCGGCGGGCAGGGAGGTGGCCGACAGGGCGGAGGACCAGGAGGCGGAGGAAATCGAGGAGGCGGAGGACGGCAATCCTCACTCGAGTCCTTCGGGGAGGGCTCCCGAAATTTTGACGACCGGGGCAAGGACGCCCCTTCGGCCGTCCAAAACGCACATGCTTCGACCCTCTACGATCCCCTCGACGATGCCGACCTTCCGAATCGCACGGTCCGCCAGCGATTCCACATCGACTTCGCTTCCACAGCGTTCTTCGCGGAACCAGAGCAGGCTCCCCCGCCCAAGCCTGTCCCCACTCTGCCGGAATCGGGTCTGCCGATCTCCGCGCCGGGTGGCATCGTCACGGGCGAGGCGTTCCCCGAACTTGGCCTGTTCATGATCCGCGCGGCGAATCAGAAGGATCTCGAACTGACGCTGCGGCTCATTGACACGCTCTCCCAGATCATTGGCGAGAAGGCGGAGCCCACGCTGGAACAGGTTTCCCTGAAGCATGGCGACGCCAACGAGATCGCCACGCAGTTGAATCAGATCTTCTCGCGCGTGCTCGTCGGCCTTAGCGGCAACTACGTGCCGCAGCAGTCTCGCACGCCCCAGGCCGGGCTTTACAGTGCCCTGGGCCTTCCTTCGCAAACGCAGAATGTCTACCTGATCGCGCTGCCCCGTTTCAATGCGATCCTCGTCGCGGCTCCGCGCGGGCGGCTGGCCGACATCAGGAAGGAGATTGAACGGCTCGATCAGAACACAACCGATCAGGTGATGCCGCGGACGTTCAAGCTCAAGAAGGCTTCCGCGCAGATCGTGTCTCAACAACTGCTGAACTTCTGGAACCAGCGATTTCCCGGGACCACCTTGCAGACGACGCTCTTCCGCGTGACCTATGACATCCCCAGCAACACCGTCTTCGTGCAGGCGAGCCCGGCGGATCTTCGCGACGTCGATACGTTTATTAACGTCATCGACACGGGAACGCCCCAGTCGGTGAACGAGGTGCGCGTCTTCAAGCTGCGAAACGCCCTGGCGGATGAACTCGCCTCGGTGATCATCTCCGCCTTGACGGCGAACGTGCTGAATCCGGTGGCCCAGGCGAACCAGCAGAGCGTGCAAAACATCAGCGGCCTCGCGGGCGGCGTGCAGCAAGTGCTCGGCCAAACCGGCGGTGCCGGAGGCCTTGGCGGAGGCCTCGGTGGTGGCGGTTTCGGCGGCCTGGGCGGTGGCGGCCTGGGAGGACTCGGCGGCGGCGGACTTGGTGGAGGCGGTCTCGGCGGCGGCTTGGGTGGAGGTCTCGGCGGCGGAGGTCTCGGCGGCGGCGGACTGGGCGGCGGACTCGGCGGCGGCGGCCTTGGAGGTGGCCTGGGCGGACGAAACGGTGGCTCCACCGCGGGAACGGTCGCCAGCCTCGGAGGAACTTCCAGCGCGGGCGGCGGAGTCTCCACCAAGTCCAACACCATCCGGTTCTTCTCCTCCAAGGATGGCCAGTTCTACGAAGCGGGCGTCCTGGAAGATGTGCACGTGATGGCGGATGCCCGCATCAACGCTCTTATCGTTGCGGCGCCCAAGGAGACGATGACGCTCATCGAGAAGATGATCGAGAACCTGGACACGGTCGCGGCCGGCCGGTCGTACATCAACATCTTCTCGCTTCAGAAGGCGGACGCGCTGCTGACGGCAAACTTGATTCAGCAACTCTTCGCGTCGTCGAGCGGCTCATCCCTCGGCCGGCTCGGTGGCGGCCTGGGCGGCGGGCTCGGCGGTCAAACCGGCGGCCTGGGCGGCCTCGGTTCAGGCGGTGGACTCAACCAGTCCACGGGCTCTCGACCACTGCTCACGCTCAGCGGCACGGTCTCCGATGGAGCCACGCTCATCGATCTGCGAATCTCCGTCGATGACCGCACCAACAGCCTGATCGTCGCGGGCAGCCAGAACGACCTCGACACCATTCGCGCCATCATCGGCAAGCTCGAAGCCTCCGACGTGCCCCAGCGTTACAACGAAGTGTACAAGCTACGCAACTCCGCCGCGGCGGACGTGGCGAACACACTCTCGACCTTCATCAGCAACTACCTCAATGTGTACAGCGGCGGCAATCTGCTCACCGCGTACCAGCAGCTTCAGCGGAACATCGTGATCGTGCCGGAACCGGTCAGCAACACGCTGCTGGTCTCGGCCACGCCGCAGTACTTCGCGGAGATCGCGAGGCTCATCGAAAAGATCGACTCGCAGCCGCCGCAGGTGGTGATTCAGGTGCTGATTGCGGAGGTGCAACTCTCGAACACCGAGGAACTCGGCGTCGAACTCGGCCTGCAATCGCCCGTGTTCTTCAACCGCGGCCTGCTCACGACCGCCCAGAGCGTGACGAACACCAACGGCAGCGTCACCACGAATGTGGCGGTGCCGGGGTTCAACTTCAACAGCACCCAGCCTCTAGGGAACAGCAACATCGTCTCCGCGAGCACCGTCGGATTCCAGGGGCTCTCGAACCTGGGCGTGGGCCGCAGTTCCACGAATGTTCCTGGCATCGGCGGGTTCGTCTTCTCCGCATCGAGCAACACCTTCAACCTGCTCATCCGAGCCCTGAAGGCCCAGGGTCGCATTGACATCCTCAGCCGCCCGCAGATCCAGGTGGCCGACAACCAGACGGGGTTTGTGCAAGTCGGCCAGGACTATCCCGTGCTCTCCGCGGCGATCCTCGCTGGCACCGGTACGAGCCAGCAGAGCATTGACTATCGGCCCGTGGGTGTCACGATGCGAGTCACCCCGCGTGTGAACCCGGAGGGCAAGGTTCTGATGCGTGTGGAACCGCAGATCAGTTCGACCGGCATCAACGTGCCGCTCGGACAGGCGGGCTTCACGGCTCCGGCGTTCAATGTGCAGACCGTGCAAACCACGGTGCTCGCGGGCGATGGCGAGACCATCATCCTTGGCGGCCTTATCACGAAAGCCGATACGAAGCAGGACAACGGCGTGCCCTGGTTGAAAGACCTGCCCTACGTCGGCTCGGCGTTCCGCTTCCGGACTCAGCAGATCGCGAAGCGGGAATTGCTCATTATCATGACGCCGCACATCGTCCGCTCGGATGCGGACGCGGCTCGCATCCTGGCGGAGGAATCGCGAAAGATGAGTTGGGCCCTTAACGACGTGGCCCGCGTCCACACGCACGGGATGGATGTCATCGGCCCGGCCGCCAAGGGCGCCATGCCGGTGCCGGTGGAGACCGGGGTTCCGTTCTTGAATCCGTTCGGTGTGGCCACCCCGATTGCACCGCCCGCGTCGATTCCACTTGGGCCTCAGCCGCTGCCGGTTCCGAGTGCCCAGCCGATCCCGCCGCCGATTCCTGGGCCGGTGATCCCTGGCTCTGGCGTTCAGCCTGCAAGCGGGACGACGGCAATGATGCCCGGCATGCCGATGCTTCCCACGGCACCGGGGGCGACGACGAGTGTCGTTCCTGCTTCCGTGATGAACCCCAGGCCTTCAAGCTTCACGATGGTGGCGCCTTCGAGTGTTCAACCGGCAATTTTTGTGGCGGACCCCTCGAAGCCTGTGACATCCACAGTTGTCCCGGCGTCAGTGCCGGCTCGACCAAACACCCTGATCACCCCGGCCAAGGAGGGCCAAACATGGAAAGTCTTCCCCAGCCGAAAGTGATCGTCCTCGCGACTCTGGCGTTTCTGTTTGCAGGTTGCGTCACTCCTTTGAAGACGGTGAAGACTCAACCGGCAACCGCTTCGCCCGCTCTGAAAGCGAGCACGGCGAACAAGAGCTCGATCTGGCCTGTGAGCTTCCAGGAGATCACGGAAGAGGTGACCTCCGCTGTGATGCCAAGCGAAGCACCGGCGGCGGAGATCGTGTGCATGTGGCAGAACCGCGTGTCGTACCTCCCGGACCCGTCGAAGAACGGTGCGATGTCGCCGGGGCTGGCGGGGCAGATGTTCCTCTTCGATTCGTTCTCCAAAAATGCGAAGGCGAATGGCCAGCTCACCGTGGACTTGTACGACGAATCGAAGGTGCACTCCGGCGTGGCTCCGGTGTTGATCGAGCGCTGGATTTTTGACAAGGACACGCTAAAGAAACTGGCGTCCTTCGACGAGACGTTCGGCCGCAGCTATACGCTGTTCCTTCCCTGGCCCACTTACAAGCCGGAGTTCACGCAAGTGCGAGTGATGGTGAAGTTGGAACCGACGCAGGGCCACGCCTTGTTCGCCCCGGCCGCACCGCTGACGCTGGATGCAAGCAGTGCGGGCCTGCCCGTGTGGTCGGGCGGTTCGACGAACGGCCCACGCTCACTGCCTGGAGGCATGCAAAGCGCACCCGTCTCGAGCACCGCACCGACGCGCTGAAACGGCGGTGTTGATCGTGGGGTTCAATTAACCTGTCGATCACCGTTCGTGGAACCCGAGCCATTTACGATCTTGAGGTAAGGCTCCACGAGGTTTGGAGAGTCGGCCTGTGACGATTGACCACGAAACGAACAGGCGAAGTTCATTGCAGATCTCCTGATCGTCGTTATACTTCCCCTAACGAACGAGGCATCTTCCCACGTTCGGCATCGGGACTCACGCACGGCTGAGAGGACTGCTGGGGTTCTGGAGAGTCGATCTTGTGAATGCCCATCATGGCTCCCTTTTTGAGATCACCGCATGGATGTGCTCGCAACTCCTGAAGCAAGAACGCGGACCGACGTCGATCAACTCCAGGGTTCCTGGAGCACCCTGGCCGGCCACAAGGAAGCCCGCTTGTTGGTCGCGGGCCGACGCTTCGCCTTCGAGTTTGTCGGCGAGCAGGTCTTCTTCGGCACCTTCAGTCTGGATGTCTCGACCAACCCTAAACGCATGGACATGTTGATCGAGGAAGGCCCCGATGAGGATCGCGGCAAGTTGGCGCACTGCATTTACCACATTGAGGGCGAAGTACTACGCTGGTGCCCGACGAAGCCCGGTTCTCCCAAGCGCCTGGCTGCATTCCCTGGCGTCGATGATCATCGATATTTTTCGATGGTGTTCCGTCAGGTGCGCACGAGAAAATGACCGAGAGCAAAGTCTCAAGGGGTTCCCGATTGAAGGCGATCATCGCCTTTGCCCCCAGCACATGGCTTCGTACAATTACATTGCTGTCAGAAGACATGGATTGCCCGTGGTCGAATCTCTTCCGACAGGAATGCCCTATTTCCATGACTTACAAAGGTAAAATCACAAAGCCCTCGTAGCTCAGGGGATAGAGCATCGGTTTCCTAAACCGAGGGTCGCGCGTTCGAATCGCGCCGGGGGTACTCTGAAAAACGCTGCTCACCCCCTGTAAGTTCAGGGGGACTTTTTGGGAAGGAAGTAGTTGACGTATAACGGTCGCTCGTCATTCTCCTTGGCTTCCGTCGTCACGGTGATCTTTTCTTCGGCGTCCACGAGTGGACCGGGAAATCGGCGTTTCAATTCCGCCGATGCTGCCTCGTCCGCGAAAACGACGCGGCCTTTGGTCTTCTCTTCAAGCCTGGTTATGAGAGGGTCGAACGGCATTTGAGGCCAACGCTTGACCTTGTGGGCGACGTACCGATCGACCGGCACCAGGGCGATCAATTCCTTGTGCTCCATCAGTTCCAGCCCCAGTGCCCGCAGCGTTGCGTTGTGGCTGCCGTGGTGCCCGACTTTGTAGACGACCGTCTCTTTGAGCACTTCCGCGGCCGTCCAGGTGCGGTCGCCCACCTTCCAGCTTCGGTTGGCACCCGTTTCGTCCTTGTGCCAGGATTCCCAGTTTCCGACCTGGGCATCTCCCGGGAAGAGCAACACACGGCCATCCTCGAGCGCGAACGCAAGGGCAAGGCTCGTATTGTTCGTATCGCTATCGAGTCGCAGAGCGAACTCCGCGGCACCTTCAAGTCCATTTCCATCGATGCGCCGCCAGCTTTCTCGATCATCGGGTCCTGTGCCAAAGTAATGATCCTGGAAGAAGTCGATTCCTTCGGCTTCCTCCGGCTGGATTCGATATTTGGGATCGAACGGCGTCGACCGTTTGAGAGCGTCGCGGGAAGTCTCGGCACCAAGGCCGACATCGGCTCCGAAGAACGCCTGGCTGATCGCGTGGACCTTCTTCTTCTTTTTCTCCTCCTCGTCCTTCTCCTCCTCCTCGTAGGTCTCTCGCCCCTTTTTGGTCGGCAGGTCTTTGAAAAGTTGCTTGCGATCGGTCGGAGGACCCAGCACGAGGGCGTTAAGCCCCGATACGAAGTTCGTAAGGTCAATCACTTCCTCAGGCTTAAAAAACCGGGGCGTCGTGGACGGCTGATCGGTCGGCTCAGGCTGGCAACCGTTGCGGCACCAGTTCATCGCATCCACGATGCCCAATCGCTTGCCGCCTGCCGCTCCGAGAGCATTCCCTGTTAAAGAGTCGTAGCCAAAGAACGAGAGGACCTCCGCCACACGATGGTAGTCGTCGGCCGCGGCGCCAGCACTTGCGTCGGCGTTTAAGGCACCGGAGGCCGCCAGGTGGCTTCGCACCGCCTGGATGCCGACGCGGAGTTGTTTCACCTTCGCGGCGCGTTCCGTTCGTAACCCGTTCGCGATGGGATCACCGGGTTTCTCGGTCCAGGCCATCCAGACCTCTTGGACTTGGATTTCCTCGAATTTCTCCTGGAAGGACGCAAACGCGGAGAGGTGATCCCAGTGCTCGTGAGTCGCGACCACAACATCAAGAATGGGAGGATCGTTCACGTCATTGCCTAGCGTTTCGGTTTCGTCTTCTTTGAGTTGGTCGATGAGGTTTTGGACGACCAAGCCAATGTTCTGGTCCGGCTTGCCGGTGTCGCGGATATCTCCACAGTCGATGAGGACCTGGAAATCCCGCCCTCGATTGGAGCTTTTGGGGCTTGTGGGGAAGGTGAGGAGAAAGCAATCGCCGAGCCCATGTCGATACATTCGGATACGGGCGGCGGAGGACTTTCGCCAGTTCTCGGTCTTGGCCATGTGATGAAACTCCGGACGCATCGTTGGCGTTGAGTGATGGGGACGATTATTCGTGGCTGTGCAGCAGGGCGAACGGGTTGGAATCGTCCGACGGATCGAGGAACGCCGCGCTGGTCGAGCGGAAGAGGCCCTGACGAACCTTCCGTTCCTTGCGAAGTCGCTCTTCAGCGGTGATGTCTTTGCGAATGCAATACCGGATGACGCCGGCTTTGGGATCAATGATGAGCGTGCAACCGCCCCGGAAGACGAAGTCCGCCCGACGGCGTTGATCCTCGTAGAATTCTTCTGACCAGGCGTCCCCCGTCTTCTTGTCCAATGCAAGCTGATCCGCTTCGTCGTAAAATGCGAGCCGTCGCTGGACGACTTCGACGACCATTTCGGTTCGTTCCTGGCCATCCGGCCCAATGCGCCGACATGGCCGGCACATGTGTACCTGGAAGACAGGACGCCCCTTGGAATCGCGACGGATGCCGCCAGGCGCCACTGCCGCATCGAGAGCGAGGCCGAGGGAGTTCTTCGCGAGGGCGTAAGGCAGGTTTTTCGGTTCCACGAGCCATTCATGCAGGGCCGCGTTGAAGTTGTTCATCTGCCGATACGCAACCAGTCGGTCCGCACTCTGATTCCATTCGTCAATGCGGTTCGTGCGGAAGAAGTCTCTCAGGTTGCCAAGGACATCACCCGAGCCGACATCACGCTTGATGGCGGGGTTTTCTTGAACCTTCCACTCCGGGGGGGACCAGAGTAGCGAGTCCACGGACAGGGACCGCACGCCAGGCGGAAAGATGCCCCATTCGCGAAAGGCGGAGATGATGGCAACGCGGTAACGCCGGTCGTCGTCGCGAACGAGATCATAGTCCGCGGTAATGAGCGCACGGAGATATTCCCCGAAGGTGATGTCAACCGGCGGCACATAGTCGAGGGCGCGAATGCACATTCGCAAAAGATGCTTGGCGGATTTGGCGGCTTCCTCCGTCAGGCGGTCGACCATTTCGACCGGCAGTTCGCAGTCGTCTTGAATGGTGCAACCGCCGACGCGACGAAGATCGGACGCCCGAAACTCATAGATGTTCAGAAACGCTCGAAACACCGCGGCCACAAGGATCGCACCGCGATCGTGGGGCTTATGAGAAGCGTTCAAGGCGTTGGCATCGGGGAGAACAGACTCCCATGTTCCGGTCTTCTCGTTCCGCCGACCGAGGTACGACCGCAATCCTCCGCCTCGTCCGGTGGCCTCACCGAACTGCGCCGCGAGCAAGCCCAGGGCATGATCGCCATCGAGTCGACCTCGAGCTTTTTTCAATTGATGACGGAGAACACTCGGATGTGTGAAATGCTGGAGAAGCGAGACGATATCCGCGAAGGCCTCATGGAATGCGAAGACGTCCTCATTGCTCGGTTCAATAAAATACCGATGCAACCCGTCAAGAAGGGCATGAGTCGTTTCGTGGGCCACGATATCGTATGACAGGCAGCTAAAGATCAGTCCACCCGGAAGGTTGCGGCCCACGTTGTTTCCATCGGCACTGAAATACCCGAAGAGCAATGCTTTTTTCTGGGGCGAGTAATAGGCGTTCTGTTCGCGCATGGCGTGGGGATAGACGCGCAACCTCTGCACGTATTCCTCGTCCGGCCGTTTCGACGGGATCACGCTCCCGAATTCGTCGCGTTGCAGGTTGGGAGCCCAGAGAACCGCCCGCCCCAGGGCCGCCTCGAAGTGATGGATCGTGTTCATCGCCACCGCGTACACCATCTGTTGGTGGAATCGCGGGTTCCCCTCGGAGATTGGCACGCCATCCTGAGCGAGTATGTGAGGGTGATTGAGATCCACGGGCGGGTAAAAACAGCCGGATGACGAATCATAATCAACGACTTCAAGATACTCGCCCACGGGCCCCGGTTGCAGTCGCTCGCCGTCCGCGAAAGACCAGAGGAGTTCGATGGTGATTTGCTCCGCACCAAGGTTACCTAATTCCGTGGCGAAGAGCGGATCGAACGAAAACACCTTCAACCGCCGAACCGCAGGCGGCGTCACCTCGGCGATCGACCGTGTCATGGCCGAGGTCACCGTCCGCTTTGGCGGCGTCGCTGTCGCGTTGTTACCGCCGCGGGGGGGCGGTTGTAACGCACTCGCCGCACCAGCGCGTGAGGGCCGCGAGTGCTTGACGCCAAAGACTTCGTTCGGCGTTGGCAAACTCGGACCCGCTTCCAGCCGGGGAGAAGGAGGGGTCTTGCTCGGTTCCGCTTCATCTCTGGCACTGGAAGTCAGGCGGAACGGCTCGATCTGAGGAGACTTTCCTGCAAGAATCTTTCGCACCGCGGTGATCACTGACCATGTCGCCGGCAACATCATGTGCTCAGCCCCGGTCGCTTTGTAGACGCGGGAGACGCCCTCAATCAGGGCGAGCGAATCGGGCACGGTGCCGTCACCCTCTTTCGTGCTGGAACTCGCGACGAGAGTCCAGGAATTCGCCTTCTTCTCGAACTTCACGCTGCTGACCGTTTCCGCGTCGCCAAGGATGATCGTGGTGCGATCATTCACAAAGCCGGCGTCAATCTGTTTGGCCCAGCCGGCCAGACCTTGAAGCCGGGCCTCTTCGACGCCGGTTTTCCAGGCGTCCTTGCCGCGAAACCAACCCGAGCCGGCCCCCTGCTCCTTGAAATGGTCGCGAGCCCATTGAATCGCTTCATCGCTATCCCGGCCGTTGACAGGATTGGTTCGCCAGGGAATGAGCTGGTAAAGACCACTCATCGACTGGAGCACCTGTTTGAACCCCGCGGGCGGTTTGATGCCATAACGGCGGACGGTTTCGATCAGCGAGTGGTTGCCAGCGATGGCGAACGCGGCCGAGAACGTGCCGCCGGTCGCCGGGCCGAGAAGCACGACCGAACTGATGAGTCTGCGGGCCAGTTCCGGGCCGACAAGTTGAATCGCCCGCCGGGCCACGAGCGATCCTTGCGAATGGGCAATGATGTGCAATGGCCGCGGCGGTTGATCGGCCCGGGCTCGGATCAATTCCGCCAGAGGACCTGCCGAGGCATCCACGTGCTTCCGCCAGTCGAATCCAAAGATGTCCACATGATAGCGGCTGAACTCCAGGGCGTATTTCAACCCGCCGTAAATCGCAGGGATGGCACCATTCGCCTGGATCGTGACGCCCTCAGTCTCATCCTGGTCGATCTCCTTCTTGAGCTGAAGGGTGCTGAGTTGATCCGAGTCCAACACGAGAAGCGGATCGATCCAGACGAGGCCGTTATCGCCGGTGACATCGTCGAGTTCGCTCCCCATGAATCCCGGAACGATGATGACATCATCCGTGCTGCGAAAGAGCGAGAGCGTCGGTCCGGTAGCTCGAACGTGATTGGTTGCTTCCGCGACGGCAAGCAAGTCATGGGTGATGATCTGATTTTTCGACGAGGAGTTTGCCTCCGCGAGCATATCCTTGCGAATGTCGTCATCCGCCGCGGCATTCGCAAAACCCCGAAGGCGAATGGCTTCCAAGATTCGCGTCTTGCGTTCTCGATCCGGAGTGCTTGGGGTCATCGGGCGGGCTCGGGTTAAAGGGCCTCCCCAGCTCTTCATGAGAAGCTCTGGGGAGAATGTGATCGAAGCATTGCAGATGACGTCAGCGTATTCTGTTCAAGGGAAACAGCTTCTGTCACGTAAAAACCGATCGCTTTCTTGAGAATATCATAATCGCGTTTCGACAGAGCTGTCAGGAACTCTTGGCGGGGAGTGTGCTCATCGCACCAAGCCGAGCAACGGTTCGAGGAATGTTCGGAAAAGTCCGAACACCTGGGCCGCCAGGACAGCGACCACGGGGAGGACGTAGGTTGCCGTCGACTGGAAAAAGCCCAGGTTCGGAGTGAATCGGTCCGGCGTGGTTCGCGTAATTCGGCTAACGAGTCCATTACGATTGATGTCGTAAAGCACATAGAAGATCCCCGCCGCGACGGCAGCGAGCAGAATCGACACGGCATTGAGCCGAGGTCTCTCTGGTTGCAAGGGGAAGCTCGCGACCGCAAAGAGCAACAATGGTGAAGCGATACTCAGGGCGTACACCATCATTCGCAGCTGAACGAGATACTGACCGAGGTACAACGCCACGACCGTGGCCACGAACTGCTCTTTTTGCGAGGGGTCCTCGTCGGGTTTCTGCTCTTGCCTCACCATCGTGAACGAGTCTGGGGTATCCAGTAGCGAAACAATGAAACGGTCGGGAACTTTGCTGGAGGATTTCTCCTCTTTCGCAGGCTTGGGTCGGAATGCGCCGTACGCCTCATCCACAGTGCGACGGATCCAGGTCTTGGGGAATTCGTTGAGATACGCCTCGGCTTGGTCCGTGAGTTGATCCGCCAGCCATGTCTGATCATCGACATCGGCCGGTCCGGCGGCAGCGGCCGCATTGGTAGAAGACGTCTGGCCGAAGAGCCAGGATAAAGTGGGGCGGGGTTTTTCCGATGCCTCTCCATTCTGGATACGCTGCGCGAGCTTTTCCCGACCGGAGAGCGGCAGGACCCACGCCGCCACACCTAACTGAAGCATGTTGGGTCTTTGCGAATAGAGATAACCACCAAAAAGCTTCGAGACGGCGCCTGGGACTCGCTCAAAGGCCTCAACCATGGGCACTCGCGAGATTTCCTGGATAAGGTGGCGGATCTTGCTCCAGAAAACCAGGAAGCGAATGAGAATCAACAGGATCGCCAAGCCGGTCAGCGAGATCACGATGAAGAGTAGCCAATCCCATTTGGAGCCTTCCCCCGACGGCAGACGGACGAGGGACTGACCTGCAAGAACTGCCAGGAACGGAAGGAGGATCAGCAGTGTCACGCCCCAACAGACTTGGCGAGTCGAGGGCTTTTCAGTCATTTTCCTATCGGGTTTGGATTTCAACTCATTGGCGGCCTGGTGGACTTGCTTCCAGGGGTCTGTCGGGTAAGGGCACCTGAGCCAGTTTTCGTTTTGGATCTTGACGCGTTGAAGTGAGAACCATCCCACAGAAAAAGCGGCACCTGCCAAGAGGTTCATCGAAAACACGGGTGACATACCCGCGGAAGGGTCAAACCAGCGGACGTAAAGAAAGAATCGCTCCGTAAGCGAAATCTGTGACCACCACACACACCATGTGAAAATTCCACCCGCGAGAATGAGGAGCGTACAAATCAAGAAGCCGTCGCAGATGCAGAGCTTGAAGGCTGCCCATCGGGGAAGACATACCCCCGGTGTGCTAAGCTTAACGTCCTTTAATGTGGTGTCAAATCTGGAGAAGAATTTACCCAGAAAAAGGACGGCCAGGCTTGACAATTCCAGAACGATAATCAGAGAAAAGGCGGTGAGAATTCGCGCCGAAGTCGATTGATAGAAACAAGCGTTCCAGGCTTCTTGGGCGGCCAAAGTATAAGGGAACGCCGCGAACAAGATGGCCAGAATAATCAGAATCCGCCAAAACCAGTTCCATCCGCCGGTCAGGTCACCCGCAAACCACTTGTCCCAACGCTTCCCGATAGCGAACAGCAATAGTCCCAGGAGCGACGCCACGCTGACGTGCGTCAACATCACCAGTTCCGGAATGTCGAGGTAAGGTAAATGCGTCTGGGAGGGAGGGCCTGGATCTACACCATAAGACGGGGCATTGCCAACAGGTGATGCATTTTCACAACGAGAAAAGACGAATCCTTTATCGTCGTACGTCGAGTAGCAATGCACGGGGACAAGGTTCCCGCCCTGGCCGATGACGCTGACCCATGCGGCCGGCTTTCCGGTATCCAGGCCGTGAGGGGGCCGATAACCAATCATGCGATCCTTCGCCCCGAACTGGGCGAGAACCGCGTTGTAGTACCCCTGGCTGGACTGGGAGGGAAACGCCAGTCGTGGGTTCCACGGAATCGGATCGCCGACATCCTGGCTGATCTTCAGCGGTCCCGTCCATCTCTGGGCGGCGGGGTACATGGGATAGGAAGAACCCACCAACATTCCACGCAGGTGGTAGGCATCTTCCGGTTGGATAAGTGCGGTGCCCGGCTCGGTCGCAAAGACGCGGACCTTCGGGCAGTGCCGTCTCAGCAGCTTGTTCAGGAACACCGTATCACGGCCGTCCGACGCGACGATGCCGACGTAGTTCACTTTTTCCCGCTCGATCGTCGTGAGAATTGAACGTAGCGCCTGGCCGCATGTGGCTGAGGCGGATTCCCGATCAAAGGGGGCAATGCCGTCGAACTGGACCCCTTCGCGGAGCGGTAATCGAGGTGTCACAAAATCGGATCGCGGCAGACCATCATCAGATTTCTTCCCACCCAGTTTTTCCAGATCCAACTCCAGATGCGAGATGGAAAGAGGAAACGAAAGCTCAATCCAGTTGTTAGTGGATTCCGTCAGGTCTGTCGAAGGTGATTTCTTTGAGGCATTGTCTCTGGTCCGAGCACCAAACACAGTATTCGACTCGCGAAGCATCGCTACACGATGCTTGAAATCCGTTCGTTCGCTGTTGACGTTGTCGCCGCGGTCGCCATCGAGGTAATTGAGAATTGCTTGGGTGATGACCTGATTCGGAACCACGGTGGCCCGTGGTCTGTCTGAGCCCCATCCTGTCTTTTTGAGAGCGGTCGCGGTTCCCGAAATTTGACTGAAGGGATCGAGAAGTGGAGATGGAAATAGGCAAAAGTGGTTCAAACGATAGCTATTCAGTGTTTCGTTAAGAATGGATTGCGAACCCGAGTAATGCGGACCGACAATCGCAATTGTGCCGGGGGGAACGGACTTGGACCACTCAAGCTCTTTTCGCAATCGAGCCTGGTCAAGTTCTCTGTACACATCCAGGGCTCGGACCAATGCTCCCTTGTGGGGTCCGGAGATGGGGTTTTCACCCACCAGGCAAACGATCGAGAGCACAAGCTTGGGAGCGGTGAAGACTTCCCCGGTCTTGGGATCAGCATCAACTCGTCGACGAAACAGCAAAGTTCCGGGATACTCCCGGTGCACAGGGAAGCTTGAAGAATCGTCAGGAGAACTTGCTTTTTTGCGAGGCCACGGCAGCCAGGAGGAGTGAAGAGTAAAGCCGCGAGCTTCATAGGCTCTTTGAATCGCTTCCACCTCGATGTCGAAGGTGATTGCAAACTTCGAGTCCACGGGATCCGGAACTGTGGCGATGAGGAATTCCAGCTCCGTATCCTTTCGCAGATGTGCCAGGGAGTCTGCCAGCTGTGGACGGGGTTCCGAGGAAGACTTCACAGGTACCGCCCTGACGGCTCCGCTCGAAAAATCCAGTCGATAGGTCGGGAATTTCTCAGGCTTGCCTGGCTCCAGATTTGGTCCAGGCCGACAGAAGTTACGAAGGACCACAAGCGGGTCCGGGTCGCCGAGGGAAGGCAACGACGTTGAGGAAGACTCCTTCGCCTCGTTCGCGGGTTTAGTGCTCGAAGGAAAGGGGGACGAGCTATTTTGGCTCACTCCCAGGAAAAGAGTGCTGCTCATGGCGAGAGCCGCGACAACCCAGCCCGTTACGCCGGATGCGCGTTGATTGTGATCGTTCATGGTGGTTGGACGAGCAAGGTATCACGGGCAAATGGACCTGAGTCTACATATCGCAGACGCCCATTGCAACTGTTAATCTGGGAAATCTGCGGCTTCTATCGCCATTGTGCTTTGAGATGTGTTCCCGCTGCTTTTCTCCCAAGAGGTGGCGGCACGGCCTGTTGCGCTCCACGCTCCGCTTCGCATCGCGGCCACGCTTCAGACTGTCTTCGCGGGTGGCCGTTGATCACCGAGCGAGTGAATCGGAAAGGTGAATTCCTACGTTGACTCCATGAAGTTCCTCATCACCAACGACGACGGGATTGACGCGCCGGGCCTTGAGTGCCTGTTCAACGCCGCCCGAATGCTCGGCGACTCCGTGGTCGTGGCTCCCGCGGGGCCGCAATCGGGGATCAGCCATGCGGTCACCACCGGCACGGCCCTGCGGGTCGAGCCGCGTGGGACGGGCCGATTCGCCGTCGCAGGCACCCCCGCGGACTGTGTCCGTGTCGGCCTGCATCGCTTCGTTCCTGACGCCGCGTGGGTGCTCTCCGGAGTCAACCACGGCGGGAATCTCGGGGCGGATGTTTACTACTCGGGGACCGTGGCCGCCGTTCGCGAGGCGGTGCTGCATGGCTGGCCGGGGATTGCCCTGTCCCATTACCACAAGCGAGGCTCGGCGTTTGACTGGCCGCGAGCCACCCGATGGGTCGAGCAGGTCCTCCGCGAACTTCTCGCAAGGGCGTCCGTTCCGGGGGCCTTTTACAACGTGAACCTGCCGCACCTCGATCCAGGAGAGCCCGATCCTGAGGTGGTGCATTGCCCGCTGGACCCGAATCCGCTACCGCTGAGCTACCGCCATGAAGCGGACGGCGCTCTGCATTACGATGGCGACTATCACGGCCGGGCGCGAACGGCGGGTGCGGACGTCGATGTCTGTTTCGGCGGGCGAATCGCCATCACCCTCGTCAAGATGCTTTGATCCGTCTTCGTCATGTCTCATCCGTCGCCTTCCGTTGCACATCGGGCGTTCGACGCTGTCAAAGCACTGCGTCCTGACTCTGCCGTTCACCTCGTGTTGGAGAACTTCCTTCGAACCGCCTGTAACACTCTCCCGCCGTTCACGCTCCAGATCGTAGTCCGGGCAACATGGCACGGATCAAAAACTCAAGATCAAAAATTCGGAGCGACTCAGATGAAAATGTTCTTCCTCAAGCTGGCGTCGGTGGCGGTGGTTCTGGCCGGGTGGAGCGCAGCGATGGCTGCACCCCCGGGCACGAAGGTGACCAACAGCGGCAACGGTGCTCTGAATTCGATCCAGGTCAGACAGTCAAGCGGTTCGACTCGCATCAGCAACAGCGCGAACGGCACACTGAACTCGATCAAGGTCGGCGGTGGCTTCGGCGGCGGGGTAAACGGCCCCGTGAAGATCCAGGGGAGTGCCAATGGCCTGGGGAACAGCGTTCAAGTGGGAGGTGGGCTCTTCGGCGGGGTCAAGGGGCCCGTGACGGTCCAGGGAAGTGCCAACGGCGTCGGCAATTCGATCAAGGTTGGCGGCGGGGTCTTCGGCGGCGGGGTAAACGGCCCGGTGAAGATCCAGGGGAGCGGCAACGGCACTGGCAACAGCATTCAGGTGGGCGGCGGGTTCGGAGGCGGGGTGAAAGGCCCGGTGAACATCCAGGGAAGTGGCAACGGCGTCGGCAACAGCATCAACGTCGGCAAGCCCACCGGCGGCGTCTCGATCTCCGGCAGCGGCAACGGCACGGGCAACAGCATCGTGATCAACTAAAGTCCATCACCAACCACCCGAACCCACTCCGCCCCGGTTTTCACCGGGGCGGAGCTGTTGTTATCGGTGATGCGTTGCAGGATAGCCCGTTCGCAGCAGCTCAGGGATGTGAAGAATATTCGATCACGGCCACTGGTAGCGGCGGCGTTTTACCGCCGACTCGCTCGTTCAAAAAGCTCCAGTCCCCGCTCACGTCTCCCGATGAAGTTGCGGAAAGTGGACCACTCGGAAGTTTGTTGTCGTCCCACGTCAGGAACTTCGCGTGGTCCGGCGTCTCGGACCAGATCGCCAGTGCCACTTCCTCCATCACGCCCACAATCGTCGCCAGCGTCGCCGGTTGAGCCGCCAGGTCGAACGGGCTCGCATCGGGTACAACAATCACCTCCGCATATGGGACGAGCACAGTCCTGCCATGGCTGAGAAGCAGAATCGTGCGGACATTCGGCGAGCCCTTCATCGTCTTGGACCCGATCGGATCGAGCATCACGACGGCATCGACAGGGAGATCCTCTTCCAGCGCTCGCGAAGCTGTCCTCAACGCGGTGGTCGCGCCGACATCGAGACCCACGATCACGAAACGGGCTTCCGTGTCCGCACAACGGATGCGAGCCATCTCGCCCAGGATCCAGGCGCCGTGATAGCACCCGGCCCGGCCGACCTTGCTGAAGCCATGGCGAAGCAGGGAGCCTTGAATTTCGTCGAGCCCACCGCCGCTCAGCGGGTTCAGGCCGCCGACAAGGAAGGCGTAGACGCGGTCGCGGCAACAATGCGGGATCTCACATTCAGGGCCCGCATCACGGGAGATGAGATGGCACCGCGGCGCGATGCAGCGTACGCAGCCGATGCTGGTGAGCACGAGCGCAAGCCCCGCTGCGATCACTACGCCTCGCCGCATCATCCGTTCTCCCTCCGATGGCAGGCCGCACGGTTTCGGCAGCCCCTGGGAAGATCGGCATAACAGGCACAGTCGCTCCAGTTTAACAGCCGAATTCGGCCCGATTCGGCCCGGATCACACCTTCACGATGCGGCCCGTCTTCACCGACTCACACTCGCGATGGCACAACACGAGGGCATCCCGGGCAAGCTGGCCGCCGAGCAGGTCGGGTTCCGTGCCAGTGACGATGCCATCAACAGCCGCCTGGAGTTCATGGGTGAACGCGGTGACAGGATCGCTGCCACCCTCAAGCG
>Ga0105044_10001991_pt1 | contig 27716 bp, 26 predicted proteins | sample MAT01_FD_78092 | JGI IMG/M metagenome (GOLD analysis project Ga0105044, IMG submission 78092) | Freshwater microbial communities from Lake Fryxell liftoff mats and glacier meltwater in Antarctica - MAT-01 | ecosystem: Environmental > Aquatic > Freshwater > Ice > Liftoff microbial mat | place... | reverse complement strand
ATATACAAGCACAAAAATTCGCCAGTCGGTAAAGACCTGATATATCGTTTAGACAAGTGGACTATGACAGCTACCGACCCGCAAGGAAATCCAATCAAAATGCAAGGTGCGTCCGCACATATAATGCGAAAAAATGCAGACGGAGTTTGGCTTTGGCTTGTTGATAATCCTTTTGCTGCATTATTCTTTGTTGAGTAGTATCCTCTATGGGTCTAGTCGCAAAAAGGTGGGTTGATGAACGCACCGGGATAAAAAAACATCAATTGTTCGAGCAGCGCACGTGCCGTGGGCGGCCCGTCTGACGGGATGTACGATGATGTTCGAGTCCTGGGCGATCGGGATGGTTGTCTGAGACGACGATGTTGGCAGTGGCCCGACAACGAGGGCTCAACCGGAAGACTGTGCCAGCCCATTGGTCTTCCTACGCTCTGTGTGGACGAGACGGTGCAACGGGCCCAATGGCGCATCAAAGAAGCAGCTGCACAGCCAGAACGCAGACCGCAAAGGGTTGGGCGTATTGGATGCGATGGGCTCGAAGGTCGATCCCATCAAACGAGTGGCAAAGACTATTCGAGAGCATCTATGATTTCGCCGAAAGTGTGAACAACAAGATCCAGCTCGTCAAGTCACGTGCACGCGGCTACCGAACGTACGAAACATTTCGAGTTGCCATCCTCTTCTACTGCGGCAATCTCGACCTCTATCCAAGAGCTTCACATTACCTTCGAAATATTCATGCCCACCTTTTCAGGTCAAGACCCCAACGAGAAAGGCGGCCCCGTTTGATACAGGGCCGCCTTTGCTACTTCAATAGATTCTGTAATCTGTTCCTACGCCGGTGATATTCCGGGCGTTGCATCCGGTGGCATCATTGGTTGAGAAGGAGCGGGCGCCTTGCTGCCTTGCTCCTTTTCCTTTGCCAGGGTTGCACGAATTTGGTCGATGTTCTTCACCATGGGAGGAAGATCGCCGCCATTCATCAGGATGTCGAGCTCTGCGCCGTCAAGGATCTCGCGTTCAACAAGTGCCTTCGACATTTTGTGCAGCATGTTGATGTTATCGCGCATGAGTTGTTCGGCGCGTTGTTCTGCGTCGACGATCAGCTGACGTACTTCTGAATCGATCGAACGTGATGTTTCTTCTGAGTGGTCTGCGGGCTGACCGATGTCGCGACCAAGGAAGACTTCGTCGTTCTTGGATGCGTAGTGTACCGGACCGAGCTTATCGCTCATTCCGAATTCACAGACCATCTTTCGAGCGATCGAACTTGCGCGCTCCAGATCGTTGCTGGCGCCCGTGGTGAGAATGTTGAAGACGACCTTCTCTGCGGCCCGACCTGCCAATAGGAGAACGATGCGAGTGGTAAGGTATTCCTTACTCATCGAATGTGTGTCTTCGTTGGGCAAGTACGACGTAACGCCAAGCGCACGACCGCGTGGTATGATCGTGACCTTGTGCACGGGATCGCTATCCGGAAGGAGCTTGCCGGCAAGAGCATGTCCGATCTCGTGATAGGCTGTGGTCTCTTTTTCTTTGTCGCTAATGATCATGCTCTTGCGTTCAGCACCCATCATCACTTTGTCTTTTGCGTTTTCGAAGTCGTACATCGTTACGTCGAGACTGTTCCGACGTGCGGCAAGTAGAGCGGCCTCGTTGACAAGATTGGCCAAGTCGGCACCGGAGAATCCGGGCGTTCCCTTGGCGATCACTTCGAGGTTCACGTCTTTGGCAACAGGTACTTTTCGTGTGTGCACTTTGAGAATGCCGAAACGACCGTTCATGTCGGGTCTGTCTACTACCACCTGACGGTCGAACCGACCTGGTCGCATGAGTGCCGGATCTAGCACATCTGCACGGTTCGTAGCCGCAATGATGATGACGCCAAGGTTCTGTTCAAATCCGTCCATTTCTACGAGCAATTGATTGAGCGTTTGTTCGCGCTCATCATGTCCGCCGCCAAGTCCTGCACCACGGTGACGTCCAACGGCATCGATCTCGTCGATAAAGACGATACACGGTGCGTGACGTTTTGCTTGCTCGAACAGATCGCGAACGCGACTTGCTCCCACACCAACGAACATCTCGACAAAGTCTGCACCAGAAATGCTAAAGAACGGCACGCTCGCTTCGCCGGCTACGGCACGTGCGAGCAAGGTCTTGCCTGTACCGGGAGGACCCAACAACAGAACACCCTTGGGGATCTTGCCACCCAGACGCGTGAACTTTCCGGGCTCACGCAAGAATTCGATGATCTCCGCGAGTTCTTCTTTGGCCTCATCGGCACCGGCCACATCGGCGAACGTCACAAGCACATTGCCTTCGGTTTGCAACCGTGCCTTGCTCTTACCAAACGAGAAGATGTTCTTGGAACCGCCGCCGCCCATCTGCATGCGACGTGTAACGAGGAAGAAGGCTCCGATAAGGAGGATCCACGGCAGCATGGAGATAAGGCTTACCCACCATGGGGAGTCGCCGCTCTCGTACTGGAAGGAAATGTTGTGTTCGCGCCACAGCGCCTCCGTATTCGAATCCACCACGCCAAGCATGGTGTGGAAATTCTTCACGGATACGGAATTCTTATCGCGTTGAATGGTGATCGGCTCTTTGAGCACGCCATGGAAAGAGAAGTCGTTCAGACTTGTCTTCTTGATAACGGCGTATTGGATCCGGTTCTGCTGAACGCATTCTCGGTACTCGTTATTGGTCAGTTCCCATTCTTGCCCTTGCTTTTGCATAAGCATCATGGACACCATCACGAGGGTCACCAAGATCCCTACCCAAATGAGAACGTTGCGGAGCACGCGAGAAACGGTCAGGTCGTTATCGCCGTCGTCCTGTTGAGGTTTGTTCTGTCGTTGATTCATGTTGTTGCCGTTGGCCATTGTGTTCTCCTAGTTCGACCCCGTTGACGTATGGGGTGGGGGATTATTCTTCTTCTTCGGTAACCACCCAAATGCTGTCGAGGTTCCGTCCGTATCCTGCATAGTCCATTCCATAGCCCACCACGAAGTCGGCCGGAATCTCTTTCCCCACATAATCCACATGTAATTCCTGATGATGCTTGCTGGGCTTGCTAAGTAGCGCCGTTACGGTCACGCTGGCCGGATTCATCCCGCCAAGCTGCTTGATGAGTTGCACCAGCGTTGTGCCCGTGTCGATGATGTCTTCAATGATCATGATATGCCGCTCGCCAACGTCCACAAGAGAGTCGTCGATCACCACGGTGCCGCTCGACATCATCCCCGACCCGTAGCTGCTTACTCGAAGCACCTCTACCGACACCGGAATGTTGATCCGTCGAATGAGGTCGGCCGCAAACACGAACGCCCCCTTTAACACCACCAGCACGGTAAGTTCCATGCCGGCAAAGTCTTTGTTGATGCGACGTGCAATGGCGTCGACAAGTCCGTCGATCTCTTCTTTGGAGATATAAGGCGTAAACGATCGGTCGTGGACGCGAATACTGTTCATGAGATCCTACAAACGGTGACGTGCTGTGTTGTTGATTGTACTTTCACGCGATCGTTCAGGCGAACTCCGCATACCCAAATGATGCCGTGCGCATCACTGAGCACAGTGGCCGAGGCTCGTGTGCGATGGTCCACTTTCGCGTTGGTGAGAAGATCGCTGACGAGCACGTCTGCATCCATTCCGAGTGGACGCATACGTTCGCCGGTGCGCCAAGGTCGCCAGGTAAGCGAACCGACGATGGACCGAGCGTCAATGTACGCCACAGAGCGGTCTGCATCAAGTCGCACATCCAAGGCCGCGGCCGTCTGGATCGAGAGCGTCTGCGGCCCGTTCATGTAGACGCCGTCGTGGTCTATCTCGATGTGCTCTGTCCCCACCTCTGCCTCTGCATCGGCGATCACGATCCGGTCTCGCTCTCGCAAGGCATAGAGCGACGTGCGAAGCGATGCCGTACTCCCCGTTTCTGCCTGCAAGAGCTGCTCGACACGCGCCACCATTGTGCGGTCGGGAGGGACACCCAGAGCGTGCCTCAAGGCAACTCTGATTACCTCATGCTGTAAAGCGGGAAGCAAGCAGACCAGTTCGTTTAGGTGCAGGTGCACCATGCGACCGTCGATCACGATGATGCGTTGAACATACTCACGAACAATGGAATCGACAATCTCTCGGCTCTCTCGCAACAACGCGGTACTCGTAGCAATGGTCGATGCAATGTTGGCACCAAACACATCGCGCAACACGGGCATCACGTTTTTGCGAACAGCATTGCGAAGAAACGTCACATCGTCGTTACTCGCGTCTTCGCGCCACGTCCACTGATGTTCATGTGCACATTCAAGAAGCTCGCTGCGCCGCACGTTCAACAGGGGACGCACAAGCACCAGTCCGTTCTTCAATGAACGGGAAGGCGGCATGGCGGAAAGGCCGTGCAGACCGGATCCTCGTGCAAGATGAAGGAAGAATGTTTCCGCTTGATCATCAATCGTGTGAGCAGTGCATACAATCTGTGCGCTGTGCTCGATGGCCACATGCTCGAAGGCAGTGTACCGAAGATGACGCGCCGCTTCTTCGATGCTCATGCCGTTCGCATGTGCATGCTGCATCACGTCGACGGTCTTGCGTACACACGGAAGTCCAAGCGCATCTGCAACAGCGATCACATATCGCTCATCATCATCAGAGGCCACACCGCGCAGACCATGGTTGATGTGGACGACGATCAGCGAGAGACGAAGCTCGTTGCGCAAGGCCGCCATTACGTGCAGCATGACCATAGAATCGAGGCCACCACTGACGGCGCAGAGAACGGTACGACCCGTGCAGTGCATGCTCTCGAGAGCCTGACGGACGATACGCACGAGAGAATGATCACGAGCGATCACGCAGGCACTCGCAAATCAAGATCGTCGGCATACTGTAGCATTCGCTCCGCAATCTCGTCGTAGGACTCCGACGTTACCACTACTTGACGTACTGGAGAGTTGTTGGGCAGACCCTTAAGGTAGCCACCATAATGTTTGCGGAATTCATGGATCGCACGCTTCTGCGGTTTGGATTCTAATTCGAGTCGGAGATGTTCCAAGCAAACGTTGATACGCTCGCGTGGATTGAACGACGGTAGTAGCTCACCGGTATCGATAAGGTGACGTGCTCTACGAAAAATGAACGGGTTGCCGATGGCGGCACGACCGATCATCACGGCATCTGCGCCAGTGGTCTCGAATGCGCGAAGGGCATCTTCGGGTGACTTCACATCGCCGTTTACGATCACGGGTATGTTCACCACACGCTTGATCTTTGGAATCCACGTCCAATCCGCATCGCCGTCATGACCCATATCGCGTGTGCGACAGTGTACCGTGAGTGCAGCTGCACCGGCGTCTTCCATCATCTGCGCAACCTCGGTGATCACAATGGAATCTTTCGACCATCCGAGTCGCGTCTTCACGGTAACCGGCAACTTCACGGCGTCCACAATGGCACGTGTTAGCTGTGCCATCAGTGGGGGATCTTTCAGCAAGGCGGCGCCGGCGTTACGCGCGACGACATTTTTTACCCAACAGCCAAAGTTAATATCGATAAAGTCGGGTCCCGACTCAGCAGCCCGGATTGCCGCATCAACCATCACGTTAATGTCGCCACCAAAAATCTGGATCGCAACGGGATGCTCTTCATCGGCAAGGCGCAGCTTCTCTAGCGACCGACGTGCGTCTCGTACGAGCCCTTCGGACGAGATGAACTCCGTATACACGATGTCTGCACCATACCGTTTGCAGATCACACGGAAGGGCAGATCGGTTACATCCTCCATAGGAGCGAGGAGGACACCTTTGTCGACGGAAGTAGTACCAATGCGCATAGGCAACAAAGATACGGCTCCAAAAGCCCTCAAACGGTCAGATGCGTAATTCCCGTCGAGCTTTTGTACGAAACCGTTCCACCTCCTCCATGTTGTTTGAGATGAAGACACTCGGGACAGTATCCAAACAAGACGAGGTGCGAATGCGCTCATTGATCCAAACTTCGGCGATGGTCCTCGCCGCTTCTGCACCAGTTTTGGCACAGAACATCATCGTGGCCGGCGTCGACAAAATGGCGCCACAATTCACGCGCATAGCGCAATCCTGCGGCATGTGGCAGTACAGGGCCACAGAGCGACGCAATATCCCGGACCCTCCCACCAATCCGCCGGCATCAACGGATCAAGTCGATCGAGGCCTGAAAGGCGTAGCCCTGAGCGCAGACCCACGCAACAAGAATGTGAAGCTGACGCTCGTAACCGACTCATTCTTCCCCAAGGACAATTCGTATAAAACCTTTGTCTTTGATGTGTCGCTTGTCGACGCCTCGAAGGACGGCTTTGCCGTGGTTATCATGACGGACTGGGCAGACAACATCTCGTTCGATACACTCACGATCCCTGCCACCTCTCCCGCCCTCTCCTCTACCTCTGTGAATCATGGTCTTGTACGCATCGATCGCACAGACCGTAAGACCGTCACACTCACGAATACCACCAGACAGCCTCTTTCTATAACATCTATCGCTCTTGCGGGCGAGTCGAGCTACCAAGTGGTGAGCGGCGGCTCTCCTCCAGCCTTTGTCCTACCAGTTGGTGGCTCGCGAGATGTGGTGGTTGAATTCAAGCCAACAGCAGTAGCCACGGGTGCAGTGAACGATCAGCTTGTGATCACCACGGCATGCTCATCCTCCAATATCGCCCTTAGCGGCACGGTTGGCGTACCTCGCATAAGTGTGGACGATTGGAATGTTGGCAATGTGGAACAGGGAGTGGAAGTGTGTAAGGAGGAAGGAATCCGCGTGATGAACAGCGGCAACTACAATGTTGTGGTGTCGAAGATCACGTTGAGCGATCCAACTAGCTGCCGGGAAGGAAGCGCATTAGTGTTGCAGGCCGCAGGCGTTCTCTTGTGACGCACGAGGTCCTCTTAGTGCTCTTCTCCCATACAGCCCCGCCGCAACGGCCAAGCCAACAAGGTAGCCGATCCAAACACCTGGTGCACCAAAACCGAGAGGGAAGGCGCAGATATAGCTTACGGGAAGCGCAACGAGTCCGTAGGCGATGGTGGCGATGATGGTGGGAATGCGCACATCGTTCACGCCACGAAGAATGCCCAGACCAACGGTCTGCATACCGTCGAAAATCTGAAACAGCCCTGCATAGATGAGGAGCTGTGCGGCAAGGGCGATCACGGCCGGATCGTTCACGTACACATAGGGGAGTTCGTGACGTAGCGTCAAGAAGAGCGTCGCGGTGATCACATTATACACGAGCACCAATACCATGGCGGCATACCCTGCCGCCTTCACGCCCTCCCGATCTCCCTTTCCGTGGAGTTGCGAGATGCGGATGGTGGCGGCGCTCGACAGACCCAGAGCCACCATGAAGGTGAGGGAGGCAAGGCCGATGGCGATCTGGTGTGCTGCCAGTGGAACGGCGCCCAGCCAGCCCATCATGACGGCCCCTGCGGCAAAGGCCATCACTTCGAGAATGATCTGCCCGGCAATGGGCAAACCCGTAAAGAATGCTCTCCGGAGCGACTCACGCAGGCGCGCACCGTCGAGCGACGACGTGCGAAGGGCAGAGCGTAGGCGCAAAAAGAAGGGCGAACGAATGAAGATCAGCCAAATGAAGACGGCCATAAGTGAACGGGCCAAGAAGGTGGCAAAGCCCGAACCCTCTACACCCATCTGCGGCATACCAAGGTTGCCGTAGATGAACATCCAATTGAAGGCAAGATTCAACACATTGGCCAGCACAGCCACGATCAGGGCCACACGGGTGTTCGACATGGCCTCTGCGGTTTGCTTGAAGATCCCGAAGATCACACGAGGCAGGAACGACAGGACAAGCCAGAAATAGAACGGACGTGCAACGAGTGCCACGTCGGGCGGTGCGCCGAAGATCGAGAGGTAGGGGGCAAGGCAGAGCAGCCCTGCAACCAGAATCACGGCCACGGTTAGGCTGACAATAGCCCCGGCCTTCACGTGGCGGGCCACTTCGGCCATGTCGCGACGTCCAAACGCTGCGCCCGCCAGCGGAGTGATAGCCACCGTGAACCCAATGGCGAACAACATCACGACAACGGAGATGCTCGAGGCAAACGTCGTAGCCGCCAGAGGCACGGTGCCCAGCTTCCCCACCATAATGTTATCCACAAGCAACGTTAGCATATCGCTCACTTGCGAGGCGGCTATAGGGATGGCAAGGCGAAGGGTGGGTCGGATGTGTTCGCGGAATACCATCCACAAATCTACTGCCATGCGCCCCATCATTTGTATTTTGCACCCCAGACCTCCTGGTTACTCCTTACACCCGCACACAGTCGCTCCACATGGCCCGTCTCGGATTATTCTCCAACGATGTCGGTATCGACCTTGGCACAGCCAACACCCTGATTTGGCAAAAAGGCAAGGGCATCGTCCTCAATGAGCCGTCGATCGTCGCATTCGATCGCACGACAAAACACATCATCGCTATCGGTCACGAAGCGCAAGAAATGCTCGGGCGCACGCACCGAGAGATCAAGACGATCCGCCCTTTGAAGGACGGTGTGATCGCCGACTTTGAAATCGCTGAAGGAATGCTACGTGCATTCATTCGCAAACTCTCTTCGTCGTGGCAACCTGCACGACGGATGGTGATCTGCGTTCCAAGTGGTATCACCGAAGTGGAGAAGCGCGCCGTTCGCGACAGCGCCGAACATGCCGGAGCCAAAGAAGTACACCTGATCGCAGAACCGATGGCCGCGGCCATTGGTGTTGGACTGGATGTCCATGAGCCGATTGGCAACATGATTGTAGACATTGGTGGCGGTACCACGGAGATTGCCGTGATTGCCCTAAGCGGCATCGTTGCCGACGAGTCGATCCGCATTGCGGGCGACGAACTCACGAACTCCATTGTGAACTATTTCAAACGTCAACACAACATCCTCATCGGAGATCGTACGGCAGAGATCATCAAGGTGAATGTTGGTAGTGCCTATCCGCTTGAAGAAGAACTAGAGATCGAAGTGAAGGGTCGCGACATGGTAAGCGGCATCCCGAAATCGATCGTTGTATCGAGCGAAGAGATCCGCGACGCACTCAACGAAAACATCACCGTGATCGTAGAGGCCGTACTGAATCTGCTTGAGAAAACTCCGCCGGAACTCTCGGCCGACATTTTTGATCGTGGCATCATCCTCACAGGTGGTGGTGCGCTCCTGAAGGGGCTTGACGAGCGACTCCGACGCGAAACGTCACTCCCTGTGCACGTTGCCGACGATCCGCTCACGGCCGTTGTCCGTGGTACCGGGAAGGTGCTCGAAGACCTTGCCGAGTATTCGAATGTTCTGATAAAATCGAAGCGCTATTAACGCGCTATGCAGCGATTCATCGCATTTGTTGTCCGCTTCAAGAATTACATCACGCTCGGTGCGCTGGTGGTGATCTGCTTTGCCTTCATGTCGTTTGGCAGCCTCTCGCAACTAGGCGGCTTCCGCGCAGTGATCGTTGGTTCCGTTGGATGGATGCAGTCGATGTTTTCGTGGATCCCGAATCCTGTGGCACTCAAAAGCGAAAACCTTGCCTTGCGCGAATTGAACATGCAGCTCTCCGTAGAGAGCGCAAAGAGCCGACAGTCCATGGTGGAGAATGCAACGCTTCGAAAGATGCTAGACCTGCCGAAGTATTCCGATTACGGACTCATTGCGGCCGACGTGGTCGGCAAGACCACGACGCAGCTTCGCAACTATGCAACGATCAATAAGGGCAAGAAGGACGGCGTGGAAGAGGGGATGAGTGTGGTGACGGATGCAGGACTTGTGGGACTGGTGATTGGCGTGTCCGATCACTATGCTGTGATCCAACTCATGCTCAACCGCGATACACGCGTTGCATCGAAAATCCAGCGTTCACGCGTGGATGGAATCATTGCCTGGGAAGGCGAGAACTTCCTCACGCTGAAGAATATTCCGAAGTCGTACGATGTACAAGCCGGCGACGCCGTGATCACGAGTTCCTTTTCGTCGCGCTTTCCATCCAACATTGTAATCGGTCGCGTGACGCAGGTAACCGAAGAGAACAACTCATTGTTTCGACGAATTGTGGTGGACCCTGCCGTGAATTTCGCAACGCTTGAACAGGTTTTCGTGGTGGAGTTCGTGGCAGATGCAGAGCGCCTACTGCTCGAACAGCAAAGTGAAGAAGGAAGCAAACAGAGGACGCATCGATGAGCGCGCTCAACATCCCGTTCGACAAGTCGATGTTTCAAGCAAATCCGCCTCTGCGATTTGTTGCCTATGGAGTGATAGCAATGCTCCTGAGCGTGATCCATGTGGTCTTCTTGCGCTTCGTTGCGGTGAGCTCTGTAACGCCCGACCTTCTGCTGATTCTGACGGTCTACATCGCTTTGGTCGAAGGTCAGTTCGTCGGTATGTTTGCCGGGTTCGCGAGCGGTATTCTCTTCGACGTGGTATCGACCGATGTCCTAGGCAGCAATGCGCTTGCGAAGACCGTTGCCGCCTTTCTCGCCGGATATTTTTTCAAGCAAGGTTTTTCGGTGCAGACAATCGGAAGCTATCGGTTTCTGCTGATCGTAACGCTTTGCGGGGGAGTTCACAATCTGCTGTATTTCTTCTTCTACGTGAAGCCATTGCAGATATCATTCCCCATGTTCTTCATGACGTATGGTGTTGCGACAACACTGTACACGACGGTGGCAGCGGTGTTCCCGATGCTCATCGTGAATCGTAGCAAGGAATGGTAGTCCATGTATCTCAGTAATCTCGAAATGGTCGGTTTCAAGAGCTTCGCCAATAAGACGGACCTCTCGTTTACCGATGGTGTGACGGCCATCGTTGGACCGAATGGATGCGGCAAAACGAATATCGTTGATGCGATTCGTTGGGTGCTTGGCGAACAAAAGTCTTCTGCACTGCGCGCCGACGGGATGGAGCAGGTGATCTTTAACGGCTCGAAGACGCGCAAGCCTCTTGGCATGGCCGAAGTGTCGCTCACCATCGAGAACAACAAGCAAATTCTGCCAACGGAGTATTCACAGGTTACGATCACCCGCCGGTTGTTCCGCAGTGGTGAGTCGCAGTACCTATTGAATAAGACGCAGTGTAGGCTCCGCGACATCATCGATCTCTTCATGGATACCGGTATGGGCTCCGACGCCTATAGCGTGATCGAGTTGAAAATGATCGAAACGATCTTGAGTGATAAAGCAGAAGAACGGCGGCATTTGTTTGAAGAGGCGGCAGGGGTAACGAAGTACAAGTCACGACGTCGCGAAGCTGCACGAAAACTCGAAGCAGCCCAACGCGATATCGCACGCGTGCAAGACATTGTGCGCGAAGTGCAGAAAACCGTGAACTCGCTTGCACGTCAGGCCGAGAAAGCTCGGCAACACCAAGATCTTTCTACGCAACTACGCGCACTGGATCAGCTTTTGTTTTCGTTCGAATACTTGGAAGAGTATATCGCACTGAAACAATTCGAGGCGCAGATCATCGACGTGCGAACACGCCGCGAGGCCACAGAAGCAGAACTTCTGCGTCGCGAAGCAGCGCAGGCTTCTGCCGAAGTCGATCAAACCTCGAAGGATGCTGAGCTGCGTACTGCTCTCGATGCCGAGTCGAATCTTCGAGCGTCGCTGGGTGAAGCTCAGCAACATGTATCGCTACTGGATGAGCGCGGCAATGCAATCCAGCGTGCACTCGAACGCTTGGAGCGTGAACACACGGAATCCGAACAACTTCAGTCGACCACGTCGCAGCAACTGCACACTGTGGGCGAGAGACTCGAAGCCTTACGCAACGAGACGTCCACAGCACGCGCAGATGTAGAGGAAAAGCGTGCAACCGTAGATCAGGCCACGCAGGCTATGATTGCCGCGCGACAAGAAACGAATGCACGACGTGAAGCGCTCAACACATCACGTCAACTCTTAGCCGAACAACGAAACGCAGCAGATCGTTTTCGTATTCAGAGCGATGGTTTGCAACGCAGACTTCGCGATAACGAGGCGCAACAACAGCAGGCGGAAGAGCGACTCCGCCATGTAAGCGATCAGCTCTCAAAAGAACAAGAAGAGGTCCCTGCACTGGATGCACAACTGCAAGCTGCCGAAGTGGCTTTGCATAGTGGTGAAGAACGTCAGTCAACGCTGAGATCCGAACAAGAAACACTCCAGCAGGAGAGTGAGCACATGCGCGCTCAAGCGGCCCACACAAAGGCGTCGTTGGAATTCTTGATCGGACTCGTGGATACAACCGAGAGCTCGAAGTTCTTGTTGTCTACGCCAGAGTGGACGCCGCAAGGCGAGAAGGTGACGCTTGCTGAAGTGTTGAACACCGACAATGAATTGCGTGTTGCCATAGAGGCAGCACTCGGAGATTCCGCACGATACTTCGTGGTGAATTCCAAAGACGAAGCGGCGCAGGCTATCGGCGCACTCTCGCGCAATAATGTTGGCAAGGCCACTTTCTTGTGTAGAGACAGTATTCCAAACCTTGCTGCCCCCGGCACCTTACCGTCTATTGATGGAATGCGAGGATGGGCAAGTGAGCTCGTCCGTACCGATGATCAGTTGCGCGGCGCCGTGCGCGGAATCCTTGGCAAGACCGTTGTGGTAGACACGGTAGATCAGGCATGGGCGGCCGTTGGCACGGGTACGTGTGATGCAGCCGTGACGCTTGCGGGCGAGATCGTGCGAGCAGCAGGCGCCATTCGAGGTGGTTCGGGCTCACGCACGGAAGGTGTTCGCGTTGGACGGAAAGAGCGCATTGCCGAACTCACGCAAGAGCATGCTGTGCTCGAAGTTCGACTCTCCGAGATCGAGACTCGCGTGCGCGCCATCAAGGCCGAGCTAGCAACGATCGATGTGCGCAAGCTTGCAGACGATGTTCGCAGAGTGGCCGTAGTGCGCAACGAACGCATGCAACGGCTTGATGCGTTTCGTGGACGTATCGATGATGTGAACGCCCAACGCGAGGTCTTGCACACAGAGGCAGAGAAGTTCCGCGCCGAATTGCAAGAACTCGGAACGCATCATGAGCAAGCGCAAGGTGCGATCCTTTCGATTGAATCGGGCGTTGCCAACCTAGAGCGTGACGTGCATTCGGCACAGTCCGAACTACAGAATATTGAACATGGAGTAGCAGATGTGACGGCATCGTTCCGTGCCGCAGAGATCCGATTGGTGCGCCTTTCAGGCGATCTGCAGGCATTGGAGTCGGACCAACATCGATTGACGGACGAACGCTCTACGATAGAGTCACGACGTGATCAGCGCGAAACAGAACGCGAACAACTGCGCGCAGAGATCGAGTCCACGCGCGGCGAACACGGCACGCGCGTGATGGAAGCATCGGCACTGTCGGCATCGCTTACGAATGCACGAGCTCAGCGCGAGTCGCTTGAACAGTTACTGCGTGAAGCACAAGCAACGTTGCAAGCAGCAGCAGAAGATGTGCGCAAGCAGCGGAAGGACGTAGACACGACCACAGAGGCCATGCACGAGTCAGACCTGCGTTTCAACGAAGTACGTCTTCGCATGGAGTCGCACGTCTTACGCGCAACGGAAGAGCTGAGCATCGAGATCCCACAAGGCGAACCTGTTGCACCAGAGACAGACCTCACTCCTGATGAACTCCGTACGCAAGTACTAGACCTGCGACGGAAGCTCACGAGTATGGGCAATGTGAACTTCCTAGCATTGGAGGAGCACGAACGCGAGGGCGAGCGATTGGAGTTCTTGACCACGCAACTCACAGACCTGATCGATAGCGAACGTACACTGCAGGAGACGATCACAGAGATCAACCTTACGGCACGCGAACAATTCACGACTACCTTTGATCAGATCCGTACGAACTTCCGCGAGCTGTTTACTGTTCTGTTTAGCGAAGACGACGAGGCCGATCTGCAGATGACCGACGACGAAGATCCGCTTGAATGCAAGATCGAGATCACGGCAAAGCCACGCGGAAAGCGTCCACACAGCATCGAAATGCTTTCGGGCGGTGAGAAGACGTTAACGGCCATTGCGCTCTTGTTCGCGATCTATCTCGTGAAACCAAGTCCGTTCTGTGTGCTCGACGAAGTGGATGCACCACTCGACGATGCCAACATCGATCGCTACTTAAAAATCATTCGAAAGTTCTCGGAAAGAACACAGTTCTTGATGATCACGCACAATAAAAAGACGATGGAAGCGGCTGACACACTCTATGGTGTGACCATGGAGGAAGCAGCCGTCTCGAAACTTGTAAGCGTCCAACTCTCTGGAAAGAATTGATGAAATACGCCATCCTGATCCTTGCCGCCATGCTCCTTGCCATGCCTCTTTCTGCTGCAGGAGATGAACAAGAGCAAATCGTGCTTGAAGAATCACTCGATGTGTCGTTCGGACGCGCATGGGCTGGTGTGAAGAAGGCCATGGAGGTCAAAGGTTGTTCAAAGCCCGAGGTTGAAAAGGTGATAGAACCGGCTGAAGAGGGCGGACAGTATAAGGGCTTGTATAAGTCGGACTACTGTATTATCGTAACGGGTGAGGATTCTACAAAGACCGTGATGGAACGCTACGGAGAATTGCCACGCATTCGCATGGCCATCTGGACCACGGGTAGGATCAAGTACTATATCAACGTGAAGGAACTTGAGAATGGCAAGGCGAAAGTCACGCTCAAGGCACAGATGAGCGGTTATGAAGAGTATATCACGAGTCAGGTTTACTTCTGGAATTCCAACGGAATTCTCGAGCGCGAAATGATGGCCCTGATCGTCAAGATGGCGTCGGAAGCGAAGACGTCGGAGTAAAGTCATACTGGGCAACTTTGACGTCGAACTCCGTGCCGGGTGCATAGTCTGCAGCCATGGATTCCAGCAGTGGTTGGGTAACGCGAACCGTTGCCCAACATCCGCCGTGGAACTTGACCACCTCTGCGTCATAGAGGTCTGTTCCGTTCATCGCAACGCGATAGGTTTTGCCTGGTTCGAAGGAATCCTTCGGGAGTTTTTCGTGGACGGGTTTCATGGGCGTTCAACTATGTGGTTGTGGAATAATTGCGTGGCGACGTGTGCCTGAGCGAGCGGCACGGTCATCGTTGCCACGTCTGCTTCAGAACTTGCGTTGACGGAGAATTGATCGTGCAAGTGTAGGGCAACGACGATGGCATTGGCCGCATGCAGCCATGCGCTGCGAGGTGCGAAGAGAGTTGTGATGGTCTCGCCATCGAGGGTAATGAGCGGACCTGTTTCGCCAACATCGTTTGCGATAATGGTGTGTCCGCCGTCCGGATGTTCTGCATGCGCGATGCGAATCGGAATGTTCTCGCGCTCGGCCGGTTCGATCATCGTTGGATACAACAACTTCACGCCATGATGTGCTGCGATGCGCGCCTGCGCATACGTAAGATGCGAACGCACCACGGTGTTCGCGCACAACGTAGGATCTGCGCTACGAACGCCCTCTACGTCGGTCCAGATCACGATCTCGCGCGCCTGCAACAACGATCCCAAGAACGATGCCGTTAGGTTCGAACTTTCTTTGCCCATCGTGGTGGTGTCTCCATGTTCGGTGCATCCTACGAATCCTTGCGTGATCACGATGGAATGTGTGTTGAACAGTGGAAGAAGGTCGTGCTCGACGTGGACGCGTGTTTTCTCGATGTTCGGTTCAGCAGAACCAAACGTATCGTCTGTGATCAGCACGGTGCGCACATCTAGTCGTGTTGCGGGTATAGCTGCGGCCTCTAGATGGGCATGCGACACATGTAATGAAAGAAATTCTCCGTAGGCCAGAAACCTGTCACGAATGCGAGCTGTGCGCTGCCGAGTAACCGACATAGCACGCAGCAAGGCCTGCATTTCCTCGAAGCATTGCTGGAGCGTTTGTGCGAGATCGGCCGGCCAGGAAGAAGGTAAGGGGCAGAGGGCGGTAAGGTCTGCCTGCAGCTGTTCCAGGCCCGTCAGGGCTCTCTGTAGGTTGCCAGAGGCGGCCATGGCCGACATAGCGTCCAGGTCGCGCGTAACGGTAGAAAAGGCCGAAACCACCACCAATACAGGCTCTCCCGACGTAGAGCCCAAGATGGACGTCATGCGTCGAAAGCCCTGTTCGTCGCGTAGGACCGACCCGCCAAATTTCATGATGAGCATAGACTGCGAAGTTACTACACGACAACCATTTGCAGAATTCTCCCCCGTCCCGTATATTTGTTGTTCATAGCAATCACAACAACGCGGTTGGAGCCGTCATGGCAAAAGCACAAACATTCGGTGATAAGTCCAAAAAGAGCAAGGCGGAAACGAAAGTGAACGTCAAGGTCATCAAAGCATTCCGTAGCGACAAGGGTACGATCAAGTACATGGAACGCTTCGTAAAGCTGGACGATATCGCACAAGTTGATAAGATCGATATCTCGAGGTAAGAAATGAAAAAGGGCATCCACCCTGCATACAGGACCATCGACGTCGTACAGACCGATGGCACAACTTTCCAGACGCGTTCGTGCTACAGAGACGATCGTATGGTCTTGGAAATCGACTCAAAGTCCCACCCATTCTTTACTGGTAAGAATCTTCTTATCGATACAGCTGGTCGTGTGGAACGTTTCAACAAGCGATTCGAAAAAACGAAGGCCATCAAGGATGCCAAGACCAAGTAACAACAACTCCCGCTCGGCTTCAAACGGTCCAGCGCCGCACAACCCGAACACGATCAATTCGCCGTTCCGTCAAAAGCGGAATCAGCCGAAGAAGCGCGTGAACCCGCTCAAGAAGTCGCGTCTTATCGACTATCTCGACGGTAAGTTCTTGGGCCGATTCACGAATGATCAAGGAAAGATTCTTCCACGTCGTATTACTGGTGTGACTGCCCTGCAGCAGCGCCGCTTGGCCTTGGCCATTAAGTATGCACGTCATCTGGCGATCTTGCCATTCGTGGCACAAGACACCAGGTAAGAACGCAGAAGAGAATACTGTTTCAAGAATGCAGAATTCAGTCAAGGGATCTCGTGTATACGAGATCCCTTGTTTCGTTGTTGGGTACCACGTGTGCGTGTGCGACCGCTACGTCTCGTTACGTCGTGCTCGATTGGGAGTAGTGGTGCGAACCACGTCGCGGTGTACGTGAGGATAGTCATGACGGTGGTGTGCGGCCACGGTGTCTGCCGGCGGAGGCGGATCGGAGAAGATCACTGTAGGGAAGTTCTTTGCTTCGGCACCTGAAAAATCACGCGCCCACTCTTTGTGATTGTACACGCAAACAGGTAAGCAAGCCGAACAGTAGTAGTGTTTGGCAAAGTAAGGGAAACACTTGCCGGTGTCTATCATGTAGCGGTCGTTTCCAAGATGGTCCTTGCCACCTTCCGGACTTCTTGCATCTGGTATGGCGTTGGCCGGACAGTAGATTCGGCAGGCTTTGCAGGAATCGCAAAACGCAGCAATACCCGCATCGATGGGATGGTCGATGGCAAGGGGCATGGAGGTAAGGACGCTGCCCATGCGGAAGAGTGGACCGAGCTGTGGGTTAATGATGCTGCCATGTCTGCCCAGTTCACCGAACCCACACTTCAATGCGATGGGGATGTGCAGGACACTACTGTCGCCAACGGGATGCTCCACTCTGCATGCATATCCAAGCGAACGAATGAACTGCGCGAGTTTGATAACCACGTCGCCCAAGTCGTAGTAGATGCGCATGCATTCGATGGCGCCGCGATAACTTGGCACATCTTGAAACTCGGCATAGTTCATGCGCATGCCAACGGCAATCGCGAAGTGCTCGTCGACGGTTCTCCCGCGGTAGATGTCCGTGGATTCTATCTCGCACACACCAACAAGATCTGCTCCATAGGAGCGCGCCGTTTCTTTGATCAACGCCGATGCTTCGTTCGCGGATGCGAACGTATGACGATGATCGGCTGTTGGTCCGTCGAACAAAGGAACCTGCACGGTATGAATGCGATGCATGTAGTCTTGCACTTCGGGAATGTCGATCGACCTTCCACCCACGCTCTCATACCATTCGTTCCAGTCAAAGGCCGGTGGTGCTGTTGATGTGGCCGCAATCATTTCTTCCACACTGTAGTTGTTGGATGAAAGTACTTCCACGAATGCCAGTACTCTTGATACGGTTGAATGCGTGTTGTCGATGATGCGGAGTCGCGTCGGATGTCGACAACATCCGTGAATCGCTTCGGCAGCGTCAACACAATCTCGTGTCCATCAATCGAGTCTACCATGAACGTACTCGATGCCGAGCGTTCGATAAGATCTCGCATGGAATAGGCCTTTGCCTTGCCACCTTCCACAATTCCAATCACGATGGTGCGATCGTTGAGCCCTTCGTCGGTGTCGCCCTGCTGATAAGCATAGCCACGCGACCACTTGTATCGGTTGCCTGTGCCCTCGTCTGCATTGAATACGCTGATGGAACGAGTGGAGGTGAGCGCCAGCATTTCTGCCATTGTGCATTGCATGAAGGGGATGTCTGTGAGGACAGATCCTTTGAGTGAACCTTGCATTGCCTCGCCTGTTGCCTGATACCACCAACTACCCGTCGAGGCATCCTCGAACATGGCGTTGTAGTGATTCGCTCCAACAAGTCGGAAGGTCTCTCGCTTGCCATTCACAACGGGGGAGAACACACGTCCGGTATGACACATCGTGCAGTACGTCACGAGCACGGGCACACCTCCAACGGTGTCTTGAATCTTATGATGGTGTGCAACAAGATCGAGCGGATATCCTGCAATCTGGTTGTTGCATTCCACCCATAGATAGACCGTCGTATCTCGTGCAGCGTCTCCTTCACCAACCAATGTTCGCTTGACCACGGTTGGCTCGTTAAACATCGATTCTGCGCTCATCTTGGTGTGCGTGACAACGTGGATCGCACTCATGAGCAACACCAGAAGCACGATCAACACGCGCGTGAACCACCGAGCATTCTTCCACAGGTACCACGTGCCGAGTCCGAATCCGAGGACGCCAATAAGCGTGATCGGCCATTGAAGTTGGTAGAGGGAGTAGGAAAAACCAACGGAATAAAATTCTTGCCAACCGGGGGCGATGGGCATGAGCGTGAGTGCCAGAGCCACTGGGGCGAAGATGGCCACGAGCCATCCGCCAAGAAGGAACAACCAACGATAGCGTTGCATGGGAGCCTAGTAATGCTTGCGACGGTTTCGAACGTAGTCGACGAAAATGTTTTTACCGAGTCCGTCGAGACCCGTAAAGAATGCACGACCTTGATTCGATCTCGTAAGGTCTTCGACGAACTGAACAAGATACTGATCTTGTGCCACCATAAATGTTGCGACCGAAATGCCATCACGTCTGCATGCCACAGCTTCGTCGAGTGTCTTGTTCACAATACGCGGATCGAGTCCCCACGAATTCTTGTAGATGCGACCGCTCTCTTCGGTAAGTGCTGATGGTTTTCCGTCGGTGATCATGAATATCTGTTTGTTGCCGCTGCGAGCACGTCGCAAGAGTTGACGGGAGAGTCGAAGTCCGTCGCGTGTATTCGTATGAAACGGACCCACCGTGATGTAGGGAATGTCGCGCACGGTCACCCGTCGCGCCTCATCACCAAACAGCACTACTTCCAACGTGTCTTTCGGAAAACGCGTCTGGATCATTTCTGCAAGTGCGAGGGCAACTTGCTTCGCGGGAGTAATACGGTCTTCTCCGTACAAGATCATCGAATGGGAGATGTCGATCATCAACACCGTTGCGCACGACGTCTGGTGCTCGGTTTCATACACCCGGATATCATCTTCTTGGAGGTTAATCCCCTCGATATCGCCCGTGCGTTTAAACAGATTCGTCATGGTCTGCGTGACGTCGATATTCGACGCTTGGTCGCCAAAAGCAAAATCTCGCGTATCCGGCATCCGCTCCACGCCCGAACCATTCGACGGAGCGTCGTGGTTTCCCACGTCGGACTTCTTCAGAGAGCGGAAGATCTCGTTCAAGGCGTCGGTACGCATCACGCGTTCGCTTTTTGGGGTAGGGGCAAGCCTACCTGACTCATCTTCCTTAACAAGGCCTTGCTTTTTGAGTTCCTCGATAAAGTCGTCCATCGACATGGTCGTCATCATCCCATACTCGTCTTGCAGTTCGCGCATGAGCTCCAGAGCCCCCTCTGCGTCTCCAGAAAACTGCAGCAGGACGTACGAAAACAGGTTGATCATGGCCTTTAGTTCGTCTTCAGCCGTGGTAGACGTTGCCGTCCACCGAGAATACATGATTTCCATTTGATTAATTGGTCTCCGTTTCCGTAACTTTGTGGCTGTTTTGTTGGGCCGTCGCCAAGTGGTAAGGCAGCGGTTTTTGGTTCCGCCATACGTTGGTTCGAATCCAGCCGGCCCAGCTTTTTGATCAGAGGACGAATCCCGTGGATGCTGAGGTAAAGATCGTTTCCGGTCGTTCGAATCCGGAGATCGCCGAACGGATCGCTCGTGCATCGCACCACAGTCTCGCAAAAGTAGCCATTCAGAACTTCAGTGATGGTGAATTGTGGGTCAAGTACGAAGAGAACGTACGCGGTGTTGATCGCTACATCGTCCAATCGACGTTTGCTCCTTCAGACAATTTGATGGAGCTTCTCTTACTGATCGATGCGGCCAAGCGTGCGTCGGCCATGCGTATCACGGCTGTGATGCCATACTTTGGGTATGCTCGACAAGATCGCAAAGATCAACCTCGTGTAGCGATCACAGCAAAACTTGTCGCCAATCTGCTCACGCAGGCGGGCGCCAATCGCGTGATCACCATGGATCTGCATACGCCGCAACTGCAAGGGTTCTTCGATATTCCGCTCGATCACTTATATGCTTCTACGGTTACCGTCGATCATATTCGTGCACTGGGGCTCAAGAATGTGGCCGTCGCATCTCCGGATGTTGGTGGCGTGAAGACGGCTCGTGCCTATGCGAAGATGCTGGGAGACGCCGATCTAGTTGTAGTAGACAAGCGACGTCCGAAGCATAACGTTGCCGAAGTGATGAACATCATTGGTGACGTGAGAGGCAAAAACGTGGTGATGGTGGACGACTTAATCGACACCGGCAGTACGTTCGTGCAGTGTGCAGAGGCATTGAAGGCGGCAGGGGCCGATGCGATCGTGGGTGTGTGTACACACTCTGTGTTCTCGGGAGAGGCCATCGCAAAGATCACGAGAAGTCCGGCGATCGAACGACTCTTTGTAACGGATACGATTCCGCTTCGAGAGCAACACGAGAAAATCACCGTCATCAGTGTGGCAGAGCTATTCGCAGAGGCGATCATCCGTACACACGAAAATCAATCGATCAGTTCTCTCTTCGAGAACACTCCAGCGTAAATCCAAACTCTAAGGTAGACAACATGAGCGCGATCATTCTCAAAGCACAAACACGCGAGCCGGGCACGAAGACGGCGAAGGCGTTGCGCGCACAGGGCATCGTTCCCGGCGTGTACTATGCAAAGGGTCAAGACCCTATTCACTTCAGCGTCAATGCGCTTACCCTCCGTCCTGTTGTATACACAGCAGAGGCGACGATGATCAAGTTGGACATTGAAGGCAAAGAGCATAACTGTGTCCTGAAGGCCACATCATTCGATCCGGTAACGGATAAGCTCTTGCATATCGACTTCCTTGGTGTGCTGGCAGGTGAGTCTCTCAAGATGGAGATCCCGCTGCACATCATAGGCACGGCCGTCGGAGTACGCGAAGGTGGAGTCCTCGAGCAGACAATCCACAAGGTGCACGCCATGGTTGATCCAACGGCTATGCCTGAGCATATTGATATCGATGTCACAAATCTGAAGCTGAATAGTGCAATTCACATCAGCGATGTGAACGTACCTGGCATCAAGATCACAGATCGCCCAGAAAACGTGATCGTTGCCTGCCACCTTCCAAAGGTTGTTGCTGCTGAAGAAGAGACAACGAAGAAGAAATAAGTCACATCTTGTGGCGAACGAAAAAAGGCCGTCCATCTGGACGGCCTTTTTTTGTTTCAACGACGTTGAGTGAAGGGCAAAAAAAACCCGGATAATTAGGGGTAATCCAGGTATGAGCATCTGGCGCGGCGCTCAGGGGAGAGAGTACCGCTTAACTCGCCTGCAATATAGCGGTTGGTGCCGAGCTGTGCAAGTATCAACGCTCGATCCAGCGATCGTCGTTGCGAATAATGTTGATGAGTGACTCCACGGCCTCCGCAGCAGGGATGTTTCGGCGGACGATGTCTTGTCCACGGTAGAGCGTGATTCGGTCCGGCCCCGACCCAACATAACCGTAATCCGCATCGGCCATTTCTCCCGGCCCATTCACGATACAACCCATGATGCCAATCTTCACGCCCTTGAGATGATCTGTTTGTGCGCGGATGAGAGCGGTGGTTTCTTCGAGATCGAAGAGTGTGCGACCGCAAGACGGACATGAGATGTACTCCGTCTTGGTCATACGTGTGCGCGCCGCCTGCAATATCCCAAAGGAAAGTCTGTTGAGGGCGGCAAGGTTTTCGGGTGAGGGTTGCTGATGTGCGCTGCGCAGCATCACGCCGTCGCCGTATCCTTCAACAAGCAATCCTCCAACATCGGTAGATGCATAGAGTTGAAGCGTATCGGCATCGGACTCTTCGCACCTGCGCTCGATAATAACAGGGATGGTGATGGAGGCAAGGCGAAGCGATGTGATGAACATGCGGAGTGTGGACATCCATTGCGCGTTGTCTGTATGGACGAGCAACACCACCGTGGAATCTGTTTGAATGGTCGCAAGAACGGCCGCTGTTGCGTCGGAAGGTGAGAGTCGTACAACATTCACCACCGAATGCAATGATCGCTCAGGAGTAGCGATGGCATGCATGTAATCGGTGGCCGACATGAGCGGAACTTTGTAAAAGTTGTTCTCGATGGAACGCCACACATCCACGTCGACAATCTCTCGCACACCATTTGGGGCCATGAACGGGAGAGGACGAGCACCGGTATAGATGTAGTCACAGCCTTGATCGCTCATCAACCACTTATCGGTTCCAGCATCGTAGGTATGACCAATGCAATGCATGTCTTCCATCGAAACGATCGCTGCGGTTGAAAGGTCGGCGATGACGCGTGGAACGAAGTCGTGCCCAAACGTTGCAACAGCATGTGTTTGCCGGCGATGATAGGCGTGTGGATACAATGGCGTAGCATTCGAAGTTTCGATGCTCCCTGCCGCCTCGATCCTTGCCTCATACCTCTGTGCAAGTGCGCGTGCAACCGGGATCTCTGCTTCGGGTGCTTCGGTAAGGCTGACGCGGATGGTGTCGCCAAGACCGTCTTCGAGCAATGCGCCGATGCCAACGGCGGACTTCACGCGACCGTCTTCACCGTCGCCCGCTTCGGTAACACCGAGATGGAGTGGATAGGGCTTGAGACCTTCTTCGTGGAGGCGCGCGACTAGCAACCGATACGCCTGAACCATGACGAGTGTATTACTCGACTTCATCGAGAGGACAATGTTGAAGTAGTGTTCGTCTTCTGCGATGCGAAGGAATTCAAGGGCCGACTCGACCATGCCCACCGGACTGTCGCCATAGCGATTGACGATGCGATCCGAAAGAGATCCGTGATTCGTACCAATGCGCATGGCCGTGCCATACTCCTTGCAGATGCGCACGAGCGGTGTAAAGCGCTCGCGGATGCGATGGAGTTCTGCAGCATAGGAAGCGTCGTCGTACTCGATGACGGCGAAGCTTTTCTTGTCGACGTAGTTGCCCGGATTCACACGTACTTTCTCAACGATACGTGCGGCGATCTCTGCTGCATTTGGTGTGAAGTGGATGTCTGCAACGAGCGGCGTTGTGTATCCACGTTCGCGAAGTCCGTTACGAATGTGTTCGAGGTTTTTTGCCTCGCGCATGCTGGGAGCGGTAATGCGCACGAGCTCGCAACCAGCGTCGATCATGCGGATGGATTGGTCGATGGTTGCTTGCGTGTCCATCGTATTCGTCGTTGTCATGGACTGAATGCGAATCGGAAAGTTCGATCCCATAAAGAGATCGCCAATGGCCACGTCGACGGTTGTACGTCGACGGTAGGCGTCACTCGATGTGCCATAGGGCGTCACAACTGCTTGCTCACTTCAAAGAGGATCTTCTTTTCATCTTCGGACAAGTTGTGGTATCCGCTGAGTGAGATCTTATCTAAAATTGCGTCGATCTGTTCCTGCGAGACGGCCTGTCCGTTCACGATAAACCGCGACGGCGTGAATGCTGATGGCGGCGTGGGCGTTGATTCGTGGCTGATAACTTGTGCCGGCTGTTGCGCCGGAACATCGCGGAAGCGAGCATCCTTATACGGTTGCTCCGTCCATGTCTGACGTTGAGATCCGCGTTGCTCGATCCACGTCCACAATGGCTCGCCAAATTTGATGAGCAGGAAGCCGCCGAGCGCACCACCAAGGTGGGCAAAGTGCGCAACACCGTCACCCGAACGCGAGATGCCCATGACGAGATCGAACGCCGCATAGAGCACCACGAAGATACGTGCAGGGATAGGGAAGAAGAACGGGAAGATCATCACGGGTCGCGTAGGGAACGTCATACCAAATGCAAGGAGCACGCCCATGATCGCACCACTTGCGCCGATGGTTGGCACCATCGCAGTATCCATGAAGAAACTTACGGCAAGGTGGACGAGGCCGGCGGCAACACCACTGGCGAGATAGAACGTTGCGAATTTTTTCGTTCCCCACATGTTCTCAAGCTCCATGCCGAACATCCAGAGTGCGAACATGTTAAAGAAGATGTGTCCGAACCCGCCATGCATGAATTGATACGTGACCAGTTGCCACGGCATGAGCAGTCCGCTTTGCACTGGCCATAACGCAAACCATTGCGTGATCATGGCGTCAAGGGGGATGCCGGCAAAACGAAATCCAGAGTCGAAGAACATCTGGATAAAAAAGATGATCCCGTTCGAGATGAACAGGAATTTGATGAAGGGCGGGAATATGCGCATGGCGCCCTAAGACGTGTGGAGAGGATTGTTGTTGGAGTTAGATACGAAGGGCGTCGACGCCCGGTAAAACCTTGCCTTCGAGGAATTCAAGCGAAGCACCACCGCCAGTGGAAACGTGGGTAACGGCATGCGTGAGACCGAACTGCGCAATGGCCGCAGCTGAATCTCCTCCGCCCACGATGGTGATAGCACCGCGTGTGGTTGCCGTTGCCATGGCCTCTGCGATAGCTCGCGTCCCAGCCTCGAAATTGCTCATCTCGAAGACGCCCATAGGACCGTTCCATACGATTGTACCGGCGCCGAGGATCTCGTGCGTGAATGCGTTGATGGTTGCCGGACCTATATCGAGGCCCATCCATCCGTCGGCAATGGCAGACGTGGATACAACAGCCCGCTCTGCATCGTTGCTGAAGGCTGTGGCCGCCACGGTGTCGGTTGGGATGATCAGACGTACCCCCCTCGACTCCGCTTCTCGCAAAATGTCGGCCGCCAAAGCAATGCGATCCTCTTCAACAAGGGACGATCCCACGCTGATGCCTTGTGCTTTGAGGAAGGTGAACATCATGCCACCACCAATCAGGATCGTGTTGCAGGAAGAGAGAAGCGACATGATCACGTCGATCTTTCCGGAGATCTTCGAGCCGCCCATGACGGCAATCAGCGGACGTTTGGGTGAGGCTAGTGCCTCGCCTAAGTAGGCGAGTTCCTTCTGCATGAGCAGGCCTGCGCAGCGCTCCTTGAACAACGATGCAACACCGGTCGTGCTGGCATGTGCGCGGTGTGCGGTGCCAAAGGCATCGTTGCAATACACGTTGCCATTCTCAGCAAGTGCCTTAGCAAATGTTGCATCGTTCGCTTCTTCTTCTGCGTGAAAACGAAGATTTTCTAACAGCACCACCGAGCCACTCGGCGCTGCGTTAACCATTGCCAACGTTTCTGTACCGATACAGTCGGGAGCCATGAGAACAGGCACAGAGAGAAGGGCGGCAAGGCGCTCTGCTACTGGTGCCAGTGCGTACTTGACGTTGTGCTCTCCTTTGGGTCGACCAAGGTGCGACATAAGCACCGCCACACCACCGCGGTCGATGATGCTACGGATCGTGGGGAGTGACTCCACCATCCGTGTATCGTCGGTGATCTTCTGTGCGTCGTCTTGCGGAACATTGAAATCCACACGCGTAAGAACACGCTTGCCGGATACATCAACATCTGCAATACTGCGGATCACGAACCCACCTTCACGACGAGTTCAGCAATGCGATTCGAATAGCCCCACTCGTTGTCGTACCAACCAACAACTTTTACGGTTGTCCCGGCCGACAGGGTAAGCTTCGAGTCGAAAATGCAGGAGTGAGGATTTCCAATAATGTCTGTGCTCACAAGTGGGTCTGTCGAGTACTCCAGAATACCCTTCAACGGTCCGTCTGCCGCGGCTTTAAAGGCCGCATTGATCTCGTCCCTTGTTGCCGACTTCGCGAGCACGGCCGTGAAATCTGTGATGCTTCCATCGGCAACCGGTACACGAAACGCCATGCCATCGAGCTTACCCTTCATTGCAGGGATCACTTCGCTCACAGCCTTTGCTGCGCCCGTTGTAGTTGGGATGATGTTCACCGCTGCGGCTCGTGCACGACGTAAATCCTTGTGTGGAAGGTCTAGGATGTTCTGATCGTTCGTATAGGCGTGAACCGTTGTCATATAGCCCTGTACGATTCCAAACGTATCGTTCAAGATCTTTACCATTGGCGCAAGACAGTTCGTTGTGCACGATGCATTCGAAATGGTCTTCTCTGCACCCGTGAGTGTGTCTTCATTCACGCCGATCACCACCGACCCGTCCAACGTGTCTTTGGCTGGTGCCGTGAGCAACACTTTCCGTGTATGCTTCAAGTGCTTCTCAAGATCTGCCTTTGTTGTGAACACACCCGTGGATTCGATCACCACGTCTAGGTTCGACCACGGCAGATTCTCGATCTGCTTTTCTTTAGAGATGGCAACCAACTTGCCGTTTACGAGAAGGCCACCGTCAGCAACTTCAACCGTGCCGGAGAACTTGCCATGCATGGAATCATACTTGAGAAGATGCGCCAACGTAGCCGCGTCTGTCAGATCGTTGATGCCAACGATGTCGACGTCCATGCCCCGTTGAATGAGTGTGCGAAAGACCAAACGGCCGATACGGCCAAAACCATTGATTGCTATTCGGATTGCCATGGTGGTAGGGGAGGATGTGGGAGAAACGTAGACAAAAATACCGAGTTAAGTGAGAAGTGGCGAGTTAAGTGAGAAGTGAGAAGTGAGAAGTGAGTAAAGTGAGAAGTGAGTAAAGTGAGAAGTGAGAAGTGACAAGTGAGAAGTTAAGTGAGAAGTGAGAAGTGAGAAGTTAAGTGAGAAGTGAGAAGTTAAGTGAGAAGTGAGAAGTGAGAAGTGAGAAGTTAAGTGAGAAGTGACAAGTGACAAGTGAGAAGTTAAGTGAGAAGTTAAGTGAGAAGTGAGAAGTGAGAAGTTAAGTGAGAAGTGAGAAGTGAGAAGTGAGAAGTTAGTAAAGTGAGAAGTGAGTAAAGTGAGAAGTGAGAAGTTAAGTGAGAAGTGAGAAGTTGTTACACGTGAAGTTCTCACTTGTCACTTGTCACTTTACTCACTTCTCACTTGTCACTTGTCACTTGTCACTTGTCACTTGTCACTTGTCACTTGTCACTTGTCACTTGTCACTTGTCACTTGTCACTTGTCACTT
>Ga0105044_10001989_pt1 | contig 27718 bp, 21 predicted proteins | sample MAT01_FD_78092 | JGI IMG/M metagenome (GOLD analysis project Ga0105044, IMG submission 78092) | Freshwater microbial communities from Lake Fryxell liftoff mats and glacier meltwater in Antarctica - MAT-01 | ecosystem: Environmental > Aquatic > Freshwater > Ice > Liftoff microbial mat | place... | reverse complement strand
GCTCAGGCCACCGCGCGCTCAGGCCATCGCGCGCTCAGGCCACCGCGCGCTCAGGCCACCGCGCGCTCAGGCCATCGCGCGCTCGGCCTCGCGCGTCAGGTTGCGATGTCCGTCCTGCGTGACGAGCACGTTGTCCTCGATGCGGATGCCGCCGTGCGAGCTCAGGCGGTCGACGAGCTTCCAGTCGAAGAGGTCCTTCGTCGCAGCCGTGCGGTGCGGGCGCAGAAGCATCTCGATGAAGTACAGGCCGGGCTCGATCGTGAACACCTGGCCTGCCTCGACCTTGCGTGTCGTCCGCAAGTACGGGAAGTCGGTCGGCGGCGGGACCGTGCCACCCTCGGGCGACTTCTGTCGACCGCCGACGTCGTGCACTTGGATCCCCAGGAAATGGCCCAATCCATGCGGGAAAAAGGGCGAAGTGACGCCGCGCGCGATGGCTTCCTTGCCGCCGATCTTCAACACGCCGGCGCGCTGCAGCAGATCGCCGATCTTCGCGTGCGCGGCCGCGTGCAGGTCGAGGTACGCGATGCCGGGCTTCACCATGGCGCACAGCTCGAGCTGCAGCTTCTCCATCCCCGTGACGAGCTCGCGGAAGACAGGGTCGGCCTTGTCCGTCGTCCAGGTGCGCGTGATGTCCGACGCATAGCGATTCACTTGCGCGCCGACGTCGATCAGCAGCACGCGTCCTCCGCCCGTCTTGCGCTTGCCGCAGTAGTGGAGTATCGCGCCCTTCTCGTCGAGGCCCACGATGCTCTCGTAGGGCAGGTCCTTGTCCGTGCAGCCGACGGTCTCGACGTAGGTCTGGTGGATGACGAGCTCGCTCGCGCCCTCTTGGAACGCGACGCGCGCGGCCGCGTGACCGCGCACGCCGAGCGCCGACGCCGCGGCGAGACAATCGACCTCGTACGCCGTCTTGTACGCGCGATCCCAGTCGAGCCGTGCCGTGATCGGCGTCGGATTCAGCGCGTCGCGCAGGATGCCGTGCGCGGTCGCTTCCTCCGGTCGGTCTCCGACGTACGCCGTACGGCCGTGGATCGCGAGCTCGCGCCAGGCCCGCTCGATGTCGGGGACTTCGACGAGATCGAACTGCGACGCCCAGTAGGGATTTCCGAGCGCCACCTGCTCGTACCAGTAGTCCTCGGGCGCGACGCGCGCGAGTCGCGGCTTCTTGCCCGCTTGCAAGTGCAAGAGGTGCGCCGGTCCTTCGAGCGGCGACCAATGCGCGAAGTGCGGCGTCGGCCGGAACGGCGCGTCCTGGTCGTCGGAGAAGTACGTGAACGCAGCGCCGGCCTGGATGACGACTCCGTCGAAGCCGGCCGAGGCGAGAACCGCGTCCAGTCGCTTCCGCCGCTCCGCCACGTGCGCGGAATAGTGCTCTGAAACCATCACTTCACTCCGTGCATAAGCTTGTTGACGGCGCGCGATGCGATGAAGAGCACGATGCCGAGCCCGACCGCGAGGTACAGGATCGGCGTGAATGCCGTCGTGTACCCGTTCAGCGCCGCGCTACCCGTTGCGTCGGCGGGGATCTCGACCTCGCCTGCGATTTTCGAGAACAATCCCGCCGCGTAGTTGGCGCACGCGATCGAGACGAACCACGACCCCATGACCATACCGACCATCCTCTCGGGCGCCAGCTTGGTCACCATGGACAGGCCGACCGGCGACACGCACAGCTCGCCGCTCGTGTGGATGAGGTACAGCCCCGCGAGCCAGTACCACGGGATCATCCCGGCGTCGTCGGCCGACTGCATGCCCAGCATGAGCAGCCCGAAGCCCAGCCCCACTTGGATCAGGCCGAGCCCGAACTTCGCGGGGATCGACGGGTTGTTGCCGGCTTTCGCCAGCTTGACCCACATGGCCGCGAAGACCGGGCCGAGAATGACGATCCCGATCGCGTTCACGGACTGGAAGTCCTCCGCGAGCATCGTCCAGTCGAACATGTCGATTCGCAGGTGGTGGATGTGGTTCGCGGCGAAGATGTTCAACGAGTTCCCGGCCTGCTCGAAGCTCGCCCAGAACATCACGTTGCAGGCCAGCAGGATCAGCAGCGCGAAGATCCGGTCACGCCCCACGCGGTCACTCTTGAGCGCGACGCCGATCAGGTACACGACCATCCCGCCACCGAGGATGCCGAGCGCGATGCCGACCTCATCCTTGCGCAGGAGGAGCAGGTACATGAACGGGATGGTCGCGATGCAGCCCAGCGTCACGTAGACGAGCGGCCCGATTCCCTGGCGCTCCGGCGGCGGCTTGCCCTTGCCCAGCAGGCTCTTGGTTCCGGCTCCGAAGACGATCAGTCCGAGGACCATGCCGATGCCAGCGAGCATGAAGCCGTAGCGGTAGTCGGGGATGGTCAGGCCCGTCTCCGCGTCGACGCCGAGGTCGCTCATCCAGCGCGAGATGCGCGCGCAGAAGATCGGGGCCAGGAACGCGCCCAGGTTGATCCCCATGTAGAAGATCGTGAACCCGCTGTCGCGCCGCGGATCGCCTTGTGGATACAGCTTGCCGACCAGCGTCGAGATGTTGGGCTTGAACAGCCCGTTGCCGACGATGATCGTCGCGAGGCCGGCGCGGAATATCGTCTCGTCCCTCGAGATGAGCATGAAGCACCCGATGGCCATGATCACGCCGCCGAGCACGATCGAGCGCGAGTACCCGAGCACCCGGTCCGCGACATACCCCCCGAAGATGCCCAGCGCGTAGACGAGTGCCGTGTACGCACCGTAGATGACGGCCGCATCGCCAGTCGTCTTCTGGAACTCCGCGATGAGGTGGAAGACGAGGATCGCGCGCATCCCGTAGTAGCAGAAGCGCTCCCACAGCTCGGCGAAGAACAGGACGAACAGACCGGACGGATGACCCAGGATCGTTTTCTCTTGGGTCGTGTCGGACGAAGCCATGCGTTCCTCGCGGAGGGGGGCGGGCGGACGGGGAATGCGGGATCCTACTCGCGGATCCGTGGCGCGCTAGCATCGAAGCGGTGTCCCCCGAACTTCGAGTCGTTCCCGCCGCGCGCGAGCACCACGTGGACTTCGCGCGCTTCTTCGCCGGCCTCGATCTGGACGATCCCGTGCCCGAGCTCGAGCGCTGGCTCGCGGAGATGGCGCCCTGGACGTTCTTCCTGGCCCAGGGCGACGAGCTCGCCGGTTACGCGTACTCGGAGCTGTACGGCGATCTCGGATACGTGCGCCACATCGTCGTCGCGGCCGAAGCGCGCGGGCGCGGCGTCGGTCGGGCGTTGATGCGGGAGCTGGCCGATCGATTTCGTGCGGCCGGCGCGACGCGCTGGGAGCTGAACGTGAAGCGCGACAATCAGCGCGCCATAGCGCTCTACGAAAGCTGCGGAATGCGCGCGCTGTACGCGACGAACGTGCTGCGTATCGATTGGACGGCGCTGCCGCGATTGCCGGGCAGCGCGAGGCCGCTGGTCGCGCAGTGGGTCGAGCCCGCGCACGACCGCGATGTCGAGCGCGCGTTCCGTCTGCCCGACGGCAAGGTCGCGCGCTTGCGAAGCTTGGAGGGAATGCACCTGGCACAGCTCGTCGAGCGCGGCGCCGTCGTCGCGTTCGCGCGCTTCAACCCGGCATTTCCCGGCTGTTTTCCGTTCCACGTGCAGTCGCCCGAGCTCGCGCGCCCGATGCTCGAGTTCCTGCGGCCGCGCGCGCGCCCGGAGGACGCGTGGATCCAGCTCGTGATCGAGGACGACGACGCGACGACCGCGAAGTTGATCGAAGCCGGCGCGCGCATGTACCTCGAGATCGTGCACATGGGCGGGGCGATTCCGTCAGCGCTCTGATTCGCGCGCGAGCCTCGTCTGCGCGCGGCCGAGCAGGATGCCGACGCCGAGCCACACGAGCGCGACCGGCGCCGCGCCCAGTGCGATCGCGGCCAGCGAGACGCCCAGATACTTGCTGAGCAGCGTGAACGTCCAACCACCGATCAAATCACCGCCGCGGTACACGAACGTGTCGATGAAGCTCTTCGAGGCGTACTTCGCATCACGCTCGACGACGGTGTACAGCGATTCGCGCGCGGGTTTCGCCGTGGCGTAGTTGCTGGCCGACAGGAGGACGCGCGCAGCCGCGACCGACACGAGCTCGGGCGGCCAAGCGAAGCTCCAGCCTCCGCCGACGAGGTCGGCGCCGCGCCAGATCATCAGGCCCAGGCCCAGACAAGCCAGCGACGCGACGAGCGGCTGCGTGATCAGCGCGAAGCCGACGCCGAGCCGTCGCATCAGCATTCCGGTGACGAAGAGCTGCAGGAAAAGGGTCAGCGAGTTGCTGACCAGATCGACCGTGGCGAAGTACTCCGTGCGTGCGTTTCGCTCAGGGAGCGCCGCCGACACGAGGTGCGCCTGTTGGAAGTAGAGGATCGTGCTGAACAGCGTGTGGAAGAGCGTGAAGGCGCAGATTCCGCGCAAATACGGGCTCTTCCGGATGTACTCGAGCCCGCGCCAAGGCGATGGAGCGGCCGTGCCTTCGACGCCCGGAGCGCGCGGCGCGTCCACCGGATGAATGTGCGTCAGCGCGCGCACGCAGACGATCGCGGGCACGAGGATCGCGCTCCCGACGAACATGAGGTTCACGGTGCCGAGCGGTTCGGCCAGCGATCGAGCCAGCCACGAGCCCGTGACGGCGCCGGTCGTTCCACCGACGGAGATGAACGCGAAGAGACGCTTCGCCTGCTCGAGGCGGAAGAGATCCGCCGCGAAGCCCCAGAAGATGGACAGCGCGAAGACGTTGAAGACGCTGAACCAGATGTAGAACCCGTAGCCGACGTAAGTGCGCCACTCGGCGGGCGCGAACTCGAACGCAGCCCGGAACAGGAGCAGGATGACGATCCCGCCGCCGTAGACGATCGGAACGAAGCGTCGCCGCGACGTGCGCGCCATCAAGCTCGCGAACAGCGGTTGCACGACGAGCGAGAGCGCCAGCGTCCCGCCCCAGACCCACACGAGGTCGTCCGCGCCACGGTCGATGCCGAGCGCTTCGCGCACGGGCTTCAACAGCGAGTTCGCGCACAAGAGCAAGAAGAAGAGCGCCGTCGCCCAAGCGATCGACGCGCCTTCGCCCGGCCGCGCATCGAGCAGGCGCCGATGCCAGGGAATCGTCGGGGAGAGCGGCTCGTTCACCGCGCGCAGTTTGCCTTGCGAAGCGGCCGGCACGAGGTGCGAGCCGCGCAAGAAGTGAACGCTCGTGGTGTCCGGCGATCAGGCTGGTGGGTGCCCCGTCCGTGGAACGCCTCAGCGCTGGGGGAGAGCGTTGCGGTCGAACCGGGGCGAGTGCACCGCGGAAAGCGCGCGCTCTTGAAGCCTACGGTTGTCGAATACGGACGGCGGTGACACTCCCGGCGCTGATTTCTATGGTTCGGACTTGGGCCGCAGCGTACGTGTCTACGAAGGGCGCGAGCGCCCGCAAGGAATAGCGGCCTGGTGGAAACCCTTGGAAATGGCAGGGACAGTCCTTGGCCTGAAGCACCTGTGCACTCCGTGGCTCAGTTGTTCCGGCGAGCTCGAGCTGAAGTGGTCCAGAATACGAAGCGCCACTCGCGTCGGCGATATCTACCTGAAGTGCTCCAAACTGCGAAAGGTCAACGTCCACACGGGTCGGCTCCTCGCCGACATCGACCAGAATCGGCGCAGCGCCGACGGGCGGCCATCGGAACGCACCATGGAGCGCGGCTACCGAAACGAAGTACTGACCCTGCGGGGTCGGTCCGATGCGATTCTCCGCACTCATCGAGCGGACCGCATAGTCCTGTTCGAAGCCCCCTGTGCTCGAGAGTGTCGCGATCGCATCGGGAAGACTGGAGCCTGAGCGGGAAGTCACCCCTTCGATCAGTCCAGTGAATTCGATCGAGAGCTCGCCAAAACCAGCGACTGTTCGCCTCAGAGGGACGACGCTCGTGGCCGGAAAGTCGCTGAGCCGCGGGATCACCAATTCTACCGTGGTGTCCTCGTAACCAGGCAGGCCTGCACGAATGCGAAGTGGACCTATGGCGGTTCCGCACTCGGCGCTCGAGAACATGAACACCTGATGGTTGAGTGACGGGCGAGCCGTACCCGGAGTTACCCCGCACAGCAAGGTCTCGACGCTGTTGGGCAAACACGAACGCGCCGACGGGTCCAGCATGGTCGCAAAGACCGGAACACCCCAGGCCCCCGCTGAGAGAGTCGCAGGCCAGCCGTCAGCTCCGTTGACGATCAACAACTCACAAGCATACGCACACGCAACAACCAAGGTCGCCTGGCGAGCGTCGGGCGGGACGATCACACCTCCGCGCAAGTCGCGCTGAGTTCCCCGGCACGTGAAGCCGGCGCCTCCGGCAGTAACGCGATACGCGACTCCGAACGACAAACCGTCCAATCTGGCCAGCCCATTGGCATCGGTCGCAGCAGAAAGAGAACCAGGGTGGTTCGCGAGGGCATCTTGAGCCAAAGCCGAGAGGTCTCCCGCATCATCGCCGTACGCGACTACACGAATGCCCGCGGGAGCAGGCAGCCCATTCTCGAGAACGACGCTCACCTCGACATAACGGGCTGGCATCAGTTCGATTCGGAGATTGGTTGCCGTGCCTGTCGGTTGCGCGGTCCCCGGCTCGAAGCCGGTCGCGCGAGCCAAGACGGAACGAACGTCGTTGGCCCCCTCCAGCATGAGTTTGCCAACGGCGTCAGTCTCGCCTAGGAAAAGAATGGACCGCTCCGACGTGACGCCGTGGACTCGTGCCTCGCCTATGGCGCTTCCGCCGCGCTCGAAGACCTGGACTTCGAGCGTACGCGTGCGAGCTGTGGCCGAACTTGAAGCATCCTTGGACTCTGGAAGCGAGCTCCTCGGAGGAAGCTCCGGTGCGTCGAGCGCTGTGCTCCGCAGTGGTGACTCAGTCATCGTCAGCGCGGGCTGCATCCCGGGCGTCCGAGCCTCGTCGGTGGAGCTGCCTGCGAATCGGAGCAGGCCCAAGGCGATGATCGCCGCGAGGATGAGTAGTCCCCACGCTTTTCTCGGAAGCAGCTCGCGCTCGCGGCGGTTCACGACGGGTTCTGTTCGACTGAACTACAGACACTCTGCGAAGTAGTCGCCGTCGCCCCCAGGAGGCAGGGTGCAAACGCCACCTGAGCCGCACGGCGCCGAGCATCGTCCGTTTGCGATGGGGTAGGGGAGCTCGTCAGGTTGGTAGACGATCTCGGTGCGACAGCAGATCGTGGGGTACTCGCTGGTGATGCACGTGCAGGAAACGGCAGCGGTCGTGGGGTTGATCTCGCGGACGACCTCGTGACAACTCGGAGTGCACGGATTGACACAGGCCAGAGTGTATGTACTTCCTCCGGCGTAGGTCGCAACGCCCTCGCAGGTGCCTGCTGCGGCGTTGCGACCGAGACCGGAAACCAGCATCCACGTCGAGCAGAAGTAGACGGCAAGCAGCGCATACCTATTCATCGTCGGCTCCAGAGAAATGCCGTGCTGCTCAACTGCCCAGGAGCGGGCGCCGAGTGCCTTTCGACCGCAAGCTAGCAGTGGGCGGGGGAGGGGGCCTGTCTACCGCGAAGTCGAAATCCCGGTCACGGGTTCCGCTCTCGGGACTGCAGATCTCCCCGCTCGGAGCGCGACTCAGGGGCCAGCAAGTCGGGAGACACTCCAGCTTCATCCGTTCTGCCCCTGGCCCTGACACTAGGCAGGAGCGTGAAAGGTGTCCCGCTCACGCAGGCAGGCAGGTCTTCGACTTCGATGACCTGCATCTCGACCTCGGATCGAGCTGAAGCACCCGGCGGTTGGGACGGACTCAGACAGCCAGCGCCCACGCCCCTACGACTGCCGCGATCGAGGCGAGGCAGATCACGGCCTGACGAGTCACGCTCATCCTCAATTCTCGCCGCGGAATACGCGCAACGAGGAGCCCGATCCCGCCGCCGATCACGAATCCCAGCGCGTGCGCGCCGATGTCCACGCGCTCGAGACCCTCGAGCGACCGCGGGTCCTCGACGTGCACGCCGCCCATGCCGAGCCATCCGAGCAGGCCGAAGCCCATGATGACCGGCACCCAGCGCCGAAAGCGCTTGTATCCGAGCTCGGAACGTCGCGCGTACTCGTACGCGACCTGCACGCCCAGCGCTCCGAACACGGCCGTCGATGCACCGAGGGATCGGTGCGAGACGTCCTGCATCCAGGCGTTCGCGTAGTTGCCCAGCGTCCCCGCCAGCAGCACGCACCACCACGCGAGTCCTACGCCGATGCTCTGCGCCAAGATGACGCCGAGAGCGGCGCCGAACACGACGTTGCCGGCGAGGTGGGAGACATCCGCGTGCAGGCACAGCGCCGTGACCGCGCGCCACCATTCGCCGGTGCGGATGTGCACCGCGTCGGCTCGGCCGACCGTCTCCCAGTCGATGCCGAAGCGCTTCGATTCCTGGAACGTGTAGAACAAGACGAGCAAGCCGCCGAACACGATCGTGGCGTGAATACCCTGCGAAACGGGCGCCGGATACGACTCGCGCGGTGGCCAGCCGACGTTCTCGTTCGCGTAGCGCTCGAGCTCCGCGGCGGCGGCGCGCGCATCGTGATCGCGCACGACCAGGACCTGCTCGCCCGACACCTCGAGGATGCCGCTCGCGATGCCGACCGATTGCAACGTCAGCACCTGGTGACGAATCGCGCGCGCATCGCGCGAGCGCGCGACCTCGATCCACGCTGCCTGAGGAAGCGGAGCGCGAGACGGCTGCAAGGGTACCGGTGCGTGTTCCAGGGGGAGAGCTCTCGCCGCTTCCTCGAAGACGGGGGCGCCTATACTGGTCGTCTTCGATTCGCCTTTCCAGCACGCAATCGCCCCGGCACTTCGAGTCACGATGACGTCACCGACTTGGTTCGCGTTCGCGCCGATCTTCCTGGCGCTCCCGGCTCCCGCGCTCGTCTCGCAGGACGGCGCGAAGCCGCCGCGCGAGCTGCGCGTCGATCTGCGCACGGATCCGATCGCGGTGGACGAGGAGAGCCCACGTTTCTCGTGGGAAATCGACGACGCGCGGCGCGGCGCGGCGCAGTCGGCGTACCAGGTCCTCGTGGCAACGAGTGCCGTGACGCTGCGCGACGGGAAGGGCGACATGTGGGACAGCCAGAAGGTCCTCGCGCCCGACACGATCGGGATCGAGTACGCCGGCAAGCCGCTCGTCGCGGATCGGACATACGTTTGGAGCGTGCGCTCGTGGGATGCGATCGGGAAGCCGACCCAGTGGTCGACGGCGGCGACCTTCACCGTCGCGCCGACGGGGCCCGATGCCTGGTCTGCGTCGTGGATCCGCGCCGGCCGCACGCCCGATGCGAGCTCGATCGGGCACAAGAGCGAGATCGCGAAGACCGACGACGCCTGGCCTTGGGTCCAGCTCGATTTCGGCGGCGATGTGCGCTGCGACAGAGTGCGGCTGCATCCCGCTCGGCCCGATGGTGACGCGACGAAGCCGGGCGTGCTGTTCCCGCTGCGCGTGAAGATCTACACCGATGCGCGCGGCAAGTTCGAGGACAAGGCGATCCGCCTCGCCGAGTACGTCTGGCAGGATTTGCCGAACGCTGGCGCCGAACCGCTCGAACTGGACATTTCGCGCTACACGCTGCGCTACCTGCGCATCGTGGCCACGAAGATCCAGAAGGACGGCTCCGACGGCTACGCGATGGCGCTCGGCGAGATCGAGGTGCTCGACGGCCAGCAGAACATCGCACCGCGCGGCGCGGTGTCCGTCAGCGGATCCTCGGGCGGAGCCGGATGGTCGCCGTCCGCGTTGAACGACGGCTCGCTGGTCCCGGCGCCGCGATCCGCGGCAGCATTCGAGTCGCTACCGAGGCTGCGCGGTTCGGTCATCCTCGAGAATCCGCCGATGCGCGCCGTGCTGCACACGTCCGCGTTGGGCGCGTACGAGCTGACCGTGAACGGCCAAGTCGTGACCGAGGATCGGCTCGCGCCGGGCTGGACCGACTACACACGACGCGTTCCGTACCAGACGCACGACATCGCGAAGTTCCTGCGGCAAGGTGACAACGTGATCGGCGTGCAGCTCGCGCCGGCCTGGTACGCCGGTCGCCTCGGTCTCGCCGATCGACTGGGGCCCGGACGGAAGGACGCTGTCTACGGCGCGGAACCGGCATTTTTCGCTCAGGGGGATGTCGTGTTGGAGAGCGGCAAGCGCGTGCTGATCCGCACCGACGCGAGCTGGCGTGGGAACCGCTCGGGTCCGCTCGTCGCCGCGGATCTCCTGGACGGCGAGACGCGCGATGCGCGCAAGGAAACCCCCGGCTGGGACTCGCCGCACTTCCAGGGCGCGGATTGGCGCCCGGTCGAGCTCGCGGCGGATCTGAAGCCGAGGCTCTTCGCGCAACGCGCCGAATCGATCCGCGCGTGGGACGTCCGGCCCGCGCTCTCCGTGCGCGCGATCGGCCCGGGCACGCACGTCTACGATTTCGGACAGAACCTGAGCGGCGTCGTGCGCATCCGCGTCGCGGGCAAGGGTGGCGACACCGTCGTGCTGCGCCACGGCGAGATGCTCGACGAGCAGGGAGCGCTGTACACCGAAAACCTACGTTCCGCGGCGCAAATCGACCGATTCACGCTGAGCGGCGCCGTCGAGACACTCGAACCGCGCTTCACCGTGCACGGCTTCCGCTACGTCGAGGTCACGGGCATCGAGCAGGCACTCGATCTCGCGTCGATCGATGCGCTCGCCATCGGCAACGATCTGCGCGAAGTCGGCTCGTTCACGTGCTCGGACGATCTACTGAACCGCATCTGGCGCGCGGCGAACTGGTCGTTGCGCTCCAACATCGTCGCGGTGCCGACCGATTCTCCACAGCGCGATGAGCGGCTGGGGTGGATGGGCGACGTCCAGGTCCTCGCTCCGTTCGCCTTGCACGCCTACGACGCGTCGAACTTCCTCGGGCAGTGGCTCGCCGACGTCCGCGCGGCGCAGACGAAGGACGGACGCTTTCCCGACTTCGCGCCGCATCGTTTCGATCCCGAGAAGAGCTTCCGCGGTACGCCCGGATGGGCCGATGCGGGCGTCTCCGTGCCGTGGGAGATCTACCTGCGCACGCACGACCTGAAGCTCCTGCGTTCGAGCGCTGCACCCGCGCTCGCGTGGGTCGAGTTCATCGTGTCGAAGAACCCCGACGGCGTGTGGCGCAACGAGCGCGGTGACGACTACGGCGACTGGCTCAACACCGCGACGCTCGTTTCCGGCGAGGATCCGTGCACGGATTGCGAAGTGCAGAAGGACCTCTTCGCGACGGCGTTCCTGGTCCGCTCGGCCCGCACCGCGGCCAAGATGGCGTTCGCGATCGGCGACCTCACGCTGCAAGAGAAGGCGCGGCAGATCGCCGCGAAGTCCGTCGAAGCGTTTCGCGCGACGTTCGTGAAGGGCGACCGGCTGGTCGGCGACACGCAGGCTGCGTACGCGCTCGCGCTCGAATTCGAGTTGTACGCTTCGGCCGAGCAAGCACAGGACTTCGCCGATCGGCTCGCGACGCGGATCCGCGAGCAGGGGCGGCTCACGTGCGGGATGCAGACCGCGCACCGCGCGCTGCTCGCGTTGTCGCGGCACGGCCATCACGACGTCGCGCTCGAGCTCGCGCGCCGCAAGACACTGCCTTCGTGGGGCTACATGCTCGAGAACGGCGGCACGACGATGTGGGAGCGTTGGGACGGCTTCGTCCCCGGTCGCGGATTCCAGGACGCGAGCCGGAATTCGTTCAACTACGCCGCATTCGGCGCGATCGGCGAGTGGATGGTGCGCGAAATCGCAGGACTACAACTGGTAGACACCCACGTGGACTCCGGCCCGGTCATCATCGACATCGGTCCGGCGGGCAGCACGCGCTCGAACGCCGAAGGCGGCGCGCCGTGGTCACGCATACGCTTCGCGCCGCGCGTCACGGGCGGGCTCACGCACGCGAGCGCCGAGCACCGCGCGCTCACGGGGCTCGTGCGCAGCGCGTGGAAGATCGAGGGCGACGAGCTCGCGTACGCGTGCACCGTTCCGCCGGGCTCGAGCGCGACGCTGGAGTTGCCGGCCATGTCCGAGGCGTCCGTGGCGCTCGACGGGAAGTCGCTCGCGGAATCGAAAGCACTCCCGATGCGCTCCGGGCCTCTTGGGACGGTCCGCATCGAGTTGCCGGCCGGCGCCTTCGAGTTCCGCTCCAAGTTCCGCTGACATCAGGCACCGAACCCATGCGCGCACGCGTCTTCTGGATCGCACTCCCGATCGCCATCGCGCTCGCGCTGTGGGCCGGGCCCGGTCTCGGCGGCGACGACGAGATGCCGCTGCCGGAACCGGAGATCGTCGAGCCGCCGCCCCCGGACGAGGATCCCGCGTCGCTCCCCGAAGCGGTCGAGATCGAGTGCGAGACTCCGCACGATCCGGGACCGGACGGAGATCGCTGAGCGCCGCCGCGCAAGCCTGCGCGCGTGCGCCGCAATGTCTCGCGGTCCTCGGCTGACACGACCTCGCGGCGCTCCCCCCCCATGGCGAGCGGAGGCGGGTGCGTGGGCCCAGTCGGACGTGACGGTCGCGAGCGATGCCCCAGTGACGCGATGAGCAGGTATCGGACCGAAGCACTCACGCCCAAAAGAACGCAAGTGACGCTTGCGGCGGGCAACTCGCGCGCTTCATCCGCGTCGGAATCCGACGAACAGGCAGGTGACGAACGCGATAGCGGTCGGGATGCGCGTCCTCAAGAACTGGGCGATCGGCACGTCCGGGTGGAGGTTCAACACCCAAGCCTGGATCGCGCGCACCGAGCTGCCCCAATCGACCTCGAGCTCGCCGCGTGCCACGAGGACCTGCACGACGACGAATGCGACCGCGATCAGGATCAGCGCGAGCTTGAACACCTTGCGCGTGGTGTAGCCGAGCGCGAAGCCGATGAGGCCGAACAGGCTGGCCTCGGTCACGACGGGCAGGATGCTCTGCCACCAAGCCGCCTGATCGGGATGGTTCGCGGTCGATTCGGCCGCGAAACCGCGCGCCCCGGTCGGCAGCGAGCTCGAGTGCGAAGGCGCGTCCAGGAACACGCGCGCCGCCACCGACGCGACGAGCGTCGTGCCGACGAGCGCGAGCACGGCCTTTTGGAAGAGCGGCATGCCGCGCTGGTCTGCGGGCGGGTTCTTCATGCGCTTCCGTGTGCCTTGTCGGGTCGGTGGTCGTCGCGCGGCACCTCGGTCGGCTTGTCGAGGACGGGGCACGGACCGGCGCCGCGTCGCAGGATCGCGAGCAAGCTGATCCCGTCGCGGTAGGGCGCCGCACCGCCCTCGCGCAGCGAGCGCACGAGCGGGCCGGCTTCGCGCTCGAACGTCCAACGCAGGATCGCGTTGACCGGCGCCGCGGGCACCGCGAGATCGGCGCCGGATCCGTGCGCGGGATCCTTGCTTCCGCGCAGTTTGCGCGCGGCGCGGACGAGCGGCGCGAGCAGTGCATTGCAGTGCGTGACGAGCCGCGGCTCGAGAGGCAGATCGCGCCAAACGCGCTCGAAACGCGCGCTCGTGTAGCGCCGCCAGTGCTGGCTCGCGACGTCGTGCGCGCTCCACAGCTCCGGATGCGCCGGCACCGTGACGAGCAAGTGCGCGCCGGGCGCGAGCTCGCGCGCGACGGAGCTCAGGAAATGGAAGTCGTCCTCGACGTGCTCGATCACGTCCATCAGCAGCACGAGGTCCGCCGTGCGCGCCGCGACACGAATCGGCTCGAGATCCACGGCCTGGCGGAAACGCGCCTTCGGAAATCGCTGCGACGCGATGCGGATCGCCGTCTCGGACGCATCGAAACCCGCGACTTCGTGCGCGTCTGACAAGGAGCCTGCATTTCCGCCCGTGCTGCACCCCACGTCGACGATGGAGAGCCGTCGACCGCCGGCGAGGCCGTCGACGAGCGCCCGCAGGATCCGTCGGCGCGCCGCGAACCACCAGTGGCGTTCCTCGATGGAGGCGTTGTGGGTCTGGATCTCGTCGCGCACGCGGTGGAGAAGGTGCGGTCGGCGGGGCGCTCGCGCCAGGGGCATCTCCGCTCGCGGGTCGGGAGTCAGCGATCTCATCAAAACATGCGCAGAGCGGAGGGGGATTCCCTCCGCTCTGCACGTCGTTGCCGCTACCAAGCCCTGAGAGCGCGTGGGATCGATGACCTCACGCGCTCTCAGGCGGGGATCACGGGGTCCAGGTCAGCTCGAGGCCGTTCGACAGGTTGAAGGTCGAGGGCGTGCAGAACGCCGCGGCATTGCGGTACCAGACCTGGTACATGCGCACGTCGCCGGCCGAGTTGAGGCCGCGCACCGAGACCGAGGGGTCGCCGCCCACCGGGTACTGGCTCGCGCCGCCGGAGTTGGACTTGGTGCCGAGGCGGATGATCGTTCCGCCCGCGCAACGCAAGCCGTCACCGAACACGATGCCGAGCCCACCGGCCTGCTGGGACGTGCCCTGGAAGTAGAGGCACGAGGAGTTCGGCATGCCGGACCCGAGGAGGACGAGCGTGTCGTTCGCGATGCTCGCCGAGCCGGAGGACGTGAGGTTCGCACCCGCGGCGCTGAGCGAGTTCGCGCAACCGTTGCCAGCCGCGCCCGAGTTCGCGCATGGGCAGGGCGTGCCGCTGCCGTCACCGAAGCAGAACGGCGTCGAGATCGGCGGCGTCACCGGGTCGGCCCAGGTCGCGGCCGCGAACGTGCCGCTGCCCGTGAACGGCGAGGGGATCGTCCCCGTCTGCAAACCGGTCGCGATGTCGTAGACGTAGAAGTTGGCCTGCGTCGTGTTGGGGCCGTCGGAAACGTAGTAGGCCGTGCCGTTGTGCACGGCCAGCGCGTCCAGGTCCGACTTCGTCCCCGGGTAACCCGCGATGAACGCCGTCGACTGCCCGGCGAAGTCGATCGAGTACAGGCCACGCGTGGCGGCCGGGGCGTCCGTCAGCCCGTAGAGCGAGCCCGTCGTGGAGTCGTGATCGAGCCCGCCGAAGTCGAACGTGCTCGGGTAGACGTAGACCTGCGTCGCGATCAGCGTGGCGGGGTCGATCTGGTAGACGGCCTCGGTCGTGATGTTGCGCGTTCCGTAGAGGCTGCCGTTGTGGAACGACAGCGCGACGAAGTTCACCGTCGCCGCGCCGAACATCATCGTGCCGAGATTCTGCGGAGCCAGGACCGGCCCGAACGGTGACGAGAAGAGCGTGCTGCCGTTGTTCCAGTACAGGGTGTTCGTCGCCCCGTCGTAGGCCATGCCCCAGGGCTTGGCGTCCGTCGTGCTGGCCGAGTGGATCGGCGTGGCGATGCCGCTCACGGGGTCGATGTCGTAGATGGTCGCGACGCCGGACTGGTCATTGCCGACGATCAGCTGGGCTTGGCTCGCGCAGGCGAACACGGCCAGAGCCGCTACGGTGAAGATCTTGGTGCGCATGGGAATGGGATTCTTCTTCGTGGTGGAAGGGTCGGGGTCATGGGCTGACGGCGCCGTTCGGACGGCGGGCAGCGAGGGGCGGAGCGGACGAAGGCTCCCGCGACTCGCGGCCCGACGGAAGAGGGGGCAGGCTCCGCGCTCCTGAAGCGTATTCGGATCCGGGGAATCCTGCCCCCGGACGGGCAGCTTCTCGGGGCGCGGCACCACGGCGGGAGGCCAGCTCGGCAGCGGGGACCTGCTCGCGCACCCCCGGACGCACGTCTCGCTAAGCTGTCCGCGCTATCTTCCTGGACGTGCTGACCGCCGCGATCCTCGTGACCTCGGCCGCCCTCTTGGCGGAACCCCAGAAGTCCAAGGTCGCGACGTGCCCCTGGTGCAAGAACGACCCCGCCCTGATGGCCGCGGCGGGCATCGTGACGCACGGGCCGATGCCGATGGGTACGAAGACCAGCGTCGAGTTCGCGGCCGAGCTCCCGGCGTCGCAGTGGGTCTTCCTCGAGACGGCGCACATCCGCTGGGCGTCTTCCCTGTCGGATCAGCGCGTCGACCTCGAAGAGCGCGAGCGCGTCGAGTCCGAGCTCGCCCGGCTGCGCGAGAAACTCCCCGGAGTTCCGCGCGAGACGAAGAAGCTCGATCCATGGTTGCGCCTGCACCTGATCGCGATGAAGGGCGAGGAACTCTACACGCGCTTCCAGGCTCTGCTGCGCGTGACCGATGCCGACTTCCCCGCCGAGCGCACGAACGACGGGCCGTTCATGGGCGCGGGCAAGTTCCTGGGTGAGAAGGACAAGTTCGAGGTCACGCTGCACGCGAATCGGACGACGCACAACTTGTTCACGAAGGAGTTCAGCGGCGCGCAAGTGACGAACGCGCTGCGCTGGCACTTCCCCGGACTACACAAGATGCACGCGTCGCTGCCGTGCGAGGACTCGGACCTCCGCCAAGACAAGTGGCTCTTCCCGCACATCGCACACAACCTGAGCCACTTGTTCTTCTCGGCCTACAAGCACTTCTCCTACGACCCGCCGCTGTGGCTCGACGAGGGCTTGGCGTTGTGCCTGGAGAAGGAGATCGAGCCGCGCTCGACGACGAACGAGGGCGAGGAAGGCAGCTTCCGCGACGCGACGTATCCGCCCGACTGGTTCGATTCGACGCGCAAGATGCTGGCGCGCGGACGTTCGAAGCCGTTCGCCGAGCTCATGTACATGAAGGAAGTCGGCGCGCTCGATCGCGAAGGCCTCTTCACCGTGTGGTCGATGGTGCGCTTCCTGATCGAGACGCAGCCCGAGGGTCTCGCGAAGCTGCTCGGCGGAGTGAAGGGTCAGCTCGACGAGCAGGGTTCGCCGAGCGGCAAAGACCTGCCCGGTCTCCAACGCAAGTTGATGAAGGAGATCTTCGACTGGACGCCGCAGGCGTTCGACGAAGTCTGGCGCGCGTGGGCCAGCGAGCCGCCGGTGCCGGTCAAGAAGTGACGGACGCGCGATGACGAGGCCCGGCGTCCACGTGGCGCGTTGCGGGGCATCAACGTAGGCGGCAAGAACCTGCTGCCGATGAAGGCCTCACGCGCATGTTCGCCGACGCGGGAGCGAGCGGCGTGCGCAGGTACATCCAGAGCGGGAACGTCGTCTACGCCGCGAGCTAGGCGGTCGCGCGCAAGGTGCCAGCGCTCGTGCAGGTCGGGATCGCGAAGCGCTTCGAGTTCCACGTGCCGATCCAGACGCGTTCGGTCGACGAACCGCACTCGATCGTGTCGGGCAATCCGCTGCTCGAGGACGGAATCGACCACGGGATGCTCGCGGTCATGTTCCTCGCGGCGCTGCCGAGCGCGAAGCAGATCGCGAGACTCGACACGGATCCGCCCGGCGACCGTTTCGTCGTGCGCGGCCGCGAAGTTTACGTCTACTGCCCGAGTGGTTTCGCGCGCACGAAGCTGACGAACGCGTGGTTCGACTCGAAGCTCGCGACGGTCAGCACGGGTCGTCACTGGCGAACGACGCTGAAGCTGCTCGAGATGGCCGGCGGCTGACTTGGATCACTGGCGGCCGGCGGGCAGCCAGTGATCCAAGTCGGCCAGACTCTGACGCGCTTCCGCGCTCGTCTCGAGCCCCCACGACGTGAACAGGGGCCCCAGGTCCTTCCCCGCCGCGCGCGAGCAGCGCACGAGCCACTCGTCGCGTTGCGCGAGATCGCTGGTCGGCACCTCCGACTTCTTCAGCGCCGCGTACTCGCGGAAGACGCGCTTGTAGAGGTCCCAGCCGAACTCCTGCTGCAGATCCACGTAGAGGAGCAGTGCCAGGAACGGATCGCTCTTCCAGCGCTCGAACGCGTCCTTGCGCTCGTGCTGCTCCTTCCACTTCCTCGTGCGCGCTTCGGCCGTGAAGCGCTCGTCGTCCGTCGGCTTCTTCCCGCACGCGACCTCGTACATGTAGAGCGTGAACACGTTGTTCGTGACCTCGCCCGTGCCTTCGAACGTCCACGCGCCGGCCTGGTGGTTGTGGCCGACTTCGTGGAACGGACCCCAGCCGTCGACGCACAACTTCGCCGGATCCGAGGTGAACGCGGCCGCGTCGAGGTGCGCCATGATCGGATAGCCCGAGTGCATGTAGCCGCCGCCGATCTGCACGTCGCACACGAAGCGTTCGGGTGACGCGCGCTTCGACGGGATGCCGGCGAGATCCGCGGCGGCGTCCATCGCCACGTTCCAGCGCTCGAGGATCGCCGTCGGATCGTCGATCTCCCTCGCGATCATCGTGGGGATCGTGAGCACGAGCTTGTCCGTCTCGAGCTCGCTCCACGGCCCCGCCTGCGCGCGGATCTTCTCGCGCCACGCGGCCGGATCCGTAGTGCCGAGCACGAAGCGCGGTGCGTCGACGACGTTCTTGAGCTTCACCGAGACGGTCTCGGGCGGCGCCTTGTCCGGCACGACGACGTAGACGAGGCCGCCGAACGGGCTGGCGATCTTCACCGACTCCGCGTCGAGCGCTTCCTCGCGCGTGATGCGCGGCGCGCGCTTCCACGCGTCGTGGTGCGCGATGTCGTCCTGATGGCAGCCGATGCGCACGCGCAAGCCGCGCGCGACGGCCGCTGCTGCGATCGAGATCTCGACGACGTCACCGGGCGCGGCGTACAGGCCCGTCGAATGCCAGCGCGGCACCGCGAGGTCGATCGCGACGATGCGCTGCACGCGCGGGGCTTTGTCCGGCACGCTCCCTGGGAACGCAGCCGCGGCGGGCAGCGCCTTGACCTTCGTCGGCGGGGCGGCGAGCGCCGTGTCGCCCTCGATCGCGAGCTGCAGCCGCTCGAGCGCGCGGTCCTTGCCGAGCGGCTGTGCCTCGCTCGGGACGATCGCGGACCTGCCCGAGAAAAGCCGTGCGAGCCGCGGACGGAACTGCTTGTCGTCTTCGGGCACGACGCCGAAGGTCTGCGCGACGGTCCAGCTGGCGATGCCCGCTTCGCGCGCGCCAAATCCGGCCGGAGGAGTCTTTGCGATCAGCGCGTCCAGCGCGGTGGGCGCGTGACACCACGGCAGGTCCTTCGGCTCCGGATGGAAGCGTCCGTCGTCCGCCGCTTCGACCGTGCCGTCCGTCCACGAGAGTCCGAAGCGCGCGGCGACACGATTGCCGCCGTTGTCGCGCGCGAGTGTTTTCCCGGCGTTCAGCTGCTGCCAGCCCCAGCCCGTCTCGCCGCTGACGATGCCGCCGCCAGCGTCGAGGAACTTCTCGACGCGCGCGAAGTCCGCGTCGCTCCACTCGCGGATGTCGCCGCACAAGACCTCGAACGCGGGCGCCTTCTCGAGCCGGTCTAGGTTCGTCACGTTTTCGGCCTCGAAACCGCGCTTGGCGAGCAGCTCGGTGAAACCGGCATCGTCGAACACGCCGACGCGCAGCTTGCCTCGCGGCCGGTTCGCAGCCCAGCGCAACGCGTTCTCCATCAGCCGCCAGCCGTCGCCCTCGCCCAGGATCTCGCCGAAGTACCCGTTGTGCCCGAACGCGACGAGTCGCGCGGATCCCGACGTGCCGGCCGCGACGAGAGGCGCCTTCAAGTCGCCGCCGACGTCGCCGAGCAAGACCGGGAATGCGTCCGGCCCCCAGGCCGCGACGCGCCCCGGTGACCCGCACTTGCCCAGCGACTTCACGCCGTCGAGTAGCTCACGCACGTCGCGCTCGCCGGCCGTGGCGTGCGCGGCGAGCAGCAAGCTCGCGAGCAGCACGCTCAGGCTCGTGCGCGCCAGCCGAACGATCGTGAGGTCCACGGTGGGCGAGGGGGGCATGCGCGAGAGCATCGCCGTCAGCCCCCGTGCGTCAAGCGTCACCAGGCGATCGCGAGCGCGTTCGTCAGGTTGTACGTGCTCGACGTGCAGAACACGGCGGCGTTGCGGTACCAGACTTGGTAGCGCAGGGTCGAACCGGTCGTCGCCTGCCCGATGACGGAGATCGCCGCGCCCGGGGGCGGGAACGACGCGATTCCGGCTGAGGCCGTGCGCGTTCCGAGCCTGCGGATCGAGCCGCCCGCGCAGCGCAAGCCGTCCCCGAACGCGAGTGAGATCGCGCTCGTGCCCTGGAAGAGCATCGTGGGCGTGTTCGCGGGCAGGTTGGACGCGGTGACGAGCAATGTGTCGGCGCCGATCTCGGCGGTGCCTGTCGCGCGCAGCGCGCCGCCGACACCGAACGAGTTCAGGCAGCCTTGTTGTGCGCCGAGCGGGCTCGCGTTGCCGCACGGGCAGCTTGCGCTCGTGCCGTCGCCGAAGCACTCGAGTGCGATCGGTGCCGAGTAGTCGAAGCAGATCTCGACGTAAGCCGCGGACGAGGTCCAGAACAGCGAGTAGACACCATCGCCCCCCGTCGTGTTGTTGGCTCCGGAAGCGAGAACGAGCAGGGGTATCGTTTCACCGGGGACGCTCGCCGTGAACAGCGCCAGGTCGGCAGCCGAAGTCAGCGTCGCCTGCGCGGACGAATCGACCTGGATGAAGTAGTGCGACGCGCCGGAGGTGCCGTCGAAATCGAGGACGCCGTCGAACGCCGTGGTGGGATCGAGGAACTCCTGAAACGAGTTCACGGCGAGCATGCTGGAGTTGTCCGGCCGGGCGACCGTCGTGATCGCGGCGAAGGAGGTCCGAACCAGCATCGGAAACGTTTCTATGCTCTCGAGGCGCGCCGATCCCGTGACCGTCGCGTTCACACGCACACGCACAGCGCGCAACGGCCCGATCGACGGATCGTGCTTGGCGAAGGAACGCATCGTCTGATAGTTCGTCTGCTGCGAATCGATCGCCACTGACTGGCAAGCCTCGCGATAGCCGTAGCAGACCGTGAGCGTGATCGCCGCGTTCGTGTCGAACGCCGTGATGAGCGCTCCAGGCCCCGTAGCCGTGCTCGTGCCGACGGCGTCCACGTCCAGCGTGATGAGTTCGCCAATGCTCGCGGCCGTGAAGAGCGCGATGTCGATGGCGTTCGTCAGTACGACGTGCGTCTCGCGCTGCGGCGTGCTCATGTTCGCGAGCGTCCTTCCCGAGGAGCCATTGAAGTCGATCTGTCCGTCGAACGCACCGAGAGGAATCTGTGATTCAATGCTCGGCTCGAGCGCGTGCAGCACGGAACCGTCGGGACGACGGACGCTGCCCTGGAACGCGAGTCGCGTGGAATAAACGGCCGGGCCCGGCGCCGGATTCTCGACGCGCACCGCGCCGCTGAGCCCGCACCTCAGCGTCACGGTCACGGACTGCAATGTGCCGAACGACGGCGCGTGCTTGGGCAGCGTGATCGTCTGCGACCAGTTCGTCGACGTCGTGGGGAACGTCTGTGTGGAGCAGACCTGACCAGCCTGTGTCGAAGCGGCCAGGAGCATGACGGCGAGCAGCGTTTTCATGCGAATCCTCCAGTGGAAGTGGTCCGAACGACAGCGAGGCTACCACTCGACCTGGAACGCCGCGCGGAACTCGAAGCTGCGATACAGAATCCGGCGTCCCGGGGATACAGGTGTTCGTGCGCTCGAGTCGGGATGGAGTAGCTGCTCGCGACGGGGTCGTACCTAGCGCTCGAAGAGCGGCGCAAGCGAGGCAGGAGTTCGCTTTGGACGAGCGGCTGAAACTCCGCGCGCGCGGCTCCGATACGATCCGCGCCCCGTGGACGTCCTCTTCCTCGCTCCTGACACGTCGGTCTACGCCCAGCGCTTCGTCGATGCGCTCGAGCGCTCCGGAGCGCGCGTCTACGGAATTGGGCACACGGCTCGCGAGAAGCTCACGCCGAAGATGCAGCGCGCGCTCGACGGATATGCGCCGGCGCGCAGCATCCTCGACGGCGCCGACTTGGCTCGCATCGCGCGCGGCATCTCGCCGAAGGGCGGGTTCGCGCGCGTCGAGACGATCGACGAGCCCGCCGTCATCTCCGCGGCGCACGTGCGGTCCGTCCTGGGAATTCCGGGCACGAGCGTCGCGACAGCGATCCTGTCGCGCGACAAGGCGGCGATGAAGGAGCGGCTGCGGTCGCGGGACTTGCCCTGCGCGGCATCGGAGCGCGTCGAGACGGCGGCCTCCGCGCGCGCGTTCGCCGAGCGCGAGGGCTTCCCCGTCGTCCTCAAGCCGATCGACGGCTACGGTACGCTCGAGACGTTTCGCTGTGCCGACGCGCGCGAGCTCGATCGCGCGCTCGAACGCCTGAAGCCGATGCAGGACCGGCCGGCGATCGTCGAGGAGTTCATCGTGGGACACGAGGGCTTCCTCGACGCGGTCGTAGTCGACGGCGCGGTCGTGCACGACTTCGTCGGACACTACTACCCGACCTGCCTCGAGGCGCTGCAGGACCGCGCGTTGCGCCCGAAGATCGCCTGCACGAATCGCATGGATGCGAGCGGTTATGCCGAACTGCGCGCGACGAACCAGCGCGTGATCGAAGCGCTCGGCATCCAGAGCGGCGCGACGCACATGGAGTGGTTCTTCGGCCCGAAGGGGCTGAAGGTGTCGGAGATCGGCGCGCGCCCGGCGGGCGAGCGCATCTGGGACCTGCACGCAGCCGGCAGCGAGTTCGACCTGTACGGCTCGTGGGCCGAGGCTGTGCTCCACGGCAGGAAGTCGGGCACGCCGACGCGCAAATTCGCGACCGGCTCGGTGCAGATCCGCCCGCCGCGGGACGGCGCGTTCACGGGGCACGAGGGGGTCGATCTCGTGCGGCGCGAGCTCGGCGCCTCGATCCTCGAGAGCGAGGTGCCGCGGCTTGGCGCGAAGACGCTGCCGCTCACCGCCGGCTGGCACACGAACACGTGGTTCCGCGTGCGCGACGAGGACTACGACCGGTTGCAGCGCACGCTCGAATGGATCGGGCGGACAGTGGTGCCGAAGGTGCGGTAGGGGGACCAGACAGTCCAGACCCGGAACTCATGATCGACCCACGTGGTTCCCGGACCGACGGTCGCGAGCGCCGATCGACGGATGCCGAAGTTCGGTGCGCGCGAGCACGCGCTCTCCCGGTTCGCGATCAACTCCCGCCGCGCTGCGCATGCGCATGACGACGCGCGAGCACGTCCTCGAGCAGCACTTGTAGCGCGCCGGCGACCGGCAGCGCGATCAACGCGCCCAGCACGCCCGCGAGCCCTGTGCCGATGAGGAGCGCCAGCACGATCAGGAGGGGGTTCATCTTCAAAGTACGCGTTTGCACCATGGGTTGCAGCACGTGATTCTCGACTTGCTGGTACGCCAGATGGACGCCGGCGCAGATGAAGCCCGCGGTCGATCCCGCGGTCGCGAAGGTGATGCCGACGATCGCGAAGGCTGCGATGGTGGTGCCTATCACGGGGATGACGCCCAGCACCATCATGAGCAGGCCGAGTGGCAGGAAGTAGGGCACTCCCAGGAACGCCATCGTCGTGCCCATGACGATGCCGCCGATCGTCGTGATGACGAGCGTGCCGGCCATGTAGCCGCTCACGACTTGCGACATGCGCTCGGCCAGCGTCTTGGCGTGCGCGCGGCGCTCGGGAGGCAGCCACTGCCGAGCTTGGTCGAAAACGCCTTCGCCGAACATGAGGAAGAAGATCGCGAGCACGACGATCGTGATCGAACCCGCGACGGCGTGAACGACTCCTCCAGCGAATGCGAGCGCGGGCTCAGCGACGTTGCCCGCTTGCTCACCGATTCCGTTGCGCAGTTTCTCGACGATCTGGAACTGCTCGTCGGCCCAGCGTATCGGACCGAAATCGAGGACGCGTTCGATCAACTCGGGGGCACGCTGAACCAACTCGCGGCCTTGTGAGCTCAGCATCGGCACGAAGAGGGCGACGAGACCGCCGACGAGCAGTAACGCCGGGAAGAAGACGGCGAACACCGCCCATCCGCGTTTCCAACGTCGACGCGTCAAGAAGCTGACCGCCGGTCCGAACGCGAGGGCCAGGAAAAGACCCAGGACGATCCAGACGATCATCGGGCGCAGCTTCCACAGCGCGAGCAGGAGCAAGACTGCCGCCAGCACATTGACCATGACCAGCCAGACATCCCGTGCCGTGATGCGCGCGGCGGGAGGTGTCGTGCTCATGGGCAAGTCTCGTCGGGGGTTTCGATCGCGGGTCGGTGCGCGTGGTTCCCTGTACGTGAACGCGCGAGGTTCAACGCGACCAGCAAGGACGTGCAACCGAAGTCGGCAAGTCCTGGTCCATTCGCAGATCACGCCTGCTGGTCGGCACCTCGCTCGAGCGCTGCGCGACAATTCTTCAAAGCGCTTTACCCGAAGGCGCACGGCGAGCCGAGGATGTCGCGCTACCGTGAGCCTTGCGCCGTGACGTGGCAGCGTTCCGGCGCGCGAGAAGGAGCAGGCTCATGCAGGTGTTCGTAGTCTTCGTGTTCGGTCTCGTCTTCGTCGGCAATCCATCGTTCGCCCAAGGCCTGCGGAGGATCGCGGCGCAGACGCCCATCTCCCCGCTGAGTTTCGACGATCCGCAAGGTTTTGCGGCCCCGTTCGTTCCACCCGCGCCCGCCGGTGCCGCGACGCGCTTCGTGTCTCCGTACGGCAGCGACGCGAATCCGGGCACGCAATCCGCACCGTGGCGCGAGATCGCGTGGGCCGCGACGCACGTGTCAGCCGGCGACATCGTCGACATCGCCGACGGCACGTATGCGTCACCGATCACGATCTCGGTTCACGGATCCGCGGCTAGGCCGGTGATCTTCCGTGCGACCGGCGACGCCGCGATCGTTTCGGGCGCCGGCACGAACGCGACGAACCGCGACGCGGTGTTCGTCACGTTTGCCGAGCACGTGATCGTGCACGGCCTGAAGATCCAGAACGCGTTTCGATCGAGCGTTCGCGTCGACCAGTCCGACCACGTGAGGATCCAGGCCTGCGTCTGCTCGAACGGCGGCACGTGGGGCATCTTCACCGACTTCAGCGACGATCTCTCGCTGCTCGGGAACGAGTGCTACGGGTCCGTGCGCGAGCACGGCATCTACCACTCGAACTCGGGTGATCGCGCGCTGATTCGCGGCAACTATTGCCACGACAACTTCTCGTCCGGCATCCAGATCAACGCCGATCCGATCGCGGGCGGCGACGGCATCAGCTCGGAGTGCGTCGTGGAGCGCAATTTCCTGCTGCGCAACGGGCTCGGGACCGGAATGGGCGGCGGCGGCGCGGCGATCAACCTCGCATCGGTTCGCAACAGCACGATCCGGAACAACGTGCTGATCGCGAATCGCGCGACGGGCATCGCGTTGTGGGACGACGGCCAGGGCACGCAGTGGGGGTCGCGCGACAACGTGATCGTGCACAACACCGTGCGCCACGACGCGGGCCAAGGCCGCTTCGCGTTCCTGATCTGGAACGGCAGCACGGGCAACGTGCTGAAGGACAATCTGCTCGTGGGCGGAGCGCGCGGAGCGATCTCGTTCACGGCGGATTCGCTGAGCGGATTCGTGAGCGACCACAACGTGCTCTTCAGTCAAGGCGGCTGGCCGATCGTGCAGAACGACATCACGAGCCAGAGCTACACGCTGGCCCAATGGCAGGCGACGGGCCGCGATGTGCATTCGTACGCGCAGCTTCCGCTGTTCACGAACGCATCGGGCGGGGACTGGTCGCTCTCCTCCGCGTCGGTTGGCCGCGACACGGGAGCGGACGTCGGCGTGCCGCGCGACTACCAGGGCGGCGTCCGCCCGCGCGGAGCCGGGTTCGACACGGGTGCGTACGAGCGCTGACGAAACGGTGCGCGGCGATGGCGTCTCCGATCGGATCGTCGCACTCATGGCTGCGAGTCGGACGCGCGCGGCTCGATCGGCTTGCTAGGCTCTCGGTTCGCCCCCGAGCACCGAGCCCGCGCATGATCACGCACATGGTCCTCCTCCGCGTCCGCAAGGACGTCCCCGCCGCGACGGTGCAGCGCGTCCTCGAGTCGATCGGCGAGCTCGATGCGCGGATCCCGGGCATCCTCTCCTACGCTTGGGGCCCGTATTCGTCGCCCGAGGGAATGCACAAGGGCTTCACGCACGGCTTCTGCATGACGTTCCGCGACGCGGCGTCGCGCGACGCGTACTTGCCGCACCCGGATCACGAGCAGGTGAAGGCCGCCGTGCTCGCGATCCTCGACGGTGGACTCGACGGCGTGTGCGCATTCGACTTCGCGTCGTAGGAGCGCGCAGTCGATGAACGAGCCCGGCTCGTTCGTTCACTTGCCAGCGTGATCGTGCAGGTGGTGCTGGCGCAGCAGGTCGCCGCCGAAGTCGTTCTCGAGGTCGCGCCACAGAGTGTGCACGTGATTCGCGCCGCCTTGCACGTTGTCGTACTCCACGACGAAATGCGGGCCGTGCAGACGCCAGTAGTGCGGCTCGCCAGGTGTGGTCCCGCCGCACCACGCGAAGCGGACGCTCTCGATTCCGTTCCGGCGCACGCGCGCCCATTCTTGCGCGGCGAGTTCGGGCGCGAGGTCGTCGATGAACTGCGACAGGAGGCGCTCGAGCAGCGCACGCTGCGCGGCATCCATGTCGGCGTGGAGCAGGCCCTCGGCCTTCTCGAATCCCTGGTCGCGACCGGGACCGAGGATCACTCCCGGAACGTCGCCCGCGAGCAGCGCGACGGCGCGTTTCTCGGCCGAAAGCGACACATAGAGCTCGCGCCCGAGGTCCTCCTCCGCCGCGAGCAGCCGCCAGCCCGCCTCGGGCCCGTTCGGCACGCGCGCCGGGTTCGAGCCCAGGAAGAACGGCGTGTTCGACGTGGCGTCGTCCACCGAGCAGAAGTGAATCGAGACGTGGTGACCTTCGAAACGCCACGCCCAAGGGTCTGGCCCGGGCGTGCCGAACACGGCAATCGCGTAGCGACCGGGATCGCGCATAGTCGCCGGCGCGCCGGGCTTCGACTCGATGTCGCGCAGGATGCTCTCGAGGCGGACGACGCCCGTCACCTTGAGGTAGCCCTGCGCGGCGAGCGCCGTGTGGAGAAGATCGTGCAGCGCGCTCTTCTGCGCCGCGCTCATGTCGGACAGCGGGAGTCCCGGTCGCTCACGCGGAATGAAGTGCCAGTCGCGCACAGCGGGCGAGTCGAACGGGAACGCGGCCTTCGCGCGCTGCGCATCGTCCAGCGTCGCGAGGAACGCGCGCGCACCGGCGGCCATCCTCTCCTGTGCCGCCCCGCGTCGTAGGCCGGGGACGAATGCGATCGTGAGCGCGGTGAGCACTGCGATCGCCGCGCAGACGAGGCCGAGTCGGAGGATGGCTCGCGGCATGGAAGACACACTCTAGCCGGGCTCGGTTGAACCAGGCTGACCACTCCCTCGTCCACCGGCACTGGCGACGCGCGTCAAGGAACGAGCCGGGCTCCTTCATGAAGCATCGAGGACCGCCCGGACAGCGTCCGGACGGCCCTCGGCCTCGATCTCCGCGCGGGAGATCGGCGGCGAGATCACCGACTCAGTGCGAGTGCCCCGCGCCCGCGCCTTCCTTCTCCCTCTCCGGCAGATCGCTCACGAAAGCGTCCGTCGTGAGGAGCAGGATCGCGACCGAGGCCGCGTTTCGGCGATCCGTGCGCACGACCTTCGTCGGGTCGATGACGCCCGACTTGACGAGGTCTTCGTAGCCTCGGCCGCGGCGTTGAAGACGAAGCCGTTGCCCTCGCCGGCGCGCACGTTCCGACAGCGCGCGTGCGGACGCCGGATCCGGTCGCCTTCGCTGCATCGCCTTCTCCGGCGTGCGGCCGTGGATGGTCGCGTACCAGATCCAGACCGGCGCGAACGGCTGGGACGTCCGCTGCCGCACGCTCGACGGGACGAGCGTGGCCGCGACGTTCGATCTCTCGGAGCAGTTCCCGAGCGTCGCGCTCGATCAGATCACGCCGAGCTGCGACACGCT
>Ga0105044_10001987_pt1 | contig 27737 bp, 29 predicted proteins | sample MAT01_FD_78092 | JGI IMG/M metagenome (GOLD analysis project Ga0105044, IMG submission 78092) | Freshwater microbial communities from Lake Fryxell liftoff mats and glacier meltwater in Antarctica - MAT-01 | ecosystem: Environmental > Aquatic > Freshwater > Ice > Liftoff microbial mat | place... | reverse complement strand
GCATTAGGAGTAAGTAAAAAAAATATTGAAATACAGAAGAAACAGCGAAGCGATATAATTACTTCCATCAACAAAAAGTATTCTTATATCAAACAATCACCACAGGAACTAATTGAAAAAAGAAGAACCGAGTTTGATAAAAGGTCTTTTGAATATTATATCGACAATTCAAGATTGAATGAGGCAGTTAATTTTATAAAACCTGGAGGCTTTTCAGTTCAGACCTGAGCAGTTCCGGCGAATTAAAATGAATACTGTTAATCCCCATAGCTTCTGCAGCCTTTATATTTCTCAAACTATCATCAATAAACAAAGCTTCAGCAGGATTTACATTATAACGATCCAGTAATCGCTGATAAAATTCGGGAAATGGTTTTCTTATTTTTTCTTCACCACTTACTACCCTGCCATCAAACCAATGCAGAAAATTGTAACGTACAAGGGCTACATCAAACAATCCCGCCTGCCAGTTGGTCAATGCATATAATTTATACTTAGCCGATTCTTTTAACTCCCCCAATATTTCAACACTTTCTTTAATCGGCCCACCCAGCATTTCAGTCCAGCGGCCATAGTAATCCCGGATGGGCTGCTCCCAATCAGGAAATTTTTCAATCAGCTCCTGTGTGGCCACTACAATGGAACGGCCTGCATCCTGCTCCTCATTCCAGTCCATTGTACAGATATTGCTAAAAAAATATTCTCTTTTTTCAGGAGACTCAAAATAAGTGTTATTAAAAACATGCCGGGGATTCCAGTCAATCAACACATTTCCCAAATCAAAAATAATCGTATTGATAGCAGTCATTATTTGTACCTGAATTTTAAATAAATCATCGTTAGTGACATGGCAAGAACAATAGCATTCGTAAGAATAATGACCCAGTTATTCAATAAAGCCCCGTAGACTATCCACATCACTTCATTGACAGCCGCTATTACAAACATCAATAATGAAATATCTTTCGCCGATTTTTCCTTCCAGGTTTTAATAACCTGCGGTAGAAATGTCAGCGAAGTAATAGCTCCGGCTGAATAACCCAGTATATCAACTCCAGTCATTACTATTTATTTTGTGCAATAATATCACCTTTTTTCAAATAACCACCAGTAACGCTTCCGGGGTTTTATTTTATAATTGGTGTTGATGTAGTTTCCAATATGATGCATTGCTTCCTCTATACTGTCAGTAACCAGTACCAGGTTCATATCTTCTTTTGAAATGGTGCTTTGCTCTGCCATCCATTCAATGTTTTCCATCAGTGGTTGATAGTATTCCTTTCCGAGCACCACAATGGGAAAATTGGTAACCGATTTCGTTTGTATCAACGTAAGTATTTCAAAAAACTCATCCATTGTACCAAAACCACCGGGCATGATGACAAAGGCATAGGAATATTTTACCAGCAGCACTTTGCGGACAAAGAAATGTTCAAAGGTTACTGATTTTTGCACATAGGGGTTTATCTGTTGTTCAAAGGGAAGTTGAATATTACATCCAATAGATTTCCCATTGTTTTCAAAGGCACCGCGGTTAGCTGCTTCCATAATGCCGGGGCCGCCACCTGTCATGGTGGTAAATCCGGATTCGGCAATTCGTTTTCCTAATTCCCTCGCCTTGATATAGTAAGGGTGGTCTTCCTTATACCTTGCGGAGCCAAACACAGTAACACATGGCCCGATAAAATGCAGGTGCCTGAATCCTTTGATAAACTGCCAGAAAACCCGCCAGGCAAATTTCAATTCATATCCCCTGCTTTTAGGGCCATCTAAGTATACCTGTTCTTTCGAAGGAATGATAGTTTTTATAGCTGTTTTTTCTGATGCTTCCATAGTAAAATGTAAATTGCTGTCCAATTTAAACAATAATACCCCCATCTCCGCCAATCGGCGGAGAGAAAAAATTTATACACAACATTACCTTAAAAATTCAACCTATTTAGTATGAGAATAATAAGTTATAATGTTAATGGCATAAGGGCGGCTATAAAAAAAGGTTTTATTGACTGGTTAAAAACAAATCCTGCTGATGTGATTTGCATACAAGAGACAAAAGCAGTGCAGGGTGACGTGGATATAAAAGAATTTGAGAAACTCGGATATCATCATTACTGGTTCAGTGCCCGGAAAAAAGGATATAGCGGTGTAGCTATCTTTAGTAAAATAAAAGCTGATAAAGTGGAATATGGATGTGGCTTTCCAGGTACGGATGATGAAGGCCGGGTGGTACAGATTGATTTTGGCGATGTAAGATTAATTAACGCTTACTTGCCCAGCGGTACCAGTGGTGATGAAAGACAGCAGTTTAAATATGTATGGCTGGATGATTTTTTTAAATACCTGAACAAGCTCAAAAAAAAATACCCCAAGCTTATTCTCTGCGGCGACTATAATATTGCCCATAAAGAAATAGACATTCACGACCCGAAGGGAAATAAAAAATCATCCGGTTTCCTGCCAGAAGAAAGGGAATGGATGACAAAATTCCTGGAGAGTGGGTGGATTGACAGCTTCCGGGAGTTTCATCCGGAGCCTCATCGCTACAGTTGGTGGAGCCAGCGGTTTCCAACTGTTCGTTTACAGAACAAGGGATGGCGGATTGATTATATCAGTGTAACAACTGCGCTAAAAAAGAATTTAAAAGATGCAGAGATCTATCCTGATGTGAAACATAGTGACCATTGTCCGATTTACCTCGATGTTAAATTATAAGTTGCAATGATTATTTATAATGTAACAATCAAAGTTGACCATTCCATTGCAGCCGGATGGCTCACCTGGTTAAAAGAAGAACATATTACTGATATAATCAGCACTGGTTGTTTTACACATGCTGTAATCCTTCATCTGCTGGAAGCTGATGATACTGAAGGCATCACCTATGCCGTACAATACCATGCAGAAAGCAAAGCCCTGTACAACCGCTATATTGAACAATTTTCCGAGGAGATGAGAAAGAAAGGAATGGATAAATGGGGCAATAAATTCATCGCTTTTCGCTCAGTGATGCAGCTTGTGCATTGAGTGTGCAAAAGAAAAATTTAATTCCGCATTTGGCGGAACAGTTGTATATTCCTTTCAAACCCGCTACAGGCAAGCATTTGAAGGTGCAGGGCTGAAAAACAATACTGGCAAGGATTTCAGCGATTATCAAATAATTATTTCCCCCATTTATTATTTTGGCATTTTCTTTAAAACCTTGCCCAATGCGGTTTCTGGCTGATTTATTAAAACAGGAAAGTTGAATAAAAATATTTTGCCGGAATGAAAAAGCCGTTAAATTTGTTGCCGCTACTAAAAATTAAAAAAATTCAAATCATGAACAAAGCTGAATTAATCGCTAAAGTTGCCGACGATGCCGGCGTTACTAAAACACAAGCAAATGCTGCCCTGGATTCTTTTATCGAAGCAGTTACAAAAACATTAAAAGGTGGTGGTAAAGTTACATTGGTAGGTTTTGGCACTTTCTCTGTATCTAAAAGAGCTGCCCGCAATGGCCGCAACCCTCAAACTGGTGAAGTAATTAAAATCAAAGCAAGAAAAGTTGCTAAATTTAAAGCAGGTAAAGAACTTGCCGGTAAATTGTAATCCGATTCTTCGATAAACTCAGCACCATCGGATGCTTTATGAATCGCATTAGAAAAGCTCCATTCCGTTACATGCGGGACGGAGTTTTTTTTACTGGATAATTTCTTAAAAATATTTTACTATTAAAATCAACAATTATGGGAAGAGGAGATAAAAAAACAGCTAAAGGAAAACGTTTTAAAGGATCATTTGGTAAGAGCAGACCAGTTACAAAAAGCCCTGCCCAAAAAGTAACAGCCGCTAAGAAGGCCGCTGCTAAGAAAAGTGCATAACCAACTTCAACGTATCGGGTTCGGAGTATGAGTCTTTTATTCATACTCCGGGCTTTTTATGGAGCCAGTCGTTCAATTTTCCAATTGCCCCTGTCATCAAGCACATATTGCAACCTGTCATGAAGACGGCTGGGTCGCCCCTGCCAAAATTCAATGATAACAGGTTTTACCATGTAGCCTCCCCAGTGTGCCGGTCGTTGTAATTTTTTGCCTTGCATTTCTTTTTCTACATCCTGATAATGCTTATCAAGCCATTCCCTGTTTTCAATTACCTGGCTTTGCGGAGAAGCTATAGCACCTACCTGGCTGCCTTCGGGTCTTGAGTGAAAATAACTATCGCTTGCTTCAGCAGCTAATTTTTCAATCAATCCTGTAATGCGAACCTGCCTTTCCAGTTCCTTCCAGAAAAAAACAAGACAGGCTTTGGGATTTTCGGCCAGTTGTAGCCCCTTAAAACTATTGTAGTTGGTAAAAAAAGTAAAGCCCGTTTCGTTAAAGTCTTTTAATAAAACAATTCTTGCTGATGGTACGCCATCAGTTGAAGCTGTGGCCAATGTCATAGCATTTACTTCATCAATTGCTGAAGCTACCGCTTCATCCCACCACTTTGAAAATTGCTGTATGGGGTTTATTTCAGCATCTTTTTCTGATAAGCTTTTCTGCGAATAATTTTTTCTGATGTCTGCAATGCTTCCCGCCATATAATTAGTTTGAGATGCAAAGTTAACGGCTTAAGCTCCATTACATAAAAATGCCCGGCACATGACCGGGCTAAATTTTTTAACTGCCTGCCTTTATGTATTGACTTGTTTCTTTACTAACTGGTCTCTTTCTTCGGCAACCATATTCAGCCTGCTCTCCAATTCACCAATCCGTTTTAACTGGCCTTCCAGTTTCTTATTGGCATCCGCAACATCCTGCATATCATTATTCATTTCTTCGAGGTAGGCTACCCTTTTTTGTAATTGCTGCCGCTGAAAATTTGCCTCCTTCAATTTGTCTTCTGTCTCCGTCAGTTCTTCAAGCAGTTGTTTGTTTTCAGATACAGCAGCGCTGTATTTCTTTTTTTGTTCATCGTAATCCTGCGAAACCCTGTAATGGTTTTCCTTCATGTCTTCATACTCAAGATTAATTCTTTTAGAAGCATTAATCTGGCTTTCCAGCTTCAGTATTTTATCCTGCAGCGTATTAAACTCGTTATAGGCGCTGTCTATCATGGATGTTACCTCGCTGGTAAGCTGCTCTTTCTGTCGGGTATTATTAATTTCTTTTTCCTTTTGCGAGAGCATTAATTTGAGGTCATCAATTTGACCGGATAATTCTTCGTTTATTTTTAATATCTCCTGTTGCTTTTCTTCTGTTTCTTTTACAATATCAATTTGTCCCAGCAAGAGATTAATTTTTTCATTATGCTCCAGCAAACTGCTTTGCGCCTGTCTTAGTTGCTGAATATAATCAGGCTTTTCTTTTTCTGCTACCGGTTTTGCTTTTTGAAGTGCTTCAATTTCTAATTTCAGTTTTTTATTCAGTTTCCTCATTTCATCCGCCTCAATAGAATTTATATTATTATTCTCTTCTGTATCCTCCAATTGCTTTCTTAAACTCATCAGTTCTTTATCCTTCAGTTCCGTATCATTAAAATAGCGGAGCTTCCACTCTTCGAGAGTCTTTGAAATTTTTTCTATTTCCATCGGCGAAGCAGTCATGCTGCGACGGCTGGTGATAAAGAAATGGATGGTGATACCCAGGGTAATGGCCCCAAGCATCAGCACAATGATTTCAACAATGGAGAGTGAAAGATTGCCCATAGTCATAGTGTCTGGTTTGTAAACTATTAAAAAGTACGGAATTAATAATTAATAGTTTTTCACACCGGGTCCTACGGTAAATCAGGACTATCAGGTAACGGATAAAGGGTACCACAAGATAGTATTTACTGCAAACTGTGAAATAGGAAAAATACCTGGGAATTACCCTCTTACCAGGGTGCCTACCTTCTCCCCCGTTACCACCCGGCGCAGGTTGCCCGGCTTATTCATATCAAAAACAATGATAGGGAGGTTGTTTTCCTGGCAAAGAGTAAAGGCGGTCATGTCCATTATCTTCAGGTTCTGAGAGAGGCATTCCTGGTAAGTAATGACATTGTATTTGGTAGCGGTTGGGTCTTTTTCAGGGTCTGCGGTGTAGATGCCGTCCACCCTGGTGCCTTTTAATATTACATCCGCATTTATTTCAATGGCCCGAAGGGAACCAGCCGTGTCGGTAGTAAAATATGGATTACCTGTACCTGCCCCAAAAATAACCACCCGGCCTTTTTCTAAGTGGCGGATAGCCCGGCGACGGATATAAGGTTCAGCAATCTGTTCCATTTTAATAGCACTTTGCAAACGGGTATAAACGCCTACTTTTTCTAACCCCGCCTGCACTGCCATGCCGTTGATAACCGTTGCAAGCATACCCATATAATCGCCATGGGCCCTTTCAATACCCGTCTCCGCTTCATTCATACCACGGTAAATATTTCCACCGCCAATAACAAGGGCCACCTGAACACCCAGCTCAGTAATTAATTTTATATCCTGAGCATACATGGCTATGACATCGGTGTCAAAACCAAAGCTTTTATCCCCCATTAATGCTTCACCGGAAAGTTTGAGGAGGATTCGTTTATACTTAGGTAACATTGAGGCTTAATTTTTCGGGGCGAAGATAGGGAATTGATTATTGTTTAACCGCCCTGATGCTATACACTATCGGCAATTTTCCTTCCATTCCTTTTATCTGCCATTTACCCTTTTCTACTTCTACAGACTTATCAAAGTTTGAATATGGCGAGAAATTATGCTCATTAAAAAGCTCAATTTTCAAACCCGCCTTTATTAGTGCATTCAGTATTTCGCTGATGCTGTGGTTCCAACTGTATTCCTTGCCCTGTATTGCGTTTGTATCGCCGGTATACGTTGGCATATTTTCCATTACAATCAGTTCCCTGTTATCATAATAATATTTGATGTGGGTAAACTCATCATCAAACATCCAAACCACGGGGTGAAAATCGGCCATGTAAAAAATGCCGCCGGGTTTCAGGTAGTGAGCAATCAGCTCAGCCCACTTATCAAGGTCTGGCAGCCAGCCGATAGTACCGTAAGAAGTAAAAACGATGTCAAACTTTTCATCCAGGTGTTCTTTCAAATCATACACATTACAGCAAATAAATTTTGCCTTTAATCCTCCTGAGTTTATCGAAGGATCATCATTCAGTTGTCTTGCTTCTTTAATGGCTTCATCAGACAAATCAACACCGGTTACGGCTGCCCCCAGCCTTGCCCAGTTCAGGCTGTCCATACCAAAATGGCATTGCAGGTGCAGCATTGTTTTTCCTTTTACATCACCCAGTTCATTTAATTCAATTGGGGTTAATACGGTTTCGCCGTTTTTGAAACCAGCAAGATTGTAAAACGAAGAATCTTTGTGAACAGCCGTTCGCTGATTCCAGAGACTTTTATTGGCGGCAAAATAGTCATTGTAATTTTCCATGATAAACAAAAATAAAAAAGCGTCCTGCCTTCTGGCAGAACGCTTAATAATATAAAAAATAATAATTATTATCCTAATGCCACTCTCTTAAACTCAATCACTTTCACATCACCGCTTTCTTTTAAATAGTCGGCAACAGTTTTACCGCCATCTTTTACAAAAGCCTGGGCTGTTAATGTTTGCTCTTTAAAGAAAGCACCCATTTTGCCTTCAGCAATTTTAGAAAGCATTTCTTCCGGCTTACCAGCCATTTTAGGATCTTCTTTCATTACATCAATGATGATGGCTTTTTCCCTTGCTACTACTTCAGCAGGTACACTGGCAGCATCAACTGCCACAGGGTTTAGTGCAGCAATTTGCATAGCTACATCTTTACCTACTTCCGCTGCTTCTTTATCTAAACCAACCAATACACCAATACGGTAAGCACCATGAATATAAGAAGCTACATAAGGAGCTTCTACCCGTATATATTTTGTAATGCCAATTTTCTCGCCAATAGAAGCCAGCTTATCATTAATAAGGTCTGATATTTTAGTTCCGTTTACTATTGTATCATTCAGCTCTTCCACTGTTTTTACATTGCCGGCAATAGCTGCATCAGCAATGCCCTGTACCATAGCGATAAAGTCAGTGTTCTTTGAAACGAAATCAGTTTCGCAGCTTACACATACTACAATACCTGTTTTGTTATCAGCAGTTGTTTGTGCAATTACTACTCCTTCTTTTGCTTCACGGTCGCTTCTTTTTGCGGCTACTTTCTGGCCTTGCTTGCGCAACCAGTCAATCGCTGCTTCAAAATCGCCGTTTGTTTCTGTTAATGCCTTGCGGCAATCCATCATACCTGCACCAGTAGCCTGGCGAAGTTTATTTATCTCTTGTGCACTTATAGTTGCTGTGCTCATAATATATTAAATTAAAAATTAGTAATTAAGAATTAATAATTCTCTTAATCAGTTGTTTTAGTGCAGACACACACATAATGTTTTAGTATAGACTTACAAGAGTGCTGCGATTCAACGAAGCTGATAGTTAATCCATAGCGGATTAAAATTTGCCTCACATTTTTCTTTAAAGAACTACTGAATCAAAAAGAGAATAATACACCTAAGTTCCCTTTAGGGGCTGGGGGTTTATCTTCTTGCACCACCCGGACCTCTGTTGCCACCACCCGGACCACCAGTAGTACGGCGTCTTTGTCCGCCACCAGCACCACCACCAGGTCCGCCGGGACCACGGCCACGGCCACCACGGCCACCTTCAGCCTGTGCTTCTGCTTCTAATCTTGCTGCTCTTTTTTCTGCTTCATCACTCACTGTATCTTCTACATCATCGTCTTTAGCAGCTTGTCTTTCGGCAAGACCTTCGGCTATTGCAGCAATGATATAGTTAACGAGAATCGCAATTGATTTGGTAGCATCATCATTGGCAGGAATAGCGAAGTCCACTTTATTAGGATCGCAGTTGGTATCTACTAATCCAAATGTCTGGATGCCCAAACGCTTTGCTTCAGCCAATGCAATGTGTTCATGCCCGATGTCCACGATGAATAAAGCAGCAGGCACACGGCCCAACTGGGCAATACCACCCAGCACTTTTTCCATCTTTTCTTTATCACGGCTCAGTGTCAGACGTTCTTTTTTAGTAACGCTGTCAAAAGAACCATCACCCAGCATTTTTTCAATGCTCTGCATTTTTTTTACACTCTTACGAACAGTGTTGAAGTTAGTTAACATCCCACCCAACCAACGTTCGGTTACGAAAGGCATGTTTACTTTTTTAGCAGACTCGTTTACGATGTCTTTTGCCTGCTTCTTGGTACCTACAAACAAAATCTTTTTACCGCTGCGGGCAATTTGTTTTAAAGCAGCAGCAGTTTCCTGCAGGCACTCTACTGTTTTGTTGAGGTCAATGATGTGAATACCTTTCTTTTCAGCAAAAATGTAAGGCAACATCTTGGGGTTCCACTTCTTTTTCAGGTGACCGAAATGAACACCTGCTTCCAGAAGTTGCTGTTGTAGTGAAGTATTATTTTCCATTTTTTATTTTTTTGACCTCCCCAACCCCTCCAGGGAGGGGCTTTCGAAGAGTCGTTTAATTTGAAATTTCTTTTACTTAAACTATTTCAAATCCCCCTTTAGGGGATAGGGGTTTAACGTTTAGAGAACTGGTAGCTACGACGGGCTTTTTTATGACCGAATTTCTTACGTTCAACAGACCTTGGATCCCTTTTCAGTAATCCAGCTGCTTTTAACGAAGGACGAAACTCAGGATTGATTTCAATTAAAATTCTGGCAATACCCAGCATGGCTGCTTCTGCCTGTCCTTTTACACCGCCACCAGTAGCATTGATTTTTACATCAAACTTGCCAACAGCATCAACTGTTTTAAAAGGACGTTCCACCTGGTTTTGTAAATAAACCAGCGGAAAATATACTTTATAGTCTTTTTCGTTTACTGTAATGCTGCCTTCTCCTTTGGAGAGGAACACTCTTGTCACAGCTGCTTTACGACGACCAATTCCGTTTTTTTGCTTTTCCATTTTTTTTATTTTGAGCTGCGAGTTTTGAGTTTCGAGCTGCGAGTCAACGTCTCGTAACTCGTAGCTAACTACTCGTAGCTGGATTTAGAATTTTAATTCTTTAGGTTGTTGTGCGGTATGCGGATGGGCTGCACCAACGTACACAAATAATTTTTTGTACATCTGGCGGCCTAAACGGTTTTTAGGCAACATCCCTTTTACAGCCCTTTCAATAACTACTTCAGGTCTGCGGTTGATCAGGTTTCTGGCAACCTCTTCTTTACGACCGCCGGGGTAACCGGTGAAGTGGTCATAAATTTTCTGGTCAAGTTTGTTACCGGTTAATACTATTTTTTCGCAGTTGATCACAATGATGTAATCACCAGTGTCAACGTGGGGAGTATAGTATGCCTTGTTTTTACCACGAAGTATCGCAGCAATTCTGGCACACATACGTCCAACGGTTTGATTAGTACCGTCAACTACAAACCAGTTGCGTTTTACGGTAGCCTCGTTCGCATGTTTTGTTGTAAAATGTAATTTGCTCATTTTTTAAAAAATCTTTGATCCCGCATAGGCGGGAAGTTAAATAATAACAGCTTGAGCTATCCCTCTAAACTGTTCCCTTGTTGCGGCCGTAGCTTTAATTTGGGGGTGCAAAGATAGGGTTGAGATAAATTGCAACCTGCTAATTGAGAAAATAATTTTTATACCCCCTTTATAATCAATTGATTTACAGTAAAATTTTTGCTGCATAAAATAATTCATTTTAAAAGTTGGTATTTTGCCAACCATATTATACCTTGCATCTATCCAATTATTCTTAGAAAGGCAAGTTTATCATGTGACGATAAGCGTTGATAACACTATAAACAACAGTTATTGGTTAATCAACAAATTATTAACTCAAAAGGAGTCAATATGCTTATCGTCTATTTAGAAAAACTAAGTGCTTTTGCAAAAAAACATGCCGATGCCAGAAAAAGTCTGGCCACTTGGCAGGATGTAACAGAGAAAGCTGTTTGGAAAACAAAACAAGATGTGGTAATTGATTTTCCAAAAGCAAAAATGATAAAGAATAACCGGGCAAGGTTTGAAATAAAACACAATACCTACCGGCTTATTGTTTTTATAAGTTATGATTCCGGAAGAGTGGTAATACGTTTCGTTGGCACTCATACAGAGTATGACAGAATAGACCCGGAAACAATCTGATAAATTATTTTTATGAAGCAATGGCTGCCTATATCAACTGAACAGGAATATAAAGATGCGGCTCAACGCTTTGAGGAAATCTATGATGCAGAGAAAGACTCTCCTCATTACAAAGAAATGCTGCTCCTGTCTCTTCTGATTAATGATTATGAAAAAAAACATTTCAACCTCCTGGAAGTTGACCCGGTAGAAATGATTAAAATCCGCATGGAAGATTTTGGTTATACCGCATCAGATTTAGCCAAAGAGTATGGTGACAAGGGAACTGTAAGCAAAGTACTCAACTATAAACAAGCTCTTTCACTCACCATGATTCGAAAGTTCAGCAAGCTGCTCCGCATACCGGCTGATGCACTTACAAAAGAATATAAGTTACATGTGTAGTTTATATCTCCCACCAATTTTTTCCTGAATATTGAGTATTAATAACAAGCGGTTCACCAATCTTCGGCGTCATCACCGCAATGTTTAACTCTTTTGCCTTTCCCATCACTCTTTTAATGGGTTCATGCCAGGCATGCATTCCCAACCTGAACTTACCCCAATGCACGGGCATTAATGCTTTGGCTTTTAAATCAACTGCGGCCTGCACCGTTTCCTCCGGCATCATATGTATCAATGGCCACATCGTATTGTACTGGCCAGATTCGAGAATCGCCAAATCAAACGGATCATACTTTTCACCTATTGCTGCAAAATGTGTGTCGTATCCTGAATCACCTCCGAGATAAAAATTATGTGTTGCTGTTTTTAATATAAAGGACGACCACAATGTTTGCCCCCTTTTAACTCCTCGTCCTGAAAAGTGACGGGCCGGTGCCGCTATCAATTGCATTGTTGAATCTAACTGTTCTGATTGCCACCAGTCCATTTCCGTTATTATATTTTCATCCACTCCCCAATGTTTTAAATGAGAACTGATACCGAGTGAACAATATATTTTGCTCACTTTGTTTCTGAGCTTACGGATAGTTTTAAAATCAAGATGGTCGTAATGGTCATGTGTAAGGATTAAATAATTTATAGGCGGCATATCATCTGCTTTGTATTCATTACTACCTGAAAAAGCTTTTACCATAAAAGATACCGGAGCCGCATTACCACTGAATACAGGGTCAACCAGGAAATTTTTATTCCCTGCTCTCAATAAATAAGAAGAATGGCCAAACCATACAATAACCGGATCATCAGCATCCAATTTATTCAAACCCGTTTTTACAAAAGGTAATTTAACCAGAGGCAATGTATCAGGATGCTTTTTAAAAAACTCCTTTGTCATCTTCCAGTATGAAACTCCTTCCGGCTTCATTACTGTAGGAGATAGATTCTGAAAGGCACCGTCTTTATAATTGGGAGATTGCTGTAACCGTTGTAAAAGTTTTCCTGAGGGAAGCTTACCCGTAACCTTTAATGACATAATGATACTATTTTCAGCCAGCAAATTACCACCCATTCACCTGCCAGCTACTCAATTTCGGTGGACAAACAATATTGAACCGTGAATGAATCTGCCGCATAATACTAAAGCCTTTTAACCACAATACGATTAGGCGTAAGATGGGTAATTACAACCTGTATTGTATCCCCTTCTTTTACGGTATCTATTTCGAGGCCGGTAATGGACAGTTTAGCCTGCATCTTATCGCCAAACAGGTTTAAATAAACGGCATGGGGAGACAACTTATACACTATTGCTTCTATCTCAATTTTATTATTAAAATGCTGTAGTGCTTTTTTATATTCAGGGAAATAGTTGTGGGAGAAAAGTTCTGCAACAATACTATTCGGCTTTTCTACATTTAAAAGCTTAAAAGCAATTGCTTCGTTGGCCGCTGTTTCCACCGGTTCTCTTTCCCATTTTGACAGTTGAATAGGAAACAGAATATAACTGTCTATTTCTTTTACGAAAAACCTGCCATCCACTATTTTCAGATACCCGGAAAACCTGTTTTCGATAGCGGCTTTCTGCACCAGCAAACTAATAGTTTCATTATGCGTAAATTTTACATTGTACGCCGTCATCTTATCTCCCCTGTCTGATAGTTTGAGCTGAAAACTTACTCCATCACCTAATCTGTACTGATGTGGCTTTTTTCCACTCCCTGCTTCTGTAGTTTTACAATTAACCGCCTTGCTTTTGTTATTTTGCAAGTACTCAATAGTGGCAAACTGCTTCTCGTAGTTGATGAATGAAATTTTTCCTTTGTATAATTCTTCTTCCATAAAAGTAATTATGCAAATTTATGCGGAAGCAGAGTAACTAACCATTAAAATAAACAGCCCCGGTTAATTACAAAATTCACTCCTATATTTATTGCTTAATTTTCTATCATGTCAACACATCTTCTTAACCGCTCCACTTTTGGCGACCCCAGCAACTCTGGTAATTTAATGACGATTGAAGAAGCCATCAGTTTATTAAACGAATGGGTGCCCAACGAAAAGCTTCGCCTGCACATGAAGCAAGTGGCGGCCAATATGAAGGCATGGGCCATTGAAAAAGAAAGTGCCAATGAACAAACAGCATTAAAATGGGAGCTGGCTGGCCTGCTGCATGATGCTGACTGGGAAAAATATCCTGATGACCACTGCCGTATTATTATTGAAGAATTAGAACGAAGAAATATTGACCCGGATGTTATTCATTGTATAGCTTCCCATGGACCAAAAGTGTTTGGAGTAGAGCCGGTGAGTAAAATGGATAAGATGATCTATGCCATTGATGAGCTTTCCGGCTTTATTCATGCTGCTGCATTAATTCGACCCACACTATATGAAGGATTAGAAGTAAAAAGTGTTTTGAAAAGACTAAAGACTCCTTCCTTTGCCGCCCAGGTAAACCGTGATGATATTACGGACGCATTATCAAGGATTAATGTTCAATTAGAAGACTTGATTCAGTTCATTATCTCCCACCAAAAGGACGTTTCGTAAAATTTCCTCGTAAAAAAACATTACAATTTTTTTAAACCTGACAGATTAAACCCGGTCACAAAGCCCGACCGTGTATCCAAACCCTTTGTAAAAAACATTAATTCACCAAAAAAGTAAATCATTTATGAGGAAGTTTTACGCTTTACTCGCCGGGCTATTTATGTGCCTGGCTGTTAGCAACATCTCCGCACAAACCAGTACCCCCGACGTAGCGAATTTCACTTTCGTTGTTAATGCCCCTAACAACGATGTAGTATTTACCAACACCTCCACTATCAGTACCATCGGCGGTTTTCGCCGTGCCGTCTGGAGTTTTGGTGATGGCACTGTTGCAATTACCCCGCCGCTGGCAGGTACGCAACACCATTATCAATCAGCAGGCACTTATACTGTTTGCCTGAAAATTTTCAGGTATGAACCTAACCTGAACGACTCTGTGTTAACTGCACAGATTTGTAAAACAGTAGTGATCGAAACTAATTGCAGAGCCAATTTTGAATCACCCGGCATTTCTACATCTAACACACCTCTTGGAAGATACTTTGTAGCACAGCCGTGGCATAATCAAAATAAAAAGCCAACAAGAATTTGCTGGACATTTGGTGATGGCCGGGATACCTGTATTCAATACCCCGCAAATTATACCGGCGTATATGGTGTTTTCCATTTGTACTCCCAACCCGGCAACTATAATGTATGTGTATCTATTCAATACGATGGCGGTTGCCAGGCACAAAGTTGTCGTGTAATAGAAATAATTGCACCCGATATATGCGGTGCAAATTTTGAAAGAATAGAATTAGCTGCAACAACCAATCCGCTGAATGCTACCTTCAAAGCATTCCCATGGCATAGCAATAATAAAAAGCCGGTAAGGATATGTTGGGAATTTGGCGATGGCAGGGATACCTGCATTCAATACAGCAATACATTTCCCGGACCTTATACAGTTAATCATACCTATCTCAACGCTGGCTTGTACAACGTATGTGTAAAGATTCTGTACCAGGGTGGTTGCGAAGCAAAAAAATGTGACCCAGTAAGGATTGGAAGACCGGATAGCTGCCGGGCAAATTTTGTACGGTTGCCCCTGACTCCATCCAACAATCCGCTGACTGTTGTTTACAAAGCATTACCCTGGCATAACAATAATAAAAAACCTGCCCGCATCTGCTGGCAGTTTGGTGATGGTACTGATACTTGTATCAATTACCTGAATATCTATAGCGGTCAATATACCGTTCCGCATACTTATAGCCAACCGGGTTTATATGAAGTATGTGTAAAGATTAATTACTACGGTGGTTGCGAAGCAAGAAAATGTGAAGAGGTACGGGTTGTAAGACCAGACACTTGCCGTGCAGATTTTGAAAGAATTCCGGTTCTTTCTACCAACAATCCTTTACAAGCTTATTTTAAAGCACTGCCGGGGCATAATAATAACCGTAAACCTTCTAAAGTTTGCTGGACATTTGGTGATGGCAGAGATACCTGTATCAACTATCCGGAAAACTACACTGGTCTGTATGGCGTTAATCATACTTATAATCATCCGGGACAGTATGAAGTATGTGTAAAGATTCTCTACTATGGCGGTTGCGAAGCCAGGAAATGTAAGCCTGTAGTAATCACACAGCCAGATATTTGCAGGGCAGATTTTGAAAGACTACCATTAACTGCCGGCACTACACCACAAACAGTTGTCTTCAAGGCATTGCCATGGCATAATAATAATAAAAAGCCGGTAAAAATTTGCTGGACATTTGGTGATGGCACTGATACCTGTATTAATTATACTCCAAATCATACCGGTCCTTATGTGGTGCCACATCATTACAGCCAGCCGGGGCAGTACGAAGTATGTGTGAAGATTCTATATGCAGGCGGATGTGAAGCAAGGAAATGCAAAGTCGTAGAAATCATACATCCTGATAGTTGCCGTGCTGATTTTGAAAGGTTGCCATTTACAACGGGCAATACACCATTGACTGTTGGCTTCAAAGCATTGCCATGGCATAATAATAATAAAAAGCCGGTGAGAATATGCTGGACATTTGGTGACGGTACCGACACCTGTATTAATTACACCCCAAACCATACTGGCCCTTATGTGGTAGCGCATCGTTACAATCAGCCGGGTCAATATGAAGTGTGTGTGAAAATTATATATGCAGGCGGATGTGAAGCAAGGAAGTGCAGGGTGGTATCAATACCTCCTCCACAAGTAAATTGTTCGGTAAACTTATTTGAAATCACTCCATCTATTACCAGTTTGGTTCGTGGCTTCCTGGCAGTACCCCAGACAGAGCCAACAAGAAGGCCGGAACGTATCTGCTGGTATTTTGGAGATGGCGAGGATACTTGTATCATGATAGACCCTTCGCAACCATTGCCTGATCTAACTATTCGTCACACTTATCCAGGACCAGGAGTGTACAGAGCTTGTGTAAAAATCCTGTTTCAGGGTGGTTGCATTGCACAAAGTTGTCGTGAAGTAGTAATCCGTGCTGCCAGTAATGTATGTGGTGGGTATATGACCGATTCTCTTACTGGCCCACGAACATTTAAGTTCAAAGGGTTCAGTATTCATAATCCAAATGATGAAGTGTTATCTTACCGCTGGTCGTTTGGTGATGGTACCAGTGCCCTTGGCCGTGAAGTAACGCATACTTATAGCCAGGGCGGCGATTACAGGGTATGCCTGACTATTAAAACAAGACTGGGGTGTGAAACCAATATTTGTAAAACAGTAAGGGTGCCGGGAAATAATCAACCTGCATTGGTGCTGACACCTAACCCTGTGGTAAATGAACTACATGCCCAGTTCTTCTCAACACATACCGAACAAGTAAATATCAGAATAATGAATGGGTTTGGCGTGCAGGTGAGGGCTTATACCCGCTATGCAACGGTTGGTCCCAATAACTGGGGTTTCGATCTGGCAACTTTAATGCCCGGAATTTATACATTCATTATTCAATCACCTAATCAATTGGCAAGTGCCCTATTTATAAAACTGTAATTACCTTTTTCTTACGTCAGGGCTAACAAACAAAAGCCGTCTCTTCCTGAGTATATCGAAGGATTGAGGCGGCTTTTACAATTGAGGTAAGACGAAACGTTTATATTATTACAGATGTACCATCTTCAATCTGCACCACATAAGCTTTCAGGTCTTTTTGAATTGCTTTTTTATATTTACTGGTGATGTTATTAATCAACATATCAATAGCATCTTCTTTTACAATATTGATAGTGCAACCGCCAAAACCGCCACCCATCATCCTTGCACCGATTACTTCAGGCATATCTTTTACTGCTTCCACTAAAAAATCAAGTTCTTTGCAGCTTACTTCATACTGCTCACTAAGCCCTTTGTGAGTAGCAAACATTTTCTTACCAAAGCCTTTTATATTTCCATCAAGTAGTTCATTACATCCTTCTTGCAACCGGATATTTTCTTCCACCACATACCGGCATCGCTTTGATATGATTTCATCACGACCAAGACATTCCTTGATCATATTTAAAGAAACATCTCTCAGGCTTTCAACTTCCGGAAATTTCTTCGTTATTAACGCCACTCCTTCTTCACATTGGCTTCTGCGAACATTATACTCTGTTGAGGCCAACGAATGCTTTACCTGTGAGTCAAGCAAAACAATTTTATATCCTTCCAGATTAACAGGAAAATACTCATACTCAAGCGAACGGCAATCCAATTTTATTACTGAATCTTTTTTCCCAAATACACTTGCAAACTGATCCATGATGCCACATTTCACCCCGGCAAATTCATGTTCGGCTAACTGTGCTATTTTAACCAACTCAATCCTTTCTATATTCAATACAAATAATTCGTTCAGTGCAAATGCAGCAGCACATTCTACGGCAGCGGAAGAAGAAAGCCCGGCACCTAACGGAACATCACCGTAGATAGCCAGCTTAAAGCCTTTTATAATATGACCTCTTGTTATCAATTGGTCGACCACGCCGAGAATGTAAGTGGACCAGTGACCGGGAGCAGGTTTTATATTTGTTAATTCAACTTCAACAGATTCATTAAAGTCAACCGAGTGAAGAGAAATTATATTCCCGGCATTTTTTTCAATTGCAACGTAAACGGCTTTATCAATAGCTGCGGGTAACACAAATCCGTAGTTATAATCAGTATGTTCCCCTATCAGGTTTATCCTGCCAGGCGACCTTACTACCAATGTATTGGAATTAATAAATGATTTCAGCTCGGCAGGGCTGGTATATTCAGTTATTGGTATCATTACTTGTTAAAATAAGTATTCGTAAAATCAGCATAATTAACAGCTATCAATTAATTAAATGCATTCAAAGCAAGAGTCGGTTTACCGCTGTTATCAAAAGCACCGAGAGTATAACCCAGCCAATTATTGCAGGCCTGTGGCTCCCAGTAAAACACACCCAGCCCTTTACTTCCTGCAATTGATCTTACTTTAGTAATAAGGTCGGTAAGAAATGAATTACAGGTAGCAGCCAGGTCCCAACTCATTCCCACTTCACAAATCATTACTGGTTTATCATACCGTGCCACCATATCATTCATATTAGTAGGACACTGAGTATTCAATGTTGCCCAGTTGGTAGCAGTTGGATACAAAGACATTCCTATAACATCCCATTTGCCTCCATTGTTTTTTAAGCCGTCAAAAATCCGGCGGAACAAACTATTATCATACCCGTTTGAAATATAAACAATCACTTTTATAGTATTGTCAACTGCTTTTACTGCATCATACCCTTTATTAATTAAGATGGCAAAATTTGACATGTTCAAAGAAGCTTTTCCAGTAGGCCATAGCATACCGTCATTTGTTTCATTACCCACCTGCACCCATTCCGGTATTATGCCATTGGTTTTTAAAGTAGTAAGTACATTAAAAGTATGATTGTAAACTGACGTTTGCAACGTAGCAAAATCCTGTGCGGCCCATGCTGCGGGTTTATTCTGCTGACCGGGATCGGCCCATGAATCACTGTAATGAAAATCAATCATCATTCTCAAACCAAGTGCTTTTGCCCGAAGAGCTTTTGCCAATACATCGGCAGTATTATTCCAACCACCTGCCGGGTCTACCCATACCCTTAGCCTGATGGAATTCATTCCTAAGTTTTTCAATATCTGAAAGAAGTCCTGGACTGTACCGCTACTGTTGAGAAAAGTTCTGCCGGAAGATTCCATCTGCGTAAGCCAGCTTACATCAGCACCTTTTGCAAAATTGGAAGGTGTTGCTGGCGGTGGTGTAAAAATACCACCAAAATTGTTGGAATTTGATTTATTGCAGGCAATAAGGCAGCAAAAAAAGAATACCAAAAGATTCTTTTTTATCGGTGTCATTTTTGTAGTTTATAATTATAAAACAAAAAAGCGGCTATCTTTTTATTGATAGCCGCCTGATTTTCAACTTTATTGAAACATCTCTTTAGTTCCTTCTGATTGTGTAGCTGTAGTTACCTGCTATACCAATATCAAGAGTAATAGTATAGTTACCGGTTGCAGCAATCTTAATATTATCCCCTCCATATTCTGGTTTATTATCTGCCGGATTATTATCTCCAAAATTGATACCCCAGTCGTTATTGGCTCTGAACTTCATTTCTTTACCAGCACCCCCTGTAAGGTTTACTGTAATAGTCCATGTTCCATCAGCTGCATTAAAAGTCATTGGTGTGCTTGCACCCCAATCACCCGGTGTGGCGCTACCAATAATTCCCCAGGTAGTTATTTTTGTGGCTGACCATGTCATACCCGAAGTGCTTGCAGTAAGGCGATATACACCAGCCCCATTAGACAGTGTAAGGTTTGATCCCCCATTTGTCAAAACAGTGCTACTACTGGCTCCAAAATCTCCAAACGACCAGTCTGGTCCTTTAACTATTTTAAATTCGGGAGTTGCATTGGTAAAGTTTATGTATCCATCATAACCGCTACCTGTTGTACCGCTGGCAAATTTGTCAACAATCTTTGGTGCTGTTGAAGGAGACCATCCCTGGAAATTACCTGCAATCCAAAGTGCCTGAGGGAAATTGTAGTTAACAATATCCCTGTAAGAAGTAACGGTCAATGCTAACACATTTGAATAGATAGGAGCTACTCCAGACCCTACATCAGCCTTAATCCTTGCCTGTACCTGCTGGGCAGAGCCATAAGGAATAATATCCTGCATCTTCGCATTAAACTCGCCTACTGTAAATCCTTTTGACAAAGCAGTTGCCATGTTTATGGTGGTACTGGTGGCTGTTGCAAAATTGGTTCCCCCCTTAGAAAATTCCAACGTGTATGTTATACCTGCGGCATAGCCAAACTTTGCTTTATCCCAAGTAAAAGAAGAGGCAGCTGCTGCTGCATTAGCTTGTAAAAGAACAAGAGTTGTAGCTGTGCTTGCTAATGTTACACTTCCGCTTGGTGCTAAAACAGCCTGTACTTCATCCTTTTTACAAGAAGTGAAAAAAGTGGCAGAAGCAATCAAAAGCAAAAGTGAACTTCTAAATGTTGCTTTCATAATTTTAAAATTTTATTGTAATAAGTTATGTTCTGTTTTTATACTTTATTAATACCCGGTGTTCTGTACCAGGTTAGGGTTAGCCACAAGGTCAGCAGATGGGATAGGATATATTTTGCGGTTGGTACTTACACCTTGTCCGTTGGCTACACCACCTTTCCATGCCCACAGGTATGTACCTTCTGTAAACTGTCCGTACCTGATTAAATCTGTTCGACGAACCCCTTCCCAGTATAACTCCCTTGCTCTTTCATCAATCATGAAAGGAACAGTTAATTGTGATGCAAGTATATTCCCTGATGTGTTTCCATAAGCCCTTTGGCGAAGGTTATTAATATACGTTAATGCAGTTGCAGCACTGCCGCCTGTTCCACCTCTCAAGACTGCCTCAGCATAGTTCAGATAAATTTCAGCGAGGCGGAAAAAAGGAAAATCAGTATCTACCCATGTTGGATTAGAACCATTGGCTCCTGTTGAAGTTTTGTTTCTGAATTTTATAATGGCATATCCATCTGTAGCACTTGAAATATCAGCAATCTCCAGGTTTTGACCAGTGGTATAAAAGTTAGACCTTTTGTCTTCAGTAGGATTAGGAAATTTTTGTACAAATTGCTTGGTTGTACGTATACCACCCCATCCAAAATCAACACCATGATCACCTGCCTGCATAGAACCAACTATTGGCGCATGTACCAGGAAAGTAGTTCCACCCCAGGTCCTGCTTTTATTACCATCAAAGTTCACTGAAAAAATAAATTCATTGGTAGAAGTAACGTTGTTATCGGCAAGGAACAGGTTTCTATAATTACTTATTAAAGAATATCCTGCAATCGCCGTGACCTTATTGCAATAAGTAACACAATCAGTGTTTTTAGCTGTGCCTGTATATACTTCAGCATTCAGGTATAATCTTGATAGCAAGGCCCATGCTGCCGCTTTATCTGCCCGGCCATATTCATTTGCTCTAGCATCTTTCAACTGTGTTTCTATAGCTTTTAATTCAGTTTCAATGTAAGTAAACAAGTTTGCTCTTGAAATCTGTTTGGGTAAAAATGCTCCTACATTATCAGCTTCTGTGACAAAAGGAACATTACCAAATAAATCAAGTGCATGATAATAACTTAAGGCTCTTAAAAATCTTACTTCTGCATTCATGTAGCCTATCTCAGTTGCATCAGCACCTGAAATACCTCTTTCGCTAAGTTTAGAAGGAGCACTTTCCCTGATAAACTCATTGCAAAGTGTAATCTGAAAATAGATCCTGCTATATAAAGCCCTGACAAATACATCTGCAGAACTCCATGACAGATTGTGAAAATCTTTGATGGTTGCATCGTTCCATCCAATTACAGCTTCATCAGTTGACAGCTCCTGTGCAGACCAGTACTGACGGATATAGCTGGAGAATCCTTCATCTATACCGGCAATATCGCCTTGTCCATCAGGACCGCTATTACCGGTAAGTGTAAGACCTGCATAGGTTTTAGCCAATACAGATTTGTAGCCCGCCAGGTTTACATACAGCGAAGCTGCTGTGTTACCATATTTTGGCTGCCTGTCAAGGTCTTTGGTGCAAGAAGCCAGCAACAGGGCAACTGTTGCCATTATTCCGAGTTGATTAAAAATTTTGTTTCTCATTTTGCAAGCATTTTATTTTTTACAAATACGTTATTATTATAAGTCAAGATTGAAACCTAAAGAGAACACTCTTGGGCGGGGATAGAAATTATTATCAATACCACCGGCAATTTCAGGATCTAATCCACGGTATTTAGATGCCACGAACACATTCTGAACGTTGGCCGTTCCCCTGAGGTTGGCTTTATTGTTAAATACTTTTCCAAAATCGTAGGAAACGGTGAAGTTATCCATGCGCAGGAAAGAAGCATTTTCCATGTAATAGTCAGAGAAATACTGGCTGTTAGCAAAGCCAGTTTCTAAATAGTTACGATGTACATTCCCCAGGAATGAAACAGAACTTGGTTGAAATGTACCATTGCCTGAAAATACATTGTTGTACATATACTGCCCAAGATTACTCCTTAATACAGTAGAGAAATTCCAGTTACCATAGCCCACGGATGTGGTGAAACCAACCATCCATAATGGTTCTGCTGATTTGTATCTGTAATAGTCCAGGTTATTTACTATACCATCACCATTCTGATCTACATAAAGGCCTTCAATGGCTTTGCCTTTATCATCATATACCTGCTGTAATACAAAGAATGAATTAGGCTGATAACCGACTGAATGAATCTGGATAGTATTACCAACACCACCAGAAATGCCGCCAGTTGCTACCCCGATAAATTTCGGGTCATCAATTTGGGTAAGCCTTGTAATTTCATTCTTGTTATATGTAATGTTGAAACCAAGGTCCCATGTCAATTTCTTTTTCTTCAAAATGTTTGAGTTCAGCGCAAACTCAACACCTTTATTATTCATATCACCAACGTTAGTAAAAATTCTATTGGTAAAATTTGTACCTGCCGGAACATCAATAAAGCTCAGCAGGTCTTCTGTTTCCTTATTATAGTAATCAATGCTACCGTTTATTCTGCCATTAAAAAATCCAAAATCTATTCCCACATTGGTTGTGCTCGTTGTTTCCCATTTAATGTTTTCATCATAACCCACCGGGCGGTTTACCTGGTAAAATGTATTACCAAACTGATATTGGGCTGTTTGTGTTCCTAAGGTATAGTTAGCAATATAAGCATAGTCATTACCAATTTCCTGCTGGCCTGTTTCACCATATCCTAATCTTAATTTTAAGGAAGAAAATAATTTACTGCCCTTCAAAAAAGACTCCTCAGCTACGTTCCAGGCAAATGCTGCAGAGGGAAATCCACCCCAGCGATTGTCGGGGCTAAAACGGGATGAACCATCCCGGCGATAGCTTGCTGTAAACAGGTATTTGTTGTTAACTGAAAAATTCACTCTTCCAAAGAAAGACACCAGTGTGTTCTGTGTTTCAAAAGGGAATGGTGCGGCAGGAGCAAAAACAGTTCCATTAGCTCTGTTGTCGGAGAAGTTAGGGCTTTGTCGTATAAAATCCTGGTAACCATGACCAGCCATTACATCTATACGGCTTTTGATTGATTTGATATCTTTTACATAGTTCAGATAGAATTCAAAAATTTTATTCTTTTTAGTTTGTTCGTACTGGTTGTTTACACCACCACGGATATAAGTCATGGCCGCAGAATCCGGAATAAAAACGGTTCCTTCTCCTTTTGAATAATCATACCCAACATTCAAATTAGCCCTTAGATCTTTAAAGAAAGGCAATGTATAATCTAACTGAACATTTGTGATAATTCTTGTAACGTTACTTTTATCTTCTCTCAGGTTAAGCTGCCCGATTGGATTCTTTGGTGCCAATCCATCAGGCTGATTATTGTTGGCCAACCATTCCCAATAACCACCAAAGCGGTTGTCATTGCGATTAACCACTTGAGTAGGGTCAAAAAATGCAGCTCCGCCGATTGCCCCTTCATTTGCAAATTCATTTTTGGTAAATGATGCTTTGAAGTTGAAATCCACTTTTAATGCATTATTCAATAATTTGGGATTAAGGTTAAGAGATGTTGACACCCTGCTCAGGTTACCCGTTTTTAAAATACCATCCTGGTTTAAATAACCAAGGGATAAACGATAGGGCAATTTTTCTATACCACCAGTCAATGCTATATTATTATCAGTCATGAAAGCAGTTTGATAAATCAAATCCTGCCAATTGGTATTTGCTGATCCTAACTTTGCTTTTTGAGCTGCATTTCCTTTACCGTTTACAACACCTTTAAATTCATCAGCAGTGAGCACATTTACATGATCACCCACTACTGAAAGTGAGTTTAATGTGCTGAATGCGATTTTCAATTTACCAGATTTACCTTTTTTAGTTGTTATAATAATAACACCGTTGGTTGCCCTGTTACCATAGATAGCAGTTGCAGATGCATCCTTAAGTATATTGAATGTTTCAATATCATTAGGATTAATTAATGCCAGGGGGTTTGCAGCTCCTGCAATACCGCTTTGCTGATCTACAGGAACACCATCTATAATAATGAGTGGATCATTACTTCCTGAAAGGGAAGATGTACCTCTAACTCTAATACGGCTACCGGCACCCGGTGCACCACCGCCAGTTGTAATTTGTACACCAGCCACTTTACCATTGATTAGTTGTTCCGGTGAAGTCAGCGGGCCTTTTACAAAATCTTTTGTTCCGATGGTTGCTATGGATCCTGTAAGATCTTTTCTTCTTACACTACCATAACCGGTAACTACTACTTCACTAAGTACCTGATTGGTTACCGCCAATGGTACATCTACCGAGGTTTTTCCATCAATGGAAATTTCCTGGGCAGCAAACCCGACGTTAGTTACAACAAGTGTCTTAACAGTATTATCTACAGACAAGCTGAATGATCCGTCAACACCAGTCTGGGTACCTTTTGTACTGCCTTTGGCAGCTACTGATGCACCGGAAACACCTGATCCATCTCTTGAATCGGTAACTTTTCCTGTAATTACTTTGGTTTGGGCTAAAGACACCTGCGATACAAGTGCCAGCATAATAAGACCGAGGGCCTTAATTAGTTTTTGGAAGTACATAAGCAATCATTAAGAGTTAAGCAATCAATTTTATAATACACACTATGTATAAAAGACACATTTAAATGTGTATTAAACACACAATGTTAATACTATTTTAATTCCTGCAAAAATTATTTTTTGCTTTTGGTGAAATTATTGACGGAAATCAGATGCCCCGATGCTTTGTCTAACAATATAACTCGTTGTTTTATAAAGGATAAAACAAAAAAACCGGTTTTACCTTCTATTGAACCACTTTAGCTGTATAATAAACTAATAATGCTTGACCCTACTACCAAAAACACGGCAGATTATTCACCGAAAACGTTTCCGGGCTAAAAAGGAAACTTTCTTTAAAAGACTAGTAATTACCTTTCTGCAAAACTTGCTGTATGATGTTCAAACGATTTCTGCCTGCTACTTTTCTTTTATTTGTAACCATAAACGGAAAAACTCAGGATCCCTGGAAAATAACAGCTACTAAAATTGATCCTTCTAATTATTACGGCATCACCGTTGCCAATGGAATGATCGGTATTGTCTCTGCCCCGGAACCTTTTAAAAATAAAAGATGTGGTGCTGGCAGGTGCTTATGATTTATATGGCCGTGGAAGAGTGAGTAATTTTTTGCGCAGCTTTAATTTATTGAATGCAACATTAGATATTGACGGACGCAGAATTGATAATAAAAATACCAGCAACCTGAAACAGGAACTGGATATGCAGCATGCTGGTTTCACCACTTCATTTGATTATACTGATAAAGCTTCTGTTTCCTATACCTATTATTCTCTGCGTCAGTTGCCCTTTACCGTATTGATGGATATTACTATTACTGCTAAAAAAGATATTACTATCAGTAGCAGCAGTGTTATGGAAGCACCGGATGCATTAAAAGATGTAGAGAATTACTATAATGAAATTGACAGGCCGCATGTTGTTATCAGCCTGTTGACTTCCTCCGCAAAAAGCCCGACAGGAAAATTACTGATGTGTGCCTCCAATACTTTTTTATTCAGCGAGCCGCATGGCCAGGAGCCAAGAGTGATACATGAAATGTGGGATAACAATATGCACCTGATGAAATTCAGCAGGAAAATAAAGGCCGGAGAAACCTATCGTTATTCTATTGCCGGTTCATCTATTACTTCTGCCCATCATAATGACCCGCTGAATGAAGCAGAACGATTAACTATTTATGCAAAATTAGAAGGCCGTGAGAGGCTCCTGAACTTTCATAACAAAGCATGGGATGAACTCTGGAAAAGTGATATTACCATAGAAGGAGATGCACAAAGCCAGCAGGATGTTCACAGTATGATGTATCATCTATATTCTTTTACAAGAGAAGGAACAGCACTGTCTCCATCGCCAATGGGCTTAAGTGGCCTCGGCTATAATGGCCATGTATTCTGGGATACAGAATTGTGGATGTTTCCTGCCATACTAATATTACATCCTGAATTAGCAAAGAGTATGATGGAATATCGTTTTCAACGATTAGATGCTGCAAAACGAAATGCATTTAGTAAAGGATTTAAAGGTGCCATGTTTCCCTGGGAAAGTGCGGAAACAGGTGTGGAAGAAACGCCGGTGTGGGCATTAAGTGGCCCGTTTGAACATCATATAACTGCCTGTGTTGGCATAGCCGCATGGAATTATTATTGTGTAACACAGGATAAAAACTGGCTGAAAGAAAAAGGCTGGCCAATCCTTTCTGCCACCGCTGATTTTTGGGCAAGCCGGGTAGAAAGAAATGGTACAGGCAAATATGATATAAAAAATGTGGTGGCTGCTGATGAATGGGCGGAGAATGTTGACAATAATGCTTTTACCAATGCAGCAGCAAAAGCAAACCTGCAGTATGCAACAGAAGCAGCAAAAGTATTGGGCATTAATCCCGATGGAGACTGGATGAATGTGGCAAATAACATTCCGATACTTAAAATGGATAACGGAGTTACAAGGGAACATGCATCTTATAATGGTGAAGGCATCAAGCAGGCCGATGTAAATCTTTTATCCTATCCCTTAAAAGAGATTACCGACCCCAAACAAATACGTAAAGACCTGGAGTATTACGAAACAAAAATTCCTGATGAAGGAACCCCGGCTATGACACAGGCCATCTTTACCTTATTATATGCAAGGCTTGGTGATAAGGAAAAAGCATGGCATTGGTTTAAAGATGCTTATGTGCCCAACCTCAACCCCCCTTTTAGGGTAATTGCTGAAACAAAAGGTGGGACCAACCCATATTTCGCCACTGGTGCCGGTGGTATTTTACAAAGTGTATTGATGGGTTTTGGCGGGTTAGAAATTACTGCTAAAGGCATTGTTCAGATAAAATCAGTATTGCCTCCGCAATGGAAAAGTTTAACCATCAAAATAGCTGGGCCGGAACAGAAAAGGTTTGTGGTGGGTAAATAGTTTCCTAATTAGAGTTTCATTTTGAATTTGAATTTTCCCATTATAAAATAATTGTTTATTTTGTTCCCGATTAGAACTGCTTGAAAAAGATTGCTG
>Ga0105044_10001985_pt1 | contig 27775 bp, 20 predicted proteins | sample MAT01_FD_78092 | JGI IMG/M metagenome (GOLD analysis project Ga0105044, IMG submission 78092) | Freshwater microbial communities from Lake Fryxell liftoff mats and glacier meltwater in Antarctica - MAT-01 | ecosystem: Environmental > Aquatic > Freshwater > Ice > Liftoff microbial mat | place... | reverse complement strand
ATATTTAAATCTAACAATATCAATTTCGGATAATTGTAAACACCATTCTTTTCGGTAACAGCTTCCAAATAATTGATTACTTCTACACCGTTTTCAACATAGCTCACCTCTTCTGTTATACCAATTTCTTCCAACGCTGTTTTCATCAGATACCTGTCATCCAGATCATCTTCAGCAATTAAAATATAGCGTTTGTTCATTTGTTTTTTAATTTGTTTAGCCTAAATGTTTACAACTGCAACACGAATACCAGCTTATTATGCGGCAAATTAAAGAAAATAAAAAAAAATTAGGGGAAATTAATTTTTAATGCCGGATTAAAATACAGTGTGCTTTTACCTAAACAATAAGTATTCACAGATTTTGGCACATTTTTATAGTTGTTTCAATTACTTTAAAATAAACAAATGATGCAAGACAATAATCTACCAATTAAATTGCCGGTTCCGAATGAAGAGAAAGAAGGCGTGAAACAACAAAACGAGGCACTTTCTGAAGCAAAACATGACCCGGCAGTTAAAGAGGCGTTGAAAAAAGAAAATTCTCCCAGTACTCCCGAAGATCTTTCGCACCTGCACAGTACGATCGCAATTGGAACCTCAGGAGGCGACCAACGGGCGAGTGAGAATGAGCAAAAGGCTGAGGAATAAATTTCGGTTAGCGGACTGTAGTCCGTGAGTTCAGTAGGAATTAATTTAGTTTTTTGCAGAAATCCACTTGTGATTGAATATAACAACTATTCCTGAAATGCTATCTGCCAGGATCTGTTCTCTAAAAAAACGCCGATGGCAATAATGCAAATAAGACAGGCGGTAATGAAAATTGCGATAAAAAAATTTAGATTTAACTGTTGGTATTTATTTTTCGTGGCTACTCTTGAATCCAATAAAGCTTGTCCCGTGTGCCGCATTTTACCCATGTAATCTTTACAATGTTCCATAGCGATAATTCCCTGCCTCAAAGACTGTGCGTTACTTTTGCTATCACTTTTGATGTTTAAATTTTCTTTTAAAAGTTGCACCCTAATGTCTACATACTTACGTAGTTGAAAAAAATATGCTTTTTGACCATAATTATCTGAAGTTAATATAGCCAATGATGTAAGTGAGGAATCAATCAGGTATAATTTAGACTGAAAATCAGTTTTAAAGTGATTTTCTGAAGTTAACAACTAACCTCGCTGGGATGTTTCTGCCTCAATTAATGTCTTTTCGAAGTAGCTAATCGCTGAAAGTACTTTGTGTGTGTGTTCTACAGCACTGATATATTTAACCTGCTCCGTACTTTTTTGCAGGTACAATACGCCCAAAATTAGGATTATAGTGATGCTAACACCAGCAGTTAAATAGATGATTCGAATTTGTTTATACACTTTTAGAAATCAATTCAAATGGTTGTAGATAATATTACCCAATTTGGGATATCCAAACGAAATACTGTTTTAAAGTTACTCCTATAATACCACTAAACATTTATTTATCAATACGGTACAACCTTTATTACGGTAATTCCCATAGTTGGATTCGTTATTGTTTCTTGAATCTTACTGATAGGTTAGCTGAGTTTGTCAGGCTCTATTTTTAGTTAATAATTATAAATTGAATAGATACGTTGCTTCATATAATGAGCGTTTTTTAAGACTACTTATTTGTATTTTATTATGCTCAAAAGCTAGCATTGATAATGAAGAAAAAGTTGGATTTTAAAAAAGCAATTTAAATCAATGAAGTCAAAAAAAAATAATTTTTCAAAGACTAATACTCATTTCTTGTAAAAGTATCAAGTTAAATTAACTTGCACGAGGTGCGTTAAAAAAAAGCGAAAACATTGGATTAGCTTTTTTGTATAATCATCCTTAAAAATAAAAATAAATACGTATGAACAAAATTTTGATAATAGATGATGATGTTGACATGTGCCTTTTATTAGAGCGATTTTTTATAAGAAAGGGCTTCGAAGTTAAAATAACTCACTCCGGCAAAAGAGGATTGGAAGAACTGGAAAGAAATCCACCGGATGTGATTCTTTGCGATTTTCGTTTAGGCGATACAGATGGTAAGGAGTTGTTAATCAAAATAAAACAAATCAATCCAGCCGTACAGGTAATCATTATTACCGGCTATAGTGAAATTAAAATGGCAGTTGAGGTAATGAAGCATGGTGCATATGATTATGTTACCAAACCTCTTTTTCCTGAAGAGATATTAATTGCAATAAAAAGCGCAATTGCACTTTCCAGGACTGAGAATTCATTGGATACGGTTGTTACCGGTAGCTTGCAGACTAACAGAGATGCGGCAGGATCCAGAAAGCAAAATAAAAACAGTGCCTATATTTTTGGGGAGAGTAAAGAATTCAAAGATATTCTGAGGCAGATGGATCTGGTTGCTCCAACTAATTACAGCGTAATTATTACCGGAGAAACTGGCAGCGGTAAGGAAGCAATTGCCCAGGAAATTCATACCAGAAGTAAAAGAAGTAAAGCCCCTTTTGTAGCCATTGATTGTGGGGCATTATCAAAGGAACTTTCTGCAAGTGAATTGTTTGGGCATGAAAAAGGAGCTTTTACTGGAGCGCTCAACCAAAAAACCGGTTGCCTGGAACTGGCCAATGGGGGCACAATATTTTTAGATGAAATTTCAAATTTACCCTACGACGTACAGGTATCACTTTTAAGGGTGGTACAGGAAAGAAAGCTTCGCAGAGTTGGCGGTAACAAAGACATTGATCTTGACATCAGGATTATAGTAGCCAGTAATGAACAATTGTGGGATGCAGCGAAAACGGGCATGTTCAGAGAAGATCTTTACCATCGCTTTAATGAATTTAGTATCCACGTACCTCCTTTAAGACAACGTAGTGATGACATTTTAGCTTTTGCACATTTTTTTCTTGATAAAAGCAATATGGAACTTGATAAGGACGTGAAAGGCTTTAGTGCAGAGGTAGAATACATTTTTAAACATTACAAATGGCCCGGTAACTTACGGGAATTGAAAAACGTAGTGAAGCGTTCTGCATTACTGGTAAATGGGGATGTAATAGACGTGAAAGCGCTTCCTTTTGAATTGGTAAATCACTCAAAGCTGGCATTTGATGCACATACGGATGACGAAGCAAAAAATCCACCAACCATTAACCAACCAGCATTTACGACCGAAGATGCCGCTGATGAAAGGCATCCTCAAAACAGTGCTGATATACTTGATGATTCGAACAAATTCAGGAAACATACTTTTAAAACGGTAAGCATTGATGCAGAATATGAAATGATACTGGATGCACTGAAGAAGGTTAATTTCAACAAAAGTAAGGCTGCCAATTTATTAAACGTTGATAGAAAAACGCTTTACAATAAGATGAAACAATACAATGAATTTAATAACCAATAAATAAGGTATGCTGGATTCATTTTTAACAGAATTTACTGAGATAAGAGATGAGCTGGGCAAAGAAGGTGAGCACAGTTTTTTCGGGAAAAACTTTTCGTTCTTTTCTGCGGAACCAATCCTTTTTTATAATAATGAAAAGGATGTGATTGTATATGCCAATAATTTGTTTAGCAACGAGTTTAATTTTACGGTAGAAGACCTTGCAGATTGGAAATACAGCATTTATCCATTGATCAATAAAGAGGACCAGACTCCTTTTAGGGAAGCCATGAAGGTATTGATGGCTGGTAATGGCGATGCTATTTTTCCCGATGCTACGTATCGCTTAGTTAACAAAGGAAAAAAGTATAGCTACTATCGTTTAAAGGTGCGTAAGCTCAGCAAATCCTATTATTATATTCAATTAGAAAATTCGTTGAAATCGGCCATACCGGTTTTGAAAAACAGAACTGCGGATGAGCTAATGAACAACGCAGAAGCTATTTTGAAATTTGGTTTCTGGCTTTGGGATTTCCAGACCGGTAAAATTTACTGGACAAAAGGCATGTACCGTTTGCTGGAGTACGATACCGACGAAGTAATGGAAACCAGCATCACCCCGGATTTTTATGCAAGCCATATTTTAAAAAGTGATGCTTATCTTGATTTTGAAAACCGGTTTAAAAATGGAAAAGTTAAGGATTCCTACAGAAACAAATTTCAGTTAAAAACCAATAAAGGCAACCTGGTCACCGTATTTGAGCACGCTAATATTGAGTATGACGAACAAGGACAAATAGTAAGGATCACCGGTCTTACAAGAGATATTACCACACAGGAAGAAAGTATGAAAAGCCTGGCCGACTACAAGGCAATGATGTTGGAAAATGAAACCTTTTTAAACTATGGCACCTGGGAAAGTGACGGGGAGGGAAAGAATATATATTGGTCGGAAGGCATGTTTAATATTTTTGGATATGATGACGAAGAAAAAGGCCAAATTAAAGTAACCAAAGAATTGTATATCCAACACATGAATACGGATGATTATCTGAGGGGTATAGAGAGCAATATTGGGGAAGATACGGTTAAAGACAATTATCTATGGGACTACGAAATCAAGGATAATAAAGGGGTAATAAAAATTATTTCAACATACGGTAAAGTGATTCGAAACAATGATGAGGCAATTGAAAAAATTATTGGTACCACACGGGACGTAACTGAACTGAGAAGTTACGAAAGAACGCTCGAAAATAAAATAGCAGAATTGAACCACTCCAATCGTGAGCTGGAAGAATTTGCCTACGTAGCTTCTCATGATTTGCAAGAGCCATTGCGAAAAATTTCAACATTTAGTCAGCGTCTTCAACTTAAGTTTGCCAATAAACTAGGCGATGATGGAAACCTTTATATATCAAGGGTTGTTGCTGCCTGCGAGAACATGCGTAAACTAATTGACAATCTCCTTGAATTTTCACGTATCAGTTTAAACAATCCCCCACCCCAAAGGGTAGACCTTTCTATAGTTGTAGCCAATGCCATGGAAGACCTTGATTTTACCATCGCTGAAACAAATGCCGAAATCACTGTTGGGCAATTGCCGTCTGTAGAAGCCATTAGTAGTCAAATGCAACAGCTTTTTGCCAACATGCTAAATAATTCGATCAAGTTTAGAAAACAGGATACGCCACTCCAGATTAAAATTGAATCTAAAAAATTAACTTTGCCAGAAAAGGAATTGTATAACTTACCACCTGATAAGCATTTCTTTCTAATTACGGTTGAAGACAATGGAATTGGCTTTGAACAACAGTATGCCGATAAAATCTTTCAACTTTTTCAAAGGCTTGAAGGAAAATCTGAGTATCCGGGAACAGGAATTGGATTGAGCATCTGCAAAAAAATTGTAATAAATCATAAAGGGTTAATTTTTGCCAATGCAATCTCCGGAAATGGCGTAACTTTTTCAATTATACTTCCAAAAAATCTATAACGTAACATGCCCCAACCCCAACAACTGTTAAGGATTTTAATAATTGAAGACGATGAAGATGATTTCATTTTAATCAGTGAATATTTTAAGGATATTTCGGCCTGGGCTTTTGAAATAACCTGGATACAACGATATGCTGCTGCGCTAGATGAACTTTGTAATAATAATTACGCATTGTGTTTTTGTGATTATTTATTAGGAGCAAAAAATGGAATTGACCTGATTAAAGATGCATTGGCTAAAAACAATACAACGCCTGTTATTTTGTTGACCGGAAAAGGCAATTACAATATTGACATAGAAGCTACAAAGGCGGGGGCTTTTGATTACCTGATAAAAGCCGATCTGGATGAAGACAAACTGGAACGTACCATTCGCTATACATTGGAACGAATTAACAACCTGCAAAAAATACAGGAAAGCGAACGGAGATTCAGAAGCATTTTTGAAAAATCGAAAGATGTAGTTTTTGTTGCCGGTGCCGACACCACCATTAACACCATCAATTATGCTATTACGGATATCCTGGATTATGCAGTGGAAGATTGCATTGGAAAAAAACTGATCAACTTTTTAAGAAACCCAATCGACATAGAATATATTCTAAGCCAGATAAAAAATGATGGCGAAATTGATAATTTCGAGTCTGAATTTGTAACGTCTAAAAAGGAAATTAAAACCTGCCTGATCTCAGCCTCTATGGAAGTGGATAGCGATAGCAGATCTTATTTGCAAGGCATCATACATGATATTACTGATTTAAAAAAAGCCGAGAAGGCAAGCCTGCAGGCCGAAAAGTTGGCTGTATCGGGTCGCTTCATCCGCACTCTGGCCCATGAAGTAAGAAATCCTTTAAGCAATATTAAGTTGGCTGTGGAAAATCTTTTACAAACCAATGTGAATGCAGACGATCAATTTTATCTGGATATTATATTTAGAAATGGACAGCGTATCAACGACCTGGTAACAGAATTACTCCAAAGTTCAGGTGCTACAGAAATGAATTTCACAAAGGTATCGTTGAAGCCTCTTGTAGAACAGGTAATCCTGTCTGTAAAAGATAAGTTAATGCTTAGAAATATTAAACTGGTAGCCGATTTTGACGATCTGGATTGTATAATAAAAGCAGATTCATTTAAATTAGAAATGGCCATTTTAAATATCATCGTAAATGCCATTGAGGCTGTTCCGGACGATACCGGATTGATCAGAGTAATTACCCAGTTGAATAATAAAAAATGTTTGCTTTTTATTAGTGACAATGGCTGTGGCATAACCCAGGAAAATAAAGAAAAACTTTTTGAGCCTTATTTTACATCCAAAAGAAATGGTATTGGTTTAGGACTGGCAACTACTTTAAATATTCTGCAAAGCCACAATGCCCGTATAGATGTTAATTCTCAACTTGATTTAGGCACCGTGTTTACAATTGAATTTGCACAATATGCCTGATGTGCCCTGCAAGCTAAAGCCGGTTGAATAATTCGAATAGAGGTGAATCTTTAATAGTAGCAACAGCAAGTGGTAGGTGGGTTCAGTGACCACACATCCGGGCCTCAATCTTTGTCTCCACCGAAAGTAATAAGTAGCAATAATTTGGGATTCACCCGTCAAATCAATTTCCGACTGATATTTGTAGAAATAAATGCTCATTAAAGGCTTTCCCTCCCTGCAATTCCCCACCAAACAATTATAAAAATCCTTACTGATTTTAATCATTTAAAGGCGAAAAAGCCCTGAAAGTTGAAATAACTCAACTAAATCAATGCTTTCAGGGCAAGCTGTTTCGTTTGATAACTTACTAACTGTTAGCCTAATGCATTTTATGGCTCCCTATTTATTTGGCACTGTTTTTCTATAAGGTAAGTTATATCATACGATTCAGTAATTGAAGTTTGCTGAACGTAATAGGATTTTTTAAACTTTTAAATACTACTTATATGACTATCAATATTAAAAACATGGTTTGCCTTAGATGTGTGATGTTAGTGAAAAAAATATTAGATGAAATGGAGGTGCCATACTACAAGGTAAACCTTGGTGAAGCAGATTTGAAATATCCATTAACAATGAGTCAGAAGGAACAATTGGCATTTACACTTGCCAACTGGGGTCTTGAATTGATTGATGGTAATAAGGATATTTTAGTTGATAAAATTAAACGCAGTGTTATAAAAATGGTACACGAAGATTCAATGCTTAGTACGCTGAAAATATCCCATTACCTGAGTACCAATCTGAATTATAATTATACCTACATCGCCAATATTTTTAGCCAGGAAACGGGCATCTGTCTGCGTGACTTTATCATTGCACACAAGGTTGAAAAGATAAAAGAACTGTTGATGATGGAAGGAATGTCCGTAACCGAAATTGCCTGGAAGCTGAACTACAGCAGTGTTTCTCACTTAAGTAACCAGTTTACAAAAGTAACAGGACTGAGTCCGAGTAAATTTAAAAAAGGAAGCAACGTGCGGCTTATTCCGTTAGAAAATGTAGGAATGCTGGAAGCCGTGTAATATTTCATCAATTAATCTGTAAATAGAAAACAATAACATGATAAGAAGTAAATTAATATACCTGGTTCCGGTTTTATTAGTCGGGGCATTGATACTAACCGGATGCGAGGCGATTGGTAGTATATTCAAAGCAGGTGTATGGACAGGCACTATTGGTGTTATCCTTGTTCTTGTGGTTGTAATCTATTTTGTAGCCAAACTTTTTTCAGGAAAAAAGGACCAGTAACGTAGTGTCCGGCTACTTTTTATAGTCGGATAGCATATTTAATCCGGAAAATTTTCATAAAATATGGCAAGATCAAGTCAGGCGTTTTTCAATGCGTTGGATGGAGATGTTGAGGATGAAAGAAATGAACCCAATGATTTTTTACACCTTTTAGTAAGCGACTTAAAGGAACTATATTGGTTTGAGAAAAATCTATTGAAAATAATTGCTAAAATGCAGAAGGCAAGCAGCTCAAAAAGTCTAAATATTTTGCTTGCAGACTATTTGATAGAGGATAACTTAAACATAGAAAGGCTGGAACAAATATTTATGTTTATCAGTGAAATTCCTAAGGCAAATAAAAGTAATTTGTATGAAGAGTTTTTAAGTGATATCAATGATATTTTAATGAAAACAAAATATGATGACGCATTAAGGGATGATTGCTTTTTTTGTATGCTCAATAAAATGGATAAGTTTAAAACAACCTGTTATGAAGGCGTAATTGCACTAGCAATTCAAATCGGGAATGATGACATGATCACATTATTGGAAGAAAATAAAAAATCAGCTTTACAAGCGAAGCACTATTAAAATCGATGGTTGCTTGAAAGGCATCCGCTAGTAAAAAATTAATATAAAAAAACATCCGTGATGGATGTTTTTTGTGAGCCGTTTCTTTAAAAAACTCTTTTCCTAGCTGACTGTTTTTTTCTGAATATTTTCTACAGCGGTAATAAAATCACTTAAATCCGCATCGGCATAAGCACCGTAAGCGTCTATCACCGTTCCTTTTTTTCCATCATTGGTTTCTATTACATACATTATAGAATTATCAGCGGGATCATTTTGACCTTCAAACCTGAAGAAGTTAACAATGCTGATATCAGCTGCTGTATATTTTTTATCTGTCCCGAGGCATTTCAATTGATCTTCATCCATTGAAAAGTCTTCTTTGTAGCCATCTTCCATCATTTTCTTGTGACATTCTACCATTGTTTTTAAGTAAGGTGCGGTTGGTGCATTCATATATTTAATTTTTAGAAAAGCATTACAACAAGTAAAATGCCTTTGTGTGAGAAAATACTTTATTTTAAGAATAAGCTGACAAAGCTGGCTGTTCAACTTCTGCGTATAATTCGCGGTGCTTGATTAAATCAAGAAGAAAGGCTTGCAGAAAACATTTTTGATCCATTAAAATATACTTGCTGGCCGCATTGGTTAAGAAGGTAGCATTGAGCGCAGTTTTATAAGCTTCAAGTGCAGTCACTAACCAATATTCAAACTCCAGGGTTGCCGGATCATCTGCTTGTAACGGTTGCAATTTGATGCTTCTTTTCCAATCTTTCAATAATGGCCTGTTGCTAATTTTATCATCCCAATCAATTTCTTTTAGTAATTCCATCAACGCAATTTTGTTGCTATTAAATTCAGCGGCCCGGTTGTTTAAAAGATCAATAAACGAGTTGTATAATTCCGCTCTTTCAACAATTAATTTATTGATATACCCAGATAGCATTTTATTAATTTGAAGAAGATCAGCGATATCAGTTGCAGCTTTCATTGGTTTCATATTACAAACGAAAGTGACAAAACATCGTGCCACAATTGGCATATTTCAAAATCGAAAAGAAAATATGTTTTGTGGAAATATTTCTACAAAATGATATTGACATCATTTTTACACTTGCCACTCCTACCGGGCGCCTTTTAAATATTAGTCCAATTTAAAAACACAGCAAACAATACAAAGAAGACTTTAAACACAATTGTAGTCCTCTTTTTCTTTAATCCGATTGCCGTTAAAAATGTACTTATCAGCTCAAGGTTTGTTGGATGAAAGTTAGGCAAATTTTTTGTACCCAGTTCAAAGGGGATCATGTGCAAATGTAAAAAATCCGATTTTCGTTTTATTATTGAAAATAAAGTAATACAGAAAAACCTTTTAGATGGCCCCTATTTCAAAAGCTATTTAATCTTGCTATTTACAATTGACGAAAGATTGGTTTGATTGATTATTTTAAAAGCTGACATAGTGTTACCCCAAACAATTAAATATTAAATTACATTTACCAAACCTTGTGCTGGGTAAAGAGTAAAATGAAGCATCGAATTGTGAGCAGATAGCTATCGTATATTGAATGGTGAAATATGGATTACTCAACGTTATCTTGTCATATTTCGCCATTCGCAATTGGCATACGATTACTTGAATTTTTAAATCCGTTTTTTCTACGGCATTAAACATCGTCTTTTGGCTGGTTTTCTAAGATTGAAACACATTTAAGCAAAGCGCCAGATTCAGTAAAATGACTTAAAAAATTAGTTTCATTTTTTAAAATTAACTATGGACCAACTCGTTGATTTTTTTTCTAAACTATTCGACTATTCCGATTGGCCACCCCGTTGGCATTGTGGCAAATGGAGTGAATTCCACGGGTGGTTTTACATTGTAAGTGATCTTTTGATCTGGTCTGCTTACTTTACCTTACCGCTGGTAATCATAAAATACATTCTTCGCAGACGGGATGCGCAATTTGTAAAGCTTTATTTTTTATTTGCTGCGTTTATACTCGCCTGTGGCGCTACTCATTTTTTAGATGCAGTTACTTTTTGGTACCCGGTCTATCGTTTAAATGCCTTCGCCCGCTTCATAACGGGTATTATAAGTTGGGTTACGGTTTTTTACATTATCCGGTATTTGCCTGTTGCGTTTTCATTGCGTTCGCAGAAGGCGTTGGAAAATGAAATCGATCAACGAAAAAAGGCAGAAAATGAATTAAGAGACAGTGAGGAACAGGTGCAGTTCATTATAAAAAACGCACCGGATCCGGTGATTGTTTTTGATAACAACGGTTTGATAAAAAAGTGGAATCCTGCCGCCGAAAATATGTTTGGCTGGAAAGAAGACGAAGTGACCGAACAGCCCATACGTTCAATTTTATTGTTGCAAAATGCTGAGGACTTGCTGCTTGCCGATCGGGAAAAGTTTTTGAACAAAGATTCATTAAAAGACGCTGGAAAAGTCATTATTGAAAAAGTAGTCAAAAAGGACGGAGCAATCGTTGAAATTGAAATAACCTTGTCGCCCGTTAAGATAAAAAATGACAATTGGTACATTGTCTTTTTACGGGATATCACCGTAAGAAGAAAGGCTGAAGAAGCACTAAAGGAAAGCGAAGAGCGATATAGGCTTTTGACCAGCGAGGTCTATGATTATTCCATTATTATGTTATCGCCGGAGGGAAATATCAGCAGTTGGAACGAAGGTGCTCAGAGAATAAAAGGATATACCGAAGGTGAAATCATAGGTAAGCACTTTTCCATTTTTTATCCGAATGAAGCAAGAGAAAGTAATTTTCCACAACAGGAGCTTTTAATTGCTGTCAAGCATAAACGTTTTGAAAATGAAGGCTGGCGGTTAAAAAAGGATGGGACTCTTTTTTGGGCCAATACGGTGCTGACTGCTTTGAAAAGAAATGGAGATATTATTGGGTTTTCAAGAATAACCAGGGATATCTCTGAACGAAAAAAAGCTGAAGAAGAAATTAAATTACTCAATACCACACTGGAGCAGCGGGTAATCGCAAGAACCAATGAATTACTACAAAGCGAAAAAAAATATCGAAAACTTTTTGAAAATAGCCCCCTGCCAATGTGGGTACTTGAATTACCCTCCTTAAAATTTATAGATGTAAACGAGGCTGCCATTACTCATTATGGATATACCCGCAATGAGTTTCTGTCAATGACTGCTATGGATATCCGCCCGGATGATGAAAAGCAGCGCTATCTTCAATTTGACCACTCCGCCACTAACGGATTGAAATTTGCCGGAATTTGGAAACATCTTAAGAAGGATGGTTCGGTGATTTTTGTAGAAGTGAATTCACATGAGATGAACATCGGCGAAAATAAAGGCCGCCTGATATTAAGCCTGGACATTACGGAAAGAAAAAAAGCTGAAGAGCGACTCGACTTTGCACTGGAAGCAGGTAAAATTGGTATATGGGAACTTGATCTACAGACAGATACATCGGTCCGAAACCTCAGACATGATCAGATTTTTGATTACCACGAAATGATTCCGGACTGGAGCATGAAAAGGTTTTTGTCACATTTACATCCTGATGATTTAGAAATGGTACAAACATCCTTCGATGAAGCATTGACGACTCAAATCTGGTTGATTGAAACAAGAGTCATCTGGCCCGATCGATCTGTTCACTGGGTTTTGATCAACGGTAAACTCATAGGTGAAAGTAAATCTAATCCATTAAAAATGTTGGGTACCATTATAGAAATTACTGAACTTAAAAAGGTAGCAGAAGAAGTGAGACAGCTAAATAATGAGTTGGAAGAAAGGGTGAAAATAAGAACAAGAGAGTTGTATGCTGCCAATAAAGAATTGGAGTCTTTTTCCTATTCGGTTTCCCACGATTTACGAGCGCCTCTTCGGGCAATTAATGGCTATTCACAAATACTGTTGGAAGATTATAAAAATAAACTGGATGAGGAAGGAAGCCGGCTTCTCGAACGGGTAATGTTCAATGCAAATAATATGGGCCATCTGATTGATGACCTGCTGGAGTTTTCCAGGCTGGGAAAAAAAGCATTGAACAAAACAACGATCAACCTTGATAGTATAGTACATGATATTATAAATGACCAACTACAATTGAACAAATACAACCATATTGTAACCATTGGAAAACTAGGTACAGCAATTGCAGATGAAGTAACAATTCAACTTGTTTTTCAAAATTTATTGCTGAATGCTTTTAAATATTCATCCAAAAAGAAACAGCCGGTGATAGACATAGGTGTAATGGAAACGGATAAGGGAACTACCTATTTTATAAAAGACAATGGTGCAGGATTTGATATGACCTATTACCATAAACTTTTTGGCGTATTTCAACGTTTTCACAGGCAGGAAGAATTTGAAGGAACCGGCGTAGGTTTGGCAATTGTACAAAGAATAATTTTACGTCATAGCGGACAGATTTGGGCCGAATCTGCTGTAGATGAGGGCGCCACTTTTTATTTTACACTACAATAATCACGTCTGGTTGAAACGTAGAAAGAATAGCAAAGTGCAATAATAATACTCGAAATAATTTTGCCGGGCAGGCATTGCTTGCATCTACTGTGATAAAGTAATTTTTGAGCGATAGTTTTTTTAATCACCGAAGTGGCAAATCGGGCAATTTATTCTCATTGTGAATTCAATAATTGGCTGTAAAGAAACACACCGATCAAATAAAAATTAAGTAATGAAAAACAGTCTGAAAATATTACACCTTGAAGATGTGGGAATTGATGCGGAACTGACCAGGCGGGTCATTACTAAAAGTAAAATTGAGGCTGAAATCAGGGTGGTTGACAATAAAGAAGCTTATGTAGAGGCAATGATAAAATTTGCGCCCGATGTAATTCTTTCCGATCATACACTTCCATCTTTTAGCTCCAAAGAAGCTTTGCATATTTTTCTTCAAAGCGGTCTGAAAATACCATTTATACTGGTAACGGCCACCATTTCGGAGGAGTATGCAGTATCAGTCATTAAAGCAGGCGCAGATGACTATATTTTAAAAGATCATTTGGAACGTCTTCCGGAAGCTATTTTAAATGCGTTGGATAAAATTGATAAACAAATTAAACTTGAAAAACAAAAAGAACTCACCATCAATGAAAAAACAAATGCCGTTTTGATTGCCCAGGAAACCGAACGCAGTCAAATGGGAAATGAGTTGCTTGAAAACATCAATCAAATATTGGCAGCTTCCAATCTCTACATCGACTGTGCTATCAGCGAGGAAGATAAGCGGCTGGTGTTTATGCAGAACAGCAAGAAATACATTTTGATGGCCATCAATGAAATTAAGAAGATATCGCAGTTGATTATGCCGCCAACCCTTAATGAGAGAGGCCTGATTGAATCAATTGATAATTGGATCGCTTTTAAACGGCAGGACATTGAAATGAATGTAAGGACCAATTGGGGAAATTTTGACGACCAACTGGTATCTGAAAAACTACAATTAACTATTTATCGGATAATCCAGGAGCAGCTTAACAATACCCTAAAATACTCAAAAGCCAGGAATGTATATTTGTCGCTTGTGCAAACAAAGAATTCACTTGAACTAATGGTAAAGGATGATGGAGTAGGCTTTGATACGTCAAAAATAAAGAATGGTGTAGGTCTTAAAAATATACATACACGGGTGGAAATCCACAACGGGACTATCATACTCGAAACTGCTCCAGGCAAAGGGTGTATGCTAATAGTTGCCTTCCCTTTATAACGAATATAAAATCTGCTTAAACTCAGATTCGACCAAAATGAAAACAACTCCTTCCTAAACACCCCAATTCCAAATTTATTTTTCAGCACCAAGATCTGCAGGTAGCCTGCAACAACTGCATTCTTACAAAATCTCATTGCTGTAAAATCCGGAAAGAGGATTTTCCATCACCTTTGAACTTAAAATTTCTTACAGTTGGTGCTTAATATTTTCAGAAATATTCTCCACAGTCCAGGCTATTTTTTTCTCAAAAGGATGCTGCCGTACTGAACAATTTTGCTTGCTGCAAATGCGACAACCAAAATCGTTGCAGCCGTCCGAATGAACAAATATTTCCATTGCCTCTCCAAATTCATTTTTTACGATTTCAAATAAGGTATCAATTTCAACATTACCTTCTTTTATATTCAGGTACCAAGGCAGCGTAAGATGGCAATCAATGTGCAGTGTACCGCCATATTTAATAATCCTAAGGTTGTGCAGATCAATCCAGTTAGGTCTCCTGTTGTTATTTAAGATCAACACCAATTGATTGATCAAAGTGGTATCAGCCTCATCCATAATTCCCGACACAGAGCTACGGATGATGCTGTAACCGGTAAATATGATGATAAATGCAAAGATGATAGCGACCGCACTATCGATCCACCATAATTTTAAAAAGTACAACAAAATCAATCCAACGATGATTCCTATGGTGGAATAGGTATCCGTTTGTAAATGTTTGCCACTTGCTACCAGCGCCATTGATTTATTTTTTTTACCCGTATTAATGCAGATAAAACCAGCGATGTAATTGATGACCCCGGTAATGGCTACCAGCAAAATACCATAATCCAATTTTTGAATGGTATGCGGATGAATCAGGTTGTCGATCGCTTCATATACTATAATAAACCCGGCAATCGTTATCAGTGTGCCTTCAACTGCGGCGGAAATAAACTCAGCTTTACCATGTCCGTAGGGATGATCCCAGTCTTTAGGTTTGGCACTAATGTATAAACTATAAACACCTATTAAACCTGCAATAACATTCACCGTACTTTCCAGTGCATCGGTTAAAATAGCTACAGATTGTGTGAGATACCACGCAAATACTTTCATTGCAAAAAGTATAATACCCACTCCGGTAATAATTTTCTGGAGCCGGAGATTTTGTTGAACTGGTTGCACGGAAATCAATTTAAGGGCGCAAAGGTAGGGAAATCAACCTCAAGCAAGTAAGCGTATTCAAAAGCATAATTATAAAAAAATTGCTTGTTCTCCCTGCTGAAAAAGCACAAACTTTTATCCATCAACATACAGCCTAAAGATGAGGACTATTAAAGGTATTGCCAGCAATCAATCGTTCGAATAACGCATTACGGGCATTCATCCCCCACCCCAGCTAAAGGCCTGTTACTATAGGGCATCTCTAAAAACTTACCTTTTCCTCTCTTTTGTCGAAGACCCCGAATTTTTCGGGGGAGAGGAATTAAAGGTGAGGTCAAATAAAAAAATGAGTTTTTAGAGATGCCCTAAAAGGTTCCAACCAGGATAAATTCCTGGATTTCGGAATAAACGGAATAATTTATAAACAGCATTGCGTTTCAAATTCTTCATCCAATTCAATCAATCAGCAGTGATGTAGAAATTGAAACCTCAATTCGTACATTTGCACATATTTAAAATGAAACCTTGTAGGAACCTGCTGCGGTTTATTGCTACAGAAATAATCAATTATTCAGAAAATGGAACTGTCGAAAAATTACATCCCCAACGAAGTAGAAGCAAACTGGTATGAACATTGGCTCAACAAAGGATATTTTAATAGTTTGCCCGATGAACGGGAGGCCTACACCATTGTAATACCTCCGCCAAATGTTACCGGTGTGTTGCACATGGGACATTGCCTGAATAGCACCATCCAGGATATATTGATCAGAAGAGCACGGATGAAAGGCAAAAATGCCTGTTGGGTGCCCGGCACCGACCATGCCTCTATTGCCACAGAAGCAAAAGTAGTTGCCATGCTCAGAGAAAGAGGGATTGCAAAATCATCTTTAACAAGAGAAGAATTTATGACCTACGCCTGGGAATGGAAAGAAAAATACGGCGGCATCATTTTACAACAATTAAAAAAGCTCGGCTGTAGTCTTGATTGGAATAGAACTTCCTTTACCATGGATGCAGATTATTATAAAAGTGTGTTGAAAGTGTTTGTTGACCTGCATAATAAAGGATTGATTTATCGGGGAAAAAGAATGGTGAACTGGGATCCTGTAAGTCAAACGGCCTTGAGTGATGAAGAAGTTATTTTTAAAGACATTGACTCAAAGCTATATTTTATAACTTATAAATTTGTTGATGGCACAGGCAGTGGTATTACTGTTGCAACAACCCGGCCCGAAACCATTTTAGGCGATATCGCCATTTGCGTAAACCCAACCGATGAACGCTATGGCAGCTTTATTGGTAAAGAAGTTTATGTACCGATCATCAACCGGAAAATCCCCATCATTGCGGATGAATATGTAACAACTGATTTTGGTACAGGCGCATTAAAAATTACACCGGCTCATGATAAAAATGACAACATGCTGGGGCTCAGGCATCAGTTGAAAGTGATTAACACGTTGGATGCAGCCGGTAAATTTACTGCCGAAGATTTAATGGACGACAACCCTTCTGATTTGGTACTTTCTTATGTAGGAGTAGATCGCTTTGTATTAAGAAAAGAAATTGTTGACGATATCAGCCGTCTTGGATTGGTAGAGAAAATAGAAGATTACAAAGGACAAGTAGGCACCAGCGAAAGAACTGGTGCTGTGATAGAACATCGTTTATCGTTGCAGTGGTTTATAGATATGGGAAAATTTTTGGATAAAAATCCGGAAGCCTTATCTTCTGTTACCGATGATACCATTCAGTTTCACCCGGCAAAAGCAAAAAACACTTACAGTCATTGGTTGAGCAATATTAAAGATTGGTGCATCAGCCGCCAGCTTTGGTGGGGCCAGCGGATTCCTGCGTGGTACGATGCGGAAGGCAATGTATATGTGGCAGACGATGAAGACGAAGCATATGCCAAATATTATGACATAACTGGTAAAATGCCTTTTATTTCCGGAACAGAAAAGACCGGACTTAGCCAGGATGAAGATGTGCTCGACACCTGGTTTTCCAGTTGGTTATGGCCAATGGAAGTATTTAAAGGCATCAGTCATCCGGGAAATGATGAGGTAAATTATTATTATCCATCCACCACCCTGGTTACAGGACAGGATATTATTTTCTTTTGGGTTGCCAGGATGATCATGGCCGGTTATGAGTATGCCGGTCAGCCGCCTTTTAGGGATGTATATTTCACAGGAATGGTAAGGGATAAGCTGGGTAGAAAGATGAGTAAGCAATTGGGGAACTCACCCGACTTGCTGGGCCTGATTGAACAATATGGTGCAGATGCAGTGCGGTTCGGAATTTTAGTATCCTCCCCTGCCGGCAATGATTTAATGTTTGATGAAAGTGCATTGGAACAAGGTCGAAATTTCAATAATAAATTATGGAATGCATTGAAGCTGGTAAAGATGTGGGAAGGCAGGCAGTCGTCAATTGTGAATGGTGAATGGTCAAATATCAATGAACAATCTTCAACTATCAATGCACCTGAGAAACCAAATAGTGCTTCACAATCCTCCATTCACCATTTACCATTAAAAAGCAACCAGTTTGCGATTGAATGGTTTGATAACAGGCTAAACCAGGTAAAATCGGAAGTAGATGGGTTGATGAAACAATTTCGCCTGAGTGAGGCATTGAAGACTGTCTATTCTCTTATTTGGGATGATTTCTGTAGTTGGTACCTGGAATGGGTGAAACCTGGCTTTGAGCAACCAATAGAAGTAGCAGTTTATCATAAAACAGTCGGGTATTTTGAACAATTGATGCAGTTACTTCATCCGTTTATGCCTTTCATTACCGAAGAAATTCATCATTTACTAAAAGAGCAGCCAATCGATCTTTGTATCACACAAACGAAGGTATATCCTCAATCAAAGCCCGAAATTTTGGCACAGGGTGAATTATTAAAGCAAGTCATTTCTTCCTTAAGGGATGCCCGCAATAAAAACCAGGTGAAACCAAAAGACACTATTCAATTACATATCCAGACTGCGAACGCTGCGGCTTATACTGGTATTGAAAATATTTTAGGCAAACAAGTAAATGCGGTGAGTATCAGCTTTACCAGCGAGCCCATTGCCAATACAATTGTAGTAGCGGTTGAAAAAGATAAATTTTACCTGGAGTCTGAAAGACAATTGGACAGTGAAGCTTTAAAAAGTGATCTGTTAAAGGATCTGCAACACCAGCAAGGATTTTTATTGAGCGTACAAAAGAAATTGAGCAACGAACGCTTTGTTCAAAACGCAAAGCCGGAGGTAATAGAACTGGAAAGAAAAAAACAGGCGGACGCCGCCGATCGGATCAAAACAATTGAAGAGAGCCTGGCAGCATTGAATTAACATTTTTTGATACTAATTACCATGTAAATTCGTTCTATTTTAAAAACAGAAAGGATGCACAGAAAATTTTACCTTTTTACTGCTTTATTTGCTTTGTTACTTTTAGGAAGAACCACGGTTTTGGCTCAAAAGCCTGATAAACCTGATTCGCAGCCTGCTGGAACAAAAGTAAAAAAGCCATTCGCTAAAACATCTTTGGGTAAAGCCACTGGTACCATAGCCTTACCTGCGGAAGAGGCCGGGCAACTGGTTATACTTCCTTTAAAAATTCTGGATGAAAAAAATGTAGAATATAAAATATCCTCCTATCAGTTAGCTTATAAAAGAATTGGTGTAACAGAAGACGAGGAAACCGGAAAAACATCCGTTCAAAGTGACGTGGTTGCCCAGCGATTTACCACTACCCCATTACCCGCAGTCTGGCAAAAAAACATTGTTGATGGATTACATACAGGAGAAGAATTGTATTTTTTTGACATCATCGTATTTGATAAACAAGGGCGGCGTTTTTTTGCTCCCGAATTAAAAATTTCCATTTTATAATGCATCTGTTTTAAAGGAAATACCACCTCAACAATGTGGTGGTATTCCTTTTACCCGTCTAATTTGAACTGGTCATTTTTGATAACTTCTTTCTTCAAATCAGACTGGGGAATTTTTCTACTCTATGCTTGAACATCATATTTTACTACAATCGCAACTGCCTAAAAATGCTTTCCTAATTCCATATTCAGCAATATCAATTGGTATTTTATCCCCTTAGGTTTTAAAGCCTGAATTGCGTTCTACATCAGGCTAATTAACGCCTAATTTCAATTTTTTAACCAGCTATCATTTCAATCCATCCGGATACATAATACAACAAGCCGGTTGCGGAGATCTTTCCGAAACAGTTGCCTCATTATTTAATTTTAACTGGTATCGTTTATAATAAGCCTGTTGCACTATTTTAAAAATATACCAATCGGGCTATTTAAATGATCCTTTGAATCATACAAATAGTTAGTAAAACATTTTTTATACATTTATATATTATTCAAAAAATTCACCATCTTTAATTTCATGGTAAAAAGAATCCTCTTAATCACTTTATTAGTTTGCAGCCAATACTGTCTTTTTGCCCAAACCAGAATTGTTGACAGTATGATTAACTGGATCAACCAACACCCGAAAATTGATTCGCAACACATCCTCACGTTGCATCGGATCAGCTATCGCTTTAGTGAAAACGATGTGAAACAATCCTTTAGTTATTATGAAAAAGTAGCTGCTTTAAGTGATAGCTTACATTTTAATTATGGGAAGTCACTGTCGGAGATAAACCTTGGTATTCTGCTTTCCAATTCTGCCAATTACGAAGCCAGTAATACTGCCTATTTTAATGCAATTGATTATGCGGAGCAAAGCAGTGCATTAAGATTAAAAGCGGTTTGTCTCAATAATATTGGTGACAATTTTAAAGTGTTGAAAGATTATGTAAAATGCCGGAAATATACCGCCGAGGCCATTATAATCAATGCAAAATTATCTGCATGGCGGGGAGTTGCAATTAACTACGAATTATTGCATGAGTGCGACCTCGACGAAAAAAATTATAAAGAATCAAAAGAAAATCTTTTGGTAGGATTACCCTTTGCAATAAAATCCAACGATAAATATATTCTATCGCAATACAATGCTGGCTTCGGAATACTTTGCGCTATCAAAAAAAATTTTGATTCCGCAGCATACTATTTTTCAAAAGCTTTATCCCAGGCACAGACAAACAATGATCTTAGAAATGAATACCAGGTGTATATAGCCGAAGCAAAGTATTTAACAGAACTGGTTCCTTCAAAGAAAACTAATACCCTCATCGAAGCATTAAATATTGCAAAAAAAACAGCTTATCTCGAAGGACAAGCCAATGCAGCCATCGAATTATCCAACGTGTATGATCAGCAAAATAATAAAGACTCGTCATTGTATTATTATAGAATTCACCGGACTGCCTACGACACCTTGTTCTCGGAACATAACAAGCGCAATACGATCATCCATGAATCAGAATGGATGATTAAACGCAAGGAAATAGAAAACCAGTATTTGAAACAAGTAGCTAAAATGCAGGAGAAAGAACTCGGCATAAAAAATGCTTTTTTATTAGCGCTGGCTATCTGTTTTGCGCTCATTATAGGTATCGCCTTTTTCATTAATAAATCTATACAGGCAAAGAAGAAACGCACCGAGTCTACTTTTAAACAAAAAATTGCTGAAACGCAAATGCAGGCCCTACAGTCGCAAATGAATCCACATTTTATTTTCAACAGTCTCAACAGCATCGAAAATTTTATGATGCAAAATGAGAAGCGACTGGCCAGTGACTATTTAAATAAATTCGCCCGGCTTATTAGAACCATACTTGATAGCAGCCGAAACGAATTGTTGCCGTTGCAAAAAGATATGGAGTCGATGCAATTGTACATCGATCTGCAACAATTAAGGTTTAATAACAAGTTTGCATACGAAGCCATCATTGATCCCGCTTTGGACAATGGCGATTATAAAGTACCGGCTCTCATCATACAACCCTTTGTAGAAAATGCCATCGAACATGGAATTGCACACAGCGAAAAAGAGCATTTAAAATTATCGGTAGCGGTTACCCTGGCAGGTGATTTTATACGATATATAATTGAAGACAATGGAATTGGAAGACAATTATCAATGGCCTATAATAGACAAAATAAACCATATCATAAAAGCGTTGGTTTAAAAATTACCGACAATAGAATCCATATTTTCAATGGAAATCAAAGCAGTCCGGACAATATTGTAATCAAAGATTTATATGATGAAAATGATGCGCCAGCCGGCACAAGGGTTTCAATTAAATTAAAAGTAATCTGACATGGAAAAGATCAAAGCGATATTGATAGATGATGAGCTAAACAGCTTACAGAATCTGCATCAAAAAATAGAGGGATTTTGTCCGGATTTGCAGGTGATAGCCGTAGCACAGAAACCGGAGGAAGCAATGTTACTAATAAAACACCACAAACCCGATGTGATATTCCTTGATATTGAAATGCCTAAGATGAGCGGCTTTCGTATGCTGGAAGAATTGGGCGAATGTGATTTTGAAATCATCTTCACCACTGCCTACAACCATTACGCCATTGATGCCATCAGAATCAGCGCATTCGATTACCTGATGAAACCCATTGCCATTGAGGAATTACAGGTTGCGGCAAACAGACTCTCAAAATTGCGTTCCTCTTCTCAAACCAAAGAAAAGATTGACATTCTAAAAAACTCCATGAGCGAAAAAAAGTCACAGGAAGATAAAATCGCCATCCCTACCTCAGAAGGACTTGAGTTTATCCCAATTAAAAGTATCCTGCACATAGAATCAAGTTCTAATTATTGCAAAATATTTTTTACCGAAAGTAAAAGTCTGCTGGTAACCAAATTACTAAAAGATTTTGAAGACATGCTGCAGCCCTATCATTTTTATCGAATCCACAATTCGCACCTCATTAATTTAAACTACATCCAAAAATATGTAAAGGCCAATGGCGGTCAAGTGATGATGAAGGATGGTACCTTACTGGACGTAGCCAGAAGAAAAAAGGAAGAGTTTTTGAAGATGATTGCGGGGTGAAAACCCTCCGCCCCGCTAGCCTGCGGGGAGTCCTTTGAACAACTTACATGTTTCAAACTGTATTTAAATAAAAGCGCTCAAATAAATGGGGTCTGCCTTTACACCCCTTAAGGAGATAGGGGGTTACACCAACTCATGCGTTTGCTTAATAATCCCCATTACAAACACACTCTGCACATGCCCCATGTTTTCAATCTGGCTTAATTTATTTACATGAAAATCATAGTAGGCGTTCATATCCCCGCAAACTACTTTCAACATAAAATCAAATTCGCCGGAGATGCTGTAGCATTCAATTACTTCGGGTAGCACCTGCATGGTTTCAATAAACTTTACGCCTGCATTTTTGCTATGCTCTTTCAACGATACATAACAAATTACCATCAGGCTCTTCTTTACTTTTGTATGATCCAGTAATGTAGCATATTGTTTTATCACGCCACTTGCCTCCATCCGCTTGATGCGTTCATGCACCGGCGTAGTACTCAGGTGCATTTGATCGCTGATTTCCTTTACGGTGATTCTTGCATTCTTTTGAAGCAATTGTAGAATTGCAATGTCTTTGCTATCCAGCGAAATTTGTTCAGTAGTTGAATCCGCTTTTTGAGAAGCCTTTGCCATAAGTAATTGACCTTTTGTTCTGCAAAATTATATTTAAAATACAGTTTGTCCTAAAGTTTCACACATGTTTAGAATATTATCCTATGATTTGTACTTTTGCGATTCAAATTAAAAATCATTATGTCAACTATCACACAACATTCAATTGACTTCAGCCTCAAAAACAAAGTGGCTGATATGAGCCTTGCAGATTGGGGCCGCAAAGAGATACGTTTAGCCGAAGCAGAAATGCCGGGTTTAATGGCTTTAAGAGCCGAATACGGACCATCCCAACCTTTAAAAGGAGCCCGCATTGCAGGTTGCTTACACATGACCATCCAGACTGCAGTTTTGATTGAAACCTTAACCGCCCTTGGTGCTGAAGTTAAATGGAGCAGTTGTAATATATTTTCTACGCAAGACCAGGCTGCTGCTGCAATTGCTGCTACCAGTGTTGGGGTATTTGCCTGGAAAGGACAAACCCAGGAAGAGTCTGATTGGTGTATTGAACAAACCTTGTTCTTTGGTGGTGCAGATCGTCCGTTGACGATGATTTTGGATGATGGCGGTGATTTAACCAATATGGTTTTTGATAAATACCCTGAGTTGGTTGCCGGTATTGGTGGTTTGTCTGAAGAAACTACAACCGGTGTACATCGCCTGTATGAAAGAATGGAAAAAGGCACTTTGTTGATGCCTGCCATCAACGTAAATGATTCTGTTACCAAATCTAAATTTGATAACAAATATGGTTGTAAGGAAAGTTTGGTAGATGCGATTCGTCGTGCTACAGATGTAATGATGGCTGGTAAAGTTGCAGTAGTAGGAAGTTATGGCGATGTAGGAAAAGGTTCAGCAGCTTCTTTGAAGGGTGCAGGTTGTCGTGTAATCGTTACCGAAATTGATCCCATCTGTGCATTACAGGCAGCAATGGACGGCTTTGAAGTAAAGCCAATGATTGACGCAGTAAAAGAAGCAGACATCATCGTTACCGCCTCCGGTTGTCGTGACCTGATTACAGAAAGACATTTCCGTGTAATGAAGGATAAAGCGATTGTTTGTAACATCGGTCACTTTGATATTGAAATTGACATGGCATGGATCAACGCTAATTACGGTGATACCAAAAATACCATCAAACCACAGGTGGATATGTACACCATCGAAGGAAAAGACATCATCATCCTTGCAGAAGGTCGTTTGGTAAACTTAGGTTGTGCAACTGGTCACCCATCATTTGTAATGAGTGCATCGTTCACCAACCAGGTACTTGCGCAAATTGAGTTGTATTGCAACCCAGGTAAATACGAAAACAAAGTGTACGTTTTACCAAAATTATTGGATGAAAAAGTAGCCCGTTTACACCTTGCCAAAATCGGTGTAGTGTTAGACGAGTTGTCAACGGAACAAAGTGCCTATTTGGGAATACCAAAAGACGGTCCGTTTAAAGTAGATCATTACCGTTACTAAAACCTCCGTTCCCGCTAGCCAGCGGGAAGTAATACCGATGGTTTAAAATATAGCCCGCTTCTTTTTAGAGGTGGGCTTTTTTTTTGTCCGGGCGTTGAAGCAATATGCAGCTTTGGTGGCGTCGCACACTTGTACGGAATAACGCTACTGAACTTTCATCCCGATATTAAAGCTGCTGTTGGTAACGTACTTGATAATTTATCTATCTCAAACGCAGCTATAACACAATGGGCAACGTTTCTGATGATGATCCTATAAACACAACATCGGCTCACGGGAAACCTGGTTTATTTTAACTGAGGAGAGGAAAATCCGCAACGGCAAAAAAATCCTTCACTCCAACTGTTGGACCGACTAAACGTAAAATTTCAGGAACTGCATTTAGTAGCGAACTAAATAAATCAACCTATCCCGAACGCCGCCGTTGTGTCTTATTGACCAACGGTCGAAGGGTTAACCAGTTTGCTATCGGTAGTTAATAAAAAACTGTACCTACATTTAATGGCGTCACTATCACACCAAATAAATCAACCTATCCCGAACGCCGCCGTTGTGTCTTATTGACCAACGGTCGAAGGGTTAACCAGTAAGCTATCGGTACTAAATAAAAACTTTACCTACATTTAACACCGTCACTACCACACTAAACAAATCAAACTATCCTGAACGACGCCGCTATAAAATGGACGACGCTTTGGATGTTGGTCAACCAGACACAACATCAGCTCACGGGAAACCTGGTATATTTTATCTGAAAATTGGAAAACTGGCGAGTGGAAAAAGCAATTCAAGGGCAACCTTTGCCAGCACTATAAATAAATCAACCTATCCTACACGCCGCCAATAACTTGCTCATAACATCTTCCTTAAATCATTTTTTCCTTAGCGTACTGAACCAGGTATCGTCTAAATTGTTGATAAACATGCATTCCAATTTCGGAGAATTTTAACTACTATTGCTATAATGTTTTTATAATATAAACCAGGCACAACCCCCAATCATCTTTAATTAAAAAAAGTATCATGAAAAAAAATTTTACATTATTTATTCTTTTGTTTTTTGCAGTTGTTGCACAATCGCAAACAACCTATTTTAAAGCCTTGCTGGATGGTATTCAGGAAGTACCTAGTAATTCATCCACCGCCAATGGTGTAGTGATTATAAAATATGACGCTACCTCAAAAAACTTACAACTTATCGGTGATTATCAAAATATCGCCTCAGGTGTAACGGTCTCTCACGTTCATTCGCCTGCTGCTCCCGGTTCGAATGCAGGGGCTTTATTTGACATCACAAACAGTGGGGGCACTAGCGGTACATTAAAAGCATCAGCCACATTAACTGTGGCACAGGAAGCCGACCTGATAGCTGGAAATATGTATGTAAATGTTCACAGTACCACCTTTGGTGGTGGCGAAATAAGGGGACAAATAACAGGAACCACTGCTGGGCAAACGGACTATTTAACAGGCCGAATTCAGGGTGCACAGGAAGTGCCGCCAAATGGTAGCCTAGCAACGGGAAGCGTAACCACCTTACTTGATAAATTCACCGGGATGGTTTATGTAACCGGCAGCTTTACCGGCTTGTCTGCCGCAGCAAGCGCAGCCCATATTCATAAAGCCAACCCTACACTGAATGGTTCCGTTATTATTCCGCTGCAAATAACAGCGGATACAAAAGGTACCATTCATGTGGCATCTGTTATTGCACCGGGTGATATGGCGTTAATGATGACAGGTGGAACTTACGTAAATATTCACAATGCAGTTTTTCCTGGTGGTGAAATAAGGGGACAATTGATCATTGAGTCGCAAATGGTTTACCTGAAGGCTGTCTTGCAAGGGAGCCAGGAAGTACCTGCCAATTCTTCGACTGCACGGGGAACGGTGATTGTAAGATACAATACAGTTACAAACAGTTTGGAATTGGGAGGTAACTATCAAAATTTAACGACCGATATTACGATGTCACATATTCATGGCCCGGCTGCTATAGGAGTAAATGCAAGCGTAATATCGCCAATAGCTAATACCCTCGGAACCTCCGGGATATTGGCTGTACCAATCATATTGACAGAGCCGCAGGAAGCTGATTTACTGGCTGGACTTTACTATGTAAACGTACATACTTCTACCTATACAGGTGGTGAAATAAGGGGACAGCTTACGACTACAACCTCCGGAAGCCAAACCTACTATTTTACGGGTGCACTGGCGGGGTCACAGGAAGTACCAGCCAATTCTTCTACTGGAACAGGTAATGTAGTGGTATTACTTGATCAAATTACCAACGAGGTGGTTGTAGTGGGTAACTTTAGTGGTCTGGCTGCAGCGGCGGCCGCCAGTCATATTCATGGTGGTGCTGCGGGCACAAATGGTGGCGTGGTTGTCGATTTATCAGTTACTGCAGCCCTTAGCGGTACAATCACCGGTAGTGCAGTGGTAAGAAGTACTTTTGCTGATTCGATGGTGCTGGGATTGAGTTATTTAAATTTGCACAATTCAAGCTTCTTGGGTGGCGAATTACGGGCACAATTAGGAAACCTTGTATTGCCAGTAAAGCTTACCTATTTCAATGGCTTTAAACAAAACAATAAAGTGATCTTAAACTGGGAAAGCACCGAGGAATTAAATCTTAAAGAATACAGTATTGAGCAACAAAACAAGCAAACTGGTCGCTGGATTAATAAAGCAATCATTTCTCCAAGAGGCGGAAGCACCGTTACAAAATATAGTCAGGCAGATGCTCCTTTGATTGACGGAAGTAATGATGCAATCTATCGGCTTAAAATGACAGATATTGATGGCAAAAAAGCGTTTTCGCCGGTACTTAGGATAAAGTTGGATAAATCGTTGGCCGCTTTAAATGTTCAAACAAATCCGATTGCAAACAATCAACTGAAGTTTGTGATCAGCGGACTGCCTGTCAATAAGCGAGCAGCCGTTTCAATCATTGATTTTAGTGGCAGAGTGGTAGTAAAAACAACTGCGTTTTCTTTAATCAACAACAGTATCGATGTAACAAATTTAACAGCCGGAATATATAAGCTGGTGGTTCAGGCAGACGATGTTGTTTTGCAGCAAAGTTTTACAAAGTAATAAAGTATCTAAATTAAAAAAAGGGACTGCTCCATCATAATGGCAGTCCCTTTTTT